>Ga0315336_1002861_pt1 | contig 24817 bp, 20 predicted proteins | sample ASW5metaG_FD_204512 | JGI IMG/M metagenome (GOLD analysis project Ga0315336, IMG submission 204512) | Ammonia-oxidizing marine archaeal communities from Monterey Bay, California, United States - ASW #5 | ecosystem: Environmental > Aquatic > Marine > Intertidal zone | place: USA: California... | reverse complement strand
AGAGCTCAACAACTCGATCCAGACAATCCTGAAGTTTACATAGTCCTAGGTGAAAGTTCAGAAAGTCCTGCGGATATCCAGAGAGCATTTCGGACGGCGATTTCATTGGATCCAGAGCATGCACGAGCACATGCGTTACTAGGTGAAGCGGTGCTGCGCTATGGTAATCCCGCGGAGGCTGAACCAATACTACGAAAGGCACTCGATCTCGGTACCGACCCAGCCACTACATACAAAAATCTTGGTCTGGCAGTGGCCCGTACTGGCCGATTTGACGAAGCCATTGTTCACCTGAGACGCGCCGTTACTCTCTCACCTGAAATTGTTGCCTTCCACTACAGCCTAGCCACGATCTTACGAGCGGCTGGCTTGACCGACGAAGCGGTCCTTGAGTACCGCCATGTACTTGAGCGACAACCAAGTCACGGCCAAGCTGCCAAGGATCTACAGGACCTAACTGGTCAGTGACTAGACAACTATTCGTTTAAGGACGGCTGGACAGATATTCAACCACGTTCGCCGCTTCCCCATCGGTCAACCACTCCCACCCAGCTTCCCGTTGCATCCGTCGCACAGTACTCGCCCACCAATCACGACTCTCGTGCGTCTCATCAATACGCCAGTCGTTATGGCAACGGGCACACTTCACTTGCAGCAGTGCTGGACCCGCTGCCCGGTCTCCTCCTTCGAGAATCGCGTCGAGCGATAGAGCGTGAAGGGTCTTCATAAGCGGGCTTTCCAGTGCGGAACCATACTCACTCAACGCCTGATGATGCACATACCGTTCACTTTCTCCAAGCTGCTCATAAGATACAGCGAGATATTTATGAGCAAGAGACAGCCGGGGATAATCATCAAGAATGGGCATCAACAATCCAATGGCTCCCTCCCAATTGCGCGCCAAGATTTCGAGTCTGCCTTTCCCAAGTGCTGCGAGCGGCTCCCCAGGGTCGAGTTCGAGTGCATGAGCAAATATTAACGCTGCCTCATCACCCCTTGCCCTTTTCATCTGTAAATCACCTAATTCAGCCCATAGTTCTGCACTATCAGGTTTTAGGATAATCGCTTGTCGAAATAACGCTTCGCTCTCAGGAAACCTGAAGGTCGCTTTCTCTAGCACTGCCAAGTAATAAATCCAAGCAAACTCATCAGGCTGCAATTCGCGTGCGCGAGTGTAACTTCTTCGCGCTTCGTTGGTAAATTGGTACGCGTGATAAAGCATTCCTAGCCGGCCAACTGCGTCGGCAGACATCACATTTTCACGAGCTCGTCGATCAGCTGCGAGAAATTTCTCAATTGATACCTCGTTCTGATAAATAAATTCTGGCACCATAGGTAGTGCCGTCAGCATATTCTGGTCAGAGTTCTCCCGCTGCCACGGTTTCTCGCTGTAGAACCAGACACCAATCCCTATGAAAACAAGGAGCAGGATAAGAAGCATGACTCTGTTGAACATGAGAACTTGGCTCGTTTACGTAGAACTCAGTGAACCAAAAATCTTGGATCCGATAAACTACCGATTCGTGCGGGATGAGGATGCGCTAGCCAGCTTCCCCATTAATATTTTCACGTCAGTTGCCTTAGGGAATTTGGTACACACGCAGGTCAAACTCAGGCACCATTGCCAAAATATGATCAAACACGTCAGCCTGTATATTCTCATAGCTAACCCATCTCTGATCGCGACTAAAGCCATAAATTTCAACCGGAAGGCCGTGTGGACCGGGGGCTAGTTGTCGAACCATGAGAGTCATATCCTGGTGGATCATCGGATGATCGCGAAGATAAGCGATCACATAGGCTCGAAATGTTCCGACGTTTGTCAGTCGTCGATCACTGCCCGGTGGTAACTCATCCATAGCATTCTCTTTATGTCGTTGCGACACCTCATCCCGTTTGCTTTTCAAGTATTCAGCCATATACGGAATTTTTGTGAACCGCTTCAACATCTCATCGTCACAGAATCTGATTGAATTCACATCAAGATTAATAGCGCGCTTGATTCGTCGACCACCAGATTCAGACATACCACGCCAGTTCTTAAATGATTCACTGATTAGCGCATAAGTAGGAATCGTTGTGATGGTTTTATCCCAGTTCTGCACCTTAACCGTTGTCAAGGCCACTTCTATCACGTCACCATCAGCACCATACTTCGGCATCTCAATCCAATCACCTCGGGCGACCATTCGATTAGCGGACAGTTGAATCCCTCCAACGAAGCCGAGAATCGCGTCCTTAAACACCAGCATAATCACCGCAGTCATCGCCCCCAAGCCACTAAAAAGTAAAAGTGGTGATTTTCCAAGGATCAACGACAGCACACCGATGCCTGCAATAATGTACAGTCCGAGCTTTAGGATCTGCGCGAGACTCTTAATCGGCAGATCTTGCGACAACTGTGAAGACTGCATAACATCAGCTATTGCATTTAAGACCGCGTCAATGACCGAGACAACAACCAACAGCATGTAAATCAAGCTCGCCTGTCTGACGCTAGTACTCCACCACGGATAGTTCTCTAATACTGGCAAGGCAAAATGGTAGACGACCAACGCAGGTGCCAAGTGCGACATGCGTTGAATCACTCGGTGTTCAATCAGGACGTCATCCCAGCTTGTGGTCGTCTTCCCGATTAACGCAGCAGCACCACGCACTACGATGCGCTTGGCGAGCATGTTGGCCAGAATAGCCAAGACGAGCACTAAGACGATTTCCGCATTTAACGTCAGCCAGCGCGAAAATCCGTCATCGAAACCCTGTTGGAGCAGAAATTCTCTTAACACATTGAGCATAATAGTAAGGCTTCTAAATCCATGAAAAACATGTAACTTCTACAGTTAGTCGTTTCAACTCAAATGCCTAATTCAGGTGCAACCGGTGCTCGGCGTTTCACCATTGTTGTCGCATTGTATTGTACAGCCGAAATAATCACCGCACCAAAACACGACCGGCAATGATTATCAAGTAATAGAACCAGTTAAAACTGGATGGTGGCACATTACGCCTCTTGACGACTCCTTCTTATACGGTCACGAGTTCACATCCACCAAGCCCTCTTAAGACACGTTGCTCGGCAGGTGTATTCCAAGTAAGGTCTCTGGGCTATCAAACAAAATAGCGTGAGCGATGGTCAGTGCTTCATCATATGTGTACTGCCCCTGCTCCACTCTCGCTGACAGGATGCGGGCCAAAACTTCTCGGACGATCTGCACCTTCGCATAGGCCCACTCCACCACATAAGCATCCGAAAAAAATCCAACCTGTTTGTTTGTCGGCAACATATCAAGACGCTCCTCAATAACCTGTCCAATCACTGAGGGGAAGAAATTGTGCCACCAATAACCAGCAAGGGACAAATTCGGTAATTCGCGACACAGTGAACAGAGCGACTGATTGGCATGGCGACTCGCGAGTAAACATTGAAAACGAAGATCTGGATGTCGACTAACCATGGCACCGAGATGGCTAATTGTCTGCTGGCTGAGTCGACTGCCGGTCTCAAAGGGTAATGGCTCGGCGCCAATGCTAAATTGAAACACTAAAGTGTCACCGAGACGTTCAAGGGCGGACAAGAAACGCTCATTGACATACGACGCATAAATATCGCGCTCCTCAATGCTGGCATGATCACGCCGTGAGAGAGCAGCTGTCATCTCAGATTCGCTGATCTCACAGTAATTAATATCGGTTGAGAGATGTGTCGCGGTCGACAGAACTGGTAAGGTAGAAATATTGCTGACGTAGTCATCCACTGCCGCATGCACGTCATCAAGTGAATTGATTGTACGTGTTGGTGCAGGTCTAGAACTAGTTCCGATCGGCATTGGACTTTCGGGGTGCTTTCCCCAACACCGTTCTAATTCGCAAAGGGCCGTATCAAACTCCCCTGCTTGACAGCGTGTGAAAAACCCCCACTCTAATGCGTATTGTAGGAGGTCATCATCCTGACCTTCTTCCCGGCGAGCAAACTCTGTCACGAACTGGCGAATTCCAGTTTGACGCACGACCTCCCGTTGCCAGGCACGGTCATCCGCTCTCTCGCGAATAAGATCGTCAAGTTTTCGCCAGTTGTCCGCTGTGACCGGAGCTTTCCAAGCGTAGAGATCGCTTAGAATGCGTCGAATACACCAAGCAGTGCTGGTATTTCTTGAAACATCCAAAAACGGAAGAGCCCGTTCAATCCGAATAATTGCTTCATCTCGTGTCGGCCAAGCTGGATACTCTGTTAGACGTCCGGCATCCTTACAACCCGCAGCATATAAGTCACTTATGGACATATGATAGAGCAAAATATCGTGTAATCCGCGTGCTGAAAGTTTCCCACCAACGAGATGCGTATGGACGTCAAGAGCCGGAAGCGAGGAAATCTCATCGAAAAATTCTCTTTGTGTCTTCGTCGAACTTTGGGAAGTGTTTACCATAAGATAACGTTACCGTGAGGCGTGCGTCATAGCGTAGCATGAATCATGAAACTTGCTATTCGGCGGTAATACGGAGGTATCCATGGGGTTTTCACAGACGAAAACGCATCGACAGGGCCAACAGTCCTGGCATCAGATCGGATTGGTACGTGGCCAATTCGGAGACATTCAAGAAGATGAATTTCTCGATTTTCTGTCGACAGAGAAGTTCGATGGATGGGAAGAAGCTAGCTGGGAACTCCCCCTTGATCAATGTAGCGACGATACAGGAGCTAAAAAGCTCGCAGAGTCACGGGTCGCAAAGGCAAGAAAGCATAACCTTGAGATTTTCAGCGTGGCCACTCATTTACAAGGACAGGCTCTTGGAGATGAACCTAGCGCTAAAACACTTCAGTTTGTCGGTGGCGAAGCAGTGGAAGCCTATGGCAAATGGCGTCAATCGAATGACCCGCCACGTCATGACCCGTACTTCGTCCCTGATGAAGTCGGAAAACTTATTCACACTCAAGCCTTGAATGCGTTAATCGGTTGCGCGCGACTTTCGAAATACCTTGCAGAAGCGCTGGACCGTCACATTCCACTCCCTGGTTTCTGCGGCTCTCCCGCAAATTGCTGGTCACACTGGTTCCTCTTTCCACCACTACCGACTGAAATTGCTGGACATCAGCTTGCTGATGTACGCCGCGTCAGTCTTGAGTTGATTGTTGAACGGTTCGCACCGTTTCTGGATGCTTGTCGCGAGTACGGAACAACCTTTGACTTGGAGTGTCATCCAAGCGAGCGAGCCATGGGCGACCTGGAGTCTGCCCACGACTGGTTGCAGCATCTTTCCGATGCCGGTTACGGTGACGTGATCGGATTCAATCTCGATTGCTCACATCTAGAATGGCAACATGTCTCAGCTGTTGAATTTATTCGTGAATTCAAGGATTACATTCACTGTGTTCACATAAAAGGCGTACAGGTGATACCTGAACACTGTCGAGGTGGTTGGCTCGGTGGCCATCAGGATTTTGGTGCGGCAACCAATGGCTGGAATTTCGTTACGGCTGGCTCAAGCCGCGATGCAATCAACACTGAGGAAATTCTGGTGGAACTGAACCGTGTTGGATTCGATGGAGCTCTTTCAATCGAATGGGAAGATAATGATGTTGATAAACTCGCGGGTGCGAGAGCCGCTCTACATAATTTGCGCAGCGTTGATTTGCAGCCGAGCTATGCCAAACACGACAAGACATTGCGTGCGGCTGAAACCACGGACACTGCAAAGCAAACAGCTAACGAAAAAGCTAAGTTGCGCCAAGAGCGCAGATTGAGAAGGCCAGCCAGATGACTCCAGATACCCTTCATTCAAACCTCGCCCCAATTCAACGAGAGCGACTGTTTCTCGCCAGTTGCCTCGGCTTAATCGCAACGTCAATGTCGTTCGCTGTAATGGCCGACATTATGAATCCGCTCAAAGAGACATTCGTTCTAACGAACCTACAAGTCGGGTACATCAGTGGTGCTCAACTCTGGGGCTTTGCGATATCGATAGTGATATTCGGCCCGTTCGTTGACATCGTTGGCATGCGACCCTTGCTTCGCCTGTCGCTCATCGCACACATTGTTGGTCCACTGCTTATGGTGTTTGCCACCGGTTTCTGGTCGTTACTGGGTGGCGCCCTTGTGATCAGCATTGCGAATGGCTTAATTGAAGCGACATGCAATCCGCTCATTGCCACTCTCTACCCCGACCAGAAGACCAAGAAACTGAACCACTTCCATGTTTGGTTTCCTGGCGGTATCGTGATCGGTGGCGTGCTAGGTTTCCTATTCACGAAGTACGGTATTGGAACCTGGCACTGGAAGCTTGCCTTTGTCATGGTGCCCGCAATTGCCTATGGACTTTTATTCACTGGCCAACGTTTTCCGCTGACCGAGCGTGTGCAGTCTGGTGTCTCGACCCGCGAAATGTTTAGGGCCACGTTAACGCGACCGCTATTCCTAGTACTTTTCTTCTGCATGATGCTCACCGCTTCGGTGGAACTCGGTCCAGGAAAGTGGACACCCGCAATCTTTGCCGCCGTGGGAATTCCTGGCATTCTTCTCCTCGCATGGATCAACGGCTTGATGGCCATCATGCGTCAATTTGCTGGTCCAGTCGTGCATCGTCTCTCCGCGACCGGCGTCTTAACGGTCTGCGCCGTGGTTTCCGGCGTAGGACTCTGGTGGCTGAGTTACGCAGAAACGATGGGAGTAGCCTTTGCAGCCGGAGCGGTGTTCGCCATTGGTACGTCGTATTTTTGGCCAACAATGTTAGGTGTCGCAGCTGAGAGAATCCCGAAAGGAGGCGCACTGGCTCTCGCTTTGCTTGGCGGTATTGGGGCGTTAACGGCAGGGGCTATCACTACGCCGATCATGGGACGGATTGCTGACGATTTCGGGCACGAAAGACTGGACCCCGTCGAAACCAAGCAATTACTAATCGAAGCGGTCGAAATATTGCCAGATTTGGCAGCCCAGGCAGAAAGAGAAGCGGGCGCTGAAATACAGGCCGCCGCCGAAGAAGCGCAGGGTGTCCTGACTGCAGCCTCGGTCGCTGGAGGACAATTACCGCCAATCGCCACCGCGACCGCTCTTCGAAGCGTAGCAAGGTTCGATAGTAATGCTGATTTCACAAGCCGTGCCTCGGCACTACTCGCCCCTGCGGACAATCACGGAGGTCGAATCTCGTTCCGCTATGTCTCTTCTCTCTGTATTCTGCTCACAATTATTTTTGGAATTTTGTACATGCGGGACCGAAAGCGTAGCACTTCCCGTACCGAATAAATTGCTAGTCTAACTGCCGAACCTCGATGCTCTCGTTACGAATCTCCCGGTACTCCATACCGAGGAGCTTCCTTCGGATTTAATGCTCGTGCAACGTAGTCATCCCTTTGTGGTTCGTACCGTTCCCAGAGGCGTCGCAGTTCGGCTATGGGATCGTCATCTGTCCAATCAACTCTAAGGTCGACCAAAGGCCACAGTTCGTTGGCCACAATGACCAGCGAGGACGAATGCAGGGGACCCTCCTCCCCACCGGCATCATTACCCGCCTCTAGCGCCTGCAGTAGGCGATTCGCAAGATCAAGATGAGGCATGGAGAGAAAGGCGTCGAGCATCTTTTGGGGAACTGAGGTATTCGCCAGCATATTACCGGCAGCAATACAATGGTCACTGTCGACAATGGCATGAATGCCAAGCGTACGCTCACCGTCATGACTGGCAGTTTTCCCCGTGCTATCGACAACGATCACTTGTCTATAGTCAGAGAACTCATCCTGAGCCATCACGGATTCCAAACTCTCCGGCGCATTGCGGTTCTGCGCGAGCGCATCTAGCACCATGGGCCCGATACTCGGCAGTGTCACATTCTGAGTGGACACTGCACCCACCTTTGAACGAGCCCACGGACAACGACTACCAACAGAAATACTTGACGAACTAATCACCGCCCCAAACTGCCCTGTTTCACTGCAACACGCAATAAGTGAAAAAGTCATGTTAATTAGTTCACTTGTCAGGAATTACGGCTATCACGTCAATCTCGACCAGCCAGTCTGGTTGCGCCAACCCTGATACGACTAATCCTGTGGATACGGGATACACACCTTTGAGCCACTTCCCAATTTCACGATAGACCGGTTCTCGATTACGAGCATCCGTGATGTAAGTCGTAGTCTTTACGACATGCGAGATTTCGCTACCTGCTTCTTCAAGGAGCTGTTTGACGTTCTTCATCGCCTGTTCCGTCTGCGCTCGCGGGTCATCCTGGCCAACGAGTTGACCGCTAAAATCAGTGCCCACCTGACCTCTCAAGTAAACGGTATTTCCAGCCCGAACAGCCTGACAGAGATCGTTATCAAGGTTCTGGTTGGGATAGGTGTCTTTAGTATTGAATGGGCGAACGCGTTTATGTGTGGACATCTGGTCACTCAACCAATTGATAGGAATCAGTCAGTCTGCTTTCTCTAACCTTGTGAAACGGGGTTTATCGACTAACTTCATCTGACAATCCCGCAGATTTCTTAACGAAGTCGAGCGGACCTTGCCAATCAAAGTTTCGATAGACGGCCGCTAAATGCGCGAACGGTGGTGACTGGGCAAACAGTTGAAATGTCAAACGATGCCCCGCATAATCCGAATTCAGTAGATCACGAGCAAAAGCCAACAACTTTCGCCGATCCTCCGCCACCCAATCATCAGTAATTGAATAGAATTTTTCCATCCATTTACCAGATTCCGCATCCTGAAAACAGGCATAGTCTGGCGTGACACAGATTTGGCCACCACATAACTCTCGGGCGATGTGCATCATTCGTGGCAATTGACTACATGCGAGCACACGCCCCGTGTACAAGAGTGATTGGTTAGGCATCAGAAGTCCACCAGGACTCTTTTCCGCCGTCGCAATTGCTGCAGTGAGATGTGCGTTGATCCCCTCACGGTAACATGCAAGTTCAGCCAATTTTTCTTGCACTGCTTGATGTTTATCCAGTCCGGTCTGACGAACATTATGTAGAGCAACGCCAATGAGCATGTCAGCCACTTTGAGATTGCGTTGTACGAAAGCAAATGCACTGTACCGATGTAACGTAGCGCGAATGAATGTTGCAGCACGGGTGTGGCGGTAGAAGAGAACGTTTTCCCAAGGGATAAGAACGTTATCGAAGACCACTAAAGCATCGATCTCGTCGAATCGACTAGCGAGCGGATAATCTTCAACGGGAGCTCGACCCGCAAAACCTGTGCGACAGATCATTTTGATGCCTGGAGAGCCCAAATCGCAGATAAACCCTACTGCGTAATCCGACAGCGCTTCGTTCCCCCAATTCGCTATCGTCGGTTTCGTGAAGGCTTGGTTCGCATAGGCTGCCGCCGTCTCATATTTCGCACCACGAACGATGATGCCTTTATCCGTCTCTTTCACGACATGCAAAAGCATATCGGGATCCTGTTCCTGCGGCGGCTTTGAACGATCTCCTTTCGGATCAGTATTAGCAGACACATGAAAAAGATCATGTTTGATGACGCGATCAATGTGCGTTCTGATATTCGCAGAGAATTGCGGGTCGACTTCGTCAAGTACATTTTGCCCGTCAAAGAGCGACCACATTTCCCCAACTGTCTCGTCGCCCACTCGAATCACAACACCACCAATATCCTCAAACACAGCATTGGTCGCACGTCGCTTATCCTCCCAATCTGTCTTGGAATATGGAAGACGATTACCGATCGCGCACTGCTCGCCGGCTTCGTCTGTGTAGGTCATGATTTTTTTAGTCGCATCTTCGTGAGCCATGTCGTAGATCCGAGCTCGAACATCCACTAAAGGTTTAAACATTGGATGTTGTGTCACATCCTTCACTTTTTCACCATTAATGAACACCTCGCGTCCATCTCGAATTGACTCACGATAGTCTTGCCCGTTACGAATCATCGACCAATCCTCCGATTATTTATAAATCCTTCGGAACTCAATGGTTCATGCCTTCTCACACACTCTTAAACTCTTTCCACAACCAGTAAATAAAGGCTCCGCATAACACAATGACGTTCACTACAAGATATGCATCAAATGTCCATGAACCTACCATCACTGTGCACCTGATTCAGAGTTGGTTTTTGTCAGCAAGCTGACAAACCAGTAGGTAAACGCCGACAGCAAGCACCCCACTAAAGGTCCCACCACCCAACCGACCGTGGAATAAAACATCAAGAATCCGGTGACGCAACAGCCCGTCAAAATTGATGCAAGAGCACCATAACTAGTCCCTTGCCAGACAGCTGGTATCAACATCGATGCTGAAAACGAAGCTAGGAGCGTGCCAGTACCCAAGATACCAAGCCAGACCAACAAAAATGGAGGTGCATATGTCAAAGCAACCACGGCAGAAGTTCCTGCGATGATGACCGCCATTCGATTCACGTATAAAGTCCGTTCTGAAGACAATCTACTATTCGGAAATAGCGCTTGCCGTAAATCGTAAGAAGCCGAAGAAGAGATAGCATGCAGAAGCGCACTCGCAGTGGACTTAATCGCAAATAAGACTGCAATACTAACGAGTGCACCCAAATAAGGATTAAGCAATTGATGAACCACGGCAACAACCGCTTGATCTGGATCGGCCAGCGGCGCAAGGTAGGCTCGCGCGTATAAACCAGCAATCGGTACAGCGCTTAGCACGCAAGTCAACACTGCTACAGTAATCACAACGCGATGAATCCGAACATCTCTCCGAAAAGAAAGAAGGCGATTCGCCATATAAGGAAGGCTCAGGGTAAAAAGGAACGCGTAGGGGAACACTAGAAACGGAGACAACCTTGAGTCCCCGTAAGGACGCCCAGTCTCTGGACTGACAGTTTCAGGATCAAGAGCCCTCAATTGGAATAATAGATCGGTCAACGATGTTTCTCTGAATATTGCCAAAACAATTAAGACAGCCCCAATAGCCATCCCAATCACCATGACACCATTGCTCCATGCAATGGCCGCCATTCCACCAATCATCGTGTACGCGATGATAATCAATACCAATAGATAGATACTGGTTTGAGGTGCAACGCCAAGGAGCTCCGAAGCTACGAGACCCAATGCTTTGAGTTGACCTACAAGAAACACCATTAATAAACAAATGGTAAGAATCGCAGCCACACCTCGAATCAGTCGATTGGGTAATCCCTCGCCATGCTGCGCAGCCAAATACTCTGGCACCGTCAGCGTGTTAAGTTTTTCAGCGCGTCGCCGAAGAAAATTGGCAAATACGGCCACGCTGACGACCATTGCTGGAGCAAACATCAAGTTCGCTAAGAGTTCAACGGTGCCAAATTGGTACGCGGCACCAGGCGAACCAATAAAGGCCCAACCGCTGAAACCGGTAGCAACGACACTCGCTCCACCAATAACTGGCCCTAAGGAACGACCAGCAACCAGGAATCCTGCCTCGGAGTTACCCTGTACTAGCCGATTAGCACGTACGCCTAAATAGACCAGAAGGCCACTGGACACCAACAAAAGTGACCAGTTAAAGAGGAGTAAATTATCCATTCAATTCAGATTAATCACGCTCTTGAAACATCGAGAGCAGACTCGATAATGTCTTGAAAAAAAGTTTTTGTGGAGGCGCCGCCCGGATTTGAACCGGGGATGGAGGTTTTGCAGACCTCTGCCTTACCACTTGGCGACGGCGCCAGATTAAATATTACTGCACTTAAAAAAAGGGCAAAGAACCGAAGTGATAGTGGAGCGGGAAACGGGATTCGAACCCGCGACTTCGACCTTGGCAAGGTCGCACTCTACCACTGAGTTACTCCCGCGCACCACGCCACAATAAAGATTACGTTATCATAGCTATCCGACAAGCAACAAGACACAGCAGACCCGTTAAACCAACCGACTGCCCGGTAAAATTAGAGACTTCTTTGTGGAGGAATCCGCTAATACTTCATTGTCTCTTAAAACAACTATTCCTATTTTCGTTTCCACCTGGTACCGGTGGAGTCATCCTCAAGCAGAATACCTCGCGCATCAAGATCCGTGCGAATCTGATCAGCCGCTGCAAAATCGCGCTGTTTACGTAACGACTTGCGATCAGCAATTAGTTGTTCAATTTCTTTAACTGAAACCGGTGGAGCTGTGTCCTCAGCTTGACGCAAACTGATAAAGCCTAGCACTCGGTCAAATTGCTTGAATGCATCGCGAATCTCTTCGACATTACCAGTCCCCAACTCATCCTGATCGACAGCGACATTAATAGCACGAACGAACTCGAAAATGACTCCAAGGCCACCCGGAATATTCAAGTCATCAGCAATCATTGCAGAAAAAGCTGCGCGGGCTGACGCCGTCTGCTTAGACATTCCCGGATGCCTGCCGGTCGAAACGATGCGGTCCAGACGTCCCAAACAATCGACTAATCTAGCAAGCGACTCATCGGCCTGCTCCATACTCTGCCAAGTAAACTTAAGTTGCTTACGATAGTGCACGGATAATAGAACATAACGTAGCACCGAAGCTCGGTAACCTTTCTCAAGAATCTCCGGCACGGTCAGCACATTACCAACTGACTTTGACATCTTCTCACCTTGGTCCAACAGTAAATGTTCAACATGCACCCAATAGCGAGAAAACTGTTCGCCAGTCATACCTTCACTCTGTGCAATCTCATTCTCGTGATGCGGAAAAATTAAATCGACGCCACCAGCATGAATATCAATTGGAGAACCGTCGAGCAAACGTAAGGCCATCGCTGAACATTCAATGTGCCACCCTGGGCGACCAGGTCCTATGCCAAAATCCCAAGACGGTTCCTCCGGTTTTGCTGATTTCCACAGAACAAAGTCACGCGCGTTTTCCTTGTCATATTGGTCACTATCAACACGAGCACCAGATTTAATACCCTCAGGATCGAGCTGTGCCAATTGGCCGTACTGTGGCAAAGTCGAAATCTTGAAATAGATCGAACCGGCACGCCTATAGGTATGCCCGTTAGCCTCAAGCGCCTGAATCATCTCGGTCATTGCTCGAAGATTTGCTTCATCAGTAGCCCGAGGTTGCTCCTCTGCTAGTTCGAGCCCAAGTGTTAGAGCATCCTCACGGAATGCCTCGATGTACTGTTTTGTGTAATCACGTAACGACATTTCAGCAGTTCTAGAAGCAGCAATAGTGCGATCATCAACATCGGTGAAGTTCATGATTTGTTGAACTTCATAACTTTCCTCATATTTGAGCGCACGTCGAAGTACGTCCAATGCAACAAATGTCCGAAAATTTCCGATATGCCCCCTCGCATAAACAGTCAAGCCACAGGTGTACATGCGTACCAACTGTCCACGACTTGGTGTAAATATCTCTTCACGACGGGTCAAGGTGTTATAGAGACGCATCTCTCAAATTAAGGTCGCACTATAGAAAGCTCGGCAAGTAAAATAAGGGTCACCCTAGTCCGTGGACTTCCGGAACCCAACTTAAATTCTACAGCGAAAGCCGATCGAAGAGTGCTCTCGCTTCACGACAATCAGCATCAATTTGAGCACGGAGAGAACTGCTATCAGAAAAACGACGTTCGTCTCTTAATCGTTGAACGAATGACAACTGGAGTTCCTTAGCATAGAGGTCTTGATTTAAATCGAATATGTGGGTTTCGATTACTCGGTCACCTTGACGATCGAATGTTGGTCGCACTCCAATGTTAGTAATACTGGCATGCACCGCTTCGTCAATTCTTACCATAGTTGCGTAGACACCGTTTGGTGGTAAAAGCTCATTGGCCGTCTCCAGATTAGCCGTAGCCACACCGACCTCCTGACCTCGACCTGACCCATGGATAACCATTCCGTCAATAAAGTAATGCCTGCCCAACAACGCACTGGCTTCATCAACTCGCCCTTCAGTAATCAAACGCCGCACGCGTGTACTGCTCACAACGAAGTCTCGGTACCGCACTGCATCAATTTTTTCCGCTCTAAAACCATGCTTTTCACCCTCGACGCGCAACACTGAAAAATTACCAGATCGATTCTTCCCAAATAAGAAATTTGCCCCTACCCAGACTTCGACCACTTGCAGCCAATCAACCAACACCTTGCGTATGAATGACTCTGGTGACCATTGCGAGAGTTCCTTCGTAAATCTCACAACCGCAATACCATCCAAACCGACCTGCATAAGAGCCTTGGTCTTCTGTTCCATGGTCATCAGGGCAGCTGGAACCTTGTCAGGTCGAACGATCCGAGACGGGTGTGGATCGAACGTTAGCGCTATCGCTCTGGCATGTTGGCGATCAGCACTTTGACGAGCACATCCGAGAATCTTTGTATGGCCACGATGGAGGCCGTCAAAATTCCCGACCGCGAGTACGATTCGATCCCAATGAACGGGTTTTGAGCTGTCTGGAAAATGAATAATAGACACGGTGATCAGATCGTCGCGTAAAGAGTCATGCTTTGGAATTTGATGAATCCTCCGGCACGTTTAAGACTAAACCATCATATGCCAACTCCATCTTATCCGGGAGTTGCGTGGAGGTAGCTGCGTGCAATAAGTCGTGGCACATGTGGGTGAAGTAGGTGCGTGTAGCGCCAATCCTTCGCGCTGCGTCGACAGCCTCATCGACTGAAAAATGCGTAGGGTGCGATCGTGGACGTAATGCATCAATTACCAAGACATCGAGATCCTTGAGTAATCCCCAAGACGCGTCTGGAATTCGATTGCAGTCAGTGAGATAAGCAAACCGCCCAACTCGGAATCCTAGTATCGTACGCTGCCCGTGCCGAACTGGCACAGGAACGAAGACCTGGTGACCCAAGGAGAATGAACCCTCTAGTGGAAAAGTAACGATCTGAGGTATATGACTACCAGTTTGTTCTGGCGGTTTAAAAATATAGGCGAACATCTGCCTAATGTCAGTAATCGTTCGGCGATCGCCATAACATGGAATCACCTCACCTTGCAGGTGATTGTAACGACGTACCTCGTCTAGTCCGAACACGTGATCAGCGTGGCTGTGTGTAAACAAGACGGCGTCAATGCGGCGAATATCAAATTTAAGTGCTTGCGCACGTAAATCTGGAGAGGTGTCAACAAGAACATTGGTTCCGTCACCCAGTTGAATTAAAACCGATGGACGCCAACGACGATCGCGAGGATCATCAGAACAACACGTTGCACAGTCACAACCCACAACAGGTATACCCGAAGAGGTGCCAGTACCAAGAAAGGTAATGCGCAAATCACTAATACCTAAAATGACGCATAACTAGTCGACAACTTGCTCCTTTATTTCAAGGAGACGTTTTCGCAAGGTCCGCAACGTAAGACTAAGTTTTTGTTCTTCGTCTAAGGTTAGATTGCCGCGAGTTTTATCTTCTAATAATGCGAGCATATCTATCATTTGTGCAGCGGAAGCAAGATTCGGGGCAGACTTAACACCAGACTCACGGTCCGCCACATCACCAAGGTGGACAGCAGCAGTAGTTGCAAGCGTCACCACAAACATATCAAATGTTACATTGTTAGCTGTAGTCATTACGCATAAGATTCCGTTCTTGAACAACCCAGACGAAGCCCTCAATAGCTAAACCAAGGCACAAAAATTAAAAATCCACAGGCACACAATGCTAGCATAGCTTTTAATTTCATCGTGGCAGACGGCAACCAGCACTGATTTCGGATCACTAGGACCAAGTGCACCCATGACCCGCAATACCAAACCGCAACCAACATCACGAAAACCGCATTCGATAAACGATACAGCTGGCGATCATTTTAATCGTCTCGTTGAGCTCATGCGTCGCTTACGCTCCCCAAGCGGCTGTCCTTGGGACCGCGAACAAACCTTACATTCACTTCGATCATTTTTACTTGAAGAGACCTATGAAGTTCTCGATGCAATCGACCGAAATGACCAAGCTGAGCTGAAAAATGAATTGGGCGACCTATTGTTTCAAATCGTCTTCTTGGCAGAAATCTGTTCCGAATCAGATTCTTTCACAATCTCAAACATTATCACTGCCATTGCCAATAAACTCATCGACCGTCATCCTCATGTTTTCGGAGAAGAGAGTGGCCTTCTCACGCCAGAGTCGAAACCGAATACAACAGCGGAAATAACGGGCCTCTGGGAACAACTTAAGGCAAAAGAAAAATCCAAAAAGGGGCGTCCTCAGAGTCTACTTGGAAGCGTTCCCGAGACCTTGCCCGCACTTCTCAAAGCACATGAGATCGGTAGTCGTGTTGCCACCGTTGGTTTCGATTGGCCCCGCGCAGAATCTGTAATTAATAAGATTGACGAAGAAGTGACTGAGTTGCGGGAAGCCATCGCAAATAACGTGCCGATAAACGTGCAAGAAGAAATGGGAGATTTCTTGTTCTCAATCGCTAATCTGTCTCGCAAACTAGGGGTCGATCCAGAAACAGCGTTACGCCAAGCCAATCGAAAATTCTGTTCTCGTTTTGCACAAGTCGAACACAAACTTCAAGGTCGTGGACGCACAATTCACAAGTCAACTCCTGAAGAACTGGAAGGATTATGGGAGGAAGTTAAAAAGTCTGAAACCGAAGACTAGGTGCCGTCGGCTACAATCTCTGAATGATATTGTTGCAAGGACCTCACTGTCAGCGCCTCATTTTGAATGGCCCGAATACCGCTGACGGCTGCAGCGGCACCTGTTAGCGTCGTTATACACGGAACACCATGCAGCATGGCGATCCGCCGCACAGTCAAGTCATCAAAAAATGAGTCTCGGCCGAGTGGTGTATTAATGATCAGATCTACTCCACCATTTAAGATCTGGTCTCCAATATGAGGCCGACCTTCATTAATCTTAAACACCAAGTCAGTGTCGACACCTTGGGCTCTGAGGTATGCGGCCGTGCCTCGAGAGGCAACAATACTAAAGCCGAGAGCTACCAAATCCGAAGCAATCTTACTTACGTTTTTCTTATCTTTGTCATTGACACTGATAAATGCTGTGCCCGATTGTGGAAGCTGCTGACCTGCGGCCAGCTGTGCTTTCGCGAAAGCATTACCAAACGTAAGCGCCCCACCCATCACTTCACCGGTCGACTTCATTTCAGGACCGAGTAGGGTGTCAACGCCAGGAAATCTTACAAAAGGAAACACCGGTGTCTTTACAAAGACACCAGTCACCTCTAGGTCAGAAAACAAATTCAGGTCCTCAAGTGATGCTCCCGCCATAACGCGCGCGGCCACTTTGGCCAAGGGCACACCGGTAGCTTTTGACAGATAGGGAACAGTCCGGGAGGCACGTGGATTTACTTCCAGCACATACACCGTTTCATCCTTTATGGCGAACTGAATATTCATGAGCCCAACAACCTTTAGGGCTCGTGCAATTCGACGCGTGTAATCTCTAATAGTAGTGAGGTGTCGTTCCTCCACCAAGTAAGGCGGTACCACACATGAACTGTCACCCGAATGGATGCCGGCTTCTTCAATGTGTTCCATAATGCCGCCAATAACAACAGCACCACTTGCGTCGGCAACGGCATCAACATCCAGTTCGAATGCATCTTCGAGAAATCTGTCTATCAAGATTGGACGTTCAGGTGAAGCATCAACCGCCTCAGTCACGTATCGATCAAGCGATGTCTGGTCGTAGACAATAGCCATTGCCCGGCCACCTAGAACGTATGACGGTCGCAGAACCACAGGATAACCAATGGAAGTTCCCACTTCCCTGGCCTCCTCACGAGAAGTCGCAACACCACTAGGGGCCTGAGCAATACCTAAACCCCAGAGAAGTTCAGCAAATCTCTTGCGGTCTTCAGCCAGGTCAATTGAATCAGGCGATGTTCCGAGAATAGTGACACCTGCTTGCTGTAACTTCAGCGCTAACTTTAATGGCGTCTGACCCCCGAATTGAACAAGGCATGCAACTTCGCCTCCTAAACCTCGTTCCCGTTGAATAACTGCGAAAACATCTTCGTAAGTAAGTGGTTCAAAGTACAACCTATCAACCGTGTCGTAGTCCGTTGACACAGTCTCCGGATTGCAGTTAATCATGATTGTTTCGTAACCACAGTCTCGAAGAGCAAATGCGGCATGACAACAACAATAATCAAACTCAAGCCCTTGCCCAATCCGATTCGGGCCACTACCAAGAATTACAATTTTCTTTTGATTCGTCGGTTCAGCCTCACACTCTGTCTCATACGTGCCATACATGTATGGGGTAAACGACTCAAATTCTGCGGCGCAGGTATCAATGCGTTTATAGGACGGGGTAATTTCAATCTCGCGGCGACGCTGTTCCACATCCTCTTCTTCAACTCCAGTTATAGCCGCAATGGTGGAATCACTAAATCCATTGCGCTTTAATGTTGTAAGCAGTTCAACTGACATATCTCGAAAACCAACCACGCCGGCAGTTTTCTCCAATTCGATGATCTCAGCAAATTGCGATAAGAACCAACGATCGATATGAGTCGTTTTATGTATCTGATCAACCGTCCACCCTCGTCGTAATGCTGCAAAAACGCTCCACATCCTCCTGTCCGTTGCCACCGAAATTTCACGTTGTAAAACTGCTGACTCTACTGCAGGTTCATTTAAGCGGCCAAAAATCTGAGCGGGCAGACCAAGTTCAAGTGAACGCACGCCTTTCATGAAGGCTTCTTTAAATGTTCGCCCAAGCGCCATGACTTCACCGACTGATTTCATTTGAGTCGTTAATGTTCTGTCAGCCAGTGGAAACTTCTCGAATGTCCATCGTGGAATCTTCACCACAACATAGTCGATTGTGGGTTCGAATGAGGCGGGAGTGAGCCGAGTAATATCATTTGGAATTTCATCCAACCGGTAACCCAGCGCCAATTTTGCAGCAATCTTTGCGATTGGAAACCCTGTGGCCTTAGAAGCTAGTGCGGACGAGCGAGAAACTCGTGGGTTCATTTCGATCGCCACGACCTTCCCGTTATCAGGATTGACAGCAAACTGGATATTCGAACCGCCAGTCTCCACTCCTACCCGACGAATGATCCTTCTAGCGATGTCCCGTAAGCGCTGATATTCTTTGTCAGTGAGAGTCAGAGCAGGCGCAACGGTAATACTGTCACCGGTATGGATCCCCATCGGATCAATATTTTCGATGGAACAGATCACAACAAAGTTGTCGGCTCCATCACGCATCACTTCAAGTTCGAATTCCTTCCAACCAATCACCGACTCCTCTAACAACACCTCACTAACTGGACTTAATTCAAGGCCACGTACCGCAAGTTCACGTAGTTCCTCAACGTTATAAGCGATACCACCGCCAACACCGCCAAGAGTGAACGAAGGTCGAATAATCGTTGGAAATCCTATCTTTGTTACTGCTTCCAAGGCCTCATCCAACGTCCGAATGTAGACACTCGTCGGCACGTCGACGCCGATCGACCGCATTGCATCCTTAAATTGCAGCCGATCTTCAGCTACTTTAATCGCGTCCACCGAGGCACCAATCAGCTCCACACCATACTTAGCGAGCGTGCCATCCTCACCAAGCGTGACTGCTAGGTTAAGAGCGGTCTGACCACCAACCGTTGGCAACAGGGAATCAGGCTGTTCCTTTTCGATCACTTGACGTATTACCTCTGGTGTCATCGGCTCTATGTATGTCTGATCAGCTATCTCTGGATCGGTCATGATAGTGGCAGGATTTGAGTTCACTAAAACAACTTCAAGGCCTTCATCCCGCAACGCCTTACAGGCTTGCGTGCCTGAATAGTCAAACTCGCAGGCTTGCCCAATCACGATCGGACCTGAACCAAGTACTAGGACGCGTTTCAGATCATTACGTTTGGGCATAGGTCTCCCCTATTGGCACCAGACATAAACCTATGTCGCATAAAGAGGCAAGCAACGTCAGTAACACAATCAGCATCGAGACTCAATCGCGTCGATGAAATCCTGAAAAAGATAGTCAGCATCGTGTGGACCAGGAGATGCCTCGGGATGATACTGCACAGCAAAGACCGGCCTCGTTGTGTGTCTTAACCCTTCGACGGTTCCATCGTAAAGATTGACGTGGGTTACTTCCACGTCTGATGATAATGAATCTGAATCGATCGCAAAGCCGTGATTCTGTGACGTAATTTCAATACGATTGGTTGCCAGATTCTTGACCGGATGATTGGCGCCTCGGTGACCAAATTTCAATTTGTATGTTTTTCCACCCAGCGCTAAGCCCAATACTTGATGTCCTAAGCAAATACCGAACATTGGCACGTCACTGGCTATCAGCTCGCGCGCGTTCGCAACAGCATAGTCGAGCGGCGCCGGATCACCAGGACCGTTACTCAAGAAGATGCCGTGGGGCTCGATTGCAAGCAAGTCGCTTGCAGGAGAAGTCGCCGGAAACACATGCACATCACAGCCATAGGCTGTCAAGCGTCGTAAAATATTCCACTTCATTCCAAAATCATATGCAGCTATCCGCAAACGCTGCTTGATTGAACGCTCATTTATTAATGTAAAATTACCGACTTCAGAACTGTTCCCTAGATCCATATCGTCTCGCCAGATGAATGGATCGGGACACGTCACGTGTTGCACCAAATCTAAACCTTCCATTGGAGCAATCGTCTTTGCCTCTTCTATGGCCTGCTCCATACGCGAGGCGTCGGTTGTAACGATGCCTCGCATGACTCCACTGGAGCGTAACAACCGAGTTAAAGATCTCGTATCAATGTCAGAAATTGCAACAATGTCATGTTCCTCAAGATAATTGTGCAATGTGTCCGAAGCGCGCCAGTTACTGGCAATTGGTGAAGCGTCGCGCATAATGAAGCCTGCAACTTGCGGACCACGCGATTCATGGTCGTTGTCTGTAACGCCATAATTTCCAATCTGCGGACAAGTCATTGCAACAATCTGGCCGGAGTATGAAGGATCGGTCAATACCTCTTGGTATCCGGTCATGCTCGTATTAAATACAACTTCGCCAGAAGTTTTCCCTTGTTTACCGAGCGAAACTCCTTCATAGCATGTACCATTCTCAAGCGCTAAGATGGCCTTAGTCATCAACGCATCCCTTCGACAGCTACTCGCTGCCCTTGATTGGAATCGTAGGCTCGAAATACGGAAATAAGAACACCTGCGCCAATTGAGTGCAGCACCCAATATGGGCCAAACACACTAGGCTGGGAGTATAAACTCGTATCTTCTGGCGTCAGTGCAGGTACTCCTCCAAGAAGTAATGAAAATGCTAACACGGAACGACGTGCAATGATCGTGAAATCATTGGCTTCACTGCCGCACAGGTATATCTAAGGATCCTTGACACCCTAATGACCGTCTGAAACAGTTAGATTTTGCGTGCTCTAAACTGGAAACTACTGTGTTGTCCTCTAAGCGTACTTTAGTAGACTGTCGTCAATTTTCGTGGATCCGACGATTCGCGTTGGATTACTCCTACGATTTCTCAAATGTGTCGGCCTATTTTAATGGTGATCCAATGTCGAGCGAGGCTTGGCATACGAGGATCACAGAACGGACCAACCATGGGCGAAACACCGAAACGATAGCCGACATCCTAGAAACGCAACAGCATCAACGAGGTGCGCCTCCGGCAGCGTTAGCTGCAACCCAACGGCTCCGCAAATCCAACAGTGTAGCGATCGTCACGGGCCAGCAAGCAGGACTCTTTGGTGGTCCCCTTTTCACGCTGCTAAAAGCCATCACTGTTCTCCAGCTCGCTGAACAAATGGCTGTGGCACATAAGGTGCCGACAGTCCCCATATTTTGGATCGACTCCGAAGATCATGACTGGGAAGAAATTGGATCTTGCAATGTACTAAATACTGAATTGAAACATACATCCATCACACTCATCCCACCGCCTGGTGCTGGTACAAACCCAGTGGCTTCACTTCAAATCGGGCCAGATGTTAAGGAGGTAATTAATGAACTTAAGGACTCACTGACTCCGACCGAATTCACTGCCGAATTAATCGGTCAACTACAAGACACCTATGTTGAAGGACGCGGTGTAGCCGATGCATTCGGACGCTGGCTGGAGTCTTTCTTAGGAAAACAAGGACTTGTTGTCTTCGATGGCTCAGATCCCTCGGCGAAACATCTAGTGGCTGGGGTGTTTGAAAAAGAAGTGCGCGCCAAAGGCCACACAGCAGCCTTGGCAACGACGGCGGGTTCTCAGCTTACGGCTTGCGGATACCACGCGCAAGTCAAACCTCAATCTGACAGCGTCAATCTGTTTCGAATTGACTCAACTCGACAAGCGATTCGACGAAACGATGACGGATTTATAGTTGGGAAACGTTTATATAGCACCGACGAACTCGTCAGCGAAATATTGGCGCACCCTGAACGGTTCAGCCCTAACGTATTGTTGCGTCCTCTCGTGCAGGACACTTTATTTCCAACGGTTTGTTATGTGTCCGGGCCAAATGAGCTCAGCTACTTCGGGCAGCTTAGCGAAGTTTACAAGTACTTTGGCGTACCAATGCCGTTGATCTATCCACGTGCATCAGCCACGATTATTGATTCCTCAACTACACGTTTCCTGTCACGCACCAATCTTCCAATGGAAACACTACAGCCTCGAGATGAAGCTGCCCTGAACCACTTTCTTGAAGCACAATTACCTTCTGCAGTGGAACAATCTATGCAATCTGTTGGAAGCTCTCTCCAAGAAAGTATGTTGGATTTAATCGCAGCAGTACCAACTGTTGATCCCACTCTAACTGCTGCGACACAGTCAACGCTCAAGCGAATGGAGCGCGATCTCCAAAATCTTCACAATAAAATTCTGAATGCAACAAAACGAAAAAATGAAACCCTAAGACGGCAGTTCTTGCGGGCACAGGCACAACTATTCCCGCATGGTGCCCCTCAAGAACGAGCCGTTGGATTCGTTTATTTTCTCAATTTGTACGGACCTGCATTCATAGATTTACTGGTAAACGACCTCTCAATAACACCCAAGCAACATTCAGTCCTTACCCCTTAGCGTGCCACGCCAATGTAGGCGCTACGCAAGGGAGGTCCTCCGCCTGATATAATTAGGACACCGCTTGGGAGGAAATTTTATTCAGTCCAAGCTATCAGACTTAAGTGTGATATGAGCCAAGACGTCTTCGAAGCAATTGCGAAAGCACTGAAAAACGGTGAGCCGGCAGCCCTAGTTACAATTGTTAAGGCGCAAGGCTCAACACCCCAGCGTGTTGGTGCGAAGATGCTTGTGTTCGCGGACGGTCGAACAGTAGGTACTATTGGGGGTGGTTGCTACGAACACGATGCGTTCTGGAAAGCACGTAACGTATTAGAAACCCGGAAACCTGTATTAGCACGATATGAACTAACGGACGATTTTGCAGAGGAATCTGGTCTCGTCTGTGGTGGAGAAATGGAAGTGTACATCGATCCAATCGAACCTGTGCCACCGTTATACATAATCGGTGCTGGACATGTAGGATACCAACTGTCGCGAGTTGCAGCCTCTGTGGGCTTCCAGATTCACGTAATTGACGACCGCCAGAAATTTGCTAACGCTGAACGGTTTCCAGATGCTACGGAAATAATTGTCGATTCGGTCCCCGACTGGCTCCATCGGACTGAATTCCCACCATACTCTTACGTGGTTATTGTCACTCGAGGACACCGACACGACCTAGATGCACTTCGCGCTCTAGCCGCACGCGACCTGCGGTACCTTGGTTTAATTGGCAGCAAGGCTAAAGTTGTAAAGATTTTTGAAGAACTAGCAACTGAGTCGATGCCAAGCGAGTGTCTACAGCGTGTTCATGCTCCGATTGGACTCGATATCGGCGCCGTAACGCCACAGGAAATTGCAGTAAGTATTCTTGCTGAATTGATCGCTGTAAAGCACGGAAAAGTAAACATTGGTAAATCCGGTGACGACTCAACCGTACAATCAATGCGCTGGACACCGAAGAATCTAAAGACGCCCTAGTGTGCTAAATTTGAAAGTAGACCAATCAACTAACGGAACTTAATCGTGACGCCCAGTCAATCGCGCGCCACGCGCCGAAATAAAGAAGTCTCCGCCAGGTCACAAGCGATTCTAGTTTCGCTTGTGCGTGCATACATCGAATGTGGCGAGCCAATATCATCACTATGGCTAGCACGACACGGTGGCTTCGGTGTTTCGTCGGCAACCGTCCGGAGCGCTTTGGCTGAGCTTGAACAATACGGTTACATCACGAGACCTCATACTTCCTCCGGACGTGTACCTACGGATCTTGGCTATCGATGTTATGTCGACTTATTGCTTCGGGATCGACGAAAAATACGTCGGCCACAGCAAGTTCAAACACGGTTACGCCATGGAACTATTGAAGATGTTCTAACGAGCGTTTCGTATGAATTGTCTCGGGTGTCACACGTTTTGGGTTTTGCGCTAGCAACGCCAAATGAAAATTCGGCGTTTCGACATATCGATTTTGTTCGACTAGAAAACACACGTATTCTTGTCGTGCTGGTCTCAGCTACTGGTTATATCTCGCACAAAATAGTAAGCCTGAATGAAAATGTCGCGGTAGAACATCTAGAACAAGCAGCAAATTATCTTAACGTAGAATTTGCTGGTTTATCTCTTGCAAAGGTACGCAAGGGCATTGCGAATCATTTCGATGAGGAGCAGGCCCGACCCAATAGTGCCACTACCCTAGCTCTGCGATTAGCGCGAGTGGCCTTCACTAACATGACTCCAAGTAACGCATTGTTCGTCCAAGGAGTTTCATTACTGCTCAACAATGTTGTTGAGGGTGACGACCGCATCTCGGTGCCAACATTACAGGTGTTATTCGAACTTATTGAAGAAAAGACACAACTTGTAAAACTGTTAAAAAGATATGTGGATGGACAAGGATTAACGATAATTATTGG
>Ga0315336_1002860_pt1 | contig 24820 bp, 28 predicted proteins | sample ASW5metaG_FD_204512 | JGI IMG/M metagenome (GOLD analysis project Ga0315336, IMG submission 204512) | Ammonia-oxidizing marine archaeal communities from Monterey Bay, California, United States - ASW #5 | ecosystem: Environmental > Aquatic > Marine > Intertidal zone | place: USA: California... | reverse complement strand
GGTCAGGTCAATGTCTTCGATCTGGGATACGCCTTGGGAGTTTGTGAAAAGTCGATATGTACCCATTGCAGATTCATCTCCATATTAGGTCTAGATTGAGATTCGCTATTATAGCCTAATGCCGTAGACGCCGGAGGATTATCTCCCTCTGAAGCTATCGGTTGGTTCACGCGCCGTGGATCGAGTTTCTAAGGTCCGGCGCTGGAGAGAAAATCGACCAAGTAAGCCACGGCGGCCTCGAAGACTCGGTCCTCCTCCAAACCTCGGAAATCGATGACCTTTCCCTGTTTCAGAACGGCGCACAGCCCATCATCCTTGTCGTCGAACATATTGTCCGCTGCCAGTGAGGCCAGGTCTCTGGATTCGGGGCCCATGCTCCCAGCCAATTCCGACATGTACCGCCTGGTTTGAGGGCTTTGCAGGGACGACTCGGTGCATAGCAGGACCAGTTTGTCGAAGTAGGCCGTATGGGATAGAACCGTTTCACCCGCCTGCAGGCTTGTTTCGTCGTCCGGCGCTATGCTCCAACAGGGAATCTGGGCTGCTTGCAGGCTAGCCCTGAGCCGGTCAGCCAAGGGATGGTCTTCCATAGAGCCGATAGTCAACACCGTTGGGAAAGTCCGGCTCACACCCATCATAGACTCCTGGGCTTCGAGGAGCGGTGCGGCGACGCCGGCGTCTTCCAAGAACTTCCTGGGTATTCGTCCTCCGGACCTGGCAAGAGTGTCCAAGCCGATGGTGCTGGGTCCGGTGTGGCGGGCAAGATCCAGAGCGATGGTCCAGCTCAAGTCGCAGCTGACGATGTTGGAAAACCCGAATACGGCGCGGTAAAATGTGGCACTCTCAAGATTGGTCTTAAAGAAGGTAGCCCCCCGCAGGTCTGCTCCAGTGAGATCGGCCTGCTTCAAGATAGTTGAGGACAGAATCGCTTCCCGCAGATTCGCGCCGGTCAGGTCTGCGCCGGTTAGGTCTGCCAAGGAAAGATCCGCTCTGGAAAGATTGGCCCCTTCCAGGTTGGCGAATGTCATGTCGGTGGAGGAAAGGTCGGCCCCGGTCAAGTCCGCAGCGCGCAGGGTGCTTCTGGAAAGATTGCTGCGGGTTAGAACGCAACGGGCCATGTTGGCTCTGGTTAGGACTGCGTGGGAGAGATTGGAGCGCGAAAGATGAGCCGAGTTTAGATTGACACCTTCCATCGCCGCCATGCGGAGGTTGCTGTTGGTCAGGTCTACGCCGTTCAGTTCGTCGAAGGCTAGGTCGACGGCGCCCAGCTTGGCACGGCTTAAGATTGCTCCCGAAAGGTCGAGTTTCGGTCGGCCATAAACCAACTCCCTTTCAAACGTCTCGCTGGCGGCGCGGTCCCCGAGTTGATAGTTCAAGGTGGAGTAGGTAGGGGCCGAGGGAATCACGTGGTTCAATTCCCGCCATCGGGCGATTGCGTTTCCTCCGGATTTGGCCAGCGCTACATGTTCAGGAACAGCCAAAGAGTTCTCCTGCGGGTTAAGCCGGCTTCGCTTCGCAAGAGGCGAAGACGTTTTTTCGCTTTAACTTAGTCGTCTAGGTGTACAGTGGCGGTTACGCGGGGCACATCGCCTACCACTCTCGTGGTGTGGCCATGGCCGGTCAGGTCTTCGGCCAAATTTACGTCTCCCGCACCCAGGCGGTAAACGGTGCCGTCGGCCAACCCAATCTCGGCCTCTCCGGACAGGGTAATGATGTACTGGCGCCGGGGCGCGATATGCCAGTCGCTGAAACGTCCGGGGGGCGATGCGCGGAACACTATCCCCTTGGCGTTGTGGAGTTCGTTCCAGGCCGGATGGGTGGTGGGGTCAATCTCTTCGATGTGAGATTGTCCGTCATCGCCTGTATATAGCCTTATGGATCCCATGAATAAGCCTCCTTGGAATTAACTTGAGTTGAACTCTAGCGATAGATTATAGCCTAACCTGGCAGCCGTGGCTCTAAGAACGGCGTATCTAGTCAAAATTGAGGTCTATGCTCCAGTCAAATGTGGGTGCGGGTGAAAGAGTTCTGGTTCCTATCACTGGACGTATTCCTTCCGGCGTAATATTCTTCGGTCAAGATTTAAAGTGAGATTGAGGCCCAGGTGGGAAGGCTCTTACCGGGCCGGATATTTGATCAGGGAGGCGATGATGCCCTTCGGAGATAATGACTGGCTGGCGTTGACTCAGGAAGAAACTTTGGAGCCGGAGATTCCCATCTGCGACCCTCACCATCACATGTGGGACCGCCGCCCGGCGCGTATCCCGTACCAGAATTACATGCTGGACCAGCTGTACGCCGACCTGAACAGCGGCCACAACGTAAGATCCACGGTATTCATCGAGACCAGGGCCATGTACCGGGTGGATGGCCCGGAAGAGATGCGCCCGGTGGGTGAAGTGGAGTTTGTTCAGGGTATGGCCGCCGCTGGAGCTACCGGCCTTTATGGACCGGCGCACGCCGCCGCCTCTATCGTTGGACACGCCAACCTTAACCTGGGAGACGGGGCTGCGTCGGTGCTGGAAGCGTTACAGACCGCCAGTCCCAACCGGTTTCGCGGGATCCGGCACGGCCTCACCTGGGACCCGGACCCCCGCATTCCAAACGGAACCTACGACCGGCAGGGACAGTTAGCCGAGGACGGATTTCGAGCCGGGGCGCGAGTTTTGGCTCGCATGGGACTGTCTTTCGACGCCTGGCTATACTTCCCACAATTGCCCGAGTTGGCGGAGTTCGCCAAGGCGATTCCGGACTTGACCATTATCCTCAACCATATCGGTGGGATGCTGAGGGTCGGCCCCTACGCTAATAAGGATGAGGAAGTATTGCCTACCTGGCGAGAGGGCCTCGCCGCCGTAGCCCAGTGCCCAAACGTCTACGTTAAGTTGGGAGGGATCGGCCAGCCTCGCACCGGCTACGACTGGTCGACCAGAGACATACCCATCGGTTCTGAAGAATTAGCCCAAACCATGGCTCCATACATGAATTACGTCATTGAGCAGTTCGGACCCAACCGGTGCATGTTTGAAAGCAACTTCCCGCCGGACAAAGTAGGCCATTCCTACAACATATTGTTCAACGCCTTCAAACGCCTGTCGAAAGGCTACTCGGCAACGGAGCGGGCCGACATGTTCCACGATACCGCCGTGCGAGCGTACCGGGTGGAGTACTAGACTCGGTATGACGCATCGTTACTGTTCTATCCGCCTAGAATGATACGACTCGATCGTACCCAACATAGGCGTTGGCGGTGTCCACAGATGTGCCAAAGCCGCTGCTCTTGCCTGTGAAGTCGTCTGCCGTGACCCCAAAGGCCCGGCCTCTAGGTTCTCAAACGGAAATTCTGACGTTATGGGCGACAAGGAAGTCCATCAACTCCTTGAGTGGCGGTACGCCGATGCCTTGTACTTGGGCAGCGATAGGGTCCTTGAATAACCTAGTCGCCTCTAGCATGAGGATGATGCCGGTCCCATACCCCGCTTCGATAACGCCCCTCGCCTCCACGGGATGTGATTGATACTGCCACCGGTGAAGACCACTGTCCAACATCGGATCTATGAGCGAGAAGGGCCTTGCAGCGTGTCCTCTAACTCGCGCGGCTCTTCCTGCCCGAGACTGGTTTTGATTTCTTCGAACTTTTGGAGAATGATGTCGCCACGGGCGCAGCGGCGTTCGGCGACCTCGAGAGGTCCCAATGCTCCTCCGTATTCCTCGTTCTGGTATCGGATGTGGCCGACATCGAAATCGGCTTCGACCAAATGATGGATGAGATGAAGCCCCAGTTCCGCATCCACTGGAACGTCCATCTCTACATCGCCGTAACCCCAGGCAGAATCTCGGACGATCTGAGGTGACGACTCTCCGGTGTGCCTAGGGATCAGGCGCATAGACTCGCCCTAGTAGACGGAGAAGAGGGGCATGTTGTCGTCGAAGAGCAACTCCTCATAGGTCATCACCTCTCCGCCGGGGACTGCGGCCAACATGGGGTTCGCCAGATCCCGCTCCCCGTATTCGGACCACCGGTCTCCCCCTAGGCTTAACATTGGACCGTGGCCCGAACCCAGGTCCAGCACTATCTTTGCCATGTATTCCTCCTTATGAAACTGGGTAGTAGATCTGATGGGCCGTGTCAGCGATTCAGGTCTCCATCCCGCCAGAAAGGGGTCTCATCCTTAGATTCACGCCCAAGGATAAGACCCCATCTGACGATAGATGCCGCCGGGCGCCGCACCTTGGGAGGAGAGTAAGAGCGAGGTCGCATCGAGTCATTGTGCTTCACGGTATTACCGATGCTTACCAGACAGTAGGGCCGAATAGCATACAGAATGGCGGCCATCGGCCTAACGGATAGCCAGATCATAGAGCGGATGTAGCGAAGGGTCCGGTGGGGCCCTTGGACCGCTCAGCACCGGCTTAGGCACCCTCTCTTCTTCACCATGACCGGGACCCACTCCTTTCACGTTATCAGTGGGCTGATTGCCCTGGCCGTCATCTACGTAATGGTCAGGAATGGGCGCTTCGAGTAGGGGAACTACTTGGAGGGTGAAGGGTCGGTCAAATACTGGCACTTCGTGGAGGTGGCCTGGGTGTTCATCTACCCGGTTCTTTACCTGGTCAACTAGGTGTAGGCAAGCGCCGCCGTGCTCTACGCGCGGCGGAGTTTGGGGGAAAGAAGGGCCAGGATCGCAGTCAGCCCGATGCCCACGGCCCCGTTGAAGTTCGCCGCCCAGGAGGCACTCCAGTTGCTTGCGATGAACCCGGAGTTCATGCTGCCGAAGGTGAACGAGTAGATCGCCAACTGACGAAGCCCCATGATGCGGCCTCGGAACTCGGGCATCGTGGCCCTCAGAATTACCGTCAGCATGGACACCTGGCTCGAAGAGAATGCTGCGCCGATAAATAAAAGGATGCCCATCGACATGTAGAACGAATGGGACGCAGCGAAGATAAACATCAGGCCGTGCCACACAAATACGGATAGAATCAACAACTTGCCGGCGTGCTGTAGATTTCGGACCGAGGCCAAGCCGGTGGATCCTATCAGCGATCCGATCCCGAAGGCCGCCATCAACATTCCCAGTCCCGCAGAGTCTCTCCCCAAAACGTCTCTGGCGAAGACGGGCATCAGAGACGTGTGTAACGGCCATCCGGTGAAATTAAGTATCACGGCCAGCACTAGAACCGACCACAACACCTGTTGCCCCTTGACGTATTTAAGCCCGTCCAACATCGATCGGAGAACGGATTCCTCCCGGGATTTAGACGTTGTCTGGATGGTCTGGATCGACAGGGCGAATATCCCCGCGAAAAGGTACAGGGAGGCGATAACGACATAGACTCCTTTTGGTCCGGCTGCTTGGAAAAGGAATCCTCCTATCAGAGGGCCGACGATGGTATTAAGGTTCATCCCCATGGTGGTTAAAGCCGCGCCGGTGGAAAGGCGGTCTTCGGGTAGGATGTCGGCAACAAGGGCTTGGGCCGATGGCATCTGGAACAATCGAATCATTCCTCCAGCCAACACCAATGCGAAGAGGTGCCAGGTTTCCAGTCGCCCACTGAGGAGCAAAGTCAGCATCCCCAATCCCAGAAGGCTCATGCCAAACATGACGGCAGCCAACAACCGTTGACGGGGCATCCGGTCGGCGATGGCTCCGGAGAACAAGGCTAGGAAGTTGAGGGCCATGCGAGCTGACGCAATCAGTCCGACGAGGAATGGGTCATCGGTCCGGATGAGGACCAGCCACCCCAGGGCCAAGGACTCCATCTGCATCCCTGTCCCGGCCAGCGCCATAGAAGTCCAGAGCAGCCCGAAGTTGCGCTGGCGCAGGATGGCGAAGGGATAGGTCGCTTGTTTCAGTGTGCTAGCTAGTTTCAACTAAAAGAAAATACGTCCAATCTGCGGTCAGAGTGGGCTGGTTGGGAATTCTAACCGCAATCGATTACCAGAGAGACAGAAGCGTTATCCGGCTCGCCAAATCTTGGTGAACTCCGGCCGGGAGGGGCATCATGAGATATGGGGCTAGGAGGGCGGGCTAGGCGTTTCCCTGACCTGATTCCATTACCTAGGGTACGTTTATTCCTTGGGGCACGTATATTGTTCTATATTACCAGATACCTTTTTAGAACACCCAGTCCGGCCCATCTTTGGCTATTTGTGTCTGCGGTGTTGCCCGGTGCTAACATGTTTGTTAGCAAAAAGGAGGCCAGAACAGTGACACCAGAAGACCTGAGGCCGGAAGTGTGTCACCGTGGGCACTCGCACCGTCGTCCATGATGGACTTGTCTCTCCGCTCTTGATCCGGGCCAACGTCCCTGAGGTGTCTTACCATAGAGTCACTAGTGGATCGAGCAGGGTGCTCACTTAGCAACCTGTCCGAATTTCCGGGTCCATCTCAACCATAGATATATCTGGAAGCCTTAACGGTTATTAATTAATAGGAATTTTAGCCCGATAGGATGCGGAAGACTATACGTCTTCGCATCCTGGCTAGTCCTACCGACGGTTTCCGATAATGGCATGTAGGCTCCCGTCTTCGGTACCAACATAGATCGTATCACCCGCTGTGATAGGACTTGTGGTTATAGAGGATCCAACGTGGAACCTCCACAGGATTTCTCCAGTTTTACTGTCTATGCCCAAAATGTCACCAGCCTTGGTACCAAGTAATACTGTGTTCGCCGCTATACTCGGTGCCACTCCTACGACTGACTGTACATCGGTGGACCAAATTTCTTTACCAGTTCTGGATTCTCTAGAGAACACTACGCCATTCTCTGTAGCTCCAAAAACTGCGTCATCGGTAACTGCCAACGGCAAGTTAATGTGGCCGCCAACGCGTTTTGACCAAATGCTACCTCGTTGTACCGGCCTTCCTGGAATCAGCTTCCAGACATACAAATTGATCTTTACATGAAATATGAACCGTTCCAATGGATAAGTCTGTGCGTACCGGTCTATTCCCCATACCCGACCGCCGTCGGAACTAAAATATACTTGATCGTCTTGAATGGTTGGAGCGCCGCCAAATCGGACTTTACCGGTATCATATTTAAGACGGCGTCGCCCATTCTTGGTATCGAAGATATCCACGATGCTGCCTTGTGACGTGACCACAACCGTGTCATCAGCGTAGGCAGCTGACGCAACGACCCAATCCCTGGTAGGAGAATCCCATCGGATTTGGCCCGTCTGTGCATCTAAGGCAAACAGTTTACTTGCCCCACTCCCGAGGAACACAGTTCCATCCCCTATCGTTGGAGAGGCATAGACAGGACTGTCCAAGTCCGTCTCCCACACCAGTTCGCCCGTATTACGGTCTAACGCTGTGACCAAACCACTTCTGACTGCGAAGATCACTAGGTCATTTAAAATCGCCGGGCTTGAACTCGTTCGCGACCCAGTCTGGTATTCCCAGACCAAACGTCCTGTTTCGGAATCTAAAGCCAGCATCCGACCATCATTCGAATTAAGGTAGACCCGCTCATCCACTACCGACGGAGAAGCGAGCATGCGGCGTGCCGTCTTGAAGGTCCATTTGACCGAATGGGGAACTGGTGCATCACTAGATGTATATCGGGACCCTTCGGCTGTTCTGCCACCTTGGGCCCAATTGTGCGGTGCCAGATTGGGGGTGTCATGGCTGATGGCAGCGGGCGGTGGGAAAACCCGTGGTACGATATCGAATGCGTAGATCGTTTGAGCGCAGACGAGGCAAACTATGGCTACCGATATGGAAACGAACCAAGCTTTTCGTAGTAGCCAATGCCGGCGTTTTCGAGGGGCTAACGTTGCAGCTTGATCTTGACTGATAGGACTAACCCGAGTCAAGAGCAACCAGCATGCCTTGCATCTTCGGGAAGAGTCGTTCGGATTGATATGTCCGCAAGTGAGGCACACTCGGACCTGTTCTAATTGAATTTAAGTCCTCCGCGTAAGACTGGAGGTTCCGTAGACGGAAGCCAGCCAGTTTTCGTCATTAGCATACTATGGAGTATCGGGATGATCCTCTGACAACTCGTTGTCAGGCTGTCACCCAGTCACTTGACAGAGGTTAGTTGCCATGCCCTAGGTTGAGATTTCTATCCGAGTCCCATGCATAAAGATTTTTGTTGATCATCGGAAAGGCATGCGGCTGAACAGTGATTCTCATCGTACTACCACAACGTAAGTACGAATGATTAACAACCCACAACAATATCTGCCGGATCCGCTATTATCATACTTGGTCTTCCATCGAAATCTTCTATCATGCCCGTGACGCACAGATACTTTCCCCTGTAGAGCCTAGCGTAATGGGGTGGGAATTTCGGTTTGTCTTTCCTCATTACAACAACGGTGAAGGTATCTGGAGTTTCCATGTCTGATACTGATGAGCCTCTTTCAACAGCACCTTCTTGGTCAAACAATATCACTGTAGGCTTGCCCTTCTTCCCATCGTGGTACTGGTAGTCCTTTACGTGTCCCCTGACAGTAACCGTTTCTCCAAGATGGTCACCAGCCTCGATCGACATGATATATCCGCCTGCGTCTGATACCGCTTTCTCTGAAGCAATGTCGGACGCCTTCCCAAGGTCGCGCTGTTGCCCGGCTTGAACCTTTTCTCCAGATGGCGTATCGGCGACGCCGCCTGAAGATTCGCCATTGCTACAACCTGCTGTAATCACCAGAAGGACAATTAAGTGAGTGATTATTAGATTCTTAGGAATCCGGAATCTTAGGTTCGTCATCAGTACCTTCTCATGTAATCGTTCATATCAAGATGGCCCGGTGCCTCTTAACCTTGGATCTAATACGTCTCGCAGCGCATCGCCTAGTACATTCCACGAGAATACGACTATGAAAATCGCCGCACCAGGGAACACACATAACCAGGGAGCCAGAGCGACGTATTGTGATGCTGCACCGCTCAACATTCCTCCCCAGGATGGCACATCGGGTGGACTTCCAACGCCAAGGAAACTCAAGGAAGCTTCTGCGATGATTGCCCCGCCTAGATGGAAAGTCACGATTACTAGATAAAGAGCAAACGCATTGGGAACCATGTGTTTAATCATGATCCGCCAGCCACCTGCTCCTATCGCCCTAGCTGCCAGCACGTAGTCCATCTCTTTGATCGCTAAGTACTGAGCACGAAGGATCCGAGCTGTGCTGGGCACATACACTATACTCAATGCGATTACCACATTAAGGATTGAAGCACCTAAGGCGGCCATGATCGCTATGGCCAGGATTAACGTCGGAAACGCTATCATTGCGTCGATGAACCTTTGGACGATCAGATCCGTTTTTCCTCCAAAGTGGACGCTGATGACACCGACCATCATCCCAATGGTACAACCGATGAAGGATGAGAATAGACCGACCACTAAGGAGATTCTAGTCCCGTAAATAATCCTGCTGAATACGTCGCGCCCGAGGTGGTCACCTCCAAAATAGTGTTCACTATTTGGCGCCGCATAGATATTATCTACCGATAAAACAAAAGGATCGTGATTAGCTATCAGCGGCGCAAATATCGCTGAAGCGATGAGCAGTATCGCCACCAAAAGGCCGAATGTCCCCAATTTTTTTGCCACCATAAAATGGACGAAATGGTTAAGAAACGTGCGCTTGTCGCCCATATCTATGATCTGTTGGTCTGGTAGCGCTTGGCCACTACCCTGGCTCACTGCCATGGGTTACCCCCTCTTTATTATCGAGTGTATCTAGTTGTATCGAATCCTCGGATTCAAATATGCGTAAAACAGGTCCAGAATCAGATTCAGGATCAATACGACTACCGCGACCAGAACGATGGTGGCCTGAATCATCGGGAAGTCCCTGTGCAATATGCTGGTGATAAGCAACCGCCCCATCCCAGGAACCAAGAAAATCACCTCGATGATCACAGTACCTGAGATAAGCCTACCAAACTCATAGCCGGAAAGGGTTACGACTGGGAGCAAGGCATTGCGCAGAGCGTGTCTGAAGATGACTATATTTTCTGACAGGCCCTTTGAACGCGCCGTCCTGATATAGTCCTCGTGAAGCACTTCCAGCATCGCTGAGCGGGTGATACGTGTGATAAATGCCATATTGGACGTTCCCAAGGCCAAGGCCGGGAAGATCAACTGTTGGAAGTTGGTCCAAGGGTCGTTCCATGGGTCTACGTACGCTAATGGTGGTGCCCAGTTGAAGAAGAGTACCAGGAAGTAAATTGTCATGATCGCAACCCAGAAATTGGGTGTTGCAATCCCTGTGATACTAAGTACCCTCGTGACGTAATCGGTGGTTGTGTCCTGCTTAAGCGCGGAAATGACACCGAGCGGGACCGCCAGAACACTAGCCAGAACTAAGGCCAGTAAAGCCAATTCTACTGTTGTAGGAATCCGGTCAATTAGGTCGTCTATGACTTGGTCACCCTCGTAAAAATACGATGTGCCAAAGTCGCCTTTAAGCATATTCCCGGTCCAGACAAAATACTGAACGATAATATTCCTATCAGTACCTAATTTCGCCCGGAGAGCTGCCAATTGCTCTTCAGTGAATTCATCGTCGCCGGATTCTCCGCCTAGGATCAACATCGCAGGATCACCGGGAACTACTCTCAGTATCCCGAAAACCAGGACGGTGACGATGACTAGGGTTGGTATAAACAGTATGAGACGTTTGACTACATAGGTCCGCATAGCTCTTCCCGATCGTGGTCTAGATATTGGGATATGGGGAGTCGTAAGAACAGCGGCCCAGGTCTTCAGGAAGACCTGGCCCGCTGTTTAGAAGGCTTAAGGTTCTAATTTACTTGCAGTTAGGGTCGCACCAGACGTGTTCCCACGCCCGGCCTTGGATAGTCATGTGGAAGTTCTTGATCTTGTGGTTTACCGCATGATGGTGGTTTGCCCAGAACAGGTACGGATTACTGTGGTCATCGTTTATGACCAGGTCTGACATCTCTGCCGTAATAGCCTTCCGTTTTTCCTGGTCTGGCTCACGCATCTGCAGGTCCTGCAATTCGTCCAAACAGACCCCATCAGATTCCCTGCATGGGACCATGAACTTACCGCGACCACCTCCGGTCCACTGTGGAACTGTTCCACGAGTGAGGCGGGCCCATATGGCGTCTGGACCGGTACTGTAGATTCCACCACTCTGTACTGCCATTTGGGTGTCCCCGGCCCAGTAGGCATCGAAGCCGGCTCCACTTTCCATGGTACGAATCGTGATGTCCCATCCGAGGTTCTTCCTGAGTTGTTCCTTTACCTGGATCGCAAGGTCTGGATATCCAAGGACGTTCCTGGCTGTCAACTGGGCTTTCAGACCCCCAGCAAGCCCAGCGTCGTCTAGAAGGCGCTTTGCTTCAGCAAGGTCCTCGGGGTGTTTATCCCCATTCAACTCGCGGAACCCCGGCATATTGTCATATTCTTCTTGGGTCTGGCTATACCAGAACCCTTCTGGATTCGGGTACCCGAGGGCGTCAGTCCCACCGCTGAAGGTGTCAATGATGGGCTGTCGATGGAGAGCCAGATGCAACGCCCTGCGTACTCTAACGTCGTCGAACGGTGCTACCGATGTGTTCATGAATACATAGAACGCTTGGGCTGGACCTGTCCAGTGGACAGTTAGGTTGTCCATCTCTTCGTCTAGTTTAATTGCCTCTGTGGAAGTCAGATTATCGAGGGACTGGTTCACCGTGAGGATCTGTCCCGTCTTGAACGCGGCTATCTGCCGGCCGGAATCTGTGATGACGAACATCTCTAATCCGTCTACATAAGGCATGGCACCGCCGTTGCGGTCGGTCTTCCAGTAAGTGGGGTCCTTCTCGTAGCTGACCTGAACCTCTTTCACGAAATTGGTCAGTTTGAATGGTCCGGACCCATTTAACACCTTGACGTCTTTGCCGCCCTGAGCGATTTTCTGGTCAACCACGGTATGGTGGGCGATCATCGGACAGGTTTCATTGGCCACAGCGGACAAGAACCCGCCTGAGGGGAACATCGTTGTAAGTTCAAATGTCTTAGGATCAACCGCCCGAGAATTGCCGGTCTCGAAATACAGACCTACATTACAGTGGGAGGACGTCGATCGTCCCTTCAAGACTTCGAACTGGTCAGGGTTCACCATACTCTCGAAACTGAACACGATGTCTTTCGCGGTAACGGGGACTCCATCGTGCCATTTTGCGTCCGGATGGATGTGGAATGTATATGTCTTTCCGTTCTCTGCTAATTCCCAACTCGTGCACATGTCACAACGGAGGTCGCTGACATCGTCAGTCTCCGGGTTCCATTCGACGAGATTGTTGAATACCGGCGACATGTTCATGTTCAACACCGAAGATTGATGTATCAATCGTTGGCGGACATCGGCGTATTGAGCCATGTTGATGACTCCGCCATATATGGGGTTGAAATTAGGATCGGCTTTTGCAGTATCCTGTACCTGTTGTGAGGCTTGGGCCTGCCCGCTCTTCTCTTCGACTTTCTTAACAGGAACGGCAGTCGCAACCACTTCTACCACAACTTCTTTCACCACTTCTTTTTCTACGACCACTTCCGTTCGTACTTCTTTGAGTACCTCTTTTTCTACAGGGACTTCTTTGATGACCTCTTTGATGACCTCTTTTTCGACCACTATTGTTTCAGGAGCACTGCTTCCACATGCCATTGCGATTACTAGTAGTAATAACACTGGGGCTAGTATCAATGCTCGGGGCCCGACCAACGAGTAGTGCATAAGAACCAAACCTCCGTATGGGATTGCATCAAGGAGTTGATATGCGAGTGAACGCTAGAAGATACTAATAATGCCTCCGTCTAATGTCAAGGCTAGTTATGCGATTTTATATTAAGATCATTATCTAATTTATATGTTAGAGGCAACGACTTATGATTGTATTTTCTCGAAAAGTATCCTTATAACATATACATGAACGGCGGATTACTGCTATAGAGTAGGTTTTAGAATGACTGGTTAAGGGAGGTTCACGCTAAGAAAATAAGCACAGCGGTTGCTGTGCAAGAAGGGTGGGACATGTCAAAAGAACGGGGGCATAGCCCGTCATTCAAGGTCAAAGTGACCTTGGCAGCAGTGAGAGGAGATCAGACAGTGACCGGTTGGTTGTTAGTTACGAGGTTCATCCTGGTCAGATCCAGGCCTAAAAAGGCATTCCTGGAAGGAGCGTCCGGCGTCTTCAACGGAGACCATGACAAGCGTTACTGTTGGCAACCAGCTTGGTCACCCGATGGCGCCAAGATAGTCTTCATAAGCACACGGCATGGGTACCTGGAGATATACGCTATGAACGCGGGCGGCTCTAATGAAACCCGCCTCGCCAACCACGACCAGTCAGATTGGACACCTTCCTGGTCACCCGACGGCACAAAGATCGCTTTCGAATCTTACCGGGACGGGAACAACGATATCTACATCATGAACAGGGATGGGTCCAACCTAACCCGCCTCACCAATAACTCGGGTATCGACCAGATGCCTGCATGGGGACCATAGGGGCAAATTAAAAGCGTTGTTTCCGCTGCTAAACTGTTCCCCCAACAGCCAGTGTCCCGGAGGCCGTAATGACTAGTGTCCCTCGTTTCTGCGAAACGTGTGGTACCTAATTTGTGTCAGACGCCGACCTGTTTTGCCGGAGCTGCGACCATTCCCGTACCCACGGCACCGATGGTAATAACATCATCCACGCAAACGTCACCTTCTCCCGATCGGCCTGTACCCACCTACACCCTGTTTCCGACTACCACCCAATGGCCAGCCTACACACCAATGCCTACGTATATCGCTATGCCAACATATAATCCAGTTACCGCCCCGACTGCCACACCGGCCTTACCAACTCCGTACCCGACCTAGACCCCGAGGCCCACATATTCCCCTGTTCTAACTTCGGTTCTACCAGGCTTCAAGTTCAAGGCCAGCCGGATACTCTTCACTTCCCAACGTGACGGGTACGATGAGATATACGTGATGAATGCCGACGGCAGGGTGCAGACGAAACAGACGAACCTGACCAACAACCCAGGCTTGGACGGGGACTCAAACTGGTCCCCCGACCGCAGCCAATTCGTCTTCGCATCCCAACGAGACTCGGGCTCCGAAATATACGTAATGAACGCCGTTGGATTCAACCAGACCAGGCTGACCACGGACGGCGGAGAGTACCCATCGTGAACTCCGTAGCACAATCTTGAATCACGCTATCGCTATCACCTCCACTAGCTAACTGGACCCGTTTTGCAATTCAAACGCTTCACGGACCATGGGCACCAATGGTGGGGTAGAGTCGAAGGGTGAACGCTTTTCCCAGGTCTATGTCGCCAACGTCGCGGGACTACAACCCGACAACCTTGAAAGTACCCCACTCCCATGTCGTCTCGGAGGTGGGGTCGCTCGTTATAGGATTATGGAGACCTGCGTCGGGCCGCCGAACAACTCGCCCACACCAGCCCCACTATATCGATGATAACCTGATATCAGGCTCACGGTATGTGATTTCGGAAACCCACGGTTATCATCGATTCGACTCTTCCTACCAATAGTAGCGGCTTGTCTCTGAAATAAGGACGACATCACCTGCTAATCACCTGATTCATTCAATGGATCTCTAAGAGTGCCGGGAAAACCCATTTCCGGATCCAACCACGCGACACGCCGAAACGACATCCTACATCTGTGATGGTCTCCCCATTTCCGTTTCATGCCCCCTGGACTGCGTCACAAACCGCCCTAAAGGCCACGTTAAGCCCGGGGCGTCCTCCACGTTGGATATACCCTCTTCGGCGGGGTATATTTGGGCCATATCGGTCTCCGGTTGGGTCTTTTGGCCTAGGCGGTGCTGAAACTTTAGATCGCACTCCTTGGAAAGCATAGGATCAATTACATGGATGCCTTAATAATCGGCATACTTGGGGTTCTTGTAGCTGCAGGCTCTGTTTATGTTTATTTTCGGTGGCTCGACAGGTGACTAGATGCGGCCAATTAAACCGCATATAGTTAAGGAAGACATTAGAATCGTTATCTCTCCAAACTCATCAAAATCCGTCCGGCGGTACCTAAGCCCTCTAAAATCCGAGTTGTTAACATAACTTCATGCTTTAATTCGATACTGTGAACGAGGGTGCTTCTGATGGAAACGCATCGTTGGCTTGCCGTCGGCTTGGTTGTTCTAGCATTCGTTTCATTCCCGATCCTTCTATTTGCTCTCGGGTTAGGATGGATCCACCGTTGGATGGAGGTTGGTCTCCGTAAACTGACTTTCAATCTCCGAGGTGCTCATATTCCCCGATAAAGGGTCCTTTATTTACCCTGACATTCGGGCACGACCGTCCGTATCTAGTGGAAGTACTTCGTTTGTTCAGTCCTCTTCAAGGGCCTACTAGCCCTAGTATGGGCTGCGTCCAAGGAGCGCGCAGAACCAGGGTTTGGGAGGTCTGGTCTTTACCTTTGGTCGAAACCCGTGCGTATAAACCTATGCGTTCAAGAGTAGTCGTTATCTACACTTAACCACACATGCGCAAACGAGTTTTTACATCCGTCATTGCAGGCGCCGTGCCATTCATCATTAGCGCTATTTTCCTCTCCGGTGGACAGTCAGGAGCTGGGCTTCTGTGCCTATTGATTGGCATAGCTGCTGCCGTCATTGCGCCCTGTTCCTGCCGCAACCGTCAGCGGATGGCTTTTGCTGGAGCGACACTGGTGTGGATGGGCCTGATCTTCTACCTGTCTTCGCTGACTCAAGCTGAAACTCCCAAGGTCCCTTTGCTGGGCAACTGGCAAAGCCTGGTGGGGCACCTAGCTCTCTACGGGGTATGCGCATCCTTGATCGAAGCAAGTATCTGGGCTTGGGCTTCTGAATTTCGGCTTCGTTGGGCACTAACTGCCGCTGCGACCGCAGCTTCGTACGGCGTCTCTGACGAGTATCATCAGTCGTTTGTTGCTGGTCGGCACGGGACCGTTGAAGACGTGTTGGTGAATACTGTCGCGGCGGTAGCGGCCGCAGTCGTTTTGTGGTTTTTCGGGAGGCGTTGGGAGCGCCGCACTAAGAACACCACAATCTTTCAGCCGGGGGGATCGTCGCTCTGCCCATAAACTCCACCTGCGGAAGAAAGTCAGGTGCTATGTGAGTCGTGCGCCGGATCTGTACGGTTCATCGCCCAATCTAGCCAACGTTCAAATGCTTTAGGTTCTGCCAGACGATTGATGAGCCACCGCGATTCTTTTCCTGTATTCGATCGCCGGTCCATGGGAGAAAGCTGGCCATCGTAGACAGGTCGATGAGCAATCAATTCGTGATTTGTGTCTCCTGTTTCTCGTTCGCCAAATCTTTCCTGATTCTGATGTAATGCTTGCTTCGCTATGTCGAGGTAGCTTCGCGTGGTTTTCTCTTCAACCTTTTAAAAATATGAATTTAACGAATTTATTCGCCGGTGGCCATCCAGACTTCTACGGGCTTGAGGCCACCTTCCTTTGGTGCACGACTCTTCTGATTGGCGTATCCATGTTCGAGCAACAAGTCGAGTGATGTTTGCAGTCGTTCGGATGTGACGTTGGCCGTGAAGACCAGGAATAGTTCGGACCTAGTCTTTTCCTCTTTGGTTCGTAATGCTTCAAGGATGCGGTCAGATGTTTGTCACCCGTCTTATCGCCGAAAATATCCCTACTAATCCAGTACCTGGGCAACATCCCATTGAAGCAACTCCAACCAGAGCACATCGAAGCCTACTACGCTAAGGCCTTGAAGGGAGGGCGGGTCGACGGCGGGCCCTTGTCCCCACAGTCCGTCCAACACTACGGGCGTGTCCTTAGCCAAGCGTTATCACATGCGGTTAATATGGAAATGATCGGCCGTAATGTTGTAATGAATGTCAAACTGACTTGATCCAAGCGGAAAGAGATCAAGCCGTTGACCCTCAACGATGTTGCCACCCTGTTGCAGGCTGCTTATCATACCGAGTTCTATTATCCGCTCCTGGTAGCGGTTTACACTGGGTTAAGGCGCAGCGAATTTCTGGCGTTAACTTGGAAGGCCGTGAATCTGGAGGAGTGCCACCTAAACGTAAACAAAGGGTTGCACACTCACTCCTCCGTAGAAGACCGTTATCAACCACCCAAGACTGACAAGAGTCGGCTCCGGGTGTCACTGCCTAATGAACTCGTGTTGGCCCTACGTCATCACAGAGAGACACAAGAAGCTACTAAGGACAGATTGGGGATGGTACTCGGTCTTGATGGCCCAATATTCGCTAGGGCGGACGGTTCAATGATTCACCCCGATAACCTCAGCAAAGCCTGCTCGCGCCTGGCTAAAAAGGCTGGTCTAGTTGGTGTGCATCTTCACCTGTTGAGACACACACAGGTATGTTTGTTAATCCAACAAGGGGAATATTCGAAGGTCATCTCGGAAAGGCTTGGTCATTCCAGTACTAGTTTTACCAACGATGTCGATGGTCACCTGATGCCAGGTATGGAACAGGGAGCGGCGCCGGAGGTAGATGCGGCCGTGGAAGTTGAGATTTCCACCCCAAATTAAGATGTTTTCTGGAATAGATGTCCAAAAGCCAATCAGTAAGGCCTCTATCGTCTGGTTAGGGGCCTTGTGCCTAAAAAATGGAGCCGGTGAGGGGAGTCGAACCCTTGACCTGCTGTTTACGAAACAGCTGCTCTGCCACTGAGCTACACCGGCTTGGAGGGTGGTGTGACGGCGATTCCAGCTACTTGTTGGACCGTTGGTGGTCGGCGAGAGCCGGGATGCCTTAGGAGGTTTTTAGAGTGGGTTTTTCAAGTATAGCATTCCGGCCTCGATCCTTGGGAAGACCTTAAGTGACTCCCGGCGTTAAACCCCGGTCCACTCGAAGCCTAAGTTCGCGTAGCGGACAAAGACGGTGCCGCCGGGGGCGGCTAGAGGGCCGTTGGCCGCTAGCATGGCGATGGTGTGTTGCTCGCCGGGCTTGGCGTCGCCGCTTATTAGCACCCGCTGGGGCACGTTGAAGCCCTGGATGGCGCCACGGTCACGGTTGCACTCGCCGTCGACCCAAAGCTCACCGTAATCGTCGATGCAAGTCTCGAACTGGACGCGCATCCCGTTCACCGGATGTCCGTCCACTTGGTCGGGGAACGTCACCTTGATTCGGTACCACATGAAGCTGAAGCCGTGGGACATGCGCTCTGTTAGATCGTTGCAGGTGTCCCATCCCGAATCGTCGAAATGGGCCAGTCTGGCGGGGCTGCCATCGGCCTGCTCCACCAGTCCCTCATTGGCTTGGCCGGGCACGTAACCCTTAGCATACTTCCAGGTTCCATTTACCAGCGTTTGTCCGGAGGTTTCTCCCAGATATACCGTTGCTCTTGGCATCTCATCTCCTAATAACAGCGCATATTTTGAAGGCCCATGATACTCGATTGCCTCCGGTGGTTTCCGCATCTGGGATCGGCGGTTTTGTTTGACGGGACTAAGCTTCCACACCCTGCGGCGATTCCGGTAGGTTTGAGTGATCCGATTGGTGTATGATATTCCGGAACCATCAATAAGTTCGTTCGAGAAAAATCAGGAAGGCTTAGGGTACGTTATTCGGCAGTTGCATGCCCACATTCCTGAGCAGCGAATATAGGGAGAAATCAATCATGGTTAAGTCCAAGCCCAAGCAGGAAAAGAAGGTAGAAACGGTAGAGGAGTTCGTCGAGCGCATCAATAAGTCGGCGGTCAGGACCAACGGGCTAAAGAAGAACCTGAAGGGAGCTCGAAGATAACAGAGTCTGCGCTTGAACATTATCAGCGCCTACAGTCTCCCGTTGCTCCCCTAAGCCCTCCGGGACGTTTGACCACTGGCTCCGTCAACCCTCGTACGTCGGTATCGTCCCCAAAAACCTCCTAGTAAGACGACGGAAACGTGCTCGCCACAGACCAACGGCTTCGGTCCAATCAACCGGTGCTAAAGAATCATTCTATAGATAATCTCCATATATTATCTCGCCTCGCCCTACGATATCTAAATCCCTCTCCAAGGAGACCTGACCGTCGGATGCCTCTCCTAACGACTTCAAGCATCGGCATTACCTATGGCGTGGACATAATCTTCTCGAACATAAACGTGGAGATTAATGAGCGGGCGCGCATCGGCATCGTCGGTCCCAACGGCGGCGGCAAAACCTCCCTGCTCGAGATACTCACCGGCGGGCTTGATCCCAGCGCCGGCTCGGTGAAACTGGCTCGAGGGATGCGGGTTGGGTACGTGCCTCAGGCACCTGAAATGACGGTGTCCGGCTCCTTGAAAGACGAAATCATGACTGCTTTTGACCGGCTGAAGTGGCTCGAAGACGCGATGGAAACCGGCGCCCGCGACGTCGATCAGACTAACGCCGATGACGGTGACAAAGTAGGCGAACGCTACGCTGCGTTGTTGGACGAGTACGAATCGCTGGGGGGTTATTCCTACGAGAACACGATGGACCGGATGGTCCAGGGACTTGGCCTTACCCAACGAGCACTGCAAGCCCCGGCCGCCCATGCCAGTGGAGGAGAACGGGCTAGAGTTGCTTTGGCCCAGGCTTTGCTGTGCGAACCCAACCTATTGATATTGGATGAGCCTACCAACCATCTGGACATGAAGGGCTTGGCTTGGCTGGAGCGCTTCTTAACGCACTACCCATCAGCCGTCGTCGTCGTCTCCCACGACAGGTATTTCCTGGATCGAACGGTGAATCAGGTGTGGGATTTGGACCACGGTGGGATAGAACACTACGTTGGCAACTACTCCAAGTTCCGCACACTGAAGGCGGAGCGGGCTCTGACTCGCCAGCGGGAGTATGCCAAGCAACAAGAATTCATAGCCAAGGAAGAAGATTTCATCCGGCGATACCATGCCGGCCAAAGAGCCCGGGAAGCCAAGGGACGGCAGACCCGGTTGAACCGTCTGGAAAGAATCGACCAGGTGGAGAACGACCGGGCGATCACGCTCTCAAGCAGGACTTTCCAAAGGTCGGATCAAACGGTCCTTAGAACCCACGGGTTGACCGTGGGATATCCCGACAATGATCCCCCAATCGAGTTGTTTTCGGTCCCGGATATGAAGCTGGAGCGTGGCTCTCGAGTTGCCTTGGTTGGTCCCAACGGTACCGGTAAGACCACTCTCCTCACAACCCTTCTCGGGTTGTTGCCACCGGTCAGTGGAAGAATCACTTTGGGACGCAACGTGGCGGTGGGATATCACCGGCAGGGTCTCGACGACCTGGATTTGGACACCTCGGTACTTGACTCCATGCTGGATGCCAAGGAGATGTCATTCGGAGAGGCGCGGTCCTATCTGGCCCGGTTCCTGTTCCAAGGGGAGGACGTTTTCCGGCAGGTGGGGGATTGCAGTGGTGGGGAGCGCAGCAGGCTGGCTCTAGCCCGTCTGCTTGTCCACGAGCCCAACCTGCTCATTCTCGACGAGCCCACCACCCACCTGGACATCCCCAGCCGTGAGGCACTTGAGCAGGTGCTGTTGGCCTACGAGGGCACTCTTCTCTTCGTCTCCCACGACCGCCAATTCGCCTCGCTGTTAGCACAAGAGCTATGGCTCGTGGAGGATGGAGAGCTACAACAATTCCTCGGCACCTTCGAAGAGTGGTTGGAAAGCGACAAGGAAAAGGCCGAAGAGCCTGCGGCCCTTAAAAAGGCCCGGCCTTCCAGGTCACGGCCCCAACAAGAAAAGAAATCGCCCTCACCGGCGGCCGACGAACACATGATTCGAATCATCGACGGTCTCGAAACGCGCCTTCTAGAGATTGCGCTAGAACTGGAAGAAGCCTCGGAGCAGCGGGACCTGGGGTTGATTGTCAGCAAGGGTGAAGAATACGACCGCACCAAGATGGAACTGGACGAAAAGCTGGCTGCGTGGGGCGGGTAAGTCCGGCCTAACCCCTCTGTGCTTCGACGCCCGGTCCCCAGTTGCTCCCAATTTCCCTCTGCACAGATCGTTCCGGTTCACCCCTTTGGTTGATTGGAAAATCAGTCGTTCGGATGATATCGCCAAAAACCCGCCTGCATCCTACCCAGTGATACCAGAAAGTTGGAGGCGTTAACGATGACGGAACTCGCATACAAGAAGACAGGGATATTTCAACTACAACCGATAGAGATGTGGCGCTGGCAGGCGAGACCGCATCGAACATCTTTCGATGCTGTTGGTGCTGGGTGACATGTCCTTCGGCAAGGATGACCTCGGCCCCGGCGACCGCATACTTGACTTTGACCTACCGACATTGGACGAAGGATGCTTACGATCGGCAGACCTTACCGAGACCGGTCTGGCGCCCTTGGTTTTTGCTTCCTACACCTGCCCGGCAACCGAAAGCGCCGCTCCTGGCTTGAACCAACTCCACGCAAGATTCGGCGGCCAAGTCCGTTCCGTGATGGTAAATGTCCGGGGAGCTCACCCCGGCAAGAATGTTCCTCAGCCCCAACCGATGAATCAGAAGACAGCACATGCGGAGCAGCTAGGGGCCGTCTATGGGTTCGATTTCGAAGTGGCCGTAGACGACATCGACGACGCATTGCATTGCGCGCTGAGCCCCTAGCCCAATTCGGAGTACATCATTGATCGGGAAGGGACGATTCTTTTCCGGGCGGAATGGGCCAACGATACCAGCGCAATTTTGGAAACCCTGGAAGCTATTACGGAAGGAAAGACGCTGCGCCGCCTGAAGAGTAGGGAACTCGCCGGGCCAACGCTCAGAATGCTCCGCTACGGGGCGCCGGTGTTTGACCGGGCGGGGAAAGCCGCTTGGCGCGACATGTGACGCTCGATGCCGCCGCTGGCATTCATCGGCATCGGTCTGAAGACGTTGCGGGTAGCCCCCAGGGCCTAAGAATGAGGGGTGAAGAACCGGGCCTTATTATTGTTGATTTCGCGCTAAGACGTAAAGAGATGCTACGGCAATATGTGCCAGCAAGAGTTGCGAGTTCGCTCCAGATCGTGCACCGGCCACCGCGAATGACAGGGCTTAATCGGTGGCCTAACCTGCTCCTCTTGCGTTACGTAGCTTTAGGTCCAGCTTGTCTCGCAGCCAGTCACCGTAAAGATTCATGGACAGCACCGTCAGCAAGATGGCTAGACCTGGGAAGAACGACATCCACGAAGCGTTGATTACCAGGGCTCTGCCGCCTGCCACCATCAGACCCTAGGCCGGGTTAGGCGGGTGAATGCCAGCGCCCAAGAAGCTTAAAGCGGCCTCCAGAAGAATCACCTGCCCTATCTCCGGGGTAGCCAGAACGATGATGGTATTCACCACGTTGGGGAACATGTGCCGTATCAGGATCCGGGGATGGGACTGCCCGCTACCGTTGCCCTGAGGATGAAGTCCGAAGATCTCATGACCAGGTTTCCCCCGCGGATCAGCCGGGCCTACCGGGTCCACAGGGTCAAGGCTACCACCAGAATCACGACGAAGTAGCTGGGGTTTAAGATGGCGGCCAGGATTACAGCGAGCAGTACCGCGGGGATCGAAATCTTGATGTCCACCAGCCGTATAATCAAGTGGTCCACCCACCACTATTATCATTGTCAACCAAGACGTATGGATACTAAGAGACATAGGTTATTTAACTGTTGGTAGTGGACCACAGTCATGTCCCCTGATCACATCAATTGTCTGGCTATTCCTAATGATTGCGCGAGACATTACAATGTAGAGCGTCCTGATATCGACACATACCGGACCAGCCTGCGTTGGAATGGTCTGGTTGTTCTAGATAGTGTTAAAGAAATGCCGAGCGCCGGCTTAAATTAGGAGATAAGGGAATGGCAAGCGACGATATCTTGTTGATGGCACACCTGATGCGGAGAGCTGGATTCGGTGCGTCCTATGAAGAACTGGAGCGCCGCGCCTGGGCCGGTTACGAAGCTACGGTTGAAGAGTTGCTTCATCCGGAACAGCAACCCGACATGGATATGGACGTGATGGAGCGGTACATGCACGGTTGGCGTGACATGACCAGCATCATGGCCAACCAGGGCTACTGGACCTACCGCATGGTCAACTCCCCCCGGCAATTGGAAGAGAAGATTTGCCTGTTCTGGCACGGGATCCTGTGCGTCGGCGATTCCAAGTGCATGGCCGCCAACCAGATCCTGGTTCAATTGAACAATTTCCGTGCCCACGGCTTCGGCAGCTTCTCCGATCTGCTCATGGGCCTGGCCAGCGATCCAGCCATGATTTATTACCTGGACAACCAACTGAGCCACAAAGAGGCCGTGAACGAGAACTGGGGGCGGGAGCTGTTGGAGCTTTTCTCAATGGGAGTCGGCATGGACGGACAAGCCAACTACTCCGAAGAGGACGTGCAGAATTGCGCCCGGGCCTTCACCGGATGGACCATCGCCAACGCGATACCCCGGTACCCCTACGGCCGCCACAACAACACCTATCTCTATAACCAGTTCGACCATGATGACGAACAGAAGACTTTCCTGGGAGAGACTGGCAATTTCAATGGCGAGGACATCATAGCGATTATCGCCAAGCAGCCTAGTACCGCCCGGTTCATATCCCGACACCTATACAACTTCTTCGTCGCCGATGAGCCCGCGGTCGCGGCGTGGCAAATCACACCGCCCCAGGACCCGGACACGATCAAAGCGCTGGAAGACGAGTATTTCAGATCTGGATACGAGATTCGCTCCATGCTTCGAGTGTTGTTCAACTCCGATGCTTTCAAGAACGCCCGGTTCGCCAAGGTTAAGAGCCCTGCCGAATTAGTGGCTGGCACGCTACGTCTGGTGGGCGATTTCACCAAACCTAGGCCCCGCATGTACGACGCATCGTTGGAGATTCGCTATATGGGGCAGGACCTGCTTAACCCACCCACCGTCGAGGGCTGGCATACCGGCAAGGAGTGGATCGACAGTGGAACTCTGCTGGAGAGAATCAACTTCGCAGCGGGCGAGATGGGTACTATCAAGTCCACCGGCATCCGGTCAATCATCAAACGTCTGAGCGCCGAGGGTCCCACCATGTCGGCAGAGCGTTTGGTTGAAGGTTGCTTGGAGATGATTGGCGGTTACGGACTGATGGAGGAGACCCGGTCATTGCTACTGAATCACGTGGGTGAGGCCGGAGATCTGGACACCAGTTCGGACGAGTTCGCCCAATTGGTCGGGCAACTTCTCCAGTTGATTGTCTCAACCCAGGAATATCAATTCGCCTAAGCTCGGCCTGACTGCTGATCGCTGAAGGCTGAAAGCATAATCTCGGAGGTTTAATGACCAGCACCAAGAAAGACCCGGTCCTGGTAGTCCTGCAACTATCGGGGGGCAACGACATCCTGAATACGCTAGTTCCCTACACGAACCCGCTGTATTACGACAATCGCCCCAACGTTCGGATCCCGGAAGACCAAGTCTTGCCGATAAACGATACTTTGGGATTCAACCCCAATATGTCCGCCCTGAAGGGGCTTTACGACGACGGGAAAGTGGCGGTTATCCAGGGCGTGGGCTATCCCACTCCCAACCGCTCCCACTTCCGCTCCATGGACATCTGGCACACCTGCGAGCCGACAAAAATGGCCGATGAAGGTTGGTTGGGGCGGGCGATCCGTGATCTGGACCCCAACAAGGAAAACGTTCTGACCGGAGTGAACTTCGGACGGGGCTTGCCTAAAGCCCTGGCCGCGCCCGGCGTACCCGTCGCTTCGGTGGGCAGCCTGGAATCCTATGGTGTGCTCACGAGTATCGAGATGGAAGAAGAGCGGAATCAAGCCTTGGATATCTTCGCTCGCATGTACTCCCCTTCGATGGGCACCGGCCCGGTCATGGAGTACCTGTCGCAGACTGGAATGGACGCCATGAA
>Ga0315336_1002859_pt1 | contig 24837 bp, 24 predicted proteins | sample ASW5metaG_FD_204512 | JGI IMG/M metagenome (GOLD analysis project Ga0315336, IMG submission 204512) | Ammonia-oxidizing marine archaeal communities from Monterey Bay, California, United States - ASW #5 | ecosystem: Environmental > Aquatic > Marine > Intertidal zone | place: USA: California... | reverse complement strand
ACGAGGACTTCACACCACCGTCCAATATTTAAGCATGCACCAACGGTACTAATTTTTCCTCACAAGAGGAAATAGTGACGGCAAGAGATGTCCTGAGTAAAACGGGGGAGCGTAAGACCTAATAATTTCTCCCCCCAATACACCCCGCTTCATATGTGGCGTCCTTCTTTTTCCTCCTAAACGTTAGGCTGAGACCAGCCGCGTTGGATGGCGGGACGGACAGCGATGGTTTCGATCCAGCGACTTAAATTGGGGAAATTATTCAGAGGCAGGCTTTCCTCGGCCCAAGTCGCAACCCGCGGGTAAAGGGCCAAGTCGGCGATGGAAAACTCAGAAGCGAAGTATTCCCGGTCAGCCAGATGCGCGTCGATCACACCGCAGACTCGCTCGGAGGCTCCCAGTAGGGCCGGATTCTCGCGCATTTGACCCAGGATCGGCAACGATGCGTTCAAATGAAGGCAGAACCATTTCTGCACCTCGATCCGGTCGCGCGCATCCGTACCGTAGAGTTTGCCCACTTTCTCCGCTGCGTAAAGTAGGATGGCACCTGATTCGAACACGGTGATAGGCTTCCCATCCGGTCCGTCGGAATCGACGATCACCGGCACTTTCTGATAAGGATTAAGCGCTGTATGCTCAGGTGTGAATTGATCCTTTTCGTGAATATTTGTGGGATGGGCGATGTATTCAAGCCCCGCTTCCTCGAGTCCGATGGAGGCACGGCGGCTATTGCTGGTTGACCACATGTAGAGATCGATCATCGGATATCCTTTTGTGTTTTCTAGGGTTGGAAATTGGACGATCTAAGGATGGACCGTTTGGGAAAAATAATGGTCCTCGACAGTCATGCCTAGTTGCCGATTTCGCGCCTCGGTATAGATGATCGACCCCAAAGCGGCAAACTGAAGTCCCATTCCCTTATAGTTATGGAAACAAGTAATTTGATCATGGGAGACCCGGCCCGGCATCAGACCGGCAACCACGGATTTAAGCTCCGGTACCTGGGTGATGTCGAAGACGCCTATATCCGGACGCGAATAATCGCCGTTGACAAATTCAGGTATTTTCTCCGGCCAGCCCCGGGCTGGATAGGCGCTCACCGGGTCTTGAGTGTTGACCGTGAGCAGGTCCACAGCTTGAAGGACAGCCAGCCCAATCTCGGAGCCCCTCACGGACGTGAGATGCATGCCCGGGCGCACAAGATCAGGGGTAATGGTCGGGGTCATGGAATTGGTAGCCGAAGATAGGATATCAACGTCGGCAGCGGCTTCTTCGACACTGCCAACGGGGCGCACTTCGATTCCTAGTAATTCAGTATACGTCTCAGCGAAATCCTCGCGATTGGCCTGGGTCGTGCTAAAAACCTTGACCAATTTTAGATCTCGCACAGCGGCCATGGCCTCGATTTGGCCCGATGCCTGCCAGCCACTACCTATCAACCCAAGCACCGAGGCATCTTCCCGCGCTAAATATTTCGCCGCCACCCCCGATGAACCGCCGACCCTCGTTTTCTGCGCATAACCATCATTGAACATGGCGAGGAGTTCTCCGGTTTCAGTTGAAAATAGCAGCACCAAACCGTTATAGCGATTGCCCTGGGAAACCGGAATTTTCACTCGTCGAGGCGAACCATCTACCTCAGGCCAATGGACAATATCGGAATTAAGCCGAAGCGCCGTCAGCCCGGCTGCCGGCCAGCTTCCCGACATGGTCTTGAATCCATGGATCGCGCCAGGCCGCGAATTATCGACGATGCCATCCTGACGTGGGATATCGATAGCGTCACGGTTGCCAAGATCGCGATAGGCTGATTCCAACGCTTCTACACAGACCGGCATTTTCAGGAATGTTTCAATATCTTCGTTAGTGATTAACAACATTCTTCGGCCTCCACCAGGATGTTAAAATTTTAATTAATGCATGTGAACTCAGTCCAACTCCGCCATCTTGGGCGTCTTGTAACCATCCGATTTTCGTCCCTTCATAAAATCCATATAATCATCGCGGTGGTTGGGCGCGTTGTAGGGGCAGACATCAACACAAAGGTGGCAGTACTCCGGGCGCAGACGGGAATAGGGATAACACTTTTCAACATTGGTCAACCAGCGCTTGACGCCATCGGTCACAATGTAGTCATCGGGAATCGCATCGCCGGGGCAATTATTGATGCAGACCTGGCAATTGACGCAGCGCTCCTGAACCCCGAATGATATTGGGATATCATGGGCCAGCGGCAAATCGGTGGTGATAAAGCTAGGACGGAAACTGGCACCGAAAACAGGATGGATTAGGCTTCCGTTTTTGCCCAATTCACCCCAGCCACACTGCCACATAACGGGAATCGCCTGGATATAGGTTCCACCATTATGATGGGAAACGGCATCCCAACCGAGATCCTCCCTGATCCAGCGCACAATTTCCGTGGCTATCTTAGCTACCATAAAATAGGCGTGATGGGCCTCATCACTGACGGCCTCTGCACCTTCAATCACCTTATGGTAGGATTCGTGGTGAGCAAAAGCGATGACATTGGAAAAGGTGCAGTCCACTCCTTCATCAATCATCACCGGCTCCAAAGCGCAGGCACCGACCAAATCGGCACCGTATTCCATGGCCCGCGCCTTGACTTCTTTGGCCATGACGACGGGATCCTGCACTTCGCGCCTTCTAGCCGCCACCGGTCCTTCTCTGTAGGTCGCCATATCATCGATCTGCCGACGATAGTTAATTCGAACCGCAGATTGGTGCGCGTAAAGCGGCACAGATTCCATACCCATTTCTGCCATGACCTTGCGCAACGCCGGATCCTTGAGGCCGTGCTCGCGCCGTTTGGTCGTTCCCATCATAGGCTTGACCCTCCCCATAAATGACCAATGTATTGATCTAGATGCATTCTAGCATGGGTAAGAAGATGAGAAGAATCGGCTCAGACGGTTGCCTCGACCTCGATCCTATCTCCGTCACCGACACCAAGGGTTTCTCGAACCGATACCGCCGCGATGATCTCCACCTGGTCGGGCGCGTAATTCGCGACATTCGGCACGATGATGGCAGCTCTCAAGTTGCCCTGAACTAACAACGCTGAGTAACACCGGCCGTCGCACCAGGCGGGATTGGGCGCCCGCAAGAGCAACCCCGGATCCTCATTAAGCTCCGCCCATGCAACACTGGAAGCCCTGTCGCTGACGCGGAGATTGAAAGTTCCCGGCCAAGGATCGATAGCAACAAGCTCCTGAAAGGCTGATCGCGCCCATTCTGCGCGGGTAAAGCACTTTCCCTCACCCTTGCCAGAGACCACTTCACCCGTAAATACGTAGCGCACCATGCGAATCAGCTCAACAGGCCGGCGGCACGGAAAGTCGAGGCGCTTGCCGGATGAAGTGGCGCGCCATCAGGAGCCAATGCGTGGATGCCTTCTCTTTTTGCCTTGGCCAGCAAATCTTCTAAGCCGCGGAACAAAGGATTAACTTGCTCCAGCTCCCCGGCCCTATTGATATAAGCGGAAACCATATTACCGGTAAAAGCAGGCTCGCCCTCACACGCAGTGACTATGACGTTGAGAACACCAATGGCAGGAATATTAGCGTCTTGGCCGGGAACGAATTCAGATGGTACGGTCGCCCTGGTATAGAACGGCACTTCCTGGCACGCGGTCTCAATCTGGCCATCTGCATAGGGCACGACCTTAATGGAAGTGCGTTGGCAGAGCTCCGTGAAATGAGTGCTGGGAATTGGTGCTTGAAGCTGCGCATCAACCGCACCCGTGGCCAGCGCAGCACCTCCATCAAAAGTGGAGATAAATACGAAATCCATACCATCTTCGCCCCAACCGAAGGCCCGAACCATGTTCAACGCATGTTGGGCCATGCCGGAATCCCGGTGGCCAACCGCAACCTTTCTGCCCCGAAGTTGGGCCACGCTCTCAACCTCAGAATCTGCCTTAGCGACGAAAAATAGTGGCCCTGCGTTAAGCGGCGCGGCGATGGCGACCGCAACCGGCACGGCAAAAGGCGGGGTGCCAGCAACAGCTCGGGGCACCCAATTCGACGCCATAAATCCGAGATCGGCATCACCACACGCAACCATCTCGGCATTCATGACGCTACCGGTGGTGACCAGCACTTCCACCTCATCGGCGATGCCTTCAGCTACCAGGATCTCGCCCAGCGCTTTGGCCTGTTCGTAGAACGTGCTCAGCAGGTCGGATGAGGCAATGCGTACCGTATTCATCGCGGACGAGTTAACAGGGCGCCCCGCTAGGAGCGCCCAAATCAATCATTTCCCTCTATTTTGCTACCACGGCCAACGCCGGTGCCACAGCAGTTAAGAACGATTTCAAAATAACTTGCTCCCTGTATTTATGGCAACGATCCCCCTTACGGGAAGAATGGTGTCTATCTTTATAGGTGATTACCTTACTTAGTGAAAGCCGTTGTCGCTGGCCCCAACGGGGCAAAAATTTTCTAATGAAGAGACCCCGAAGGTATCTGAATGGCCGATCGAGGTCGATGTTCAGTGACCCCCGCGTGATGGTGCACCATACGCCAGACACGCTCTTCGCGCACAAATAGATTGGTCGCCGTAAGAATCATTTCTCCGATGGTCTCAAAACAGACGACCATGGCCGCCTCGCCCATCAGGTAGATACATTCTTCCGCGTTCTGGACGGCGGGCTCAGGCGGGTTGGAAAGAATACCAATCCAGCTTGCCATGACATTCGCGCGGCCGCTCACCGGAGGCCAGCCGGGATGAATGCAGACAACGTCGGATTTGTGCGCCCAAAGGGCATCCATGGCCGAAAAATCACCTGCGCCGAAGGCCCGGTAGAATTCAGTATTGGCGGCGGTGACTTCTTCGCGTTCCACGTCATCAGTATTGAGCATGCCGGTGTCTCCTTTTCAGTTGGTGGTTTGTACCTTCAAGGCTAGCATGTGACCCCACACTGGTTCTTTTCCCGAAGAACTACCCTCAGGATTGCAACTAGGCCCAGGGATGTCCATCAAAGAGGCTATCCAGCCCTTTCTCGACCGTTACTGGCGATCGCTCCCGGGAAATTTTCGTGGCGTGTTCTGGGTTCTGCTCTCGGCCTTTTCCTTTATCGTCCTGCAGTCGCTAACTAAACTATTGGGGGGAAAGTTCGACAGCATACAGGTGGCATTTTTCCGGGCCGTGTTCGGTGGAATTGCGGTCCTGCCGTTTATTTACACCCGGGGAATGTCAGCCTTTCACACCAAGAACCTGCCATACCACATCGGCCGTGCCGTGTTCGGCGCCATGGCGATCTTCCTGATGGTATTCGCCGTCATCCATATGCCCCTGGCCGACGCCACGGTATTGGGTTTCACCCGGGCCCTATTCCTGATCATATTGGCGGTAATTTTTCTTGGTGAAAAAATCCGCTGGCGGCGCTGGACCGCGACTATCGTCGGCTTTAGCGGCGTCGTCCTCATGCTGCGGCCGGGCGACGAAACCTTCCAGATGGCTGCGTTCTCTGCAGTGGGAGCATCGGTCTGTTTTGGCGCGGCCCATGTCTGCATCAAAAAATGCACGAACCAGAAGGACCATCCCTTGACGGTCCAAAGCTATTATTGGGTATTCGCCACTTCACTAACCCTTTTGCCTGCCATATGGTTTTGGACCACCCCAAGCTTAAATGAATGGGGCCTGTTAATATTGATGGGCGTCGTCTCAGGCATCGCACAGATTTTTACGGCATATTCGCTTAATGCCGGGGAGGCCACATTTGTGGCACCCTTCGATTTCACGCGGCTGATATGGGCAGTCTTCTTCGGTATCGTTTTCTTTGGAGAGAGCCTTGGGTTGTATACAGTTCTGGGGGCATCGGTGATCGTCGGATCGAACGTCTACATCGCCCATAGGCAGCGGATGGAAGGCAAAGCCTCTCAGGGCGAGTAACCGAACCTGACAGCTTACTCGCCTCTCAAGAGCCGGATCGGTGCGCCCTTCAGCCAGGCTTCAATATCCTCGATCCCTTCCTTGAAATAGACCTGGTAATTCTCCAGTGCCGTGTAACCTAGATGCGGTGTCGGCACGATGCCTTCGAGCGTCCGGTAGGGATGGTTGGCTGGCAGCGGCTCGATATCGAAGACATCGAGCCCGGCACCTGCGATTCTGCCACCCTTGACCGCTTCGATGAGCGCGGCTTCCTGCACGATGGGACCGCGAGAGGTATTGATGAGGTAGGCACTTGGTTTCATCTGAGCGAGTTCATCTGCACCAATTAGACCTCGGCTAGAATCGGTCAGAGGTACATGAACCGTAACAACGTCGGATTTTACCAGAAGAGCCTCAATGCTTTCGGCCAGACGCACGCTGTGCTCGGCGCAGCGTTCCTCCGTGAGATTCCGGCTCCATCCCACGACATTCATATCGAAGCCGTTGCCTATCTTGGCGACCGCGCCGCCTTGGCGTCCGAGGCCGATGATGCCCAGAGTCTTTCCTGCCAAGCCGGTGCCAAGGCCTACCTGCCAGCCCCCTTCGCGGATTGAGTGGACCTGCTCCGGGATATTGCGCATAACATTGATGATTAGCCCCCAAGTCAGCTCGGCGGTCGTATTCCCCGATCCACCAGTGCCGCATACGGTTACTCCGTAATCCTTGGCTGCCGCCATATCGATGCCCCGGTTGCGCTGGCCGCTCGTGACCAGGAGCTTTAGGTTGGGAAGAAAATCGAACAACGCACGGGGAAACTTAGTGCGTTCGCGAATTACGACGGCAATGTCAAAAGGATAGAGACGCTCGGCAAGCTCATCGACATCTTCCAGATGGTCGTTGAAGACGGTAATGTCGACGCGGTCCTCGATCGATGACCAATCAGCCATCGAGAGCACCACATCCTGAAAATCGTCAAGAATTGCGAGACGCATGAATCAATTCCCCCAAAAACAGCTAGGTGCGGGATGACTGGAACGACCCGGAAGACCTTGGTAGTCAGTCGTCGCTAATATCGATCCAGTTACCGTCGGGATCAGATATCTGAAACTCGCCAAGGGCGCATTTGGCTAGTAGGTCACGACGGGTTTCAGCCTCTTTGCTACCGCCCAGTGGCCGCGTAGCGATGAAGGTGTTCTTGTCGGAAAGGCGTTTGACTTCCCTCTTAAAAGCCTCCAGATCCGGAACCTTGACACCTATATGGTCTGGGCCCGGACGCTTGATGGACATGCCGCCAAACCTTTCGATGTCCCATTGCATGAGCGACAGGATCACCCGTCCGTCGGTCAGGTGGTAGCCATCCTTGCCTTCCGGCGTATTGATCAACTTCAAGTCGAGAACTTCGGCGTAAAACTCGGCACATTCTTCGGCATTGGGCGTACGAATAGCAAAACGCCGGAATTGGCATTCACCGGATTCCTTCCACTCCTCATCTTTCTGTTCTTCGTAAACGTCGCTGAGATTTTCGCTGGTCTTTTCCGCAACGTCAAAAACGTTACCATCGGGATCATGACCGGAATAAGCGGCGAAAGGCCGCGTGCTTGGGCGCTTGACTATGTTGGTCTTTGGGTTCGCGCTTTTCATGCGATCCAGCAAAGTATCAATGGAATCAACGACGACACCAAAATGGTCAATCCCACCTATATAGCCATCACGTCGGGGCAGAATGTTGAGGCCCACATTACCGTCACCGACAACGGCTGACGCCTCGGCATCATGATGGGCGCGCTCGGAGATGCGGAGCTTGAAATATGAGCGATAGAAACGCTCAAGCATCGGATACTGATGGCTGATCATAGCCATATGGTTGATTTGCGCGAACATTTAACTTCTCTCCCATCTGGAAAGTATATACCTATTGGAGGGACCCGACCGATTCGAGTCCTAAGATCGGTGCTAACTTTTCTTTTTCTTCCTCGTCATAGTATTCAGAAGGCCGGTCTATGCCGGCGATTCTTCCAAGTCGATATAGACCCCTTCAATATCGGTCAGATGATGGGAACCCAAAGGGCACTTCTTGAATAATGCCAAGCGCGCCTTACCTTCGATCCCATAACCGAGCGCCCGGGTACGCATATGCGGGTTCTGGCCAGTCAAATCGTCGATGTCTTTCTTGACCTTCTCGATGCTTTCCACCGTGAAGCCGATATGATCGGGACCAAGGCGCTGGGGATCCATGTCCGCATAATCCTCCATCCGCCATTGTATGAGCGCCAAAGTCATGTTCCCGTCGGTAAGGTAATAATTGGAATCGTCGGCGCGCTTATTAGTGGGTTGCAGCTCGAAGACTTCCGAATAGAACTGAGCGCAGTGCTCGGCATTCCTCGTGCGTAACGCAAAATGGCTGAAGTGCCGTTTAGTCGTTTCCATTTCCTCAGCGTAGACATCCTCTTGGAACCCGATATCGGCCTGAGAGATATCGAAGATGTTGGTGTCCGGATCGTGGGCAGAATACGCCGCGAAGGGCCGCACAGGCGGCCGCTTGATGGCAGTGAGCTTGGAATCGAAATTGGTCATCCGGGAAATCGCTTCGTCGATATCCTCGACCTGAAAACCGAAATGGTCGAGCCCCGCAATGCGTCCCTCGCGCCGCGGGATGATATTCATGCCGACCCGACCATCGCTCACCACCGCGGCACGGGCGGGACGGTAATTTTTGGCGCTCCTGAGCCCGAACAATGCCTCGTAGAAACGCGCGTTGATAGCGTATTGGTCGGAGGTAATGGCAATGTGATTAAGCTTTGCAAACATGCTTCCTACTTCCCGGTGTCTCCGCCGTCAGATTTTGGGGGTGCGGGAACGCACGGAAAATTCCGTGCGCACATCTTTAATATCCCATCGAACGAGCCGCGCTTACTACTCGGTGACGTCGATCAGGACACCATCTGGATCGGCTAGGTGATAAGCCCCGATGCTGGTCCGGCGCAACATTTCCAATCGTTTCTCGCCCTCCGGGCCGGTGCCAACGGGCGCTGGCGCGATCAATGGGTTATTATTGGAAATCTCCTCGACATCCTTCTTGAAGGCGTCGATGCTTTCGACCTTGAATCCCAGATAATCCAGCCCCGGGCCGACGATTCCCATATCGGCGTAATCGTCAAGGTCCCATTGCATGATCATCAAGGTCATGCGCCCATCGGTCACCCCGTAGCCACCCTCGGGGACCGGCCCGTTGGTGGGCTTAAGATTAAAGGCCTCAGTATAGAATTCGGCCATTTGTTCCGCATGCATTGTGCGCATGCCAAGATGGCTGATGGTGCGATCTTGTTCCCAATCGTTGTGGCTATAAACATCTTTGATGTTGTCGCCGCCCGATTCGGTCAAATCGAACACGTTGCCGTCTGGGTCATGGGTCGAGTAATTCGCAAAGGGGCGCGAGGCCGGCCTCTTGAGTACTTTCGTCTCGTATTTCCCTAGCCGCTCCACCGTCGCTTCTAGGTCGTCGACCTGAATGCCGAAATGATCGAAACGACCAGGCCGACCCGCCCGCCGGGGATTTATGTTCATACCCACATAACCATCGCCGATGACGACGGCGCGGTTCGGCCGCGCTCTGGCCGAGTTCTTCATCCCGAAGTAGGATTCGTAAAATTTCGATTCGAGCGCATAATTAGCGCTCATGATCGCTACATGATTAATTTTCGAAGCCATCGCTTCCTCCCGTAATTAAATTTCTCTAGCTATTCAGAAACTCTACTTGCAAGTGACCGACTTAGCCTCCGCGCCATCGCCTTTATAGATGATGGTGCATTCCATGCCCACCTTCAGGTTCTTGCGTTTAGTTTTCTTGCCGCCGATGGCAACCTTGGTCCGGCTGCCCGATACCTTGACCTTGTGGGTATCGCTCTTGACCTTGAAGAACAACCGCCGGCCACCGCGTTTTATTTTGGTCAACTTGGACGTTACTTTGTCGATGGCGATCTTTTTTACCGTCACCTTGGTCTTGGGCGAACGCTTGGTCGCCACCCCGGCTGCTTCCACGACATCCTTTGGCGTCGCATAGATGCGCCGAAGCAAGGCCTGGATCTCCATCCCCGACAAAGGTGTTACGCCGAGGCCAATGGTCTTCATGTGCTTGACGAAAGCCTTGTCCTTGGTGGTTTGTGCGAACGCTTTGCGCAGTGCCTTCAAACGGTCGGCGGGAATACCCGGCGGCATCAGGATGGGGCGGCCCATCAAATTGGCGGCTAGCAAAAGCTCGATGATTTGCTTTTGGCGCTCGGTGGTCACGTAATCCATGATGGTCGGCACGTCGGGAAGGTCTTTGTTCGGCTTCAGGCCCATTAGGAACAGAAACTTAATTTTTTTCTCCTTGAGCCAGCGGGCCCGTGTGGCGCGGATCGCCCCCAATGACCAGGAACACCGACCCTGGACCTCGCCCCGCTCCATCGCAAGATTTATGGCGTCGCCAGATCCATAACCGGTCACCAATTGAATCTTGGTGCCGAACTTGTTGTTGAGAAGATGGGAAAAGATATCTGTATTAGCCCCGGGCCCGAGGCCACCACCGATAAACGTTGTCTTCCGCATATCTTCCAAGGAATTCACGGGCGCGTTGTGCCAGGCAACGCAAAAACTGGATGACGTATCGATGGAACCAATCCAGCTGAACTGAGTCGGGTCGTATTTGATCCCCTTGGCCCCGTAGAGCGGTACCGTGGAAACCGCGCCGCGATGGATCATCGCCATTACAGTGCCATCTCGCTTAGCACGGTTGAAAAGGTAATTGGCGGCAACGATGCCTCCGGCGCCTTGCATATGGGTCGGGCGAACCGTCGGTTTTCCGGGAAAATAGGGTGCCATGTAGCGGATGAAGGTCCGTGAATAGGTCGAATAACCACCGCCGGTGCCAGCCGAGATGACGAAAGTCACCCGTTTCGATTTGTAGAAGTCGGAGACCGCACCCGCTGATGCGGGCGCCGAAACGGTCAAAAGGCCCATAACGCCGATCGATGCCAAAAATAGCCCGCGCGGAAACTCATGAAAACTCATGTTTTCATGTCCTTAGTTATAGTCCCGCCATCCTCTACATAGCGTTCCCCGGAATGGATCTGGTAGCGCTGCTGCTCGCAATCGGTGCGGCCGGTAGATTTCGCGTCGGGGCCGGAAAAGGCGCTAATTTGCATCAGCTCCAACGCCTCGTCGCTGCTGCTCTCGAACCAATAGCGGGTATAGGCTGGCGTGATAATGCCTTCTTGGGGGCCGAATTCGCCGAGCATTACGTCATCGACCCCGTAAAATTTGACCCGACCCTTCAGCACCACCCAAAAGCTGTCAGCGTCGGTGTGGTAATGCAGGTTGTTTTCGCCGCCCTCGTCGACCACTTGGACGACACCGCGGACGTTACCGCCCCGGCCCAGCTCGATGCGCGCTTTGCCGCTTCCGATGCCTTCGGGTTTCTTGTAGCGATAAGATTTGATGTCTTTTTCGGCTTCTTCGATCCGCGCCAGCAGATCAGGGGCCAGATCGTATGCTCTCGCCATCCATTTTCTCCTAGTCGAAACAACAATTCTTTTTATATTTTCAACACTCTACACCCAGCCTTCGGACCCGGCAATGACGCTTCACCGACGCCGGCGAAGCCACATCGCGGCACCTACAGCGCCGCAAATATTGATCCCAGGTGTCAAACCGGTATGCTCAGGCCCGACATTAAGGGGCGGTCTTTCCGGCATTCCCATCATCCACCCGGCCAAATTCCACGTGGCCGATCCCACCCCGAAAGGCCCATGGTCAAGTGTCGAGCGGAGAACCTAAAAGAAATTTCATAGCCGTTTCCCTCCGGACCAATCCTTATGGCTGGTTGGTGGTGTTCGTCATGTTCCTGGCGATGTCCATGGTGTCGGTCACCCGCGCCTCCCTAGGCCTCGCCATGACAAGTCTGGAACAAGACATGGGTTGGTCGCGGAGCTTCATTTCAACGTTAGTTGCCTGTGCGCTCATCACCATGGCCATGGTCAGCCCGCTGGTGGGGAATTTGCTGGACCGTTTCGGGGCACGGCGCATCCTTCTTGGCGGTCTCTTGATCACCGCCTGCGCGCTGTTGTTGACCTCACAAACCAACAGTGCTTGGCAGATTTTGTTGACATATTCTGTGATCGGTGGAATCGGCTTCGGCATCGTATCGAAGAACGTCGCTAGCGCCACTGTAGCCCGGCATTTCGACACCGACCGTGGCCTCGCTGTCGGCGTTACCAATGCCGGGTCAACCGCTGGACATATTATCATCCTACCTATAATGGCCATAATTCTGACCGCCTTCGGCTGGCGTTCGGGTTACCTGTTTCTCGCTGGAATCAGCGTGCTTCTGCTCCCCGTAGTCTGGTTTTTGATCAAACCAGGTGCCGATATCTTCGCCGCACGCCGGCGCAGTGATGCGGCGACAGGTCATAACGCAGTGATTGAAGAAGAATTGCCTGATACCCTTATTGGTCGGCTCAAGCTGCTATTCAGGAACCGCACTTTCCTCGCTCTGCTCGGAAGCTATACTATTTGCGGCTTCACAGCGACGGGCATGATCGACACCCATTTCCTGCCCTATACAGTAGCCTGCGGGATTCCTCTAGTGACCGGCGCCGCCGCCTATGGCGTGCTCGCCACATTCAACATGGTTGGAATGGCGCTATCGGGATACCTTTCCGACCGAATCAATAGACCGCGGCTGCTAGCGGTGATCTATATCATGCGGGGATTGTCTTACGGTATCCTGCTGCTGGTTCCGGTCTATGATGTAAACCTAATTTGGATATTCGCTGTAGTGTTCGGCGTATTCGACTATTCCACCATCCCTGTGACCACGTCTCTAGTGGCCAGCCATATAGGGCTGCGCACGATCGGGCTGTCTCTCGGTGTGCTTGCTATGTTCCATTCTGCCGGCGGAGCACTCGGTGCTTTCCTTGGCGGTTACTTATTTGACATCTTCCAGAAATACGACTGGGTCTGGGTCGCCGCCATCTCCGTCGCCATGATCGCCGGAATATTGGTTCTGACTATCCGCGAGAACCGCGACGAGCCACATCTTCCCAACCCTCAACCGGTGACTGCGTGAGGCCAATACGACGGAGAATATGAATCTCAGTCGCTTCTGAGATGAAGTTTAATTAATAACATTCAAATTATACTTTAATTTATTGTATATAATTAATTATTTATGATTAAAAGGAGCCAAGTTCCAAGACGATGAATATCGTATTTTTATTGATCGTTGCCACCGCCTTCGGGGTCACGGCAGTACGCCAAGTTCTATGGACCGGGGCCGCAGCTGGAACCACGGGCACGTTAGCACTTTCCCCTATGGCAGCGCTGGGTCAGGGCATGGTGGATAACGCTGGGGCATCGGTGACCCTGGCCATTGGACTGGTCGGCGTGATGGCGCTATTCCTCGGCCTCATGAAAGTCGCTGAGGCAGGCGGATTGCTGGTCATCATTGCTCGTACTATTCGCCCCTTGATGACACGGCTGTTCCCTGAAGTCCCTGCCGATCATCCCGCCATGGGGGCGATGATTCTTAATTTCTCAGCCAACTTGCTAGGCCTCGGCAACGCTGCTACGCCGTTCGGCATCCGCGCCATGCAGGAACTCGATACACTCAACCCTGCCAAGGGCACTGCCACCAATGCCATGGTGCTATTCCTCGCCATCAACACTTCATCCATCACCATCCTACCGACTGGCGTCATAGCGCTACGCGCCGCCGCCGGATCAGTGGACCCCGCAGCCATCGTCCCGACCACACTATTTGCCACCATCTTCTCCACCACAATCGCTATCCTCGCTGCCAAGTTCTATCAGCGCCTTTCGCCCATGCCCTCTACTGTGGCAGAAGATCCGAAGACACCTGCTGTGAAGTCACCAAATTCCGTCGCCGAGGGCGGTCCCATATTGGGTGGCCCAGAGGACCAAAGCGGCTTGAGCGAAACTTGGCAGGGCACTGAAAATGCCGCCTATCCGACCTGGGTTTCGGTGATAGTGCTGTCGTTCATTGTCACCCTAATCCCCATCACCATCTTCTGGGGACGAACCATATCGCCCTGGATCATCCCAGGTCTGATGATTGCACTACTAAGCTTCGGCTTCGCCCGGAAGGTACCAGTCTACGAATCCTTCGTTGATGGTGCCCGCGAAGGATTCAATGTCGCGGTTCGCATCATCCCGTACTTGGTAGCGATCCTAGTGGCGGTGGCTATGCTACGTTCATCGGGGGCGCTGGAGATATTCATCTCCCTCATCGGCCCGGTCACAGGTAAGGCAGGTCTCCCGGCTGAGGCCCTACCCATGGCCCTTTTGCGTCCGCTTTCGGGCTCTGGTGCCTACGGCATCCTGGCCTCGATTATCAACGATCCAGTGGTCGGCCCAGATTCTTACACCGGCTTACTAGTATCCACCCTCCAGGGTTCAACCGAAACAACGTTCTACGTTTTGGCGGTCTATTTCGGCGCTGTCCAGGTTCGCCGTATCCGCCACGGCCTCGCCGCTGGCCTTACCGCCGATGCCGCAGGAATCGCCGCTGCCGTAGTCATCTGCCTGCTACTGTTCGCCCCGTGACTGCCTAAGCACCCCCGTAATCAACGAAGTCCAGAAGCCATAGGAAGCTAATCACTTTTTCAATGAAGACTTCAGCCGGATTTTCACCAATGGCGGCGGATCGCTTCAGGTGCAGGAAGTTGTCATTTTTCATATGCCCGGGTTCGAACGCTTTTCTATCTCCACTGCCCCTTCCACGACCACACCATCGGCGCTAAGTTACAATCAACCAAGAACCACACCTGAGGAGAACTCCATGGCATTTTCCAGTTGGCGCGGCTTGATTGGCATGATCAATCCCACCATGCGTCCCGGCATGACTGAGGAAGTGATCCGTCTATTGCCCGAAGGCATTGGCATCATTCCGTTATTCCTTAATATCACCGAGGGTACGCGGGCCGAGTTCAAAACCATGACTGATGCCTATGAGGCCGAAATCGAACGGCTAGTGCCTCAAGAACCCGACCTCATCCATCCTAATGGCGCGCCGCCCTTCATGGTCCACGGGCTTAAGGGTGAGGCAAAAATCGTACGGCGCTGGCGGCGCAAATACGGCATTCCTATCTTCACCGCCGGTCAAAACCACATTGCCGCCATGAAGGCTTTGAAGATCAAGAATTTCGTGGGTGCCACCTATTTCACTGGCAACATTAATCAGACCTTCGTGCAATATTTCAGGGAAGCTGGATTCGATGTCAAAGGCATGGCAGGGATCGACGTCCCTTTCAACAAGGTCCAGCAGTTGTCTGGCGAACAGATTTACGAGCACATCAAGAAAAATTTTCTTAAGCAAAAAGGTGCCGACGCTATCTACATGCTGGGCTCCGGCTGGCGCAGCCTTGAAATCATCCAGGTTCTGGAGCAAGACCTGTCGGTACCAGTGATCCATCCAGTGACCGCGCGCGTGTGGGAATTCCAAAAACGCCTAAAGGTCAGCGAGCCGCGCGAGGGTTACGGGGTATTACTATCGGAACTACCCTGAATCGCGCTTAGATGCCGTTCCTCACGTGCGATCAGTGCGGCGAATAAAAGCACCCCTAAGCCGCAGCAAGCAAAGACCAAAGCCCCAGCCTGCCAGCCGCCGGTAAAGGCGACTGCCGATGCGACCACTGGCGGCCCTGCGAATTGGCCAAGGTGCGATCCCTGGACAATCAACCCGTTGGTGGTGGCGATCTGACCTATACCCGGGGTAAAATATGGCGCGGCGCCAAGAATGGTTGCTGGCAACATGCCGACCATGAATGAATAGACCAGGCAGACCGCGAATCTGGCCCCGTCAGGTAGGATCTCTAAAAACATCAACGGCCCCGAAAAGGTGATCAGCACCCCTACTATGGCGATCACAGCGCCACGCGGCACCGCCTTATGGCTCAGCCACCCACCGAGGAGATTTCCTGGCAGGTTGATAAACACAACGATCACCGTCACAAGGGCGGAGGTACGCACCGCCATACCCCGTTGCTCAACCATAAAAGTCGGTAGCCACACCATCAGGGCAATCCAGGCGAGCGTATAGAATCCGAAGCAAAGCGCAAGCAACCACGGTCCCCGCGCTGCCGCAGTGATGGAGAGATTGCGCCAAGGATGCTCTGGCCGCCCTATGTAATCCTTGCCGCGACCACCACGAAATACCAGCGCCATGACCATGGCCCAAATAAGTGTCATCACCGCCAAGGCAAGCCACGACCCCCGCCAGCCCACCCATTCCTGAGTAAATGGGGAGATAAGCAACATGACCCCCATGCCCGTTGGCATAAAGGCCCCCCACATGCCGACAGCTAGACGGCGATCTGCAGGTGCTGCCGCCTCTGCGATTATCGACGGCGCCGAAACGATGGCAATGATGTAGCCCAACCCCTCGACGAAGCGTGTCACCAAGATCACAGCCACAGATTCCGCCGACGAGCTGGCGACGGAGCCTGCGGCCAGCAAAACCATGCCGCCGACTGCTAACGCCCGATGGCCGAGTCGGTCTGACAATAGCCCCACAGCCATACCGAGCAAAATTCCAGTCATAGAAAAGAGCGAGACCACCCAGCCTGCCGTCACCAAGTCCATTGCAAACTCAGCCCTCATGGCAGGCAATGCCGCGGGTACTTTACCAATATGAGCAGCTCCCACGACCCCAGCACCGAAGGCCACAATCACCGTCGTCCAACAAGTAGGATTACCTGTGTTCATGGAATTCTCACGGAATTAGATGGGTGAGACCATCTATAAAAAATCATTCCCGCGTTCTGCAGCGGGGTTATCCTAATCATGCCCTATGTTGGGCGGCCACACACCGCGTTCATGACTCTGCACACCAAAAAAAGCAATTTACAAAAGTAAATTCATCACGTCGCCTGCAATGCCACCTTTACCAAAGCCGCCACTTTGTGGCAAAATTCTTATGCTTCTATATTAAATAATGTCATCATGGCGATGTTTACGGGCCGGTTCGGCAGGGACAAGTAAGGATACCATCATGCGCGAAGTTCATACCCTCAACAGTCGGTCAGCCGCGGTCAAGAAGAACCTGGATTATCCAGTAATCGATGCCGACGCCCACGTGTTGGAATGCGAATGGGCGCTTCTAGATTACATCCGCGATATCGGCGGTCCGAAAATCGCCGAGAAGTTCGAAAAAGGCGGGCGGCCCGGATACACATCCAAACATCGTTCCATGTTTTGGGCGGCGCCGTCGGGAAAATACACCATTGACCGCGCGACCTGCATGCTGCCCCGCCTCTACGCCGAACGGCTAGAGGATGCCGGCATAGACTTTGCCGTTGTCTACACCACCTACGGTATCTCCGCCAACCAGGTACGCGACGATGAAATTCGTCAGGTTCTCGCTCGTTCGCTGAACACCCTTTATGCAGAAATGTTCGACGACGTGAAGGAGCGTATGACGCCATCAGCGATCATCCCCACTTGGAGCCCAAAAGAGGCTATCGATGAGCTTGAATATGCCGTCAACACACTGGGGCTCAAGACCATCACCCTTTCCGGTGAAGTGCGGGACGCAGTTCCCGAGGTAGCGGCGGCTGATCCCGCTCTTGGAGAGCTCACCCAGCGTCTGACTTCGATCTGCATGGAGCCACGCAACGGCAATGACTACGACCCATTCTGGCAAAAATGCATTGATTTGGGCGTTCTTCCAGCCGGCCATTCCGGCGCCCAAAAAACCCAGCGCCGACAATCGCCTGACTGCTATTCTTTCAATAGGCTCGGCACCTTCTCCGTGGGCAACGAATTCTTTGCCCGCTCGCTATTCTTCTCGGGCGTGCTCAAGCGCTTCCCGCGCCTCAACATTGCCTTCCTGGAGGGCGGTGTCGCTTGGGCGTCACAACTCTACAACGACCTGATGGAAATTTACGAGAAGCGCAATCTCGAATGGATCTATGAGCACCAAGATCCTAGCAAGCTCGACGTCGAGTTGATGGAAGAAATGTTCGACCGATACGGCCACCTGCCCTACATGACAAAAGAAAAATGGCGCGACTGTCAGGAACTTCCCCAGTCCACTAAGGACGAAACCAGACCCATGAATGATTATGAGGCCTCGGGCGTCACCTCATGTGAAGACATCCGCGACCAGTTCATTCCCAACTTCTATTACGGGGCGGAAGCGGACGACAAGATGACTGCGCTTGCCTTCAACACAAAATTTAATCATTTCGACGTAAAACTGAAGGCCGTCTTTTCATCGGACATTGGTCATTGGGATGTTCCTGACATGTCAGGTGTCTTACACGAAGCCTGGGAAATGGTCGAGAATGAAACCATCACTGAGGACGATTTCAAGCTGTTCGTCTTCGAGAACACAGCAGAAATGCACTGCAAGATGAACCCGGACTTCTACAAGGGCACGGTGGTGGGAGACGCAGTATCCAAAGTTATGGCTGAGAAACAACCCAAAGGCTCAGCGTCGGCCGCCGAGTGAGCCCCAGACTTTATTAGCGCTCGGTCCGTTCATTTTTTGTACACCTTAGGCGTGACAGACCGTAAGTGGTGGGGGGGTATTTGCCCGAGAACTACGCGCATATTTCTTCAAGCTCGAGATAAGAGCCTTCCTGCCAACCTCATGCTTGGCCTATCTAAAGATGAGGCATAGCTCCTATACAACGCCGAGGAAAGCACCCGGCTCTTGACAGGCCGCCCCTGCGTCATCGGGGTCCAAACCTGGATCCCAAAGACTTCCGTTGTAACGTCCCCCGCTCGCTCCATCTGATCGCTTCGAGCACAGCCAGATCAGCACTGGGTTCATGATATCCACCGGGAGGTAAGTACGGCCTTCGACCTTCTCGCGCTCGGGGTCAGAATCGCAAGCGCCGCCAGGCAGTAGTGCATTGCAGCTCACCCCAGTGCCATCGAGATCCTTGGCCCATATATAGGTTTCTGCGTCCACCGCTGCCTTAGTCACTCCGTAGGGACTGTTCTTCCGGCCAGAAAAATTATGTACCGAGGTGGTGAGATTGATAATTTTTCCATAACTCTTTTCGATAAAGTACGGCGCAATAGAGTAGGCCATGTTGAAAGTTCCGGTGACGTTTACCTCAACTGATTCCTTGTATATCCGGGGGTTAGTCTCCCAGAACCGGAAGGAGTTTCCTGCTGCCGGTAGTCCGGGGCCACGATGCGCGCGCCGCGCGTTGTTGACTAATACATGAAGCTCACCAAAGGTTTTCAGGGTTAGGTCTAGACAGACGCCGCACGATTCCAGATCTGTGATATCGGTTTCCACCACTAGCGCGTGGCCCGCGCCCACAGCGTCGCGGATTTCAGCCGATACTGCTTCAAGTCCGCTAGCAGCTGGCGAAGCTAGTACCACCCGCGCGCCCTTTTCTGCCAGACCAAGGCTCATGGCGCGGCCAAGGCCGCGATCTGCGCCTGTCATAATCACCACGAGCCCATCAAGGTCTATATCGGGCAACTCAAGTTCAGCCATAGTTCCCTCCGAGCCCATTAAGGGTTGTTATACTCTTTCCGGTGACTATACGGGGCCCCTGACCATAGAGAAAGTGCGGTAGCTGCCTTCAGCCCTTATTGTTCGCGCACCTAGCAATTCTTGTCCTTCTATTTTGTCTCACTCACCTTATGGGATCACCTAGCGTTGGATAATAGCAGTACCGCTCTAGTCTCTAAATAATGGAAATAGTAGTGCACCCAAAAATACACAATCTCCCAGTCTTCTGGTTCATAGGAATTGGAAAGCTCTTACGCTCTCAAATAGAAGGCCTTATCGCCAGCTACGATCGTTCGGTGCAGGCAACGAATGTCGTCCATGCTGTAGCCACCGACGGCACGGTGGTTAACGCTTCGGTTATCCCAAATCACTACGTCGCCGTCACGCCATTGATAGCGCATGTAATAAGGCGCCAAACGATCGGTCATATGGGCAAACAATTCGTCCAAAATTTGCTGGGCCTCTTCATCCTCCATATCCTTGATAGATATCGTGAAGCGCGGCGAGGCATAGACCAAGGCACGCCCAGTCTCGGGGTGGGTGCGCAACAAGGGCTGCACTACTTGAACTCGCTCGCGGGCCGAGGCCTCGTAGTTTGCCTGGCCGTCAGGACGATCGGGCGAAATGGTAGTACGTGGGTTGAGTAGCTTAGAACTATGATGGATACCAAATCGGCCCTCAACGCTTTTGCGTAGATCCTCGGGCAAATGATCATGGACCAAATGCATGTTGCAAAATTCTGTATCGCCGCCCTTTGATGGGTTCTTAATAGAATGAAGGATTGTAAGTTTCGCCGGGTTGACGTGATGAGATGAATCCGAATGCCAGAAATCCCCGGCGGAGACTACGCCAATGGGAGTTCCATCAGTGCAAATCTCGTTGCTCAGCACTAACACCCTATCATGGTCCGGGTGCTTGTAGCGCGGGTTGACAGGACGATCGATGATTCCGAACCTCTCGGTGAATGCGACCTGTTGCCCCGGGCTCAGCTCTTGGTCGCGGATAGCGAGAACATGGTGATCGAGGAAAGCCCGGTAAAGAGAATTGAAGGCGCCTTCGTCAAGGGGCTGACGAAGGTCGAGGCCCTTGATTTCTGCGCCGAAATTCGAACTGAGAGGTTTAATCTCCATATCGGTTCCCAATCCGGTTTAGGTGGTCTTGGTGGCCTCGTCCATAGGTAACGACAGGCCTAATCCATCAAACTTTGCGCCCATGATGTCAGATACGGGCCTTACTTTCATGGCCACTAGTCTCGATTGCAATTCTCATTTTTAAAAATACTGCCTCCATCGCCCCTGGGTCAAATTGTGGCTTGCCGCGGGCTTACGACAACCGCTTAGCCCTGGTATCATGGGCCATTGGCCTAGCTACAAATACACTCGTCGAGGTATCCATTTAAACAAGGAGAATATCATGGGTGAGAAGGTCGCGCTGATCGGAGTTGGGAAAATGGGCCGCGCTCTGCTGGACCGCTTGCACGGCGCAGGCCACCGGATTACGGTTTACGACATTGCTGAGGAGCCTATGTCCACTGCCCGCGACATGGGTGCAGCGACGGCAAACTCTTCTGCTGAAGCGGCCCGAGAAGCTGTCTATGTTCACGTATTTGTCCATAACGACCAAGAGGTTTTGGACGCCACCCTAGGTACCGGTGGCGTACTCTCAGGCGCTGGCACGGGCTGCATTATATTTCTGCACAGCACGATCCTGCCCGAGACGACGGCACGCGTCGCTGAAGCCGCTAATGTTCAAGGCATCACAGTGCTGGATGCGTCGGTGACCTCAGTTCCCCAGAAGCTCCTGGCTGGCGAGGGAACCTTCCTGGTGGGCGGCCCCGACGAATTTGTCTCAAAGATCCGCCCGTACTTAGAATTACTGGGAAAGGCTGTCTTTCATTTCGGCCCCCTGGGATCGGGCAACGTCGCCAAGATCGCCAAGAACCTAACCAATGCGGTGGAGCGCTTGATGTGGGTCGAAACTGTTCAGATCGTCGAAGCTGCAGGTCTCGATGTCCGGAAATTCCTCAATATGGCCAAATCCGTGAATTCTAGCGCCATGATCAATGAATGGGATAAGGTGATCCGTATTGAGGACAGCCACGCTGGTCCACAACGAGCGCGTGGTCTGTTCAGAAAAGATGTCCAGCACGCAGCACGGCTTGCTGATTTCTACGGACTAAATTTACCGATCACCCGTAAGACCGCCTACACCGCCGCCAAGCTGGTCGAACACTGGGAAGCCGAAGCTAATTGAGCGCCTTAAAATACCGCTGAGAATTCATTTTGGGCTGTTGCCAATCCTTCGGAAAGTAAGGCCCCTTCAGGGCCTTGCTCAGGATAAGGTTCCTCATTTAATGGAATATGCTTAACGCAAGTCCCAAAGCATCCGGCCACAAACCTCAATCACGATTTGGCTTGCCGACGAATCCGTCACCATGACCCGCCTCACATGCGGCCCAGCTGCCGGCAACACGGCCGCTAAAGATGGACGGCCCAAGCATCGTGCCTTCTAGTCCGGCCCGTCCATTAATATGGCCGCCAGCCATGCCGCAAGCCTCGCCTGCCGCATAAAGCCCTTGAATGGGCTCAAAGTGCTTATTGAGTACACGGCAATTAATGTCGGTCTTGATGCCGCCGAAGTTCTTGCGAGCCAGGGGACAAAATTGAATTGCATAGTATGGCGGCGTATCGAATGTCTTTGATGCCTTAAGTGGTTTCCCGAATTCGGGATCTTCCTCCAGCCCTTGCTCCAATGCCTTGTTGTATCCATCCACCGTATTGAGGAAAGTGGAAATATCCACCTTGATTTCTTTGGCGAGTCCCTCCAGCGTGCCGGACTTCTTGATAAAGGGGGAGTTGTCTAGCAATTCCTCTACCTTATCCCTGTCTACCTTGTCGCCAACACGGTAATAGGGATCGGCCACCTCCATATTGGCCTTCATGGGCTCATCCACGATGGCCCAGGCATGCCGCGGATTCTGCGCTAACAGAGCCGGACTTGCAGAATTACCACCCGATAGGGCCTCGTTGTGGAAACGGCGACCCTGTTGGTTGACCCAGATGTAGCCGGGAATTTGCCGGCAGACCAGGCCGCGCTTCAGGCCGGCATCGCGGTAGTCCGGGGTGGCGTAAACATAAAACCAGATGTGATCCATATGAGTAAGGTAACCACCCACTTGGTTCACGAGTTTGTGGCCTGACCCAGTTGAACCGCGCCCCGAACCTTCCATGATTTGGTCCTCCCGAAGTTCGGGTCTGGCCTCCAGAACCATGTCAATATTAGAGTTGAATCCGCCCGTCGCCACCATCACCGCTTCACTCGAGACATCCACAGGCTCACCGGTTTCGGAATCCATCCCCGTGATTCCTGTGACTTGGTCCTCTTCAACTTTAATCCCAGTAATTTCCGTATTGACGATAATCTCGCCCCCACGGGCGCGAAACGCATCGATCAGCTGGGTCATTAATCCAAGACCGTTCCCCTTCGAGCGGGTCCAGCGCATAACTGAGTTCCCCTCCTGGGGTTTCATATCGACCCATTTCACACCGAACCCTTCTGCCCAATGATACAGATCGTGCAGGGAATGTTCTATGTAGTACCTGGCCCAAACTTCATCCACCGATGGGCCGCCCCATTTGACCCAGTCGTCGAATGCCAAATCCGGCGTGTCTTTTATGCCTTTTTCCTTCTGCAAAGGCGTGCCCACGATCATGCATCCGCCACCGGAAATTATGGCGGCGCCGCCAGGATCGGGGGCCTTTTCGAAAGCGATCACACGGGCGCCCGCTTCTAACGCCTCGATTCCGGCCGCCATGCCGGCGGCGCCCGAACCGATAATAGCAATTCCTGTTTCGAACTTTTGGACCGTAGCCATTTGTATACCCCACCACTCGAAAACGAATCTTATTCAATAAAATTTAGTCGGCTAGAACTCAGCATTAAGAGCCCCATAAATTCAACACGCGAAGGTTAGCCATCAATGCATGGCCGCGCCGCCGTCAACCACCATGGTCTGGCCAGTCATAAAATCACTTTCACCCGAAGCAAGGTAGACCACCGTACCGGTGAGATCGTCGGGCTGTTCGTGGCGCTTGAAGCAGCGAGTTCCCGGAGTTGCCGAATTTTCGTAACTCTCTCGGCCCACCAGGGCCTCTGACATAGTCATGCCCGGTGCCAATGCATTGACACAGATATTATCGTCGCCCAGTTCGCGGGCCATGACTCGGGTCATAGCTATCACAGCACCCTTGGATGCCACGTAATGGCAAAGACCAGTGGAACCTTTAAAAACAGTACCCGAGGCGATATTAATGATTTTTCCGTATCCCCGCTTACGCATATTGGGAACCACCGCACGCACACATTCAAACACACCGCGCGTGTTGACCGACATCACTTTGTCCCAATCCTTGGATGTAATATCCATGAAATGGCTGCGTTCGAGATCGGCGAAAATGGCGGCGTTGTTGACGAGAACATCCACTTTACCGAATTTGGCTACGGTCTCGCCTACCATATCGGCCACCGCCGCCGCGTCGGTGACGTCGGCCTCTATACCTATCGCCTCACCGCCCTGTTGATGGACGATATCCACAGTCCTGGAGGTATCGCGGATATCAGTTGCGCAGACCTTGGCTCCCTCGGCCGCCAGCGCTTTGGCATAGGCGACGCCGATCCCCCTGCCCGCCCCAGTCACAATGGCAACCCTATTTTCTAGCCTTAGCATGGTCATTTCCCCTTTGATCCTGTTAGGCCAACGAATATAAACGAATAAGCTAATAACAAACCAAGGGAGTTCTCAAATGGCCAATCCCAAAGTCTTTGTCTTTGCCCCCATCCTGGAAACCGATGAATGGCAAAACACCTTCGAGGAAGCGGGTTGCGACCTGGTTCTCGGCAAAGCCGACTGGCATAATCCCCAAGGCAATAATGAAGAGGAAATGATGGAAATGGCCAAGGGCGCCAGCGCCATGATGGGGACCTCGATCCGCTCCTGCCCGATCACCACGAAAATCATGGAAGCCGCAGGCCCCAATCTCCGCGTAATCTCCAAATGTACCATAGGCGTCGACGATGTGGACGTAAAGGGCGCAACGGGCAAGAATATCATGGTCACCCACGCGCCAACGGAATCGAATTGGGGCGGTGTCGCTGAGGGCACAATCGCCATGATCCTCACGTTGCTAAAAAAGGCCCGCGAACGAGACCGCACCATGAAGGAAGGAACCTGGCGTTTACCGGAACTTCAAGGTCTGTACCTGGGTTGCCGTGAATCCGATGGTTACCCCGGCATGGTGGTGGGACTCGTCGGCCTCGGGCGTATAGGTAGCCGAGTGGCCAAGCTTCTGAAACCCTGGGGCTGTCCGATAATCGCCTGTGACCCTTACCTCGCCGATTCGCACTTCGACGAA
>Ga0315336_1002858_pt1 | contig 24846 bp, 15 predicted proteins | sample ASW5metaG_FD_204512 | JGI IMG/M metagenome (GOLD analysis project Ga0315336, IMG submission 204512) | Ammonia-oxidizing marine archaeal communities from Monterey Bay, California, United States - ASW #5 | ecosystem: Environmental > Aquatic > Marine > Intertidal zone | place: USA: California... | reverse complement strand
TGGAAGAGCGACTGAGACAAATTCCGGAATACGTAGAACGATTCAGCGAAGTATTTGGAACGGAATGGCCGGAAAAGGATGACATCTGGCGAGCTATCGCCGCATTTGAGCGCACTATCATCCAGACCGACACGCCGTTTGACCGTTTTATGCGAGGAGACCAAACTGCACTGTCGGCCGATGAAAAGGCGGGAATGGGGCTGTTTTTGGGCAAAGCAGCCTGTATTCAGTGCCACACAGGACCTCTCCTGTCGGATCAGCAATTTCACAATGTGGGCGTTCCAGATAACGAAAAGCTGGCCTCCGATCCGCTCACTCAAGTGACGTTTCGCTTTCAACAAATGGGAAGGGGCGTTCCACCTGAGATTTATGAGACGGTTAAATCGGACCTCGGGCGATATCTGACTACGAAGGACACGCAAGACATGGGGAAATTTCGGACCGCGCCTCTCCGATATCTGAAATACTCGATGCCCTACATGCATAACGGAGTATTCTTCACGCTGGAAGAAGTGGTCGATTTCTATAACACTGGTGGTGGAACGAACGACTTTGCCGAGCTAGCGGGTTCAAGCACGCGCTCCGACCTTATCAAACCGCTCGGATTGACGGACGAGGAAAAACGACAATTGGTCGCCTTTCTGGAAAGCACAAGTGGCGAAGAAATCAGAATCGAACGTCCTGTTCTACCTGAGTACGGAGTACTGGAATCCGGAAGCGAAACGAACAAGTAGCTTTCGCACAGGTCTCGTGATTTAGCTAAAGCTCCCGCCCCTCTTTCAGGGATTTCCCCACGTGAGCACACGACGGCACAAACCATATTGGTGAGGAAGACGCGTTAACTAAACCTGTCACGAAGGGTGATGGTGCCATTCGTCAGTATCCTGCCATAGCTCGAGCATTGCTGATCGCTGTAGCGATTCCAGCAATCTTATTAGTGTTCAACGGATTTGTCGGTGAGAGAAACTCATTCACCTCAGATACCGACGCATTTTCAGTAGTCACGTTCTCTGGTTCTTCTACAGATGAAGCTGCGCTTCTGAATCTCGGGCGATTCCTCTTTTTCGACCCCCGGCTCTCTGGTGACGGGAGCATGAGTTGCTCGACTTGCCACAATCCAGACAATGCTTGGGCCGACGGCCGAATTCTATCCCGAGCTTACCCGGGGTCCGATGGATTCCGCAACGCTAAATCCTTACTCAACGTCGGGCAAAACGCTTTTTTTTACTGGGACGGACGACTCGTGGGCTCTGACACTGAGACACTCGTCAGAGATGCCATCACCGAAACACATTTCTTGAATATGGACGGGCGTCTTTTGCTTGAACGGCTAAAACAAGTCCCGGAATACGTGCAATTGTTCGACGCTGCGCTGGGCTCAGAGCCATCATTCGGCGGCACGCTGAAGGCAATCGCTGCGTTTCAGAAATCACTTGTTACCGGAGATTCCCCATTCGATCTCGGGACGCTTTCCGAGTCCGCAAGGCGGGGTCAACTTTTGTTCGAGGGCAAAGCGGCTTGTGTATCGTGCCATGTGGGAGACGACTTTTCGGATGGATTGGCACACAACACAGGCGTGAGTGACAATCCGGCGTTGTTTGAAGATCCACTGCGGCACGCTACTTACCGGGCATTCATAAAAAACATGGGCGTCCCTGGATATATGCAGGTCCGCCAGGATGTAGGTCATTTTACAGTCACGAAGGACTATGACGACATGGGCGCCTTTGTTACTCCCGGCCTGAGACAAGTTGCAGACACGGGCCCTTATATGCACAATGGCGTTCTGGCGACGCTCGAAGACGTTGTCACGTTTTACAACGCGCGTGGTGATGGACTCGGATTATCACCTTCCGAAGTCGGAGACCTGATTAGCTTTCTCGAAAGTTTGTCTGGCACCATGCCGCACGTCGATATCCCTACCCCTCCGCCCTATCAAGTAATTCCAAACTGGAGGGAGGCAATTAACTGATATGCGACGCATTAGCCACATCCCGTTTTTACCCCTGTTTCCTGCCCTAGCGCTCGTCTTGCTCGTGACTGGCCTTCAAAATGGATCAATGATTCGAGAGTTGGCAGCACTGGGTCCTCCACCCATACCAGCGGACAATGCCCAGTTAGTCGACGAAGATGGATATCCGCTCGTAAACGATCCAAAAGTCGAGCTCGGAAAGGTTCTTTTTTATGACAATCGACTTTCCGGTGATGCCTCAATAAGCTGCGCCGACTGTCACAGCGACGATTTCGGATGGACAGATGGTGCTGATCTATGCCGCGGGTATAACGGAACGGCTCACTGGAGAAACTGCCAAACCATCATCAATTCGGCGTATTTCTCCAAGCTATTCTGGGACGGTGCTTCAAAAAGCCTCGAATCCCAGGCTGTTTCGGCTGCATCTGGTGCTGTGGCGGGAAATGGCGAGCGAGATATGATGGAGGAGCGACTTCGCCAAGTACCACAATACGTCGAGATGTTTGCTGACGTGTTTGGGACGCCGTGGCCTGATCTCGAAGATGCCTGGAGAGCCATTGCCGCTTATGAACGAACGTTAATCCAGATCGATACCCCATTCGATCGATACATGAAGGGTGATGAGAACGCCATGTCGGCCGACGCCATCGCTGGCCTCAAACTGTTTCAGGGAAAAGCTGAGTGCCAGCGGTGTCACGATGGAGCGTTGCTGACGGACGAGAAATACTATAACCTGGGCGTGCCAGAAAATCCGGCCTTTGAAAATGACCAACTCAGGCAGATCACGTTTCGGTACGAGCAATATGCCAAAGGTGTCACGGAGGATATCTATCGAAGCGTCAAGACCGATCTGGGACTCTACTACGTGACAAAGCGGACTGCGGATATGGGAAAATTCAGAACGCCCATGCTGAGATACCTGCTCTATACCGCCCCGTACATGCACAATGGCGCGTTTTATACGCTCGAGGAAGTCATCGACTTCTACAACGATGGGGGCAGTGAAGATCAAATCCTGACCAACTTCGACTTCGGTACCAAGACCGATTTAATCCGTCCATTGGGATTGACCGACACGGAAAAACGGCACCTCATCGCATTTTTAGAAAGTACGTCAGGAGAGGAAATCAGACAGGTGAGACCTGTCCTTCCTCCGTACGGTGTGTTGACTGATCGTGGAGGATTGCGATGAAAGACCTTGATGCTCAAACATGCCCACTCGTTGGCGCCGGAATGAGTCGGCGTTCGTTTATCCGCACCTCCGGCGTGGCTACCGCAACGATTATGCTGACGGGTATCCCAGGGATGGCGAGCGCCACAGCCGTGCCTGCATGGTTCACTCCCTACGAACGAATTCGCGTGGCTCGTCTGTCCGAATTGACGCGACATGAAATGCTGTATTTCGAATACCCTGACGAAAACTCGCTGTGCTTCCTTGTTCAGATGGAAGGCGAAGCAGGTGGTGGGATTGGGGCGGCAAAAGACATCATTGCATTCCACACCCGCTGTCCTCACATGGGTGGACCCCTACACGGCGCCTATAAGGCCGAGCATGCTGCCGTCGGCCCGTGTCCCTCGCATTTGAGCACATTCGATTTGCGCCGCCATGGCATGATCATCGCTGGTCATTCAACTGAATCGCTACCACAAGTTGTACTCGAGGTCGATGGTGACTGGATATATGCGATCGGAATGATGGGACTGATTTTTGGACGAACTCAAAACGTTTCCGGATGAAAGAAAAAGGGATGATACCTGAGAATTCACGTTCTCCCCTGCCGCCAGTTGGTGCCGATATCTTGACAACGGTGTGCGACTACTGCATTGTTGGGTGCGGGTATAAGGTCTATCGATGGCCTGTTGGAAGCGAAGGAGGTGGCGCTGCAGCTGAGAACGCGATGGGAGTCGACTATCCAAGAAATCCAGGGACCGGCTTCTGGGTAAGCCCAAATCAGCACAACGTCGTCGCGCACAACGGTTCACCGCACAATGTGGTCATCATCCCGGATGCTGATGCCGAGGCAGTTAATCTGTTCGGGGACCATAGTATTCGCGGGGGATCTCTGGCAAAAAAATGCTTCAATCCGGACTCCGCTACCGCGGATCGCCTGCAGACTCCGCTCATGCGAATAAACGGCACGCTCGAACCGGTCTCGTGGGATGTGGCACTCGATACAGTTGCGAAGGTGGGAAAACACGTCATCGACAAGTATGGCGAACACTCCTGGGCGATGAAGATGTTTTCGTACCAGTTTTTCGAGAACACGTACGCGCTAACGAAGCTGGCGCTGCGCCACGTTGAGACGCCTGCTTTCGCCTTTCACGATAATCCCTCCACAGCAGAAGACACGCCCGGGTTTCGGGATACTGGGTTTGATAATTTTGCTGCTTCATATGAGGACTGGTCACTGGCAGACACCCTCGTAATCTCGGGCTGTGATCCGTTCGAAACCAAGACTGTGATCTGGAACGAGTGGATCATGAAGGGAATTCGTCGCGGAATGAAGATTATCTCCATTGTCCCGCGGATAACTACTGGAGTCGCTTGGGCGGAGAAGACTGGCGGCCTCCATCTATGGTTGATTCCCGGAACAGATACCGTTCTCCATCTGGCCATCGCCCGATATATCGTCGAGCAAGGATGGGAAGACCGGGCCTGGATTGAGCGTTACACATCGAATAAATGGGAATCCGATTCTGGTTTCGGACAGGGTACTCGCAACACGCCCTGGCAGTGGAGGACCACCTGGGGCGCGTTCCAGACCAAAGGATTCGAAGACTACAAAGCGTGGCTTCTCTCGGTCGAAGAAGCGGAAATTGAGAACGCCGTCCGAATAACGGGCGTTGATCGCGAGGGGATCGTTCGCGCTGCGGAATTGATGGCAAAGCCGCGCATCGATGGCTCGAGGCCCAAGACTTCTATTGGCGTCGAAAAGGGAAATTATTGGTCCAATAACTACCTGAATACGGCTTCCATTGGGGCGCTTGCCCTCCTTTGTGGTACTGGGAATCGTCCAGGGCAGATGATTTCGCGTTTTGGAGGACATCAGCGTGGGGGAATAAAAGGTGGCCGGTACCCTCTTGAGAAGTCGCCTGAGAAGTTTGCCGGGCGTCGTCGTCGACCTCTCGATCTTGACAGATGGATAGAAGCCGGTCATGTGCGATTCGCGTGGGCAGTTGGAACGACGTGGCTCGGAAGTATGACCGCTTCGCAGGGATTGATGCAGACATTCGAAAAGCTGACCCGGGGAAGCAAACACCAGATCACCAGTCCTGATACGGCGGCTGAAGAGCTCATCAGACGCGCAGACGCAGGCGACATGGTGATGGTCAATCAGGAAATCTATCTGAGAGAACCGCTCGGAACGACGTACGCCGATATCATTTTCCCTGCGGCCACGTGGGGCGAAGAAGATTTCGCACGCGCTAACGGCGAACGCAGGATAAGACTGTACTCGAAATTCTACGACGCGCCTGGTGAGGCGAAGCCTGATTGGTGGATTGCGGCACAGGTGGGAAAACGTATGGGATATCCGGGATTCGATTGGAAGGATTCAAATGACGTATTCGAGGAAGCTGCTCGTTTCACTCGCGGCTCCAGAAAGGATTATTTCCCGCTAGTGTGGAAGGCCAAACAACGTAGCCAAAAAGGTCATGAACTGTTGCGTTCCTATGGCACAACCGGAATACAAGGACCCGTTCGACTGGAAGAGGGCGAATTGGTCGGTACTCAGAGGCTACACGACTCGACCCTGAATCTGGACACGCCCCAAGGACCCACGATTCATTCGAAGATTCTGACAGCGTTCAAAACACAAAGCGGGAAAGCCAACTTCATGAAGAGCCCGTGGGAGCATTTTTCGGACTTTTACGAATACATGAAGCCGCAAGAAGGAGAGCTCTGGATTACCAACGGACGAATCGGCGAAATCTGGCAATCCGGATTCGACGATATGCTCCGACGACCTCAAATCATGGACCGTTGGCCGGCCAATTTTGTTGAGATCCATCCTGACGACGCGGCAGCGCGGGGCATTGAGTCAGGCGATCTGGTAGCCGCAGAAAGCGAACGCATTCCAGTTCAGAAGAGTGGTTTCATCGCTGCAACGCCGGCCGATGCCTCATTTACGCGGCTGATGGAAGCAGGTCACATTGAATTAACAGCGGCACGTGTAGAAGCAGTTGCGATCGTAACTCCCGCGGTGAGACCTGGCGTCTCGTTCATGTTCTTCCTGCACACGAAAAACCCGGCTAACAGCCTGGTCGCACGTGTCCCAGACCCGATTAGCAACAATTATCGCTACAAACTTGGCGTCGGGACGCTGCGAAAGATTGGCGAATCGGAATACAAGCACTCCTTCACACAAATGAGTTTCGCACCCAGAACCATCGTGTAAGACTATCAACCGGGTGGCCCCCACTCGCAATACTCTCGATGAACATGCGACTTCTATCTAGTTTGGCGTTCTGTTTGCTCCTGACAGCCCCTGCACAATCTCAGGACCAACTCACATTTTTTGGCGACTTCCGTGCGCGTGTCGAACTGGATCGCTCCTCCGATACGTCCGACGGAGCGCAGCGTGATGATCGAGACAGAATGAGAGTGCGCGGGCGATTCGGATTCAATTACGCACGGAGCGAACGCGTTTCGTTCGGGATGCGCCTGCGTACCGGCAGCGCGGCTGCAACCCAATCTTCCCATGTGACTCTCGGCGACGAGTTTTCTCACAAGTCGTTGCAGATCGATAAAGTATTTGCTCGTGTCGGTTTTGAGGGCGGCTCAGCCTGGTTCGGTAAAAACTCCAATCCTTTCTGGCATCAGAACGAGATGTTCTGGGACGACGATGTGACCATGGAGGGCCTCGCCGCACAATACATGTTCAATGAGTTCATAGAAGCACGAGGAGGGTACTTTGTCCTCGATACGCCGTCGAGTAACACCTTCTCGGACCAATCCCACATGGTTGGAGGCCAGATCGTATTCACCCACCGTGCCATCAATGGCGCGATCGGTTTAACCTCGTTCCGAGAAAATCCAGATCAAAGCGACGCTCGCCTCGAAGACATGGACTATACGATCGTCTCGGGAAGTCTTTACGGCTCGATAGATGCAGGCGATAGACCGCTGCGAATCGGATTTGACGTGGCCAGCAATATGGAGGATTACGACGCAGCCTTCCACAATGCCGACCAAACATTGGCTTGGGTTGCAAGCCTGCGGTATGGACCTTCCTCCTCGACCGGAGACTGGCAATTCCGCTATTACTACGCCCATGTCGAAAAATTTGCGGTGGTTGGTCGGTTCGCTCAAGATGACTGGCTTCGATGGGGCTCAGCAACAAGTACACGGTCGTCAAACTTCGCTGGCCACGAATTACGCGCGGTTTATACACTCGGTGTAAACCAAAACCTCGTTGCCCGTTTCTATAGGGTTGAAGGACTCGAGATAGAGCAGGCTGGATCTGCTTCGCTCGAATCCGGAACGCGAATAAGATTGGACTGGAATATCTCCTTCTAGCTGTAGCTCGAGACCGAGCGAACATCTATTGGGCTCTTTTTAGTCACACCCTCGCAACCTTATTTCTTCTGCTTCGCATAAGAAATACCTCTATCACCCGTATCCAACTTGAAGATGCTAAGCCGTTCTGACGAACTCATTCTACTCGCCGTGTGGAAACTGCAGGATGATGCTTATGGAGCATCCGTGCTGGACCACCTGCAACAAAAAACGGCCGAAGAATGGTCGATTGCGGGTGTCTACGCGCCGCTTAAGCGAATGGCCAGCCGGGGACTCCTCCGCTCTTCAACGGGCTGGCCAACGCCTGAACGCGGAGGCCGACGTAAACGCCTTTACCAGTTGACAGCCAAGGGTGTGGCGCTACTTCAGGACTCGCGGGCAGAATATGAGTCCATGTGGTCACGTTTGCCCGACCTCGGGCTATCCATATGAACGGGCCTCCACGCCTGGCACGTTGGCTACTCTCGATCAGTCTTCATCCAGTAGACCGAGACGAGGTGTTAGGCGATCTGTCAGAGATGTACGCTCATTTTCGCGCGAACTACAGCCCCGGAAGGGCCAACGCCTGGTACTGGATTCAAACTCTAAAATCCGCTCCCAGGTTCTTTTTTCAATCTCTTGTCTGGAAATCAATAATGCTCAAGAACTATTTAAAACTGACCATTCGTACGCTTGCAAAGCAAAAAATGCAGGGCGGAATCAATCTTGCCGGACTTAGCATCGGAATTGCACTTTGCATTTTGATCATGCTGTTCGTGCGCGATGAAATGACGCATGATCAGTTTCATGCCGGCCAAGAAAATATCTACCAAATACAAGACTTTCGTTTCCAACCGGACGGATCGACGGGAGGAGGAAATTCCAACGGATCGCTACCGTTAGGAAGAACACTCGTTCAGGATATCGGAGCCATTGAAGACTACGTAAGAATATGGGCAGACGAGTATTTCGTTCGAACTGGCTCGGACGTCTTTAATGAAGACGCTCTGTTCGTCGACCCGTCCTTTCTGGACATTTTCACCTTTCCTCTTCTCTCCGGAGATGCTGAAACCGCTCTCTCCTCCCGCTCAAACGTCGTCTTGACTGAATCCACTGCCATCCGGCTATTTGGTACGACTGATGTCGTCGGGAAGACAATGGAAGTTCGCGTGGGTACGGAATACGAGGTTGTTGATGTGACCGCAGTGGCTGCGGATCCTCCTGGAAACAGCACGCTGCAATTTGGCATGCTCATGCCGATCGAAACTTGGATCCCCGTCCAGTTTCCGCAGGCGGTTGGACAATTCGGCTGGTCACTGGTAAAAACGTATGTCAGGATGCGTTCCGACGCGAATCCTGAAGATTTGAATGAGTCATTCGATGCACTGTATGCCTCGACGAACGGAGATTATCTGCAGACTTTGCGCGAGAGGGCAGAATATCCAGACGGATTCCAACCTGCCACTTTTCGAGCCATCCCTCTGGCGGACGTATATCTCTCGAGATACAGCGACCCCAGCTACTCCTATATCCTGTCGGCAATCGGTTTGATTATTCTCTTGATTGCCTGCATCAACTTCATGACGCTCTCGATTGGCCGGAGTTTATCGAGAAGTAGAGAAGTCGGAATTCGTAAATCCGTCGGCGCGGTGCGTTCTCAGTTGATCGGTCAATTCTGGGGCGAAGCCCTCTTCATGACCCTTATAAGCACTTGTTTGGGCCTGATCTTCGCCTGGTACGCGTTACCCATTTTTAATGATATCACCGACAAACAACTAACACTCAATCTGCTCGAGCATTGGTCGTTTCCAGTTGGCATTCTCGGTATCATCTTGCTTACCGGACTCATCTCAGGGAGTTATCCAGCCCTCGTCCTTTCTTCTTTCCGCCCCGTTGATGTGCTAAAAAGTCGATTGCGCGTTTCCGGATCCAATCTCTTTACCCGTGGCCTCGTCACACTGCAATTCACGCTTTCCGTCTGCTTGATTATTGGCACACTTGTGATGCGTGAACAGATGGACTTTCTTCGGAACCAAGACCGAGGATTCCGGACAGATCAGGTGGTGTTAATCAATCTGAATGGTATTGATGGCGATTTAGCCCGAACTAGGTTCGCGGATCGATTAGGACAAGATTCGAGAATAGCAGGAATATCGCTTGCTTCGAGTTCACTCGGCTACAGAGGATCCAACGGGTATGCGGTCACTTTCGAAGGCGAGAAAGTAAATGTTGACGTATTACGTGTCGATCACTCATTTCTTGATGTTATGGACATATCATTGCAATCCGGCCGATCATTTGATCCAGATCGCCCCGCAGACTCCACGGGAGTAGTGATCGTCAATCAAGCTCTTGTGGATCGCTTCGGAATGACCGACGTCATCGGTGAAATCGTTCCTGGGCTCGCGCCTGAAGATTCCCCAACCGTGGTTGGCATATCTCCAAACTTCAGATATCAATCTCTCTATCAAGACGTCGGACCATTGATGATAACGATGGAAAAATTCCAGAGTTACCGTTACATGTACGTGCGCCTCACTCCCGGAAATGTTGAAGGCTCGATTCAAAAGCTGGAGGATTCATGGAAGGAGGTAACGGCGGACGTGCCGTTCCAATTCGAATTCCTGGATGACCGAATGGCCCGCGTCTACGCACGGGATATTCGTTGGGCACGAATCATCAATATCGCATCAGGATTCGCCATTTTTCTCGCTCTACTTGGACTTCTGGGGCTAACATCACTTACCGTTCAGAGTAGAACCAAAGAGATTGGAATCAGAAAAGTACTCGGCGCATCTTCTTCCGGGATCATTGGATTGATCACGAAAGACTTCGCATTGACTGTGCTAATTGGAGCGGGGCTCGCCGTGCCATTGGCTTACATTTTTGCGGACAACTGGCTGTCCGGTTTTGCATTTCGTACTCAGGCGGGTCCGATGATCTATGTAGCAGGTATCGCCATCGTCTTGCTCGGTGCCCTGCTCACTATCATCGCACAATCCCTGAAGACGGTCGCCACCCAACCAGTTGAAACCCTACGCTCGGAATAGCTCGATCCGGTGCAAGAAAGCCTTTTTAGTGAGATCTGGGGAAAGAAGTGGTCGACAACCGCTCCTTTCCCCGTCCCTCTTCTCCCTTCGCACTACATCACGACGCCATCTTCAAAACGAAGTCCTTCCGTTTCGGTGAACATGGCCGTTACTCCCCATCCGCCAAACGTTTCACTCACGACAAATACCAATTCATTGTCGCCTTCTTGTAGTTCCAATGGGAGCTCATCGAACTGACCAATGGTGCCCAAATAGCGATAATCGCGGGTCACGTAGGTGTTATCTCCCTTATACAGAAGTTTGCCATTGAGGTACACGAGCACCCGGTCGCTGTAGCCAAATCGGACAGAGGTCCAGGCGGTCTGGTCCGCACCAATCGTGACTCTCGCGAGCGTGTTACGCCCCTCCTTACCGATCGCAGCGTGAGCTAGATTTGTAATCCCCTTTTCTTCGGCCCACAATTTCTGCCAGTTTCGGCTCGACAGCGCTTCGCTTCGGAGGCCATCGCCATCCGGCATGTCATCGTTTCCGAATGGATCTGAGACCATCCAGGACACTACGGTCCCGGCGGAGTTGTCTTCAAATTCTACAAGCTCGCCACTGAGTGATTCGTCTGCCGCGCGATAGCTGAAGTTGGCAAAATAAGACGTGTTAAAGCCGCTCGCATACACTCCGAATCCGCCGGCGCCCATGTGTCCCTTCTGAGTAAACCGAAACTGAGGGCTTTCCGAGTCGATGTACACATCTCCCCCTTCGCCGTCAAGCACAATGCGAACATGCATCCAATCGTCTGAATATAAACTCGGAGCACTGTAGCCTTCTCCGTGATACAACTGCCATCCAGAATTGCCAGCGATCACTGGATTGTACTGATTCGCATCTGGCATTTCAGAGAGATGTGATCGGAGGTAGAATTCCTCGAAGTTGCTGTGATCCTGAACCTGCCACCGAACGCCCTGAAAACCTCGCGTATCTGAAAACGCGATATCGAATTCAAGCGTGCCCGTTTTAAACTGAGGGTCGTCCAACCATGCCTGCGCGCCTCGAAGCCGAAGAGCCTCTTGACCCTTGTATTGAACGATTTCGTGATCGGTACCCTCAATTGACCACTGCGGAGAGGAAAACGGCACGGACACAGTTTGTTGCGCCCATATGGGTAGTCCGACAAATGCCAGAAGAAGTATTGCCAGTAATTTTTTCATGAGTCTTCAGTATTAGATAGAGTGTGTGTGGGTGTATTTAAAAATCAGGGTTCGTCCATTGGAAAACGGAAGCTCGGGCTCGATTCCGTGGACAGTTCGTTCGGTATTCAGGCCCTCGTTATACACGAGCCAGAAGTCGCGACCATCTTCGAAGTTGTAACGCATTCTCACATTTCCTTCGACCACCTTCGCAAGCGAGTTATACTGCAGAAACGCGGAGGCAGATAATTTGGTGTTTGCTGCTACCCGCATCTTCAGCCGCATCAAATGCGTTCTCAAGGAAAGGTCACGTGATTCGAACTTCAGATCTGTGAACTCGTACTCGCCGCCGATTTCAAGAAACCGAGAGGCATTCCAAACTGGCCCCACGGTAGCCTTTCGCATCGTTCCATCATAGAACCCTCCCAGTTCGATGTTGAAGTCGGTTCGCAACCTGCGCCCATTGGACATCTGATAGAAAAACTGGATATCCTTCCAGGTGTGTTTTCCTTCCTCGATTCTCACCTCGTCTGACAGTGAAAATCCAAATTGCTGATCGTAGAAATAGAATCGAGGCTCGATCCAGCCGTAGTCGCCTCGTTTTGTTCGAAATTCGACCCAGGGACCGATATAGTTTCGCTCCAATTGGCCCGTGTCGTTCCGATATTTCCGGATGAAAACGATGCTTGGTTGATAGCTTCTCAGCCACTTGTGATCGTCCGTGAAAATGTTGTAGGCGATTACCGAGGTCCCAACCGTGATGTCTCTCTGGCTGACGAATCCGACACCGGGATTGTACGAGTTGCCGACTCTACCGACCTGCAAGAAATAATGCAGACCCGTGATAGATCGGCGTTCCAGGTTCAGGTAAGACTGAGAGGCATCGCCCGTGAATCCTCCCGAATTCTCATCCGCTGTCTGTGACCACTTGAGCGTGAGGTAGTCGTTGCTTGCGATCTTAAACGCCCCGTCAATACCGTATCCTAAATTGTAAACCCCGTCCCCCCCCATACGTGTTGTGACGAGCGCCCCGAGAGTCGAAAACGGGTTGAATACCTTGCGACGCAGCCGCCAGACGCTGAAGTTTTCTGGTCCGGTATCTCCTTTCCGGGCCGTTTGGACATTGAAAACTCCCACGTCCCAATCCGCGACGCGACCTACGAGTTTCGCCCCAGCAACGATTGGAACGGGTGTTCCGTTTGCATCCAGTCCAATTCGACGACCGTGAAAAAGTCGACTGCTGCGGGCCATCGAAAAATTAAAAATGCCTGCCCGTTCCTGAAAAAACTGCCTCTTTTCGGGAAAAAACAGCGAGAACTGAGTAAAATTGATCTTTTGATCATCCGCTTCAACCTGAGCAAAATCAGTATTGGCCGTGAGATCGAGCGTTAAATTTCGAGTCAGGTTAAACTTCACGTCCAAACCAACATCCCGAGATTGATCCGTGAGCGATGTGAAGCGCGACTCATCGCTCGATAAAGCCGGACGATAGTTATACCCCGAACTCACGAACGGCGTCATGTGAGTCAATTTCTTATTTGACGCCAATTCGAAACGTACATCCTGAGCCCTAGATGCTTTGTAATGCTTCCATTTTGGGTGGATACTTGGGAAAACGATAAGCTCGTTGGTCCGCGAGATCAATCTACCAGTTGTCAGCCCAATCGTCGCCTGCCCATCCCGTGGTTGAAACTGCAAGTTTGCCAGGGGAATTCGGATCTCCACAAACCAGCCCTCACTAGTTCGGGTTGTGGCTGCATCCCAGTACGTATTCCAACTCGAATTAACAGCGTTTCCCTCCCCATCATTCGTCACGGCACTTTCGCCCTTCGTACCTGCGGCCGTCACCCAGAACCAGAACGAATTCTCATTGTCGTTAAAGGTGTCCAGATGAAGCTGAAAGGAATCATCGCCGCTCCATATGTCGCGTTGTAGCGAATTCATTCGAATGAGCGATGCATCGTCTTCGTAAAAATGCCCCGCTGCATAAATATAATTGGCGTCGTACCCCACCCGAATCTCAGTTCGCTGCGTGGCCTGGTCTTCAAAAACGGGCCTAACTACCGTGAGAGGTAGTGGAGTAATAGTTCTCCAAGCTGCTTCATCGGGGGTACCGTCTATCGTGATGCTGCTGTTCAGCTTTTCCAGCTGCATGACAGAGGAGTAGGAAGAGTCGCCACCGGTATCCTGCGTCTGAGCCTTAGCGACTCCCGTGGATAACAAAAGTGCTGCCACGGCAGAACGAGCACTTGCTCTGAGCAAGCGCTGTATATAATGAGTCATCTTGTTGACCCTCCTAGTGATACCGAACCAGCATTTTCAAGTCGCGCCAGAACTCCCCAGCCTCCGAAACTCTCAGAAAGAGCTAACCAAAGTTCATTGTTTCCTTCGTTGAGGGGTAGCACCACCTTTTCAAACAATCCAATAGAGCCAAGATATCGGTAGTCTCGCGACCGGAACCCATTGTTTCCTTCGTAAAGCTTCTTGCCGTTCAAAAAGACCCTCACTCTGTCACTGTACCCCAATTCCAGGATCTTCGCTACCTCTGAATCAGAAGACAGGTTGACGCGGGCAAACACCGTGTTTTCCTGTTCGGTAATTCCGTGCAGTCTCATCACGTTTGCGATCTTGGAATCGTCCGCCTCCAACGCGGCCCAACCAGTAACCTCTTCAGTCATTTCGTCGAGCGATGTTAGATCCGCTACCAGATTTTCATTGAATGGATCCGAAATCTGCCATGACGTCAGGTTCAAGACTCCTTCTGGGTCAGCTTCCCATTCTGGAGCTTGACCCTTCAGCGGATAATTGTCTACATGTGCGATCTTGAAATTGGCAAAATGAACATCCGAACCTCCTCTCATCCCGACCAAACCGTCTTGTTCATCCATCTTGAGATCGTGAAAGAACATCACAGGCGTTTCCATATCCCTCAGGTATAACTCTCCCTGATTGCCTGAAATGACCATTCGGGCGTGAGTCCATTCACCAAATTCGAAAGTGAAATTCCCCCAGAATCCCGGTCCGTGAAAAAGCTGCCACGTTGAATTACCATCGTATGTGGGAGCGTACGCGAGCGCATCGTCCTTCGCGTTCATGTGAGCCCGGAAATAGACGTCTTCGAAATTCAAGTCGTCTTGCATCCTGAATTGGATGCCCGGAAATCCTGCGGCAGATGAGATCGCAAAATCGAACTCAATAATTCCGTTGCTGAAGTCGACCTGACCCAGCTGAGCGTAGCCATTTCCGTTGTCGAGTCGAACACTCGGCTGCCCTCGATATGATTCGAGTCCCGAATCATCTCCGCTAATTTCCCAGCGAGAATCTGAAAATGGAATGGATTCGAAGTCCTGGGCTTGAGCATACCCACTGGTCACAATCAGAATGGCGGTGAGCAGCCCGATTCGTGACGCATTACTCAATTGTAGTCTTTCTAACATGTTGTCTGATGCTAAATGATCTAGTGATTCTTTCGTTCGGTTTTTGTGGGGTTACACATTTTAGATTTTTCGCACGTAATCAGGAATTCACTCACCGTACAAGTTTGTGCAAGTTTGTTCAAATCGGTTTGAGGAAAGATTTTTATCTCTGTTTTCGATCCTAAACGCGATATTGCGATAGTGGAATCACGAGAACTGACATATCTGGCCCAGTGCCGCGCAATGGTCGAAGAGCGGCTCGATTGGGGACCTGCCTCCGAGTGGAGCACGCAGGACTTCGAAGAACTGAGCGACATGATCGCTACGGAGACTGGGCGAACGCTCGGCGCGACCACCTTGAAGCGCGTCTGGGGGCGAGTACGTTACGAGAGTAGTCCGAGCCAGCACACACTCGACACGCTGGCTCAATTCGTTGGGTCGTCTTCCTGGAGATCTTTAAAAAGAGACGGTGCAGTCGCGGAGAACCAATCAGCGGCGACCCCTCCCCTCACGACACCGGCGGGTGCGGAAGGAGTAGGCGAGGATCTCGGTTCGGGACGCGGCCAAGAAACGGCCTCACCCAGAGTCTGGGGAGCAGTTGCGATGCTGGTTCTTCTGCTGATTTTTGTAGGCAGTTTTTTCTACGAAGGAAATCCAGCAATCGCAGAGTCGACACTCGTGAACGTCCAATTTTCCAGTCGACCCGTTTCCACCGGTATTCCCAATTCCGTTGTGTTTACGTACTCGTTGGCTGGAGTCGAAGCGGACAGCTTTTTCATTCAGCAGTCCTGGGATGCTCGGCTGCGCGATCGCGTATTGAGTGAAAACACAGAATTCACCTCTATCTACTACTACCCTGGGCACTTCTGGGCAAAACTCGTAGCAAACGATACGGTCCTTCGCGAATTTCCGCTCGTCGTGCCGTCGGATGGTTGGCTGGGATTGATCGAGCGAGAGGGACCCATCCCCATCTACGTAGATCTGGAAGAAGATCTCTCGCAACTTCAGGTATCAGAAGGTTGGATTGGGAAAAATGTCGCAGATATCGGATCGGGAGAGCACATTGTGAATTACTTCAACGTCGGGACATTCGAACCCTTGCCTAGCACCTCTGCAGTCTTTCATTCTGAAATCAAGGTCGATGTAGATCCTGGATTTTCGGTATGCCGCAACGCCGTGCTTGTCATGATTGGCCAATCAGGCCGAATATCCATTCCGTTCAGTCTCCCCGGATGTGTCGCAAACCTGTATGTGGTAGCGGGAGATAAGGAAGTGCCTGGTAGAACAAACGACCTGTCCAGCCTGGGAACAGACTTGGCCAACTGGACGGATGTCACTATTGGCGTGAAAGACAGGCTCGTCTTCGTGGAAATTGATGGCGAATCAACCTTCCAGGTAGCCTATTCTGAAGAAATAGGAGACATCGTCGGCCTACGATATCGATTTGCGGGCCATGGCAAGGTGAGAAATGTGTCCCTTTCCGACGGTGCCGGTAACACTGTACTTACTGGGTACACGGACTAAAGCGTCGGCACTCCTGTTTCTCTAATTCGATTCGTAGCCGCGATTAGTTCTTTCGTAATCCCTGGCTCGTGAGAAGAATGCCCTGCATCAGGTACAATTACCAAACTCGATTCAGGCCAGCGCTCATGTAGGTCCACGGCACTCGCGACCGGACACACGATATCATAACGCCCGTGTACGATGAATGTCGGAATATGCCGGATGGTATCTACCCGTTTTAGCAGAAGGTCGTCGGGTTCGAGCCTAACGTTGCGAAAATAGTGGGCTTCAAGTCTGGCCGTGCACCAAGCCTTGTCCAGGTCATGGAAAAATGCTTCAAATTCAGGATTAGGCAGAAGCGTACACGAAGCACCTTCGTACACTGACCATATCTTTGCAGCCTGTCTGGCCTCGTCTGCGTCTTCGCTGTGAAATTTCTTCCAGTAGCCCTCCAACAAATCCCCTCGATCCTCAACAGGCAGATGTTCGGAAAAGACCTTCCAACGCTCCGGCTGAACGAGTCGCATACCATAGAGCCACCACTGAATCTCCTCATCGCGTAGCAACCAGATGCCCCGGATAGTTAGCGTCCTACATGAAGATGGGTATTCCTGTGCATAATACAATGACAGCGTGCTTCCCCATGAGCCTCCGAAGACGTGCCATGTATCAATTCCCCGTTCCTCGCGCAGTTGTTCGATATCGCGGACAAGGTCTTCGATGGAATTGTTCTTGGTCTCCCCCTGTGGCGTCGAGCGGACCGTGCCTCTCTGATCGAACAGAATGATTCGGAAAAACGCTGGGTCGAAGAAGCGCCGATCTGTCTGTGTGGCACCCGCGCCCGGTCCGCCGTGCAGAAACACAACCGGCTCTCCATCTGGATTGCCACACTCTTCCCAGTAGATGGTATGAATGTCGTCAACGGGCATCATGCCGCTCACATACGGCTCGATTTCGGGATAGAAGTGTTCGTTGGCCATGGATCTCTTATTGAAAGTGGAAGGCGGACCGAAATAACGACACGAGAACAGAGATTCCAATATGGAGGACGATGGGCATCGAACTTCCTTGAAGACGTCCCTGCGCTCACCGTCGAATTCAAGCTAAAAAGATCTAAAAATACGGACGATCATGGGTTGCATCATTCCTCCGAGCGCAATATTTCGCCTCGCTGAAACATTTCCCCTACAATTGCGAATAAATGAGCCGTCCTGACAATTCATTTCCACTCGTCGCATGTCATATCGTCTTGGTTCACTCGAAGAACTGGTACTCCTCGCCGTCGGAAGCCTCGGTGTAGAATCGTATGCAGTATCCGTGCAGCAGAGAATCGAACAGGCATCGTCTAGCGCTCCGACAATGGGCGCGATTTACACCTCACTTGAACGTCTCGAAAAAAAGGGGCTATTGAAGTCTGAATTGGGGGAGGTCACACCCCTGCCGGGCGGCCGGCGAAAACGCTACTATCAGCTTACCGGATCTGGATCTGCCGCCCTGATAGATTCTCGGTCTGCGAGGGATCGATTGTGGGAAGGATTGAAGCTTGACAAAGTCAGGAGATCACCATGAAACAAGAAAATCGAGGCTTTATCGCTCGAGTTTGTGATCGACTATTAAGATTGTTTCTGGTTGATGATCGATACGATGAGATTGCTCCCGACCTGGATGAATTGTTCTCGGAAAGACGCGCATCCAACCAACGCTTCGCTTCTATTCACTATCTGACTGATGTCCTGAGCATTGTGAGTCGCAGCTCTCTCCGCAGGCATCGCAGGGCATGGATCGCAGATTTCCAGCCCATTTCCCGAGGACCTATCATGCTCAAGAATTACATACTGGTAGCCATTCGACACCTGAGAAAGCGAAAAGGCTTCACGTTTATCAACGCAGCCGGCCTCGGGACGGGCCTGGCTTGTTGCCTGTTCATATTACTTTTTGTGCGAGATGAACTGAAGTACGACCGTCACATCGAAGGTGCAGACCTGATGTACCGGGTAACTGCAGACTTCGCCGCGGGAGGCCAACACTGGGCACCCGTTGCTCCTCCGATTGGGCAGGCGCTATCGGCCGGCTATCCCGAAATCGAATCAAACACCCGCTTCTTTCCTCATACGCAAGGCATCGTCTTGCAACGAGGTGACACACAGTTTCATGAGATCAACGGAGGCTTCGCCGATTCAACCTTTCTGGAATTCTTTTCCTTTGAGCTGATTGAAGGTATCGCTGATCAGGCATTGGTGCATCCGGAGTCGATTGTGCTCTCGGCCTCGACGGCCCGCAAATATTTTGGGAGTCGGCCCGCCGTTGGCGAATCGGTGACCGTTGTTGGATTTGGCGATGTCACGGTGAGTGGCGTCTTCAAAGACCAACCTTCGACGACGCACATGCCGGTCAATTATCTTTCGCCGATGTCTGCCTTCTACCGAGGTGAGAGCGACTGGATTGACCGGGCAACCACCTGGGCTGCTTTTCACACATACCTGAAGCTGCACAACTCCTTTTCAGCGTCTTCCCTCGAATCGAAGCTTCCTGAATTCGCGGATCGTCTGCTCGAAGGGCGATTTGAGACGCCAGGATCGGAGGTGGTTACCTACCATCTCCAACCGCTCACAGACATCCACCTGTATTCGCATCTGGAAAAGGAATATCTGGCCAATGGAGACATCGCGTACGTCTACACGTTTTCCATTGTGGCACTGTTCATCTTGCTCGTGGCATGTGTAAACTTTGTAAACCTGGCCACGGCTCGCGCAGCGTCACGAATGCACGAGGTTGCCGTACGAAAAACGTTCGGAGCACTCAGAAAACAGCTGGTCCGACAGTACCTGGGCGAATCCATTCTGCTTTCGTTCCTAGGCCTGTTGATAGCGCTGGGGATCATATTCCTGTTCCTCCCCACTTTTAATGGCCTTACGGGTAAAGGTCTCGAAATTTCGCAGGTGCTAACGTCCTCGATGGCTGGCTGGTTAGTCTTGATGACGATATTCGCCGGAGTAGTCGCGGGCATCTATCCGGCATTTGTGTTATCCGGATACAAACCCGCTGAAGCATTCAAAGGAGAAACCTCTCGAACTTCGGGCCGAACGATTCTTCGAAAGGGGTTAGTCGTATTTCAGTTTACGATATCCATATTCCTGATTGCCGGATCCATCATCATCTGGCAGCAGCTGGACTTCTTTCGCTCGCAGCAACTCGGCTTTGACAAAGAGCACGTGCTGGATGTCAGGCTTTCGGAAGCACAGATAGAATCGGTTTCAGAAAATCCTGAGACCATCAAGAGTGAGCTGCTTCAAAACCCGGCAATTTTGAGCGTTTCCAACGCTACCGATCTTCCTGGCGAACGAATCAGCCTTGAATCTGTCACGGTTGACGGCTTGGTGGAAGAAGAAGTACAACTGCGTTTTGCCTGGCATTCGGACCACGACTACGCGGAAGCTCTAGGGTTAGAAATAGTCGAAGGGCGTTCCTTTTCAAAAGACTCGCCGGCAGATACGAGCGGTTGGATGATTAACGAAACAGCAGTTGCTCTACTTGGACTGGATGATCCAATTGGACAAACGATGCGCTGGGGCGGGTATTCCGGACCCATCGTGGGCGTAATCAGGGATTTTAATTTCCGCTCGCTGCATCATGCGATTGAACCTCTTGTGATTCCGCTGCGTCCCGGATTTTCAAATCGGTTGTTGGTTCGATTCGCGTCTGAAGAGCCCGCGGCAATTGTTGATCACGTTCAAAAAGCGATGGACCGTGTTTTCCCGGGCTCGTTGTTCGAATATTACTTCGTTGGCGATTCGGTTGACGCATTGTACCAAGACGAGAACACCCTACGGGATGTTATCGGGTATTTCTCCTTGATGGCCATCTTCATCGCAAGTCTAGGTCTCTTTGGTCTTGCGGCATTCATGGCAGAACAGCGGACAAAGGAAATTGGGGTGCGCAAAGTTCTTGGCGCCTCGTCAAAATCAATCCTGGGACTCATGTCGAGGGAATTCGTGATTCTGATAAGTGTATCCTTTGTTGTTGCAGCACCGCTTACATGGATCGCGGCAAATAACTGGCTAGGGAATTTTGCGTTCAGGATTTCAGTGAATCCAGCAATTATCCTGCTTGCTGGATTGGCGGCCGGCCTGACGGCGCTGGTGGCAGTTGTTTATCAGACTGCCGGAGCAGCGAGAGCGAATCCCGTGGATTCACTCAGGCACGAGTAGCAAAACCCTCTAAACCTACTCGGCGACCATCCACTTCTGTGACCAGTTAAATCCGGGCTCTGGCCCGATTCCGAGAACGTAATCACCTGGACCTGAGGGTGTAAAGGCGTAATCCACCGTTTCGCCTGGCCCGATGAATATGCCCATTTCCGTTTCGACCTGCTGGCTTGGTCGGAGGTCTGCCCCATCTTTTGCCAGCGCCCTGAGAGGATACGGGGCTCCATCTTTGGTCATCCAGAGCCGTGCTGCGCTTGCTGGCCCGATACTGATTAGCCGTAATCGATGAGTTTCACCTACCCGAGCTGTCATGTTCGGTTGTTCGTCTAGGCCGTTCAGATCCCACTCCTTGAGATCAATCCCATCAACGGTCTTCCATCCGACAGTGTAAATGTGATCCATTTCAGGGTCAAAAACCTCACCCTCATCCAGAACAATGATCGGACCATACAGCCCGCCGGCCAACTGGGGAATGTCATCGAGATGGCTGTGGTAGATAAATGTACCGGAACGCATCGCCGAGAGCTTGTACGTGAACTCGCTTCCGGGTTCAATTACCGGCGATGTCTTGCCATCAGAGGCGCTCCAGTTTGGTACACCGTCCGCCCAACTGTCGAGCTCCAAACCATGCCAGTGAATGCCGGTCGGGATACTCATGTGGTTCTTCACTGATACAAACGTGTCCTGATATTTCTGCAAGAACATGATGGGGCCAGGAATGCCCTCTCTATATGATGTTGGTGCTTCGTTCGAGTCAATCGAGAATTTGTAGCTCGTCAGAGAATCTGCCGCGTACTCGTTGGCGTGCAATGTTATACGCGCGGGCTCGCCTTCTGAAATCAGATCTGAATCACCAGGCTGGACATTTATGCCGAGAACGAGACCAGCCATGTGATCATGCTCACCAACATTTGCGGTGGGATTTCGCAAATCACTTCCTACATGAAAGGAAAGGTGACAATGAAACAGCCAGTTTCCTTCGCGGCTCGGAATCCACTCCATCATCATAGTGGATCGCCCGAACATTGATTCAGTCACAACAGTTCGGCGTTGATCCTCTGAATACGTCAAATCTGTTGAAATACCCCCGACTGAAAGCACGTCGTAAAAGAAACCATGTAGATGCATGGGATGAAGACGTACGGACGCGTTCACAACCCGCCAGCGGAGTGTGTCGCCCACGGAGGGAGTTATGCGTTCGGTAAAGGGCCACGAAAGCCCATTTATCGTGAATGCCCAAACTCTTCCTGGTTCCGCATCATCTTGCGGAGTTCCGAAAATGTTCATCACGAAAATGCGATCCTTCGGAGAGCCCCCAGGCGGGTCGATTATGAAAGCACCTGCAAGCTGCTCGTGCTCTCCCATCAGCCAAGACAATCGAACACTTTTTCTCAGGTAGTACATATAGGTCCCAGCAGAACCCGCTTCAAATTCAAATTCGTGCATCTCCCCCGGATCCAGTTCCACTCCGAGGCCTTCTTCTTGAGGTCTCCTGTGGAAACCAAACACAGTGATGGTAGAGTCTGGCAGCGTGTTGCTGATACGTGCGCGGATACGAGTTCCTTCTTCGACCCGGATGAGCGGCCCGGGAACGGTTGGAGCCTTACCTCTTTCCGCAATTGCCATCACCCGCACTCCTGGACCATTTCTCTCCTCGATACGGAAGTCCGCCTCAACGATTACCAGATCGATCTCAAGAACACCGTTCTTGAGCGTTCCTGCCGGAGTTCGATTGTCGTTCGCCACTACTAGAGGAAGATCAGAATCCGTGCCAGCAGGAATGAGCTTCGAGTTGTAATCCTGTGCGAGCGCATCTGATTGAAGACCGATCAACGCAAACAACAGCCCGCCAACTCTGAGATTAAAAGGAACTCGAAACATTGCTTTGGTGGGTTTGGCGGGGGTACATGCCTGACTGAGCATCCAGCAAATGTGCTCGTTTACTAGATCAATTACAAATCAGGCCTTCAATAGTGGGCCCAGGTTGCAGAAGCCCGATCAGTTGACAATCCAGCCCGCGTATTCGAGATTGGTCAGCCTCACCAATCCGGCTCTCTCATGCGCAACTGTATTTACGTTCTTTCGATCACAGCTCTCATCTTTTTCACGCCGCTTTTCGCTTCCGCGCAATCCGGCTCATTCGGCAACGCGATTGTCCTGGATCAGAACGAACTGATCATCAGCGAGCCCACCACCACCTTCCGTGAGGGTTCGGTATACGTTTATAACGAAAACGAGGGCGCTTGGACGCTCGATCAGCGACTCGTCGCTCCAGATGCGGATCGTGCCGACGGTTTTGGAACCGTACTTGCCAAAACTGGCAACACGCTATTCATCGGCCAGCGAGACGGCCCGCTACACATCTACGAAAAAGGGGAAAGCGGATGGAGCGCATCTGCCACTGTGTCGGGCAACGGCACATCAGGTGTTGACCCGGGCTGTCGCTCATATGGCTACTGTGATACGGATTTCGGAATAACGTTGGCAACAGATGGGGATTGGCTGCTCGTCGGAGCGCCTGGGGCTGCTCCGACCAGACGACGTGGGAACGATGAAGCACCACCGACACCTGCTGGTGTTGTGTATGCATACCATCGCGGAGACGACGGCCAGTGGACGGAGCAAGCCACGCTTCAGCCATCAGCGGGACATGAAGGCGACCGGTTCGGCTTAACAATTCACTTCTCGGATGGCCGCGCCTTGATTGGAGCCCCGCTCTGGAATGATGACGTTTCAGGACTCGAAGCAGTTGGTAGCGTTACAGAGTTTACGTTGAGCAATGGCGAGTGGTCGGAATCAGGATCCTTGCCATTCTTTTCCGAATCCACGGCTAATTTCGGTAGCGCCATATCGGTACGAGGTGATGAGGCCCTCATCGGAGCTCCCGGCTCGAGTGGCAGTAACGGGGCCGTATTCGGCTATTCAGCGGCGGATGGAGAATCGTGGTCTCCAACGCGAGTTGTCAGACTAAATGACGCTCAAAACGGCGATCGGTTCGGAAGCGGCGTCCGCTTTTCAGGCTCAGACATCTGGATTGGAGCGCCAACGTTGCGCCAAAACCTGACAGGGTCCACCTATGTGTATTCGAGTGACTCCGAAGATTCTACGCCAGGGACGCCTACTCGAATTATGCTTGAGAATACAGTAGAACGTGACGCTTTTGGGCAGCACATAGTTGCTGACGGCGATGTGGTGGTAGTAGCGGCACCTGGAATGCACCATCAATCGGGCGCCGTTTACGTCTATTCGAATGGTAGTCTCGAGGGGGAGATGCTGGTTAGCCCTCCTGACGCGTTGGGCGCTCTTCTCGGCGAGGAGCGAGAGTGTGAGGATGGAATGATCGGACCGTTTGAATGCGACGAGGTAGAGCTTCTCGCATTCATACCGAACTCCATATTACGCGCTCCCGAGAATGCTCGAGGCGTTCGGACGAACGACAATTGGGGATGGACAGACCCAGAAACGAACCGCGAGTACGCTCTTGTAGGAAGGAACGACGGTACATCATTTATCGATATGACAGATCCTTCCAATCCCACGTTGATCGGCGACCTCCCCAAACCCTGGGGCACGCCTCCTTCACAGTTGTGGCGCGATATCAAGACCTATAAAGACCACGCTTTTATTGTGGCCGACGGAGCTGGAGACCACGGAATGCAGGTTTTTGATCTGACCCGCCTGCGAGACGTCACGGATGCACCAGAGCTTTTCGAACCTGATTTGCATTACACGGGCGTTGCCAGCTCTCACAACATCATTATCAACGAGGAATCAGGCTTCGCATATATGGTTGACGGGCCGACCTGCGGCGGAGGTCTGTATATGATGAACATCCAGGATCCGCTAAATCCGACGTTTGAGGGTTGCTCCAAAGGCGGTGAACGGGGAACACACGATTCCCAATGCGTCACGTACTCGGGACCGGATCAGCGATACACAGGTCAGGAGCTGTGCTTGAATTCCAATGGAAGCCTGTTTGAAATTGTTGACGTGACAGATAAAGCAGCACCGAAAGTATTGTC
>Ga0315336_1002857_pt1 | contig 24851 bp, 13 predicted proteins | sample ASW5metaG_FD_204512 | JGI IMG/M metagenome (GOLD analysis project Ga0315336, IMG submission 204512) | Ammonia-oxidizing marine archaeal communities from Monterey Bay, California, United States - ASW #5 | ecosystem: Environmental > Aquatic > Marine > Intertidal zone | place: USA: California... | reverse complement strand
GGGCGATCAACAGCCGCACCGTACCCGTCGTCCCGGATTGAATCGACGTCTGTTCCAGGATCTTTGCCAGGTGTCCTGAGAATGCCGCCGTGGGATGGGACTTGAGTTTGAATTGAACGGGCAGTGGATCGTCGCCGTTGCCTTGCTGCGCATCGATGATGTGTCCCAGTCGCTGTTGAGGCACATCAACTTCAAGTTGCCACTCTCCGTTGGTGTCCAAGACTTCGAGCATCAAATCTCCACGCTGAACGGGGCGACCTTCGAGATGTTGCATCACCTGGAACGTTGTCATCATTCCGTCAATCGGTGCTCGGAGAGTCAGGTTGTCCTGTTGCCGCGATAAATGGGCGATCTGCTGGTGGAGTCCTTCGATGTCGATCTGGGCCTGAGCCTGCTGTGCTTGCAATCGGAACTGGTGATCACGGGAACCGGAACGCGCGGCGGCATGCTGTTCGGCACGAAAGGCATGCAGTTCTTTCTGCTTCTGACTCAATCGGTTTCTAGCCGACAGCAGCTGTGCGGTCAGATCGCGATTACGGATCAGCATCAGCGGTTGTCCCGCCTGAACCGCCTGGCCGCTTTCCACCAGAATCGAGATAATTTCACCCTGCATCGGCGCGAAGACGCGCCTTTGCACGACGGGCATGAGCCGGCCTTGTCCTTCAACTCGATAATCGGCTGCAGTGTTGACCAGAGCCACGATGAGTCCCGCGAACAGGATGGCCATCACGGTCAGCCACGCCAGACGCCGTCCACGGATCCATGCCGCGCCGCGTCCGACCAGTGTCAACATTCCGAGCAATGGAATGCGATGATGCGCCTGTGCGTTTGCCAGAGCGATCGCCACCTGGTTGCACACCTCATCAGCATGCGACAACAGGTTCGCATGCGGCTGGCCGCTTTGAAACTGCTCGCACACCAGGGCGTTGTCTGTTGCGCTTGTTCGCTCGGGATCATTCTCAAGCTCATCATCCGTGTCCCGCGGTACGACCAGCGGAGAGATGAGGACCATCCGCGCACCACTTTGTTCGAGATAGACGGCCAACGGTTCGGTCAACGGTGGGGGAAGCCCCTTGTCGGTCCCCCGATAGAACAAGGTCTGTCCACTGGACATGGCCGTTGCCGTGAGAGATTCCAGTCCTTGAACCTGGCTGGACCGTCGATTGACTTTCGAGCGGCCGCTGACGGCACACAGCTTCCACCGCGATCCGCGTCTGATGACCAGGCTTACGCGATCGCATTGCAACAGTTCCAGGCAATCATTGACGACCGTGGCGGCAACGTGCCTGGGATCGAGACTGCGGTGCAGTCGTAAACAAAAACCTTGAAAAGCGGTGAAATAGGCATTCGGATCGGTGGTGCAGGCAGTCGCTTCCATGCGTTCCAGGTAGGTATCGATTACGGCCTGGATTTCATGAATCGCGATCCGGTCATCAACCGAGTTGTCGGGCAACTGCGGTTCGTGTCCGAATAGTTGCACGACCGCGATGCAGGTGTTGTGGCGTATCACCGGTAGCAGGAACACGGCAGTGCTCTGCGAGCCTGGTATCGACGGGAGCGGTCGCGTTACGGGATCCGACGTTTGGATGATCTCATTCAGCAGTTGTTGGTTGTGTCGCGCGGCAACAGGATCCGCATCACTCCCGAGATGCTCCAGGTCGCGGTCGAACAGCAGTCGAAATGTGTGGGGACCGTCCAGCATCCAGACTGCCGCCGCCGTCAGTTCCAGAGTTGTGTACAGCTCTGTTATGAGCTTCTCAAAGAACTTCCGCGGCGGGTCCGAGATCAGACTCAAGTCCGCGAGACACGGTAAGAGCGATTGAATCGATGTTGAGAATCGAGGCTCGGTCTTGTGTGTGGTGGTCACGAGAGAAACTCGACAGAGGAGGCAATGCGACTGGCAGCGGGACGTGGGCGTCGGGCCATGATTGGGATCATCACATACCTGTCAAGGTCAATACGCACATTGCAATACTCACATTGACCGTCACGCCAGAAAGCGTGTAACATCGCGGCTCAGACTGGAAACGCTCCGGCGCTCGCCCGGGTCGATGGTCTGCCTCCCTCTCCTTGCTCCAAGAAAAAAATCACCTTGTTGTGGAGATCCATGCGATGGTGAATCTACGCCACCGATCGTGGCTCGTCCTCAGTTTGGCCTGTGCCCTTGGCTGTCTGGGACGAACTGGCGATCTTTGGGCTCAGGCGACCACAGCGAACGGTGATCGCCTTGTGTCGATTCGCAATTGTCGCGTTACGGTGATTCATGAAGTCAAAGTTGGAACCGAGCGGGCCGGCGTGTTGCAGTCCGTCGATGTTCGCATCGGGGACACAGTCAAGCAGGGCCAGATCCTGGCGACCCTACGCGATGAGGTTGCCCAGTTCGCGTTGAAGGTTCGCGCCAAGGAGGCGAGCGACGACATCGAGTTGCGTTTTGCCCAAAAGGTTGGAGCGTTAGCGCGTCTGGAATACGTCAAAGCTCTGGAGTTGAACAAGGAGATTCCCAACGCACATTCCGAATTAAAACTACTCGGTTTGCGTCTGGCGGCTGATCGCGGGTTGCTACAAATTGAACAGTCCGAACATCTAAGGGAACTTGCCCAATTGCGGTACGCAGAAGCACGTGTGCTGCTGAAGAGCTACATCATTCGTGCTCCGTTCGATGGGATTGTCAAACGTGTGCACAAATTCAACGGTGAAGCGGTTCGCGAAGGTGACACTGTGGTGGAAATCGCCAGCTATGAACAGCTGCGGGTTGAGGCGGACTGTGAGTTGCGTGACGCGGTGCGGGTTGAACGTGGACATCCTGTTCAGATTGAAATCGATCTGCCGGGAGTCGATCTGCCGGCTCAAAGAACGCGGTTTTCCGGCCGCATTGTCTTTGTTGATTTTGAGGTTCAGGACGTGTCTCAAAAAGTCCAGGTGTGGGCTGACGTAGAAAACCACAACAACCTGCTCAGAGCTGGACTTACCGCGACGATGCATGTCGCTCGCCCCAGCGTGACAGCCGGAATCCCATCGCGGCGTTCATCGCTGGTCAAAACAGGCAAATGAGTCGGCACTGATCATCAGGACGCACAGCGTTTTCTGACCGGCTCCAGCCAGATTCTGACGATCTCAGTGGCCTCGACTGCGAGCGAGCAGGTGTCGAGTTCCGTGGCCTGGTTGACGGGCGGAGCGGACCGCAGGTCCAGTTCGATCCAGCAGTCGCGCGACGAACCCAGCTACAGCCGGGCCGAAGCATGGTTCCATATTGCAATAAAATTGCTATGAAACTAGACTTCGCCCCCCTCCCCTCCCCGCAAGCTGCCGCAATTCACCTCACGCACAGTCGGCCGTCGATGCTTGCGCCGTGGATTTTTCCATGCAATCCCGTCATGTGATCATCAGAAAAAATCTGAGTTCCGTTCCACATGAACTGACCGCCACACCGACTCGGTGGTGGCGACCGGTCGTTGGTCGGCCTGGTTCGCAGAGAAGTCGCCACGCACCGCCGGTCTTGTCAGTGCTGGCGTTGAGTATTTGCCTGTTCGCCAACTTTGGTCAGCGATTGGTCTGCGCGCAGCAGCATACGAAAACTCCGGTGAGTCCGGGGCTTTTTGAGCACGGCCGCGATACGCATTTGCAGTTATTGAAGGCGCTTCATGACGGCGACAGCAACTTGCGGATCCAAGTCATCAAGCGGTCGGCGTCGTTGTCGATGCAGCTCAGGTCCAAATTGTTGCTCAAGATGACCTTTGACGAGGATCCCCGGGTTCAAGTCGCGGCGATCGAAGCGGCGCGGCGCGTGAGACCTTCGCCGGCATTCCAGTCTCGAATTGCAGCGCTTGCCGAATCCCATCCGGATGTGATCGTCAGAGAATACGCAGCGTTGCTCGATGCGGAATGGGGTGTGGGGCGCCTGCAGGAATCTGTGCCGGACCATTCGCCAGCAGGTGATCTGCGACCGAAGACAGGGGCTTCGCCCATTGTTCCAGTCCATTGGGACAAGGCATTGCAAGTTCCCCCCGCTCCCGGCGCGGCAGGAGATGGACCGGGTGTCAGTCCTGCGGACCTGAGCGACAGCGACGCTGCGGTGCAGCGGTTTGAAGATGCGATTCAATCGTTTGTGCAAAGAAATGCCCAAGTGCCTGCTGTCAATCCACCCGGGAGCGCGCAGCAACCCGACGTGCTGCGTACTCCAGGATTGACACATCCTGAACGCGTTCAGGATGTGGTTGCGGAACTGACAGAATCCAACGAGTACCTGAGTCCGCTGGGATTTACGGGACCTTCGGGTGTGTTGCCGACCGAGGGGCGAGAATCGGCACACTTCATTCCCGTGTTTGATCGCTGGCGCGCCGGTTTCCCCGATTGGAATCGTCTCGAGAATCCGGACGATCCGCAGGACAATTACCCGTACACCAAAGGGCATTGGTGGGATCCCTACAATCAAAATGTACTCAAAGGCGACTACCCGATCATCGGGCAGCACACGTTTTTGAACATCACCGCCACCAGCCAGATGATCCACGAATATCGTGAGACGCCGATTCCCACGACTCCGTTTGAGAGCACGATCAATCCTTTTGAAGAAGAGTTCTTTGGTGATCCTGCACAGTACTTTTACTCTCATTTTCTGGGATTGTCGGTTGATTTGTTTCACGGCAACACGGCATTCAAACCCATTGACTGGCGATTGCGTGTGACGCCGATCTTCAACATGAACTATCTGGACGTGCAAGAGCTGGGGGTGGTCAATCCCGATGTGCGTCAGGGGACCACGCGGTTTCGAGACTTCATGGGCCTGGAAGAGTGGTTTGTCGAGGCGAAACTGGCGGACATTGGGACCGACTACGATTTCGTTTCGGTCCGCGCGGGGTCGCAGCCGGTTGTGAGTGATTTTCGTGGTTTCATTCTGTCGGATGTGAATCGCGGTGTCCGGCTGTTTGGAACGCTGCATCAAAATCGGGAACAATTCAATCTGTTTCTGCTGGACCAGACAGAGAAGGACACCAACAGCCAGCTCAACACGTTTGAAGATCGCAACCAGAACACCGTGGTATTGAATTACTTTCGTCAAGACACGTTTGTGCTGGGCTACACATTGTCGGCCAGTTACCACTACAACAAGGATCAGCCGTCGACCCGGTTTGACGAGAACAATTTCCTGGTCCGTCCCGACGCCTCGGGCGTGTTTCAACCGCACGAAGTGGAAGCCCACTATCTCGGCCTGGCCGGCGATGGTCACTTTGGGCTGTTGAACATCTCCCACGCGTTCTATCACGTCGAAGGCAGCGACAGTCTGAATCCGCTGGGTGGAGAGCAATCGGACATCAACGCGAACATGGCCGCCGTTGAATTGTCGGTCGATCGTGACTGGGTTCGCTTTCGCGCATCCTACTTTTGGGCCTCTGGAGACGATGACCCGAATGACGGCAAGGCCGAGGGATTTGATTCCATCCTGGACTTTCCCAACTTTGCGGGTGGCGAGTTCAGCTACTGGAATCGGCAGGAGATTCGCCTGTTTGGAGTCGGACTCACGCAGCGCTTGAGTCTTGTACCCAATCTCCGCGGAAGCAAACCGCAGGGTCAAAGCAACTTTGTGAATCCCGGTCTGCAGATTGTGAACCTGGGGATGGATTTTGAGATCACGCCCAAGCTCAAAGCCATCACAAACACGAACTTCTTGTGGTTTGACGAAACGGCAGTGCTGGAACAGTTCACCTTTCAAAGCGATATCGATCCCCGGATCGGTACCGATCTGAGCCTGGGATTGGAGTACCGTCCGCTGCTCAACGACAACGTGCAGTTGATCGGCGGCGTTTCGATGCTGATTCCGGATTCCGGTTTCGACGACCTGTACGGCGTGACGGATCCCTTCACGCTCGAAAACACGGCGGAATCCGATGTGCCCAATCTGTACGCGGCATTCATTGATGTGATTCTGACTTACTAGACGCTTTCGTCCGCTGAATCCTGCTCGGAGAAGAATCTGATGGCATGGAAGCTTTGCCAGGCCGCGTTCGTCTGCCTCGGCGCGGTCATTCTCTACGAGACGGGTTCCTGGCTATGTCAGGAGCCGTTTGTGCCGGTACGATTGCGGGCTCAAGAAGCCAAAGTGTCGCCATCCGCGGTTCCGGGACAGGTTGCGGAAGCGGTGGACAACAAGAGCAGGGGCTGCGTTGTCTGTCATCAGGGAGCTCACGATCCGCACGCCCGGAATTCCGTGCAACTGGGATGCGTGGACTGCCACGGTGGTGACGCCACCGCGAGCGACAAGCACCGGGCACACGTCGCGCCCAGGTTTCCGAATGTGTTTCACAGTTCTGGCAACCCGGTGCGATCCTACACAGTGCTCAATCACGAGCGTCCCGAATTCATTCGTTTCATAAATCCAGGCGACCTGCGAGTGGCTCACCTGAGCTGTGGGACGGCGGGCTGCCATCCCCAGGAGACGCTGGCGGTCAAGAAAAGCATGATGACTCACGGTTGTATGCTGTGGGGCGCGGCGCTGTACAACAACGGTGCGGTTCCCAACAAGTGGCCACGCTATGGTGAGAGCTACAGCATGCACGGCACGCCACAGCGGCTGCAGACGATTCCCGCACCGACTCCGCAAGAAACGGCGGAGAAAGGGATTCTGCCATACCTGGAACCACTGCCGCGATTTCAGGTCAGCCAGCCCGGTAACATTCTGCGAATCTTCGAACCCGGCGGACGTTTCATACCCGATATCGGGATCCCCGAACGACTCGAGGAACCTGGCAAGCCGCGGACACGTTTGAGCAATCGCGGATTGGGAACCGCGAATCGGACCGACCCCGTTTTCATCGGACTGCAGAAAACGCGTCTGTTGGATCCCACGCTCAACTTCATGGGGACCAACGACCATCCGGGCGACTACCGTTCGAGTGGCTGTACGTCGTGTCATATGGTGTACGCCAACGATCGTTCCAAAGTTCATTCCGGACCGTATGCCCGGTTCGGAAATCGCGGGTTGGCGGCAAACACTACCGATCCCACGATACCACGCTCCGAATCCGGTCATCCGATCGAGCATCGATTCACATCCGCCATTCCCACGAGCCAATGCATCATCTGCCATGTTCACCCTGGCACGAATGTGATGAATTCCTATCTGGGATTCATGTGGTGGGATTTGGAGACACACGCCGAACTGATGTACCGCAAAGCCGGTCATCGACCGACACGCGAAGAGATTGTTCAAGCACAGATGTCAAATCCCGAAGGCTCTTCGATTCGCGGCAAATGGTCGGATCCGGAATTCCTGGCTAATGTGGCCAGCCTCAATCCGAAATTGCGACACACTCAGTTCGCCGACTTCAGCGGTCACGGTTGGGTATTCTCCGCAGTGTTCAAGAAGAATCGCGAAGGGATTCCACTCGACCACTTCGGCGACCCGGTTCCCGACCCCACGCCCGAGGACCGGATGCGGGGCATCAAGAAATCCGAGCATGTTGCGGACCTGTATCGGGATCGTGACTGGAACGATGCGGCGGTCCGTGCAGAGGTTGCCCGCGCCGAGGATGAACTGGAACAAGCGCACCGCGGGACTCCCGTGCATCAGTTGGACGTTCACCTGGAAAAGGGCATGCACTGTGTCGACTGCCACTTCCGAAACGACGTGCACGGCAACACCAAACTGTATGGCGAAGTCCGCGCTGCGATTGAGATCACTTGCAGGGATTGCCATGGCAGCATGTATCGCAGGGCCACGGGCAACGTGGGGGAGGGCGGCCAGATGCGGACGTCGGGACCGGCCGCCGCGGTCGATCAGCGGGGCCGGAAGATCGGATTGAATCTGACCGATCTGAGAACGCCGTTCGGCAAGCCACGATTTGAAGTCTACCCGGATCGCATCATTCAAAACTCGATGGTCGAACGTGACCTGAGCTGGGAGGTCAGCCAGGTCGTGGATGTGATTGATCCCACCAACAAAGAGAAATACAACCCGTTGGCAGCAATCGCCAAGACGGTCAAGAGGCTCGGCGGAGATCAAGCCGCACACGCCACCGCGGGAGGCATTCCGCAACTCGAATGGGGCGCCATTCCCAAGCCCGAGGAATGCGCTCATGCCAATGGCCGAATGAGCTGCATTGCCTGTCACTCTTCATGGAATCCCAGTTGTTTCGGGTGCCACTTGCCTCAAGAAGCCGATCGGAAAATGCCCGGGCTGCACAATGCGGGCGATGTCACGAAAAACTACACGTCTTACAATTTTCAGACGTTGCGCGACGATGTGTTCATGCTCGCCCGCGACGGAAACGTAACCGGAAAACGTATCAATCCCGCACGGTCCTCATGCGCCATTCACGTGACTTCCTACAACGTCAATCGCGAGTCCATCTATGTCCAGCAACAGACCATCTCGGCCGAAGGCCTGAGCGGCATCGCCTTCAGTACCAACGTGCCTCACACGGTGCGGGGCAAGCAGGAGACCAAGAGCTGCAGTGATTGCCACCTGTCGGCTCAGGATGACAACAACGCCATCATGGCTCAATTGTTGATGCAGGGAACAAACTACGTGAACTTCATTGGGAAGTTCTGTTGGGTCGCAACCGGCGAACATGGAGTTGCCGCCGTGCAGGTCACCGAGAATACGGAACCCCAGGCCGTGATTGGCAGTTTTTTGCACAGCCAGGCCTTTCCCGAAGAGTACCAGGTACATCAAGAGCACGACGGTGAGCTACAGACGGCTTATGAACATCCGGGTCGCGACATCGGTGATGCCCTACGGCACCCGCTGCGGAAGCCGGAAATTCTGGCGATCCAAGCCCGCGGCGAGTACTTGTATGCCGCTTGTGGCACCGGGGGAGTGCGACTGTTCGACATCGCCTTCATTGATCACAAAGGGTTCTCCGAGAGGATTGTTACGGCACCGGCGTCGCCGCTGGGGCAGCGGTTCTATGTCGATTCGCCGTATGCCACGGATGTGACCGCGCCCACCACGCTCGCTCCCGATCCCACGCGGAATCCGCAACGCACCGATCGTCCCGAAAACGACGAACCGGCCATCGATGGGATTTACGCCTACGTGTATGCCACCGATCTGGAGCTGGGGTTGATCCTGGTCGGTGCCGGAACCGTGCTCGACGGAAATCCCACCAACAACTTCCTCAAGCCGGCCCTGGTGTACAATCCCGATGGTGTGCTGAATGGTGCGCGGTCGATCACCATTGTTGGCGAGTATGCCTATATCTGTTGCGAAGCGGGCTTGGTGACCGTCGATCTGGCCAACCCGTTGCAGCCACAGATCACCAACGTCATGGGACATGAACTGCATCATCCGCACGATGTCCAGTTTCAATTCCGCTATGGCTTCGTCGTGGACGACGAAGGTATGAAAGTCCTGGACTGTACGGATCTGGCCAAGCCGAAACTGCTGGAACACGGCAGTCTCCCGCTACCGGGAGAAGCGCACAGCCTGTACGTCGCTCGAACCTATGCCTACGTCGCCGCTGGTTCCGCGGGCCTGTTGATTGTTGACGTCAAGAACCCGACCCGACCGCGGCTCGATCAAGTCTATGACGCGGACGGTTGTATCAACGACCTGCACGATGTGAAGCTGGGAATCACGTATGCCAGCGAGTTTGCCTACCTGGCCGACGGCCACAACGGGCTGCGCGTCGTGCAACTCACATCGCCCGAAACTCCGGGCAGCCGAGGCTTCAGTCCACGTCCCACACCGCAGCTGGTCGCGACATTCGCGATTCCCAAAGACGGCCATGCGCTGGCGATTGCCGAAGGCATCGACCGCGATCGGGCCGTGGACGAAAGCGGGAATCAGATTGCCGTGTTCGGACGCGTGGGGGCCGGACCCTTGCCTCGACAGATTCAGGAGCGGATGTACCTGTACCAGGGCACTCCCTGGAAGGTCGGCGAAGCCCGCCGTGATCATCGTATCCCGGATTTGCGCCGACGCGAGGTCGATCTGCATCTGCGACTCGAACGGATGTACGGCCCCAGCCGCCATCCGGCGCTGAAGCTGCGCAGCGCTCAATCCACGCAGGACTGATGCGCGTGTGGCAATTTGATTGGCTTACAACGCGAGTTTTCCTGGCTTGGCCAGCTGCTTCAAGATGCGTTGGAACGCATCCGGATCGTAATGTCCAATCGCCTGCAAAGATTCTTGCAGTTGCCCCACGATTCCGTCCTGGGCACTCGGCGGTGATGAAGCATTCACTCGAGAGGGGAGACCCAGTATCAGGTCGAAGTCCGAATCGTCCTGACGAGCAAGAGTCCGAAATTGCGTGGCGATTTCGGAACGCCTGCTCAAGTGCTCGTCTTTCCATGACGTGTAGGTCGCCAAGTCGGCCTGTTCTCGTTGGAATCGAGCGGCCAGCGTCTCGTTTTCCGGTAAGCGTTTGAACTCCGGATACGTACTTTTGAGTTCGGAATCGATGGTCACGATGGCCCAGGCGATTTGCCGCGCCGAGTTATAGTCGGGATAGTGTTTGGGCGGCAATTCGGTCAGTTGCTTCAAGAGTGAGACGGCTGCCGCGCGGTCAAACGACGTCTGGATCAGTTTGTCGGCCAGTGTATCCAGCCAGGGTACGATGCCGTCGGTGTCCGTCACGATGGCCTCGATGCGTTCGGATCGTCCAAATGGACGGGCATTCAGCTCCTGCTCCAGCAAGGCCATCTTGTCCGCGAACTGTTTGGCGGTCGCGTCAGTCCCCGGACGATCGCCGAGACCGATCCCCAACGCGATCAGTGCTGAGGGCCAGGCGGAAATGGACGGGCGCCCCGGTATGCGATTGCCATAGCCCAGTCGCTGACGGCTGCTGGGCACTTTGAGGTCATGGTGGCAGGCTTGACAATCGAACACGGCCAATTCTGGCCAGTCGGAACCGCGCGAGGTCCCGGCAAACAATTGCAGTGACTGCCGCAAGGCCATCACACCGCCGATCACCACCGATTTGGTTCGCGGCAGGTCCGTGGCCACGTGTTGTGCGTAGCCCGGGCGCGTGGCCTTGATGAAGGCGTCCCGGTGTTTGAAGTCTTGTTTCTCGCGCAGACTTCTCCAATGCGCGGGCATTTCGCTGGCAAACGTCTCGATCTCGATCCCCGGCAGTGGAGGATGGCCGGCGGCGTACATTTCGTGCGTGACGACGCGTCCCAGATTGGCATCGCCGATATGGCAGGAAAAACACTGTCGCGCCCGACGTTCCGGATTGCGAACGTCGATGAATCCCGTCGCCTCTTTGTCCTCAACCGATTTCGACCGCCATTCCGGCAAGTCGTGTTGCCGCTCCCAATGCGAACTTGGACCGTGGCACGACTCACAAGTCACGCCGTATTCGAAGAAGCGGGGAGGCTGACTGGTCATCAGGGGGTCATCCTTGTGCCAATGCCAGCCAGCATGGCAGCTCAGACACTCTTTCCGTCGGGCAAGGTCTTTGATCTTCCAGCCGAGCCGCTCTGCCATTCTCGCGCCCAAGTCGCCCTGCAGCAGTTCAAATGCCTGGGAATGTTTGTCTTTGTTTTGCCAGACATCGGCTTCATTCATGAGGCAGAACGCCGTGGAGTCAGCAGGGCCCGGGTTCTTTTTTTCGGCATGGCAGCGAATGCAGCGGTTCGGTCCCATCATATGGGGTTTGTCTTGAGCTGCCGCTGCGGCGTTCGCGTCTTGAGCTGGGAATGGCTCCGGCGCGGCTTCCAGGGTCACGTAAACGCCTGCCATCACAATGACCGACACACCCGTGACCACGATTCCCGTGACGGTGAATGGCTTCAACATTCGGTGCACCTTTTGATCGAGGTCATTCTGGGCAGGCGTTCAACAAACGAGATCGTGTCCAAGGGCATTGTCGCAGTATCTGTTTCCGCGCCGATAGCGACTCACGGCGCGGTCAACGGAGATCGAAGTTGGTTCCAAGCTTCGAGATCACGCTTGGTCTCCCGCCACTTGGCCGGGCTTTCCGAGCTGCTGGTGCCGTTACTGGCGGGGAACAACAGAGTCCGACGAATCTCGGACAACGTCTTGTAGAATTCCGCTTGTGTGTCCGGGTTGGTCTTGAGTTCCGGCGAACCGTAGTGCAAGGCCACGAGTGACAGGTAGAGTTGCGCCGCATACTCCCAGTCGTGCTTATCGACTCGAACGGTTTGAGAGCTCGCGAGCGACCACAATTGATCGAGTTCTTGAGGTCCATCGATCCGTTGTTCAAATTCGAGTGCCGTTTGCCTCAGCACCGCGCGTAACCGTCGCGCTTGTGCGCGCGTGTCACCACGGTTCGGATAGGTCTTGCCCATCGTGCGGGTCAATTGATCTTTCAATGGCAGGGCTTCCGCCAGTCCGGACAGGTTCGGTGTTTCGGCGATCACGGGCAGCATCGAGAAATACCAGGTGCCCCACGGATAACGCCCGTCAGATTTTCGCTCGGTCCGCCAACCTTTGTACTTCAGGTCGTGGTGGCAGGCGAAACAACCGTACTCGGAGAATTCAGGCCACACGGCTCCGTCGTCTCTTGCTCGGTGCGTCAGCAATTCCAGAGCGGCGTCGGCCGCGGCGATCTGGCCCAGCATCCAGGCCCGCGCTTCGAATTGCGCATCCAGATCGACGGGATCGGCGTCTTCGGCCAGATGAGTCGTTGCCCGCTGATCTTTGCGGACGTCCCAGTGGCTGGGCAGACGTGCGTGAAAAGTGGCGAACTCGAAATCAAGACGCGGATGTCCCGCCGCAATCATGTCGTGATTCATGTCGCGATCAACGCCGCCCACATGGCATTCGGCACACATCCGCGCTCGATGATAGAGTCCTTTCGTCTCACGGAATCCGGTCTCTTTGAGTTTGCGTTCGGCGGTCCATTGCTGGGGATCACGCCATGCGGCCGTGGTGTGCAACGCCACCCATTTTTCAGCCGGTCCATGGCATGCTTCGCATTGAACACCATCGCCAACGTGGAATCGCGATGCGTCAGCGGCCAGGGCGTTGCTGTCTCGCCGTGTGTGGTCAGCAGCAAGCGCCTCCAGACCGCCACCGCCCACGGCGTTGACCGCGTGGCAGGCCAGGCACGATGCGTCTTTGTGGGCGGGAAGTGGTTGACCATCGCGATGGCGATGAAGGTTCTTGATGATTTCAGACGACTTGTCGTTGGTGAGCGTAGCGTAGGCTCCCTTGTGTGCTGCGTCCTTCTGCCACCAGGTCAGGTAGGAAGCAAATTGAGGGCCGGCGGCGCGCCGAGCTCCGCCGTGACAATTGGAAGCGGAGCAGGACGATACGCCGATGTAGCGGAAGGGACTGACCGACGTCGAGGTGAGCGTTTTCGCGGCGGGTGGGACTGGCCGAGAACGCGGCTCGATCCGGTCGGGCTCCACACCGCGACCGACAGCGATGGCGAACAGCACAATCGCGGGAATGCAGCCGGTCAGAGCGAATCGCTTCAGCAGTGTGTGTGGGGCGAATGTCATACGCTTCATGTTTGTCCACCGAGGAGACAACCCACAATTCTACTCTGGTTTGCCTTCAAGAAATGTGGAGATCGATCGTGTTCCAACAGACCCGCCGTGACGACCTTCCGTGCGTTCGCTCCGTGGGAGGTAGCGATGCTGATCTGAATGGACGTCACGATTGTGATATGTGTGGCACTCCACGCAGTTGCTGCGTGCCGGTGCCCGCAGACCGCCTGACACTTTCAGTACGTCCGCCGCATCGGACGTGTGGCACTTGATGCACACCGATATTTCCGGCAGCAGTACGTCACCGGTTGCATGACTCGCTTCAACGCCACCACGCCCTCCTGCGGCTGTTTTGTGGCATGCGCTACAATCAAGCATGCGATGTGGATCGTGTTTAAAATGGCTGTGCGCGAACCATCTGGACGGAATGTCTGGAGGCATCACGCTCCAGTCGTCGGCTTTGTCTTGTGGTTTCTGGCCGGTGTGACAGTAGAAACAGCCTCCAGAGTTGTCGGCAATCATGTTTTCAAACTGTCGGACTCGCAGCGATGTGCCGTCCGGTTTCGATTCGAATGTGAAGTTCTGCAGGAAATGTTCGGCGGCCTTCGTTTTGTCCGCAACCGCTCTGCGTAACACATCTGGAGCGTCATGATCCGTGGCGATTGCGTCCGTTGAGGTGCGCTGTCGTTGGCTGGACTGCTGAAAGTAGAAATCCGTCAAATAGCCCCGGACGACGTTCAAATTGCCATGCGGAACGACCAGGGGCTGGAATGCACTCGGTTTGAGGGATTCGATGCCCAAATCCGAGCCATTCGACTCGTTGCGCAGAACCCGGTTCATCTCATCAATGAAGAAGATATCCGCTCTTGATCCATCCGCGGCAACGCGTTGGACGCGATCGGGATCAAACACGAGTGGATGGCAACTGGAGCAGTGCTTTTCATAATTGATCGGCTGCATAAAATCACGAGTTGTGTCTGATTCGTGGCAGGCGGCACAATTCTGGGAAAGATCGACTTTGGAATCGAATGGTCCATCGATTGGCTGGCTGAGGTGTTTGTGGTGATTGAATCGAATTTTGGCCTTGTCCTGCCATCCCGCGGCCGTCTGTTCGATCAAAGCCAACGCACCATGATCGGCGCCGATCGTTTGCTGTGGTGAGCCGGAATCGGACTTCAGCAATCGATGAATGGCAAATTCCGGATGACCGTCATCAAGCGATTTGATGTTGCGATGACAGTCGATGCAAAATCGGTCCGCAACATCGGCCAAGCCCTCCCGCCCCTGGTGTTCGCGATGACAGGCCGCGCAATCTGGAGCCTCACTGGATGCGGAGTCCCCCAACGCTGCATTCGGTTTGGGATTCAAGATGTCGGCCATCGGAGAATCATGTGGCATCCCAGTGTGACATGCCGCGCATTGTTCATCTTCAACCGAACGGACCGCGTCATTCCAGGAACAGAGCCTCTGGAATGGAGTCCAGGTGTTTGTGTGACATTGTGCGCAGTCGTTTTCAATCATCTGGTGCGATGTGGAAATCAGTCCCGCCTGATAGATGCGTTGTTCACCCGCTGCCCAATTCCACCCCAGCCAAGCAACAACCACGATCGAACACAACAGGGATGTCCACCAGGTAAATCGCTTGAACGGACTGCCGTGCGTGTGAAACTGAGTCTCGACGCGCTCGGCAAACTCGCGACTCGATCGTAGCAATCTCATACCTGCTTCCTGTGATTTCAACTTGCCGGTTGAAACAACGTGTCCGTATTCGACTCAGAAACCGTCTGACGAGGACCTCAAATTCCCAATGGTACCACACGCAGTGCTGTGACGATGTGGGCAATCAGCAACACCATCAGTGCGATCGAAATGGGTATGTGAACGATGAGCCATCCGTGCATCCAGAATTGGATCTTCCGCTGCAAGTCATATTGTTTGCGTTCGTTGGACAGGTCAGACAGTAAATCAATTGTTGGATGCGATTCCTCCGGAAGAATCTTCCGTAATCTGGCAAGCGATCGCGTTCCCGTTTTTGCAAATCTCCGACGTCGAGGAGATCCGACTCGATTGGCCAAAAATGGTCGGATCATATCAACGTAGAGCTTTTTCACCTCTGCACCACCGACCATCGGTGCGTCTTTGGAGCGACGGTTGCCAGCTTTCTTCGAACCAGGTGGGCGGGCGGATTGCGTGCCGCGAGCCGTTCGGGTTGTGGAAGGTTTCGCTGGCTTAGCCGGTCGCGGTTGACTTGGTGGCTTTTTTCCTGCGTCGCCGGTTTGGCCAGCGGCCTTGGCCGCAGCTTGTTCGCGGGCGATCTCGATCGGTGATTTTTTCTTTTGCGGTGCGTCTCCGTCCGCTGCGTTTTTGGTCTTGGCCGCAGCTTGTTCGCGGGCGATTTCGATGGGTGATTTTTTCTTTTGCGGTGCGTCTCCGTCCGCTGCATTTTTGGCCTTGGCCGCAGCCTGTTCGCGGGCGATCTCGATGGGTGATTTTTTCTTTTGCGGTGCGTCTCCGTCCGCTGCGTTTTTGGTCTTGGCCGCGGCTTGTTCGCGGGCGATTTCGATGGGTGATTTTTTCTTTTGTGCGACGGATGGCATCGTCTTGGCCGCAGCCTGTTCGCGGGCGATTTCGATGGGCGATTTTTTCTCTTTGGGTGCGACGTCGTCAGGTTCGGCAGTGACCTTGGCCATCGCCTGTTCGCGGGCGATCTCGAGCGGTGATCGTTTCTTCACGCCATCGCTGCTAGCTGTGGTTGCTGCATCCTCTGTTTCCATTGGAGACAAGTCGGCGTACATCTGTTCAATGAGCTCTGGAAACTTGTCGATCCGAGTGATCGACTGCTGATCTTTGGCGCGATTTGCGAGATTTCGAAACAGGTCCTTGAATTCGGGGTCAATCTGATTGAGCCAGTCTTGTTTCTGTAGTTTGTCAGCGGCTTTGTAAAAAGTGACCAGGTCATGATAGAGGCTGCTAAAGGTGTGTTTGCCAACATGGATCGCGCCATAGGTTTTGGAGACGGCAATGTCTCCCAGGAAGGTCAGGCGTTGGCAGTGATAGACAGGTGAAGACACGGCTTCGTTGGGCACAACGTATGACATTAATTTTGGCATTGTGTGTTGCATAACAAGGCCAAAAACACCACTGGCTATGACAACGATCAACATACTCCACAGCAGCACTTCCAACTGGCCACCCCAACTGAATCCGGCGTGAAACAGGACAAACGGGACACTCAGAGCACCCAACCACAGGTGGCCTCGCATCCAGAATTGGGCCGACCCCAGTCCGAGAATTCGTAGTGGCTTGCGTCCCGAGAGCAAGGCGGCGAAGAGCATCATGAAGGTGGCGATGATGCCATATAGCAATCCGATCAGACTGCCGCCGGTCGCACCCGCAGGTGCGTGTTGTTCGTAAAAGTAGTAAGACACGGCGCCGGCGATAAGCGCGATTGCAGAGAACACAGACCAGCTGCGATGTGTTTTGTCCAGCAGCACGGAAGCACCCTCTGAATGAACCGCGGCAGCAACTGAGTTTCAATCAGCGCCAGTGTTGTTGAAAAAGAACTCCTGCGAGTTGACGCGCATGGCCGCATCGTGTGGACAAGCATAGACACACAACGGCTGTTGCGCGCGAGTTGAGCTGCAGAGATCGCACACGGCGGCTTGTTGAGTCACCGTTTTAAATTGTCCGAGTTCGTCCGGCGCAGCGGAGTCGGACGGTTCGGTTGCGTTCATATGGATCGACCCGTATGGGCACTGATCCGCACATTGCTCGCAGCCGATACACCAGCTCTCAATACGGATCTCCCCATTGCCCCCCAAATTGATGGAGCCGACTGGGCAACCGGTCATGCAAACGGGGTCGAGACACCTGCGACACGTCAGTGGCACCAGATATTTCTCGATCCGTGGTCCTTCGAGATACAAGCGCGTGTGTCCGTCGTTGTGCCCGTCGACGCAGGCGTTCACACATTCACCACATCGCGTACATCGATCAAGGTCTATCAGCATAAGTTGCTGACCTTGAATGAGCCCCAGTCGCTCGAAGTCCATTGTCTGGGCGGTGGACGTGATGTCGACAAGAGTCTGAGTTTCGGCTTCCTTCATGCCCACTTTGTATTGTTCGATTACCTGCTCGATGTGTTGGGCAAGTACAGGCGATGACTCCACCAAACGGAGCAGGGTTTCTGCCTTGATCTTCACGACTTCGACACGCGATTCGACGGCGTCTCCAGGATGCTCGTAGGCGATACACGTAGCGCTTCTGGGGGCACGTTCCAGTACGCCGATTTCTCCGAGATGCTCTCCGGAACGCAAATAGGTCAAGGTTCGCATTTTGTTCAACGCATGGCTGCGTTGTGGAATGGACTCACACACGCTCTCCAGGAGTAGACGCTGAAAAATGCGTCGTTCGATTTGCGACCAATCTGCAACGGTTTCGTCGAAGGACTCGAATTGGGACGCGTAGATGTCGAGGCCGATGGTTGGCAGAAAATCGGACCGTTTCTTCAGCTTTGTGGCTTTCAATAGCTGGTCCAGCATGTCTGTGTTGCGGATGAACTGGTTCAATCCTGTTCTGAATCCTCGAGACACATCTGAATCAGAGATTCCCTCGGCAATCTTCACACACACAGCTTGCATGTCATCGGAAAGAGCACCGGCCAACGCGACGCTGACGGCGTCCGGCATCTCGAGTGCTGATGTGAGTTCACGAGCCACGTTTTTCGCAACAGCGATCGTCAGGTCGTCGGGTCCGAATAGCAGCGACATATCCTGCACGACTTGGACCAGGCCCTTGCGGACAATATAGAAACTGTCGGCTGGTTCATGATGTTGGTCAAACAGCACATCTCCGCCATGGAAAACCTCCAACGAGATTTCAGACTTCAGCAGATTGAATTCCTCATCGCTCAGATGCTCAAGAATTGAGAGGTTGCGGACATGCAATTCCAATGATCTGCGCCGATAAGCTGCGTCAACCTGTTTCTGAAAGACCGGGTTTTTTCGAGGGTCTCGCGCCAGGTCGAAGATGTTGACCAGCATTTCGAGCATCAGGCAGTTTTCAGTGGCACTGACCGTCGCAGATCGCGGTGATCGGTTGATGCAACTCATTTCTCCAAAGACATCGCCGGCCCTCAGTGGTGCCCGCATGCTGTCTGGGTCGAGATGCGTTGGACCATCGATTGGAATGTACTTCGGCTTTGAGGGCGGTGCTTGCTCGTGCTGGCGACGGAACAAATGCAGGAAACGCTTGAACAGGGGCTGAGATTTCTTGGTACGAGCGGAGTCGACGGACAAGTGGACGACCGCCATTTGTGGTGGGTCAGGAACTTCGTCAGGAGCTTCTTCCGCCAGATCAGCGGCTGCGCGAGAACGTGTTACAACGTCGTCGACGATTTGTTGTTTTTGTTGTTCCAGTTCCTGTTTCTCAGCAGCAAGCGATTCTGTCTGAGCCGTCAATTCGCTCTGCCTGGTTTCCAGTTTCCGGAGTGCTTCGTCTGCGAGATCTCCACTGCTTTCGGCTGCTTTGATCTCGGCCAACTCGCCAGCGATTTCGGCCAATTGGCTGTCCAGGGGAGATGTCCGGGCAAGAATCGCCTGCATCTTGCGGAGCGAGTCCACGTCGTCCTGGGTCAGAATGTAAAACGCTGTCGCTCCGGCCTCGGCTTGATAACACAGCACGCGTCCGGGCGTACAGGTGCGGAGAATGGTTGAACCGGGGAATTTTGAGAACGTTGGGGCACGCGTGAGGTTTGCAATCAGCGAAATGACGCTCAATTCGTCATCGCTGAGAATCGCGTCGTCTGGCTCCAAATCGTGAGTCAGTTCGGCGAGATCTGCCGGTAGATTCGTTTTGGCCATAGTGCTCCGTGACGATGCTGGCGGTTAAATCCAAGGAGTTGGCCTGAATTTAATCCACTGCGCAAGGGACCTAAGCTACGCATGTGGTTCCACTGAATCAACCCAGTTCTGGGTCCTCAAGTCAGCCGACGGTGCAGATGATGGGGGACCGAAATTGTCTCCAAACACGACAGGACATCTCAGAATTGCTGATTCACATTGTCCAAATTGGTCGATTATTAGGGACTAGGGGGATTCTACAGCCCATGCGTTGTTTCCTGAATGGATTGGTAGCGTGTCTCTGTTGAACCGCCTGCGTCAGGCTCTGTGGATTCCCCACGAACGAAGTGATTCTGCCCCCCTGCGACAAGCCGTCATTTCCGAGGTCGAGCATCTCGAGCCTCGGCTGTGTTTGGGAGGCATTGTGGCGGCCGGTGCCGCGGGTTTGGCGGGCGAGGCGGCGGGACTGGACTCGCGGAATTCACTCGCTGATCACGGAAATCTGGTATCGCCACGCACACTGTCCACGTCGATCCGATATGACTTTCGTGATCACGACGGCGATCGCAACCTGATTTCACCCGAACAAATCCTGATCACGCAGAGTGCGCTGCAAGCGTGGTCTCGGGCCAGTGGTGATCAGATCACTTTTGTGCAAGACACCGCGACCCCCATCGGCGAAATACTCAACATCGGCGTCGGCAGTCTCGACTCATTTGGACACGCGACCCGTCTCGGTGACGTTCTCGGTGTTGGCGGTGGAAGGCTGAACATAGACGAGGACCAAGGGCTCGTGGTCAGCGGTGTGGCATGGTTGGACCGCAGCGAACCCTGGCATCACGAAATCGGATCCGCCGGCGCTCCAGGTACTCGAGATTTTTCCGCGGTCGTGGCACATGAAATCGGCCATGCTCTGGGCTACAACCACATTGCCCACACCGACCTGCCCACAATCATGGCCCCCAACTATTCGCCAGACCTGCCGACGGCCGCGATCAGCGGCGTGGTTCAAGATCCGATCGTGGCGGGCCTGGGGTTCACCGAAGTCACAGCCGGCGAAGACATTCAATTCCAGGCGTTAGCGCCAGATATTCAGCTCACTGGGGCTGAAGTCGAGCAGCTTTTGCAACGCGCATCAGCGGCCACGGCCAGTGAGGACGCGATCATCGCGGTTGTGGATCGCGGCGGCAACATTCTGGGAGTGTTGACGGAAGACGGTGTTGCTGCGGCTAGCCCTCAAGAATTGAGCTTCAAGGTCGATGGCGCAGTCGCCAAGGCGCGGACTGCGGCCTTCTTTTCCAACGGTGACCCGGCTAACGGAACGTTGGCTCCGCTCACTTCGAGGCTTGTGCGCTTCATCAGCCAATCCACGATCACACAACGGGAAGTCGAATCCGATCCGGGCGCAACGGATCCGACTCAGCGCGGGCCGGGGCTGGTGGCCCCCATCGGCGTGGGCGGGCATTTCCCGCCAGAAATCGCTCACACGCCACCGGTGGACTTGTTTGCAATCGAACAGACCAACCGCGACAGCATCACCGATGCCGGTGGTCTGTCTGCCAGATTTGATGCCACTTTCGCCGCCGGGCAAGAAGTGCTGGCGCCCGAGTCTTATGGATTCGTATCGGGCCTCGCTGCTGGCCAACAAGCGCGTGGCATTGCCACCTTGCCTGGTGGAATCCCCTTGTATCGCGATTCGGACTGCGACGGAGTGGGTGACACGCTGGTGGGCGGCATCGGAGTGTTTTTCCCCGGCAGCGACGGATACGCGACTCATGAACAGGGGTTTGTCGCGGGAATCGGACAGACCGAATTGGAACGCACCAACGCCTCGCGCGTTCTGGAAGCCGAGTACATTGCCTTCGCTGCAACTGGCGGAAGCACGATTGCTGAATCGTTTGGTACCGGTGCTCCCGGAGCGCGGATCGGCGTGTTGGATGGAGTCGCTCGCGTTGACAACCTGGACCTGCCTTTCGGCGTCCTGACGCTGGTGGGGATCACGCTGCAAGTTGTGGGACCTACGGCCGGTATCGCAGGCGTCCGCTCAATTCTGGGAACCGGTCACAGTCTGGGGCCCGGCGTCGTCAACGGGACGTTTCATCAGGTCGACACGTTGCCAACAGACTTGTTCAAGGATGGCACCGCCGTGCCTCAGGGCTGGCTGGTTGAGCCGAAAGCCGGTACCGGCATCACGTCTGCCGAAGTCGAGTCGATCATCGATCGTGGCATTCAGGCAGCCGACCGAGTGCGCGCCGCGGTGCGGTTGCCACGCAGCAGCCCCACCCGCATGGTGTTCTCTGTCACCGATCTGGACGGCGAGGTGGTTGGGCTGTATCGCATGCCGGATGCCACGTTCTTTTCGATCGACGTCGCCGTGGCCAAAGCGCGGAATGTCGCCTATTACTCCGGTACGACCGTGGATCCCCAAGACCGCGTTCCCGGAGTTGCTTCCGAGGTGGCCTTCAGCAACCGGACAGTTCGCTTCCTGGCCGAAGGCCGCTTTCCAGACGGTGTGGAAGCTTCACAACCGGGACCGTTTTCGATTCTGAACGAGCCTTCAATCAACAGCCAGACTGCGGAGAACATCGGCGCGCCGGCGCCGGCGGCTGATTTCGACGACACGGTCCTGGGACACAATTCGTTCAATCCCAGTACGAATTTTCACGAGACGGCGAATGCCCGGCATCAGAACGGTGTGGTGTTCTTTCCCGGCAGCACACCCCTGTATCGCAACGGCACCTTGATCGGCGGTTTGGGCGTCAGCGGTGACGGAGTGGACCAGGATGACGTGGTCACCTTTCTCGCGGCACGCGATTTTTTGCCGGATTCATCAATCACACGAGCCGATCAGACGTCGGTCGACGGCGTACGCCTGCCCTACATGAAATTTCTCCGCAATCCGTTTCGCGATGTCAGACGATAACCGATGCAGCAGTAGACGGGTGGAACTGGTAGACGGGTGGAACTGAGGACTGGATCTCTGGGACTTGCCAAAATGAATCGTTCCCATACGCGATCGTATGCGATTGTTTTCCTGTTGATGCTGGCCTGCTGCGCGTCTCTGCCAGCCGGTCGGTTTCGACAGCTCGTGGGACGTATGAAACACTGCTGTCATGCGTTCGAGATGCGTCTGCCAGGCACCCGTTGTCGGTGTGAGGACGACGAGCAGCGCGCCGGTCAGCCACGGTGCATCGCACCTTGGGCGCGGTGCTTTCCCAATCAGAAATACACGGGATTCTATTCCGGCGGAGGTGCGGCATTCTATGGGACGCCGCCAAATCGTTTTCGTGGCGAACCGCGCTACGAGGACGAAGGCACCTTTGGATTGGATTACGATCCCTGGTATTCCCGAGTGCGACTGCAGTGGTTTCATCGCAATCGACGTTAGGTCGTTTTAACGAGTCTCCACCGTTTGGCGCCGGCGTGCATTCCATGCCGCATTGGAAACGATGGAGTGCGTCCACGATTGCGAGCCGTTGCACCAGCCGCATTTCGGACCAGCCGCATACACCCGTCTCGGTGTCGCCGATCGTCGGTTCCCATGCCGTCGGATCAGCATTTCGGCCTGCTGGCCTGCACCCCGGTCGGACCTGTGATGGGGGGGGCCTTGGATTCGAGTGACCGCCTGGATTGCAGCCTGGCGAATCCGCAGGCTGATCAAGCAACCTCGAACGCTTCTTTGAGCATCTCCGTGTCCAGGGTGAGCAGGAGTCCCACAGCCAGTGCAGAAATTACGGACAGCGAGGTGCTGATCATCGCGGCGCCCGCCAGTGCCGATGCAGTCAGGATTCCCATCACGAGCGTTGTCTTGGTGACTTTCATCGTGCTCTCCTTTTCCACTCTGGCGTTTCAAGTGTGCGGTTGGACGGATGTTGGCCACTCGACCAGATGAGCGGCTCGGCATATAGATTGCATTCCCGTGTGATGAGCGGTTACGTTCCGGGTTTATTTTTCAGATTTCTTCGAAATAAGTGCGGCAGCACCCATCAGCGGATTGCCGCGGCACCATTGAGGCAGGCAGGGACCAAGGACAATGTGAGCTCATCAGCGCCGGCGGCCAAGCCGCCGAAAACGGAGAGCGTCCAAGAAAAAGGCAAGACCGGGGGCATCCACGGACGGTTTGCGGTTCGTAGATGATCGTGACACCGCAGAAGCGGTCTGGCTTTGCCAAGGATTTCGTGCTGCCGAGATGCCCTGTTGGGGCGAGCCGATTTGCGGCTGCTACTTGTGAAACGAGGGGCTCAGGCCCGCAGGCACCTGCATGTCATCATCATTCCGCGGCAGATGACGACCGCAGGTGGTGGAGTCGAGAATCTCAGTGTACCGCCTCGTGACCCAGACGCACGGCTGCTCAGCTCGCGTTGCGAACTCTGTCCGCTACGGCCGCGATCGCACCGCGAACGTGTGCCCGCAGGTACAGATTTGTTTGCGGACATGCTGCACAGTCTTGCATTGAGGACAGATTTTCTGCCACGGTTCGGTCTTCCTCGTCGTGGGTTTGTCCACCGCGCGTTTGCTGTGTTTCAGCCGTTTGGCGTCCGCCTGAAGCACCGCGCACTGGGGGTGGACACCGGCCCGCGAATAACTGATTTCACCACAGACCGGACAAGGGTCGGGCGAGCGACGTGGCATCAGTGGTTGCGGTTTTTTATGGGACATCGACAAGTTGCTTTCTGTGTTGGAGACGCACCAGTACGCGTTCCTAAACCGTCTGCGAGAGTCCACGGGGATGTGGTCCACCGTGGAAGAGCTTCAACTCGCTTCATCGGGCGAGACGCTTTCTTCCTCCGGACTCTCGGGGGGGGCAACTGCGTCGCCTTCCTGCTTTCTCTTGATGCGGCGACTCCGTTTGGCTTCGGCCTTGGCTTTTTTCTCCATTTCTCGTTGACGTTTGGCGAACGTGTTCTGGTTTCTAGCGATCGTTATTCTCCTTAAAAAACTGCGATCGGGAAAACTGTGCGATGGGGATTGGTCCGTTCTGGACGGTCGTTGATCTATGGACTCGACCGCTCGACGCGCTGTTTGCGGCGTTGACCCTGGCGACGCGATCGCCGCCGCGGTTTCGATTGGCCGTTGCGTTGGGGTGTGCGTGTTGAACGACGATCGTCAAAATGTGGGCGACCAGAATCGCTTGCGTTCGAATTCTGCTGAGATGTTTCGGGAGACGGAGACCCACCGGCGATGGGGACTTTCTGACCGATCAGTTGTTCGATTGCCCGCAATTCGCGGCGTTCGCCGGAACAACAGAAGGACAATGCCACCCCTTCCGCCCCAGCGCGACCTGTGCGACCGATGCGGTGCACGTAACCTTCGGGTTCGACGGGCAAGTCATAGTTAACCACGTGTGTGATGCCGTCAATGTCGATGCCGCGCGCGGCGACGTCGGTGGCGACCAGGACCTGAACCTGTTTGTTGCGGAAGGCCTCCAGAGCCCGTTGCCTGGCGTTTTGCGACTTGTTGCCGTGGATCGCCGCGGCCTTGATTCCACCCCGCTCGAGTTGTTTGGCCACCACGTTGGCGGAGCGTTTGGTCTTGGTGAACACCAGGGCGCGTTCCACACCGTCGGCTCGGAGTGTTCTTTTCAAAAGTTCCTGCTTACCGCTACGCTCCACG
>Ga0315336_1002856_pt1 | contig 24855 bp, 11 predicted proteins | sample ASW5metaG_FD_204512 | JGI IMG/M metagenome (GOLD analysis project Ga0315336, IMG submission 204512) | Ammonia-oxidizing marine archaeal communities from Monterey Bay, California, United States - ASW #5 | ecosystem: Environmental > Aquatic > Marine > Intertidal zone | place: USA: California... | reverse complement strand
GCGCCTTATTTCCCGTTTTGGGCGCCGACCATGAACGGAATCGAGCCAGCCGATCTCCCTCCGGTCGATAGTCTGCCTCGAAACATCAGTTTCGTGACACGCAAGCGCGCCACTGGGAGGATTCCATTCACAGTCGACACTCAAAACGGGCGGCGCAAGCGCCTTATTTCCCGTTTTGGGCGCCGACCATGAACGGAATCCGCCGACGCCTGAATGCCAACACACCCAAGACGGCAAAGAAGGCCCAACCGCTCCCCCCGGCGGATTCGCACCCACACTTCTTCGGATCCTCGGCCTTATCGGCAACCTCGCAGCCCTCGTCGACCACGCCGTCGCAGTTGTTGTCCACCAGGTCGCAGATCTCCTCCTGGTCGGGGTTCGCCCAGCCGTCGGCATCGTTGCAGTCCCCTTCCTCGATACTGAAGCCGTCCCCGTCCAGGTCGCCAACCCCTTCGTCGACCTGACCGTCGCAGTTGTCGTCCACGCCGTTCTCGGTCTCGGCGGCCAGGGGGTTGATGAGCGGGTTGCTGTCGTCGCAGTCGCCGTCGAGCTCCGAGATCCCATCGCCGTCGTCATCGGTGATGAGCGAGTCCTCGTCCACAAAGCCATCGCAGTCGTCGTCGTAGCCGTTGTCGGTCTCGACGCCGTTCGGGCTGACCACCGGATCGTCGTCGTTGCAGTCGCCCTCATTCTCTGTGAAACCGTCCCCGTCGTCGTCGAAGCCGTCGGTCCCCTCGTCGACGATGCCGTCGCAGTCATTGTCGATGCCATCGAAGAGCTCGGGGGCGCCCGGGTAGACATCGGCGTCGTTCTCGTCGCAATCTCCGCCCAAAGCGATGTAGCCATCGCCGTCCACGTCCGGTACGCCCGAGTCCAACAGGCCGTCACAGTCGTCATCGATGCCATTGGCGTCGATGTCGAAGGCCCCGGGATTCACGCCAATCAGGTTGTCATTGCAGTCGCCAGGCAGCGTGCCATCGATACAGGCTGGGCCCTCGCAATAGCCGTCGCCATCGTCGTCATAGCACTCGGTCTGGTCGTCAACGATGTTGTTGCAGTCCCCATCCTCGCCATCACAAATCTCTTCCATGCCCGGGTTGATGGCCGCGTCTCCGTCGTCGCAGTCCCCGCCAGCCTCGGAGTAGCCGTCGCCGTCATCATCGAACCAGTCGGTATCGTCGTCGACAATGCCGTCGCAGTCGTTGTCGATGCCATCCGCGATCTCGGAGAGGCCGGGATTCACGAACCGGTCGGTGTCGATGCAGTCGCCGTCGCAGGTCGAGACGCCGTCGTTGTCCAGGTCGAGACCCTCGAGGGTGGGATCGGTGTCGTCACAGTCGTCGCAATCGTAGGACCCATCGCCGTCCAGATCGAGCTCGCCCACGTCGAACGGACAGGGATCGCACTCGTCGCCGTTGCCGTCGAGATCGGAGTCATCTTGAGCAATATTGGGCGTAAATGGACAGTTATCGCAGAAATCTGGCACGCCGTCGAGCTCGGCATCCTCGGCATCGTCGCCGCCGGCACAGAGGTCGCAGGCGTCGGGCACGCCGTCGGTATCGCTGTCGATGAGGTCGTCCCCGAGGCTGCAGATGTCGCAGGCGTCGGGAATCGTGTCGTTGTCCAGATCGAACTGGTCATCCCCGCCCTGGCACAGGTCGCAGTCATCGGGAACCGCGTCGAAGTCGGAGTCGATGGTGTCGTCTCCTCCGTCGCAGACGTCACAGTCGTCGACCACCAGGTCACCGTCGGTGTCGACCCCGAGGTCGTCGTAGCCATCACACTGATCGCAGGAGTCGGGGATGGTGTCGGCGTCGGCGTCGAGCAGATCGTCGAAGCCGGTGCACAGGTCGCAGGCGTCCGGCACGGAGTCGAGGTCGACATCGAAGCGGTCGTCGCCGCCCGCGCACTGATCGCAGGCATCGGCAACCGTGTCGCCGTCGGTGTCGACGGGCGGTCCTAGATCGCAGTCGTCGCAGCCGTCGGGAACGCCGTCGCTGTCGAAGTCGAGCAGGTCGTCGAAGCCACCGCAGACATCGCAGGCGTCGGCGATGCCGTCGCCATCGGCGTCCAGTGCATCGTTCATTTGGGGACAGGCGTCGCAGATGTCCCCGACCCCGTCGCCGTCCAGATCCTCCTGGAGCGAGTTGGGGGCGATGAGACAGTTGTCGCAAGCATTGGCCACCCCGTCACCGTCGAAGTCGTCGAGGGGGCCCAGGCACGCGTCGCAGGCGTTGCCCACGCCGTCTCCATCGGCGTCCAACTGGGCGGGATTGAAGTTGACGGCACAGTTGTCGCAGATGTCGCCGACCAGATCGCCGTCGCTGTCCAGATTCGAGGGATCGATGTCGTTGGGGCAGGTGTCACAGAGGTCGCCCAGGCCATCGCCATCGGTGTCCAGCTGTGTGGCGTCGGGCACGGTGGGACAATTGTCGCAGGCATCGGCTACGCCGTCGAAGTCGCCGTCCGCCGTGTCGTCGAAGCCAGGACAGGCATCGCAGGCATTTGCGACGCCATCTCCGTCGTTGTCGGCGAGGTCATGGAAACCGGGACAAGCGTCACAGCCGTCGGCGATGGTATCGGAGTCGGCGTCCGCGAAATCGTCGAAGCCCGGGCACGCGTCACAGCCATCGGGCGCGCCGTCACCGTCCACGTCGAGGCGATCGTCGAGCCCAGGACACGCGTCGCAGGCGTCCGGTGTGCCGTCGGCGTCGGCATCCTGACTGTCCGGAGCTCCTGGGCACTCGTCGCAGTCGTCGGGCACGAGATCGGTATCGGCATCCTGAGAATCATCGAAGCCAGGGCACAGATCGCACGCGTCTGGCGTGCCATCGCCATCGGTATCGGTGATGTCACCTACGCAGCTGTCGCATCCATTGGGGACGCCGTCCCCGTCCGCATCCTGGGAGTCGTCGAAGCCCGCGCACTGATCGCAGCCATCGGGAACCCCATCGGTATCGGGGTCGACGGAGTCGTCGAATCCAAAGCAGACATCGCACGCGTCCGGCGTGCCGTCATTATCACCGTCAAAATTATCGTTTCCGCCGGCGCAGACATCGCAACCGTCCGGTACGCCGTCGGCGTCGGCATCGTTTGCATCTGGGGCACCGGCACAGGTGTCGCAGTCATCGGCCACGCCGTCGAAGTCGGTATCGACTCCGTCGTCGCCGTTGGGGCAGTTGTCGCACGCATCGGGGAAGCCGTCGGCATCGGCGTCGAGCAGATCCGGGAAGCCGGCACACACATCGCAGCCGTTGGGCACGCCATCGGCATCGCCGTCCTGATCGTCGTCGAAGCCGGCACAGGTGTCGCAGACGTCCGGCGTGCCATCGGCGTCGGCGTCGTCCGCATCGATACCGCCCTGGCAGACGTCGCAACCGTCGGGAACACCGTCGTTATCGCCGTCGAGCGCATCGTCGGCGCCGGCACAGATATCGCAGCCATTGGGCACGCCATCGAAGTCGTTGTCGACATTGTCGTCATTGCCCGGGCACACATCGCACCCGTTTGGAACGCCGTCCAGGTCCGAGTCCTGCGCGTCGTCGGCGCCCTCACAGACGTCGCACCCGTCGGGAACGCCCTCACCATCCGTGTCTACGGCGTCGTTGAACCCCTGACAGAGATCGCAGCCGTCGGCGACGCCATCTCCATCGGCATCGGCCGCGTCGTCAAAGCCCGGGCAGGCATCACAGGCGTTCGGAACGCCATCGAGGTCGGTGTCGAGCCCATTGTCGCCACCGGCACAGGTGTCGCACCCATCGGGGACGCCATCGAGATCGGCGTCCTGGGCATCGTCGAAGCCGCCGCAGATGTCACAGCCATCGGGGACGCTGTCATTGTCCGCGTCTGGTGCGTCGTCGGCGCCCGCACAGATGTCGCAGCCATCCGGAACGCCGTCTCCATCGCCGTCTATCGCATCGTCAAAGCCAATACAGATGTCACAGGCATCGGGCGTGCCATCGGTGTCGCCGTCGACAAAGTCGTCGCCAGCCGCACAGATGTCGCAAGCATCGGCGTTTCCGTCTCCGTCGGAATCGACGGCATCGTCTCCGCCCGCGCAAACATCACAGCCGTCGGGCACGCCGTCAGTATCGGCGTCTGCGGCATCGTCGGAGCCCGGACAGATGTCGCAGCCGTTGGGCACGCCATCCAAGTCGGTGTCGAGGGTGTCGTCGGCGGCCGCACAGATGTCGCAGCCATCGGGAACGCCGTCGGTATCCGCATCCAGCGAGTCGTCACTTCCCTCACAGAGGTCGCAAGCGTCCGCGGTACCGTCGCCATCCGTATCCGTCGTCGGGCCGAAGCAAGGATCACAGCCGTCGGGGAGCCCATCCCCGTCGGCGTCGACGCCATCGTCATTGCCGGCGCAGATGTCGCACCCATTGGGGACGCCGTCGAAGTCGCTGTCCAGAGCGTCGTCGAAACCCTCGCAGATGTCGCAGGCGTCCGCCACGCCATCGGTGTCCCCATCGATCCCGTCGTCGAAGCCCGGACAGGTGTCGCAGCCATCGGCGACGCCGTCGTTGTCGCCGTCCGGCAAATCGTCGAAGCCCGGACAGGCATCACAGCCGTCGGCGACGCCGTCGCTGTCCGTATCGGCCCCATCGTCGAAACCGGGACACACATCACAGCCGTTGGGTACGCCATCGAAGTCACTGTCGAGGCCGTCGTCGAAGCCCGCGCAGATGTCGCACACGTCTGGAACCCCATCGGTGTCGTCGTCGTCGCGGTCGTCGAAGCCCGGGCACTGGTCACAGCCATCGGCGACGCCGTCGGTATCTGAGTCGACCCCGTCGTCGGCCCCTGGACACTGGTCACAGAAGTCCGGAACCGTATCCAGATCCGCATCCAAAGCGTCGTTTCCGCCGACGCAGATGTCGCAGAGGTCACCGACGCCGTCGCCGTCGCCGTCCGACTGACCTGGATTGAAGAGGATGACGCAGTTGTCGCACACGTCTCCGGCACCATCGCTGTCGCCGTCCACCTGGAACGGGTCGAACCCGACCGGGCAGTTGTCACAACCGCTCGGATCGCCATCGCCGTCGGGGTCGATGTTGTCGTTGAATCCGGCGCAGATGTCGCAATCGTCCGGCACGCCGTCACTGTCGCTGTCCTGGGTGTCGTCGAAGCCAGGGCAGGCGTCGCAGCCGTCGGGAACGCCGTCGTTGTCGGCCTCGAGGGCGTCGTCAAAGCCCGGACACAGGTCGCAGAAGGTCGGCACGCCGTCTAGATCTGGATCCAGCGCGTCGTCCCCTCCAGCGCAGATGTCACAGTCGTCGGGAACGGCGTCGCCATCCGCGTCGAGCGTATCGTCGAAACCCACACAGACATCGCAACCATCGGGAATGCCGTCGTTGTCATTCTCGATCGCGTCGTCAAAGCCCTCGCAGAGGTCACAGCCGTTGGGAACGCCGTCCCCGTCCGCGTCGACACCGTCGTTGAATCCACCACAGACGTCGCACCCATTCGGGAAGCCATCGCCGTCGGCATCGAGCTTGTCGTCCGAGCCATCACACACGTCACAGGGGTCGGGCACTCCATCGAGATCGGCGTCGAAGGTATCGGGGAAGCCTGGACAGGCGTCACATCCGTTCGGGACGCCGTCGCCGTCCGAATCGATGACATCGGTAAATCCGGCACAGATGTCGCAGCCGTTGGGCACGCCGTCTCCGTCCGAGTCGAAGGCGTCGTTGAAGCCCGGACAGACATCACACCCATCCGGGACACCGTCGGTGTCTGCATCCAATGCGTCGTCGTTGGATGGGCAGAGGTCGCAGGCGTCTCCAAAGCTGTCGGTATCGGTGTCGGTCTGGGCCAGATTCTGGACCAGTGGACAGTTGTCGCAGCCGTCGGGAATGCCGTCGCCATCGGCCTCGGCCAGATCCGGGAAGCCGGAGCAGACATCACACCCATCGGGCACGGAGTCTACATCCGCGTCCTGGGTATCGTCGAAGCCGTCGCAGACGTCGCACGCATCGGGCGTACCATCGCCATCGGAGTCCCCGACATCGCTTCCCAGCGGGCAGATGTCGCAACCATCGGGGATGCCGTCTCCATCGGTGTCCTGGAAATCGTCGAAGCCCAGACACAGGTCGCAGTCATCCGGGGCGCCATCCACATCGGTATCGGTCAGATCATCTCCACCCGGGCAGACGTCACAGCCGTCGGCGATGGTGTCGAGGTCGGTGTCGATGTTGTCGTTGAATCCGCCACACACGTCGCATCCGTCCGGGACGCCATCGCCGTCGAAGTCGAGATTGTCATCGGAGCCGACACACACATCGCAGGCGTCGGCCACGCCGTCGAGATCGGTGTCGGGACAGTCGGGGTCGTCACAGTCCACCAGGAGATCGAGGTCGTCGTCGACGAAGTTGTCGCAGATCTCAACCAGACAGATGACGTCGAGCGAGCAGTCGGGGTCGGCGCAGTCGACGAGCACATCTCCGTCGTTGTCGCTGCCGTCGTCGCAGTCCTCGTTGCAGCCGATGGTGCCGTCGTCGAAGTGCAGGTCGAAGCTCCCGACTCCGATGTAGGGTTCGACGACGATGTAGTAGGTCGTGCCCAACACCGCCGCGAACGTGACCGAGTCGGTGACCGCGGTGTCGAAGTCATCCGACGCGCCCAGACATCCGGACTGATCGCAGGTATCGGGCAACACATAGAGGTTGTGGTTGGTCGTCATATTGTCGATCCAGACGGTGACGTTGCCGGTGTTCTGGGGCGTGAACTCGTAGATGTTCTCCTGGTTCTGCTCGATCAGCGGTCCGTTCGGCGTGCCACAGCTGTAGTAGTCGAGTACGTCCGTGCCCTGAGCCGTGGTCTCGTTGATCAAATCCGTGCTGCAGGTGATGGTCGCCTCGATGTCGGTCGGAGGCGAACACGGCACGGGACAGCCGATCTGAATCAGGAAGTCGGAGATGCAGCCCCCGCTCGAGTTGTCTACGGAGATGTGGTAGTTCGACCCGTCGCCGATGAGGGAGACCTGCTCTTCTGCGAACGGCCCCGTGTTGTCCGAGAAGCCCTCGCAGGTGCCAACGCCCATCGCACAGCCACCCTGCTGTACGAACAAATCTGTGTTGTCGAAGGGGTTGAGGGGAATCGGAAACAGATCGACGTAGAACTCCTGTCCGATGTCCGAGTTGAAGATCCAGACCTCTTCGCCGCCAGGATAGGTGTCGGCATTGCAAGGGTATTGCCCCTGCTGGTTTGGACACTCTGTGTATGAGCTATACGTCTGGTTGCACTGGATGATGAACGGATTGCCGCAGGTGCCCTGTGCCTGGGCGGGCGCCGCATAGAACACCGAGAAGGCCAGGAGTAGCGCACCGATCAACCGCGCCACCGACGTGCGTCTCACGAACAGAAGCACGATTGGGAGCAACACGATCGCCGAGCTCGGGCCCGTGGTCGCGCACCCGCACCCCTCCTCCTCGACCGGGGGCTTTCCGCCACCGCCAACCACGTCACAGGCGCCATCCTCGTCGATGTCGCCGTCGCAGTCGTTGTCCTCCGAATCGCAGAACTCGACGTTGCCGGGATGGTTCCAACCGTCGCTGTCGTCGCAATCCCCCGCGGCAATGGTGAACCCATCGCCATCGGCGTCGAAGAAGTCCTCGTCGATGTCTCCGTCGCAGTCGTCGTCGAGCCCGTTTTCGGCCTCGGCTTGGCCTGGGTAGATGGTGGGGCTGTCGTCGTCGCAGTCTCCCTCGTCCTCGGAGACGCCGTCGCCATCATCGTCCGAGAACTCGGAGCCCTCGTCGATCACACCGTCACAATCATCGTCGATGCCGTTGGGAAGGTCGTCGGCGATGGGACCCACGTTTGGATCGGCGTCATTGCAGTCGCCCTCCGCCTCGCTGTAGCCGTCCCCGTCGTCATCGAAGATCTCGGTGTCCTCGTCGATCACGCCATCGCAGTCGTTGTCGACACCATCGGCGACCTCGACGGCACCGGGTCGGGTGTTGGGGTCGGAGTCGTCGCAGTCCAGGCCCTCGGCAACGCCATCGCCGTCGCTGTCGTTGATGCCGTCGTCGACCTGGCCGTCGCAGTCGTCATCGAATCCGTTGTTGTCGATCTCGACGGCGGCGGGATTGGCGTATGGATTGCCGTCATCGCAGTCCCCACCAATGGAACCATCGACGCAGGCAAACGTTTCGCAGTATCCATCGCCATCGTCGTCTACACACTCGGTGCCGTTGTCGATGACCAGGTCGCAGTCGTTGTCGATCACGTCGCAGATCTCCGGATTGCCCGGATACCGGTTGGCATCCGAATCGTCGCAGTCGCCGCCGGCCTCGGTGAAGCCATCCCCGTCGTCGTCGGCCCAGATCGTGTCCTCGTCCACCTGGCCATCGCAGTCCTCGTCGATGCCATCGGGGTTTTCGAATTGACCGGGGTTGATTGCAGCGTCGCTGTCCACGCAGTCTCCATCGCAAGTTCCGTACCCATCGCCGTCCAGGTCAAAGGACTCGACGGTCGGGTCGTTGTCGTCGCAGTCGGTGCAGTCGAAGTCCAGATCGCCATCGAGGTCCACCTGTCCAAACTGACCCGGACAGGGATCGCAGGCGTCCCCGAGGAGGTCGCCATCGGTGTCGTCCTGGGTCGGGTTCGGCGCGAAATCACAGTTGTCGCAGTCGTCAGCCAGCAGGTCGAAATCCGCGTCAAAACGGTCGTCTCCCCCTGCGCATGTATCGCAGGGATCGGGCACGGTGTCGCCATCGGAATCGGTTCCGTCCGGCCCCAAACCGCAGATGTCGCAAGCGTCGGGCACGCCGTCGAAGTCGGCGTCCTGCAGATCGTCTCCGCCCGGACAGAGCTCGCAGTCGTCGGGAACCGTGTCGGCGTCGCTGTCCTGCAGATCGTCTCCGCCGTCGCAGACATCGCAGGGGTCGGGCACCGTGTCGCCGTCCAGGTCGCCCGCCAGGTCATCGAACCCGGGGCACACATCGCAGTCGTCGGGCACAAAATCGTTATCGGTGTCGATGGCGTCATCGCCCAGGCAGACGTCGCAGCCGTCCGGAACACCATCGGAATCGGCGTCGAACCTGTCATCGTAGCCCGGACACACGTCGCAGAAGTTCGGGATGGTGTCGCCGTCCAGGTCGTCCCGGTCGTCGCCGCCCGAGCACAGATCACAGCCATTGGGAACCGAGTCGCTGTCGTCGTCGAGGTTGTCGTCGAATCCCTGGCAGACGTCGCAGGCGTTTGCGATGCCGTCGAGGTCGTTGTCGATTCCGTTGTCTTGGAGCGCGCAGCTATCGCAAAGGTCGCCGATGCCATCGCCATCGAAGTCGGTGTCGGACGGATCGAAGTCGTCGGGGCAGCTGTCACACCCGTCCGCGAGCCCATCGCCGTCGGTGTCGTCGGTGTCGTCAAAGCCTGGACACAGGTCACACTCGTCGCCATTGCCGTCCAGATCGAGGTCCAACTGGATGGGATTGGCCACTGTCGGACAGTTGTCGCAGACGTCCCCGGTGCCGTCTCCGTCGGCGTCCACATCGAATGGATCGGCATCGTCCCGGCAGCTGTCACACTGGTTTCCGAGGCCATCGCCATCGGCGTCGAGCTGACTTGGGTTTCCGTTTACGGGACAGTTGTCGCAGCCATCTGCAGTTCCATCTCCGTCGGTATCGGCGTTGTCGTCGTAGCCCAGGCAAGCGTCGCAGCCATCCGCGACACCGTCGGAGTCGATGTCGGCGTCATCGTCGAATCCCGGACAGGCGTCGCAGTCGTCGGCGTAGCCATCGGAATCGCCGTCCGCCAGGTCGTCGAAGCCCGGGCAGGCGTCACAGAAGTCGGGGATGGAGTCGTTGTCCAGGTCCACCGCATCGTTTCCGCCGACGCAGATGTCACAACCGTTGGGAACGCTGTCTCCATCGGGGTCGAATCCATCGTCAAAACCGGCGCAGATATCGCAGCCGTCGGGGACGGCATCCAGGTCCGCGTCCAAGGTGTCGTCGAAGCCCGGGCACGCATCGCACGCATCCGCAACGCCGTCATTGTCGAGGTCGTTGGGCGGGCCGAAGCAGCTGTCACAGCCATTGGGAATCCCATCGGCGTCGACATCGAGGCTGTCGTCGAAACCCGCGCACAGATCGCAGCCGTCCGGAACGCCATCGGCATCGCCATCGAGGGTGTCGTCGGACCCGCTACAGGCATCGCACCCGTCGGGAACGCCGTCGGTATCTACGTCGAAATTATCGTTGAAACCGGCACAGTCGTCACACCCGTTTGGGACGCCGTCGGCGTCGGAGTCCTGCGCGTCGTTGGACCCTTCGCAGGCGTCGCATGCGTCCGGCACCCCGTCGCCGTCGGTGTCTGTCAGGTCGTCGCCGCCGGGGCAGACATCGCAGCCGTCGGGCACGGTGTCGGTGTCTACGTCGACGTTGTCGTTGAAGCCCGGACAGACGTCGCAGGCATTGGCGACCGAGTCGAGATCGGCATCGGCGAGATCGTCGAAGCCTGGGCAGGCGTCGCAGCCGTCCGGCACCGTGTCGGTATCGGCGTCGGCGAGGTCGTCGAATGTCGCACAGGCATCGCAGCCGTCTGGCACGGTGTCGCCATCTGCGTCCTCGGTGTCGTCGAACCCGGGACAGCTGTCGCAGGCGTCGGGCACGCCGTCGGTGTCGGCGTCGATGGCGTCGTTGGTTCCCGGACAGGCGTCGCAGCCATCTGGGACCGAGTCGGCGTCGCTATCCACACCGTCATCGAAGCCCGGGCACAGGTCACAGCCGTCGGGAACGGCATCGAAATCGGCGTCCGCCGTGTCGTCCAGGCCTGGGCATGCATCGCAGCCGTCGGGCACCCCGTCGGTGTCGGCGTCGACGACATCATCGAAACCCGGACACGCATCGCACCCGTTTGGAACGCCATCGGTATCGGCGTCCAGGGCATCGTCGAAACCGGCGCACAGATCGCAGGCATCCGGCACGGTGTCGTTGTCGGCGTCCAAGGTGTCGTCCCCCGCACAGACGTCGCAGCCGTCTGCCACGCCGTCGCCGTCCGCATCGGCCGTGTCGTCGAAGCCGGGGCAGGCGTCACATGCGTCGGGAGCACCGTCGGAATCGACGTCGAGGTTGTCGTCGAAACCGGGGCACGCATCACAGAGATCGGGGGCGCCATCCAGGTCGGCATCGATGGCGTCGTCGAAGGATGCGCACCGATCGCAGCCGTCGGCTACGCCGTCGCTGTCCGCATCGGCCGTGTCGTCGAAACCGGGACATTGGTCACAGTCATCCGGCGCCAGATCGTTGTCGGCATCGAGGCCGTCGTCGGAGCCTGGACAGGCATCACAGCCGTTGGGGACGCCGTCCAGGTCGCTGTCGAGCGCATCGTCGAGGCCAGGGCAGGCGTCGCACGCGTCGGCGACGCCGTCCAGGTCGGCGTCGAGGAAGTCGTCAAAGCCTGGACACGCGTCACAATCATCGGGGGCGCCGTCGACATCGTCGTCGAGCGTGTCATCGAACCCAGGGCAGGCATCACAACCATCGGGGACGCCGTCGTTGTCCGCATCTGCGGTGTCGTCTGAGCCGGCACACGCATCGCAGAAGTTCGGGACGCCATCTACGTCGGTGTCGAGGCTGTCATCACCGCCCGGACAGAGGTCGCACAGGTCAGGTGCACCGTCTCCGTCGGCATCGAGCTTGTCGTCGAAAGCCGCACAAGCGTCGCAATCATCCGGCACGCCATCGACGTCGGCGTCCTGGCTGTCGTCGAAGCCCGGACACGCATCACAGCCGTCCGGGACCCCGTCGATGTCGGTGTCCACTCCGTCGTCGGCACCCGGGCATTGGTCGCAGCCATTGGGAACGCCGTCGCTGTCGGTGTCGAGACTGTCATCGGATCCGGCACAGATGTCGCAGCCATCTGGAACGCCATCGCCGTCGGCATCGGCGTTGTCGTCGAAAGTCGGACAGGCGTCGCAGGGATCGGGGGCACCGTCGCCGTCCGCATCGATGGCGTCATTGAAGCCCGCACAGGCATCGCAGTCATCGGGCACCGAGTCGCCGTCACTGTCGACACCGTCGTCACCACCAATGCAGATATCGCATACATCGCCGACATTGTCGGCGTCGCCATCGAGTTGCGGCCCATTTCCGATCAGCGGACAGTTGTCGCAGACGGTGCCTACTCCGTCCAGGTCCCCATCGGCCTGGAGCCCATTCGCGACCGCGGGACAGTTGTCACACCCATCGGGAATGCTGTCCGAATCGCCGTCGAGCCGGTCGTCGAATCCCACGCACAGGTCACAGAGATCGGGTGCGCCATCGAAATCGGCGTCGATGGCATCGTCGAAGCCCGGACACGCATCACACCCGTCTGCGACCCCATCGCCGTCGGCGTCGAAGGCGTTGTCGAAGAGCGGGCAGGCATCGCAGTCGTCGGGCTCCGAATCTCCATCGGTGTCGACGGTGTCGTCTCCGCCGAGGCAGATGTCGCAGCCGTTGGGCACGCCATCGAGATCGGCGTCGGCGAGATCGTCGAAGCCGGGACAGGCGTCACAGGGGTCGGGGATGGTGTCGCCATCGGCGTCGATGTTGTCGTTCACACCCGGACAGAGATCGCACCCGTCGGGCGCGCCGTCGCCGTCCGCGTCGGCGAGATCATCGAAACCGGGACAGGCATCACAGAAATCCGCGACGCCGTCGGTGTCCGCATCGAGGGTGTCGTCGCCGCCGGCACACCCATCACAGGCATCGGGAACGGTGTCGAAGTCGGCGTCGAATGCGTCGTCGAACCCCTCGCAGGCGTCGCAGCCATCTGGAACACCGTCCGAGTCCGTGTCGGCCAGATCATCGCCACCGGCGCAGATATCGCAGCCGTCCGGTACGCCGTCCACGTCGGCGTCGAGGAAGTCGTCAAAGCCGGCGCAGGTGTCGCACAGATCCGGCATCAGGTCGTTGTCGATATCGATGGTGTCGTCGAAGCCGGGACAGAGATCACACGCGTCTCCGCTGCCATCTCCGTCGGTGTCCGCCTGTCCACCGTTGAAGGCGTTCGGACAGTTGTCGCAGGAGTCCGGGAAGAGGTCGCTGTCGGCGTCGCCCTCGAAGAAGTTGTCGTCACAGTCCGTTCCGCCGCAGATTCCGCCCGCATCGACAAACGTGTCCTGATCGTCGTCGCAGCAGAAGACCTCGGCGAAACACTCCGAGTCCGCGCAGTCCATGTCTCCGTCGCCATCGTCGTCAAAGACGTTGTTGCACAGCTCGGGGATCGGGCACGCCTCGTTGGTGCCGCCCGGAGTGCCCTGGTCGCCAGATCCGTACGCCGCGACGCCCGGGCACCAGTTGGCCAGAGAATCGTTGCCAGACTCGGTGAGCGCTCCGGGGTCCAGAGACATCGTCACACCAGGAGCCCATGGCCAGGTATCGTCGTAGGCGACGCGATCGATCTGGACCAATCCGCAGGTCAACACCAACTCATCGGCCGTATTACCCAGCTGAAAGCTGAATCCCGGGCCATAGGCATAGTCGCCGGGAACGCCGAGTCCATTCGTGAGGTCATCGCCGTTGCGGACCATGAGGAAGGAGGCGCCCGAGGCGATGTGTATCGGCAAACCGGCGTCGAAGATGAAGTGGCTGTCGCCCCCATCGTCGGACAGGACACACGTCGACAGATCCAGCGTTCCACTGGAGACATTGGTGAGTTCGAACCACTCGCCCTCGGAGTCGGAGACCGGGTTGTTGGGATCGATCATCACCTCGCTGAAGATGATGTCGCCGAAGGCGGGGTCGCAGACGCCGCCGTTGTCGTTCGACCCATCGCAGTCGTTGTCGAGTCCGTCGCAGATCTCCGGAACCGGGCCAATGGCGCCGGTACAGACACCCAGGACGCCTCCGGAACAGGTCTCCGCGCCCGGCGTGCACTCGCCGACACCGCTTCCGCAGTCGCGGAAGAGCAGATCGCAGTCCGGATCCGCACAATCAGTCAGTCCGTCGGGCTCGTTGTCGAGGCCGTCGAAACAGGTGGACTGCACCTCGTTGGGGATGCTGTCGTAGGTGACGTACATCTGCGGCTGGTTACCCAGCCCGATCCTGGTGATCTCGAAGTAGGCGTCCCCGGTTCCATTCCCATTGAACTCGGTGAAGTGATCGCCTACGTGCATGCCAACGGCGACCCAGTCCTGAGGCAAGAGCGCCTCCAGATCGGCGTTGGCGGGGCCGTTGAGGACGATGCCGACCTGACCAAAGAAGTCGTCGAACCAGCCAGACGCCGGCGGGATGTAGTTCGACGTGTACTCCACAGCCGTCGCCGGAGCCAAGGCATTCCACAGTGCCGCGTCGGTCATGGTCTCGGGATCTGTCGGCGCCCCGACTCGCACGAAGTCGACATCGAAGAAGTTCGTCTTCAAGTTGACGTCGGCGTTGACCTCGGTCTGCAGGATGAGGCCGATGTCGGGGATGGCCACCGTAGTGAACTTGAGGGTCCCGCGGAAACAGCGGTCGTTCGCCGTGCCGAAATTGTCGATGAATCCAATGCGGTACAGAGATGCGGCGCCGCCCCGGGTGAGTACACCGTTGTTGCAGTCCGAGGTCCGATCGATGGGGTAGGTGCCAGTGACCGCGCCTACTGCAGCCTCGATGATCGGATCGACCACGATGGGCCAGGACCGGGCCGGGTCTCGAAGCCACGACGCCGGGGTGAGCACGGACAGATCCATCGAGCCGTCCGCCAGGACCTCGCCGACGTATCGAATGGGCGTGCCGTCGCTGGGGTGGTCGCGCTCGTAGGCCACCGGGGATGCGAGGCGGAAGAGCCACTCGCCCTCGGCGTCCACGAAGTCGATGGGCAGGGCGGTGTCGAAGGCGCCGGTCAGCGGCTCGCCGTTCACGGTCGGAGTGAGACCGGCGTGCACAGCAAGTCGACCGCCAAATGCGACGTCCCCGGTACCAGGAGGTGGAACATCGAGGATGATGTCGTGCTTGATTCCCCAACTATCAACGGAAATGGTCTCGGAGGTGTCGGGCCATGTACCGACGAATGTGCCCTTGGGACCGTCTACGTCCGGGGCTATGGAACGACCTCGGAGCACCTCGTCGTCGATGACCCGATCGGTGGGCGCCCAATGGATCCACCAATCGCCGTCCCGGAGCGTCAGGCCATCATCGGAGCGCGCGCCGAGCTCGGTGGAGAACAGGTGGGTCTCGTTTATCCACCCCTCGCTCGCGGCCCGCAGCGTCGGGTCAATGGGGTGCCAGAGTCCCATTGGGTCCTGGAAGTTGACGGGGCCAACCGAGAGAACGGCAATGTCGAGTCCATCGGAAGGTCGATGGAATGTGTAGGACGTCTCGGTGCGCAACGAGAGAACTTCGTCCGCCTCCGTGATGCCGTGGCTTGCATAGAAGCCGGCGAGGATGTGAGGTCCTGGGGACTGGGCATCCGGAGGAGACTCCGCCGGTTGTCCACATCCGAAGGCCAGAAGCGCAGACAACGCTCTGGCGCTTTTCGTTCCCATCATGCGCGGTCATCCCCCAGTCGCCGCGTCGCGGTCGTGCCGCGTACGCACGCCAATGGAGCATTCTAGACGGCCTTTCACTTAAGTTACAACGCGCACGCGCGGGCCGATTGTGCTAGCGGCACGCGGCCCACCCTTTTGACAGCTGGACAGTTCGAATGACCTACATGGTGACCGGCGCGTTCAGCTTCACCGGCCGACACGTGGCCAAGCGACTCCTCGAAGAGGGAGAAGAAGTCCGCACGATGACGCGCTTTCCCCAGTCGGCGAGTCCGTTCGCGGAGGCCGTACCGGCTGTCCCCTTTGACTACGACGACGTCGGCGCCCTGACACAGGCACTGCGCGGATGTGACCGGTTGATCAACACCTACTGGCGCCGGCAACCGGAGGGAAATCTCGGGTACGACCGGGTCGTTCAGCAATCGAAAAACCTCTTCGCAGCGGCCAAAGCCGTGGGCATAGAGCGGATCGTGCACATGAGCATCAACGACCCTCACGGCAAGAAATTCCCGTACTTCCGGGCCAAGTGCGCCACCGAACGGGCGGTCCGAGAGTGCACGGTGTCGTCGGTGGTCGTTCGACCCCAGCTCGTCTTCGGAGACGGCGAGCTACTGATCAACAATCTGGCCTGGACGCTGCGGCAATCGCGGCTGGCCGCCGTGCCGGGAGACGGGCAATACCTGATGCAACCCATCCATGCTTCCGACTACGCCGAGCTGATCGTCGGACTGTCGCGCAACCGACGTGACGGGGTGGTCAACGGCGTCGGCCCCGATGTGATGACCTACGACGACATGGTGAGCATGGTCGGCAATGCCATCGGTCGCAAGCCGAGAATTCTCCACGTGCACCCGAAGTTCTTCGACCGTGTTGCCCGACTGATCAACCGCTTCGTCGAGGAACCGACCGTGCTGGACTACGAGGTCTACGGCTGCCTCGTCGAGAACGGCGTCGTGCCGCGCGAGCCGCAGGGCACACGCCGGCTCGTGGACTGGCTGCGCGACCACGCCGATTCACTTGGCCGACGCTATGCCGACCAGGACCGACGGCCGTTCAGCGGGTAGGTTGACCCGTAGGCCGTCGAGATTGGCTTCGATGGCCTTGCTCAGCTGTCCGCGAATCGCCCAGCCGAGGACCCACTCGATGACCCGCGCCGACAGGGAGACCTCCATGATCTGGACGACCTGGGTCCCGCCACCCAGATCCGCCAGCCGAAAGTGCACGTGCAGGTCTTTCATCATCCGTGGCAAACCTTCATAAGCGTGCAGGGTGTACCCCCTCTCGGGATCCCAGATCGTCACCCGTTCTTTGGCGTAGCCGCCGGCGGCAATGTCGCAGTGCCGGGCAGCACCGACACCTTGGCGTTGGTCGCCGAGCCACCACGATTTGGACACGCCCGGTGAGTAGTCGGCGACCGCGCCCAGATCGGAAAGCACGGCCCAAACGGTAGCTCTGGAGGCCTCGAGAGCGATGGTTCTCTCTACTCTGATCATGTCGTTCTTCCTTTCGTTTGAGGGTGTCGACAAGGTAGGAGTTCGACAGTCATACGAGAAATGAATAGAATCTATAATCATCATGTGTTTTTGGTATGACTGAGCTTGCGCAACTGGACCTGAACCTCCTCGTCGTACTGCACGCACTGCTCGTCGAGCGGCACGTCACCCGAGCTGCCGCGCGGATCCACATCAGCCAGCCCGCGGCAAGTCGCTCCCTCCATCGCTTGCGAGACATGTTCGGCGACCCGCTCCTCGTCCGCAGCGGCCGAAGCATGGAGCTCACGCCTCGCGCCGAAAACCTGCTGGGGCCATTGGACGAGGTCCTGCGGAACATCCGGGGCCTTGTAGCGCCCGTCGAATTCGTGCCCGCAAACGCGACCGGCCGAGTGCGCATCGCCGCGCCCGACGTCCTCACCTACATGCTGCTACCGGCGCTGATGCGTCGACTCAGCGAACAAGCGCCCGGGCTCGAGCTGCAGGTCGTGCAGTGGTCCCATCGTTGGAGAGAACATCTCGCCAGCGGGGACGTGGATCTGACCATCGGCGAGCCTACCGGAGACGAGCCGGGGATCTATACCCGCGCCTTGGTCGTCAACACCTGGGCCTCAGTTGTGCGCACCGGCCATCCAGCGCTCCAAGAGCCGTGGACTGTCCAGTCCTTCGCCGCCCTGCCCCACCTGCTGGTGTCCATCACAGGAGATGGAGAAGGACAGGTCGATCGCGCACTTGCGGCCCACGGCCTGCGGCGCCGGGTCGCCATGAGGATCCCCTACGCGGTCCTCTCTCCCCTGATCATCGCCGATACGGATCTGGTCCTGACCACAGCGCGGTGGCTCGCTGAGAAGCTGGCGCACGGCTCGGGCCTTTGCGTTCTCGACACCCCGGTCGAACTCGCGCCCGTAGACCTTCCGATGGTCTGGCACGAGCGCGTTCACCGCGATCCGCGGCACCGATGGGTGCGCCAGCTCCTCGTCGACGTGGCCTCTGCCTAGCCCGGCGAACCGTGGAACCGCTCACCGGCGAGGATCCGATCGCGCACGGTCTCCCGGAGGCTCGCCAGCTCGTCGGCGTTCAGCTCTCCATCGGCGTCGAGGTCGAACTCGGCGATCAGACTGTCGACGAAACAACTCGGAGGACGATCCCCTCGCTCGGCGTCTGGAGAGGCCGATTCCGAAGACTTTCCTTCCTTCTCGGGAGGCGGCCCGCAAGCGCCGTCCACGTTTTCGTGCATCACCTCGTGATCGCTCTCGATCGCCGCTCGGGCGACTGCGTGTTCCTCATCGGACAGCTCTCCGTCTCCGTCTGCATCGAAATCTTCCAACAACCGCGCCGCCATCACCTCGCAACGCACCGTGAAGTCCTCCAGGAGCAGCTCGCGCTCTCCCACAGAGAGGTCGCCGCTGTCGTCGGCGTCGTACACCAGCGTCAGAACGGAGAACAGGTCGTCGCGCATCTGGGGGTCTGCCCCTTGATGATCAGAGGCGACATCGTTGCACTCGCCCTTGTTCAGAGCCTCGTCTCGATCGCTGTCGTAATGGGCAAAGAGCGCGTCGAAGTCGCCTGCGGCGTCGCATTCGCGACCCATACCCGCGGGTTCGATCGGTCCCGAACCGCCATCGGAGGCCCGCAGCGAAACCACGTCGTTTTCGGCGCTGATGGCGGTGATGAGGAGCTCGTCCTCGGCGCTCAGGCCGTAGTCGATTCCACAGGCCGTCAGCGCGAGGAGGGAGAGGGCAGAGAGGGCTGGCTTGTTCAGGTAGCGCATGGCTACTCCTGGGATGTCCCGCCCTTTTGGGCAGGGGGGTTGGGAGCGAGTGAAACCGTCCAGCTCGGTCTCATCCCAACCAGCGCAATACACCCGCCGTTCGCTTGTCTGGAAATGTCAGGGCTGCCCGTTCACCTCGTCAGGATCCCACCCGCCGAGGGAGCCACAGCCGACGATCAGGCGATTCCGATCCTGTCCGAATACCACATAGGTACGCCCGAAACGGGCAGGTTCTCGGCCAGCGCTCGCACCAGGTCCGACCCGTTCACATGCAGGCCGCCTTGGGTCTCGGACGAGGTCCACTGGGTCGTGGGCATGAAATGCCGGTCATGTCATTACATCTGCACTTCACCACCACGGTAGCAGGTGGGACACCAGAGGCAAATTCGCTTTTTGCGGTGTAAGCCTCTGATCTCCTTCAAGCAGGACATTATAAATCAACGGTATCTTCTGTGTATGGGAATTTCGTCGAAAGTCAAGTTTTCAACCAGACAACCGAAAACACGACTTCTTCACACGGGACCCGTCTCCTCTTCTCTAAGTTCCGACCCATCGACGGAGGTGAGAAGTGTTGCGAAGACTCCTTTTGAGCGTCGCGCTGATGACGGCGTTCCCGGCCATGGCCACCAGCGTGGTCGCTCTCGACATCGTCGAACAAGCCGGGGAGTCCACCGCCATTGTGGATGCCATCGTCGGCCACAGCATCGAGGTCGTCGATGAAGACACCGGTCAGGGCTACACCGACACCACGCTGCACATCCACTCCAACGTCGCTGGCACCGCACCCGAGCAGATCCGAATACGCCAGATCAAAGGGGAGCGACCCGATGGCACCCGGTTCTTCGTAGTCGGAGACGCCGAGGTTGAAGAGGGAGAGCGCATCGTCGCTTTCATCCGAAAATATCCCGATGGATTCTGGTACTTCACGGCGCTGAACCAGAGCGTGTGGCACGTCGCAGACAGAGGTCGTGACCCACGGGTCACCCGCTCGTTCGACGGACTCGAGATGTATCGAAGAACCGAGCGGGGCGTGCTGCCGGCCAACGAGTCTCCCCAGAACTTCGACACCCTCTCCCAGCTCCTCTCCGAGCTCCACGGCTTGCCCTGTGAAGGTGCCCGATGATCGCCCTCGTGATGGCCACCATGCTCTCCGACGCCCAGGCCTGGGCCCCCCTCGACACCTGTGGCGGCTGGCCGACCAAGTGGCACGGCACCACGACCTGGCGCATGACCAACGTCGGTGGGAGCTATTACAGCGGCCTCAATGATGCGGCGGTCTTGAACGCCGTCTCCGATGGATTCCAGGTCTGGTCCGACGCCGCCTGCTGCTCCGATTTCGCCCACCAATTCGGCGGCGACACGGCGATCGGCTGGAACACCAACGACAACACCAACGCCATCGAGTTCGAGGAGAACAGCTGGCCCGGTGGAATGGGCGGGGTGAACTCCACCATCGCCGTGACCACCCCGGTGTACTCCCTCGGCAACTGCGAGATCTTCAACGCCGATCAGCTCTACAACGCGGTGGGTTTCGACTTCACGGTCTCCAACAATCCGGGCTGGAACGACACCGATCTGCAGAGCATCACCGCCCACGAGAACGGCCATTGGCTCGGCCTCGACCACTCGAACTCGCCCGACGCCACGATGTACTCGACATACTCGGGGGGCATCGGCGACCGAACCCTGCACACCGACGATGAAAACGCGGTTTGCACCATGTATCCCGGCAACTGCGGCCCGATGTGTGAGGGCACCGATGTCATCGCGTGCGACGACGCCGTCAACGGCACGACCGTCGGGGGCGCCAACACCGTCCAGACCTGGGCCTGCGCCAACTGGGAGACGAGCGGCCCGGAGGCGGTCTATTCCTTCACGTCCACCGTGACCGGAGACGTCGCTATCCAGCTCACCGGGCTCAACGACGATCTCGACCTGTTCGTCACCGACGACGACGCGGGCAGCTGTGACAACCAGAACTGCATCGCCTCGGGAACCGCCTACACGGCAGACGAAGAGGTGATCCTCCCCGCCGTCGCCGGCACGACCTACCAGATCGTCATCGATGGATGGGGCGGCGCGAGCTCTTCATTCTCCCTGGGCACCGACTGCGGCGCTGGCCCCGGTGTTCCGGCGGGCGATTGCGCGTCCACCGCGACCCTGAACTGCGGTGTACCGACGTCGGGCACCAACGCCGGCGGCGCCAACGAGGTCACCCTCTTCGACTGCGCCCAGTGGGACACCACGGGGCCCGAGAAGGTCTTCGCACTCACGGCGCCCGGCGATGGCAACATCACCATCGACCTGACAGGACTCGACGCCGATCTCGACCTGTTCGTCACGACCGACGCTTCGGGAGCTTGCGACGAGAACGGCTGCATCGGCCTCTCTGGAAACAACAATACCGACCCCGAGCAAGTCTCGTTCGCCGGCATCGCGGGTGTCACCTACATGGTCGTCATCGATGGATACGACGGCGCCGTGTCGAACTTCGACCTCGACGCCAGCTGTCCTGCCGGAGGTGGTGGCGAGGACACCGACGAGCCCGAAGACACCGACGAACCAACCGATCCGGGTGACGGAACAGACGGGAATGGCAAGGGCGACGGGACCGACCCCGGCGACGACACCGGTCTCCCCGCGGATCCCGGGAACGACGGAACTGCAGCCGAAGACGACGGGGCGATGGACCCCTACTACATCCCTGGCGGCTGCTCCTGCACCACCGGAGGCGGCGGACCCGCTCCCGTGTTTGGCTTGACGCTTCTCGCGGCGGCGCTCACCCGCCGGAGACGACCTTCAGCGACGCCGTAGGAGACTGGCAACGGCGTATCCACTCACGCCCGCGCCCAGGACCGTCCAGGAGTAGATCGGGTTGATCTTCGACAGATCGGTCGTGCTCGGGTTGGCACCCAAGGTGAGCACGCCTCCGAAACCCATCATCGCCGTGCCCTGGATCAGCGTGACGACAGCCGGTCCCGGCTCCATCCACACGGTGCCCTCCCCTCGCCTGCCGGCATCGATCGCGAAAGCCAACTGCAGGCCGCCGAGGCCGATGTGCCCTCCTCCAGACATTCCCAGGGTGAACGCGTCGTCTGGGTTGTCGGTGAAGGCCGCGCCCAGCGTGACATACCCCAGGCCGATGCCCGCGATGGACCATGCAGACAGGGCCGTGCCAGCGGTCCACGAGCGGTGCATGGGCCGATCGTGGAACGCCGCGTCCGCCATGAAACCGGCGTGCAGAACCGAGAATCCGTAGGCAGTGGACATCGCGGCCACCTGCACGGCTCGCTCGTCGGGCTCGGACAACTCGAAGGCCATGGCACTCGCGGCCAACAACACAGTCGTGAACACCATTCGAACTCCAGGTCAGTGCAGCTGAGCCCTTGGCCGTCGAGGCGCAGCGGCGAAGAAATCGGCAACCAAACGGGTCCAGTAGTCGGCGTTCCAGTTGTGGTCCCCGGCAGGATCGATCAGCCGAACGACGTCCCGACCGCCACCCGTCCATCGCGCCGCGTCGACCACAGTCGGCACCTTCAGAGCCATGGACGCCTTCTTCCCATCGATCTGCTCGATCCAGGGCTTCAGGGCCTCGTCGAGAGGGACCACTTGGCGGGTCTTGTGATCGCCGCAGTCCAGCGGGCCGCCGCCAGTGGGTACGCGGGCATCGGCGCCACCGTGGAGGTGCATGACCGACACCGCCGGCGGCTTGGGATCCTGGAAACCGAGGTCCTCCTCCCTGAAGCGAACGGCCGCAGACGCCGCTGCGATCGCGGTGATCCACTCTGGATATTGGCAGGCCATGGCGTAGGCTCGTCGGCCCCCTGCCCCATGGCCGACGATGTAGACGCGGGTCGGATCGCCACCACCCAGCGCCGCGCCGCGCAGGATGAGATGGGTGAGGTAGACGTTGTCGGCCTTCTGATTGCCCTTGCCGTAGCTCGGAAAGAGACCCAACCAACCCCGCTCGGCGCACACCTCACGCCAGCCGAATTTCTCATAGGCCGTTTCGGGGTCGTCACCCGTGTCGTGCATACCGATGACCATGGGGGCGAGAGCGTCGGGGGCGAGGCCATCGGGCACGATAAAGGCGCAGGTGCGATTCTTGCCGCCGATGCGGTCCTTGAGCTTGTGGATCGCCGGGGACCAGCGCTCTACCGGTTTCGAACCGCATCCGACAGCGCCCGCCATCAGGCCCAGCAGAACCTGTCGGCGGGTCGGCTCGATCAAGGGCCAGGAGAAGGGGTCGGACGGCATCGGTCGCATTCTAATTCCATTCACGGTCAGTCCTTCTTCGAAAGCAGGTCGGTGAGCTCTCGAGGCACCGTGCCACTCCAACCGCGTTCCCGGTTTCTGGCCTCCTCAGCCCGTTGTCGGATGTTGGCGCACAACCAGTCGGCGTGACTCCTCTTCGCGGGGGCGGATTGACCATCGACTGAGAGGATAGCCTCAAGGGGAAAGCCGTTACTCGAGGGGTCATGGCGTGCAAGAACAGGCAAATCGCGGCCATCGGGCTCTTTGGGCTCGCAGCATGCGCACAGGGCGGTCACACGACGCCCACCCAGCCGGTCGAGCCCAGTCCAAACTTCCTCGTCGTCATGTCCGATGACCAGGGTGTCGACTGGGTCGGCGCCTTCAACGAGGAGTTCATCGAGCGCCCCCTCACGCCGCGCACAGACGAATTCGCATCCGAGGGACTCCTTTTCCGGCGGGCATACACGGCGCCATCCTGCTCGCCGGCGCGGGCGGCGCTCCTGAGCGGTCGATTTGGCTTCCGTCACGGGATCGGCACCGCCATCTACCCTGACAACGCCGCCCAGATCGCCGACAACGAAGTCCTTATTCCCGCGGTTCTCGACCGCGCGAACCCGTCCTACTACAGCGCGCTCCTCGGCAAGTGGCACCTCGGACTCGAACACGTCGCCGGACTCGACCACCCGCTGCGCCACGGCTTCGACGAGTACGCCGGCAGCTTCGGCGGCTTGCACGACTACGCCGAGTGGGAGCGCGTCGAGAATGGACGGGAGGTCACCGTCTCCGAATACCCGACCATCGTCACCACCGACGCCGCCATCGACGCGCTGGGGAGACTCCCCGAGCCGTGGTTCCTCATGGTCTCGTACAACGCGCCCCACGCCCCCTTTCACCAGCCTCCGTCAGATCTTCACTCCTACGATCTGGACGACGACAGCACCGACCGAGCTCTTTTCGCAGCGACGATCCAGGCCCTCGACACCGAGTTCGGCCGCTTGCTCGACGCCATGAGCGCCGAGCAACGCGCCAACACCTACGTGATCTACCTCGGCGACAACGGGACGATGAACAGCGTCATGCAGCCGCGGGAGTCCTATGGCGGCAAGAACAGCGTCCGCGAGACCGGCACGCGCACGCCGCTGATGATTCGCGGGCCCGACGTGCCGGCCGGGGCCGAGACCCAGGCCCTGGTTCAGACTGCGGACTTCCTTCCGACGCTGGCCGAGCTCGCAAGGACCGCGCCCCTGCCCGATGTCGCGCTAGACGGCACGAGCTTCGCCGACGTCCTGACCGAGCCGACGCGCTCCGGTCGGGAGTGGATCTACGCCGAGCGATTCTTCCCCAACGGAGACGGGCCCTGGGAAAAGCATCGGCAGTCGGCTCGGAACGACAGATTCAAGTTGATTCGGACGCATGACGAGGGCACAGAGGACCTCTACGATCTGCAGGGCGTGACCCGAGAGGCCGACCCGATAAGGCCACCGTACACGGGGGCCGCCGAAGTCGCCTGGGCAGAGCTCTCAGCTCTCCTCGACCAGCTGTCCAACTAGGGTCCGCGGCGGTTATGGAGAGCCGGCTGATGTCCATCGAATTTCCGCTACAGACCAACGGGCTGCGACGCAGCTTCGGCTGGCGAGTGGTCGTCGAGAGTCTCGATCTGAGGGTGCCGGCCGGTCAGGTCTACGGCTTCCTCGGGCGCAATGGCGCCGGCAAGACCACGACCATCCGCATGCTGCTCGGCATCCTCCGACCCGATTCCGGAACGATCACCTGGAACGGCACCGAGGTTCGGCAGACCACGGCCAAGCTCAAGCAGAACATCGGCTATGTGTCGCAACAGCAGCACTTCTACGAGTGGATGAAGGTCGAGCGAATCGGATCGTTCG
>Ga0315336_1002854_pt1 | contig 24863 bp, 23 predicted proteins | sample ASW5metaG_FD_204512 | JGI IMG/M metagenome (GOLD analysis project Ga0315336, IMG submission 204512) | Ammonia-oxidizing marine archaeal communities from Monterey Bay, California, United States - ASW #5 | ecosystem: Environmental > Aquatic > Marine > Intertidal zone | place: USA: California... | reverse complement strand
GCGAAGAAAAGGGATTTTGTCCTGCGGTTGAACCTGCGCGAATCTCTCAACGGTGACCCCGCTGCGCCTCGGCATCGCGGCAGTTTTTACCGCATGAGCGATGTGCCTGCGGAGGTTTCGGAAGCCATGGTAAGGGCGCTCAAGCGGTTCGCGGGCTCACTCTTTCTTGGCCAACCTACGACCAAGCTTGTCGAGACCTGTCTTGCGGTCTCGAACAAGGTGCGGGAGGAGTTTCAGGAGGAGTGCAGCGCGTATTTCGGCCAGCAGGGCAGTCTCATGCCCGCCTCCGTTATTCGCGACCGTCTCTCGGAGATGGATAGCCAGGTACAAGTAAACTGGAGTGTGGAAGGGGAGCAGGACCACGTCGAACGTATACGTAGGATCGGCTGCCCCAAGCACAGTGAAATCGAGCCGGTGATCGAGCCAGAAAGCGACCGTTGCAGCACCGATGGTTACGGGCAGGTCACCATGGTCAAGGTGGATCACGGTGCGCCCTTGCACCACATCCGTTGGATGAAGGACTACCACGATGATTTTGTCCGCAGTGCGTTTTCCAACGAGCGGCGACGCGCAAGTGACGAGTGGCTTTCATCGCAGTGGCCGGTGAGCAACCCGTTTCCCGGCCCCGACGCGGAAGTCTACGAGATCTTCGCCCTGGCATGCCGGCTGGGATTCGTTAACTCGAAGGACGACGGACAGCACACACTCAGTGGACTCGGGGACGCGGATGAAACGACCTCGAAGGGACGCGCGGGAGCCTTCCTGGCTTTCAAGAACATCTTTCAGGAGAATCCCCGCGGGATCCGTGAGACTGTCCTCCTGGAGCTGAGAAAGCGTTACCGTAACCGGGAGATCCCCGACGTACTCGAAGCGTGGACCCGTGACGCCTTCCGGCTTTCCGGCGCTCATTCCGAAGGCGAAAAGGTAGACTGCTTGGGTGGAGAGGAAGCGCGAGTCGCCTGGAACGAGGCGAGTGGCCTCGTTCGCTTCTTGAGTCTGGGGAAGTGGGGGCTCGGAGGTCTTTCGGAAGCTTCCGTACCTTCTCTCAGCTCCGGAGGGCGTCGGCAGAACGGGGGCGGGAAGAGCGACTCAGTTCCGGAATAGAAGTTGATCACGATTCGTCCCAGCATTTTCTGCTTCTTCGGCCACGTTGCTGCTGACCTAGACGGGGCTGTACCCCTGGCCATCCGTCGGCGTTTGGGGGTCGTCCCGGACGTCTTCGCTTTTGTCTCGGTGACACAGGAGTCCGTGGACCTCAAGCTGGGGACTCGCCGACCACGCCTCCCACCCTTCCAGGGCAACCTACAAAACAGGCTGTGGCAAACGCTCGAATTCGCTTCGGCTTCCATCGGGAATATACGTGTACGGACAGATGCCCTGCGGCGTCCGCCGGACGCGCATGCTGGTTTCCACATCGTGCGCGGCGGTCCCGACATCTACCTTGTCGAATGTCTATCGGACGCCCTGGGTTGGGAAACAGTCTTCTCGATTGCTGAAAAGATTCACAGCCGCAACGAAACCCCTGTTACCACGGGCAGGGCACGCGGGATCTTCCCGCTGTTTCACCTTCCTTCCGTGGACGAGGACCTCGAGCGTGAACAGGCCCTTGAAGGCCTACGGAGGCTTGAAACCCTGGTGAACCGTGGGGTTCTCTTTCCCTCCATCGTCCTGGACCGCGTCAATCGAAACGGTTACCCGCTCGAGCGCTGGGAGGACCTGACGCAGTTGCTCTCAGATTTCATCGCGCTCGGGAGTGCCAGCGAGGCTGCTGCGGATGTCTGGCGCACATTTCCGCAGGTCGCTGACCTGCATGGGTTTCATGACGGCGCCTCGAGTGACGGCGTGTCGGGTCTGAGCTCCATAGGCCTGGCACGTTTTCGATTCCATCGTGAGGCACTCGGGGAAGAACTGGGGCGACTTTACCTGAGGGATTTGAAGCGCGCTCTTTCCCGGACCTTTGCTGCCGATGATTCCGTCTCGTTGGTGGAGGAAAGCCGCGCTTTTCTCAGCACTTTGGCGGGCAAGTCCTTCTCCTCTGACGCCGATGGCATGAGCAGAGTGGAAAAGGAGATCGTTGAGTGGATCCGCGGGCAGTCCCGCGGACGTTTCCCCGGACATTCCCAGACTGCGCCAGCGGGGGGGGGCAAGGAGGCTCCGGGCCTGGCCCTGGGAACATGGGCCTCTACAATCGATCGACTGCAGATGGCACTCTTTGAGCAGGTTGGAGAAACCGCACAAAGAATCGAGAACATACGTCAGGATAACGAGGCGCTCGTCCTTGATTCGCCACTTCGGGATAGCTGGATCGCTCGCATTTCCCTTCTCCTTCCTCCGTACACCGCTTATCTACCCGGAGTTTTGGCCGGCGCCCTTCTGGGCTCGCTCCTGGGACTCAGCTGGTCCGCGATTCCTCTGCAAGGCTATTTCACCGGCGCGGGGCTCGGCGCCATCATCGGTTTGTGTCTTGCGTGGCTTGTTAGACTGCGGTGGGCCAAGGACACCTTTACTTTGGGAGAGTTTTCCGAGAGCGCATTCACGGAGGGGTTTCCTGTCCCACGCACTCTCGAGCACTACTCCAGGCGCAGAAAAAAGCCGCGAATTCGTCCGGGCTTCTCGATTCAGCTCTGGGGTGAGTTGCGCAGTCAGGTAGATCCGGAAGAACGGCAACGGCTCGAGCGGCGCAGTATGGAATTGCAAGAGGATCTAACTCGCGCGAGGAACGAAGAAGCCGAGTTGGTTTTTCTCGATCGAAGCATCAATGCGGTGCGCGAGCGCGTGGAAGGTTGGAGAACTCGCCTTGGGGAGGTGGAGATTTGGGAGCCGGGTCGGGGCTTCTCAGGCGACATTTTTCCTGCAGATGGGCCGCGAAAGATCTATGAGTGGCTAGGGGGCGAGGAAGCGGCGAAAGCTGCGATCATGAGTATACTCGCGCGAGTGGAGCCCTCCCGTGAAGCTCCACTGCCCACGGACCTGGCCGAAGAGGTCACTACCGCCTGGGGGCGTGAAAATGCACACGATCTGGAGCTCGAGCAAGTCCTCGAGATTCTCAACGATCGTCCCGAGGACCTCCTGGAACGGCTCAGCGATGCTTCGGCACCTCTGTGGCCGCGGCCGGGGGACCGTGACGAGCTCGTCCGCTGCTTCGGTAAGGACTTCGGCCGTTTCGCGAATAGCAATGACCTGCACCACTCCCTCAATGGCGAGACCATTTTCATTCGGGTCCTGGGAGGCCTTCGAAGCGGGGAGGTAGCAGCCCGCATTGTAGAAAGGCGTCAGGATGGCACGTATCAGAGATAAAACCGAGAGATGCCATGACTTGCCTTCCTGAATTTCTGACAGAAGCGCTCGATAGGGTTGCGGGTTCTGACTCGGCCCCTGACGATACCGCCCTCGCCGCCGTGGATCTTCTTGATGCGGAGCGGCGCCTGGGCGAGCTCTCGCTCGTGCTCGAGGCATTTCGGGAGGCGATGCGGAACCTGGGGATCCTCGAAGAGTCCAGGAGCGGGCAGAACGTTTACGATGCGTGGACGAAGCTCTCTGGGCATTTCCTCGCGCCCCTCCTCGATGGCCACATTTTTTTTGACGATTCGGCGGAGCTGAAGGAAACGCCTCGAGGTTTCGAGGCTCTTGGAGCTCGGTGGCAGCGTACTCGCTCCGAGCTCGAGGCGTTTCTTACCGAGCAGAAATCGACTGACGAGGCTCTAGGAATAGCCCCCGTAGGTATGCATATCGGTTACAAGTTTCGCTCCCGCCTGCTGCTGCTCGACCACCGAGCCGAGCGCATCAAGGTTGCCGTGGACCTGATTCGTCGTGACCTGAACGCGTCCGTCAGGCTGGGTCTTGAAGAGATTTCCGGTTACTTCGGGGCCGAAGCTCAGGCCGGAGGACGCGGTAAGAAGAGAGCAGAGCCTTGACCTGGGCAGAAGAGCTGGCTAACCGACTGGGAGATAAGAAGGCAGTTGAAGCGTTCCGGGAACGCCTGCAAGAAGGACTGCGCGAAGTCGAAAGCGTAGATGAACTTCGAGACTTGCTCGGGGCCTGTTCCGTGCTCTTGTATGCCGGGGGCCTCGAGCAGCAGTTGCTGCTTCCCGATCTCGGCCGGGCCGGCGAGCCCATCGACTCACTCAAAGATTCACGAGCCGACGTTGCCGTGATCGGCCTTGGACACGGTGGGCGTGGAATCGTCAACGCGCTCATGGCGGTTCGTGATGGGGGTCCCTCCCCACTAGGATTTTTTCTTGACGTTGAAACCTCACGGACCGCAGAGCTCGATGAGAACGTCAACCACGTGGTCCTCGAGAGTCCAGACTACGATACGGGCCCCGGCGTTCCACGCCTCGGAGACATGCTGCGAGCGGCTTACCGGGCTGCGTCCGGCCCGAACCGACCGCCGCCCGTGCTTGCGGAGGGCTTGCTCAACGCAAATATCAGTAAGCTGACGGTTCACGTCGTAGCTGCGCTCGAGGACCCATGGGTGGCTATCTTACCTGAGCTACTCCTCGACTTGCAGGCGCTCGCCCGCGGCTCCGGAGGCGCGGTGCTGCACCTGGTGACCCGCCCGTCGCCGAGACTGAAGGGCAGTTCTCGCGCTGCCGTAGAGGAACTCGAACGGACACGACCCTTCCGCGAGGCCTTTATCGTCTGCGCCACCGAGGAAATGGCTACACGCAAGGTTGAGGGGTTTATCCGCCTTAGCGCCGGTGTCTCCGACTTGCTCCTCCGTCGCTCGGATAGCCCACCCGGCGGTGCTTTTTCAAGCTACGGCTTTTCGCCGGCTCCGGAAGGGGGTGAGGAGAGTGCGGAGACGTATCTGCGCCGCCTCGACAGCTCCTTCGAGAGCGCGGAGCCGAACTGGCTACCGGGGAGGGTGCCGTTGGAGGAGCTCGCCTCGGAGCAGGTTTTCCTCGTGCACCCGCCGACCTGCCCTCCTCCCGAGAAGGCCTGGCGCCTTTTCCCTGACCTCGTGCCACTGCCCGCCAGAGACGAGAAACCGGTACTTTGTCGGATCCAGCGGGGCCTACGGCTGGTTGACTTGCGCTTGATGTAGAGCCTTCGTTGTTCAGCGAGAAGCGAGGCCGACTTCGGGGCCTCCTTGAACCTACTGACCGCGCGCAGCCCGGTCCTTCTCCGCTCGCTCCACGGCCTCCTTCGGCAAGAGGGCGATCACGGTCCAGCCCGATGCCGGCTGCAGCGTTTTTTCTGCCGTAAAGACTCGTAGCTTCTTTTTCGCGTCGAGGGAGAAAAGCGGGATAGCGTCCGCCCCGTATAGCTCGCGATAAGCGTCGAAAGAGAAGTTTTCCGTTAGCGAGGTGGAGCGGATTTCTGCTCCTTCACTGAGCAGGCCCGCAAGCTTGGCCTGTGTGACGTCTTCGCCAAAAAGACGGGGGGCGCGCAGCGGCGTGGTAAGCGTGCGCTTTTGTGAAGTACTTTCTGTCTCGGTCTCGAGGACATACACGGAGTTTGACCCGAATTCAGGTCGGAAACGTACAGCAGCCAGCTCGTTGGCGGCCGGCCGCAACGACATGGCAAGAAGTCGTCCTATGCCCACGAGGTCCAGGTGGCGGTCGGCGTGCTCCGACGTGGCGTTGCCAAAATAGGTTTTAATTCCATCCATGCGGGCCGCGCTCGTATTGAGCCAGCTGTAGTCTGCAAGCACAACACGGAATCCGTGCGCCAAGAGCGTCTTGCCGATGGCTCGAGCCACCGGGTTTCCACCCACGATGAGAATGCCCAGGGGGTCGGGCTCGGACACTTTCAGCCAGGCCGCCAGGCGTCGGGCGGTCGCGCTCTGGATGATCACCGTTCCGAGAATAACCGCGAAAGTGAGCGACACCAGGAGACGCGCATTCTCGTCGCCAAGCTGCTCCAACCGGAGGGCAAAGAGGGCGGAGACGGCCGCAGCAACGATCCCGCGCGGCGCGATCCATGAAAGGAGAGCCTTTTCGCGCCAGGTCAGGTTGGACCCGGCGGTCGAGACCCAAACCGACAAGGGGCGAGCCACGAACAAGACCACCGCGAGTAGCCAGAACGCTCCAAGTCCCAGGCTCTCGAGCGCGGAGAAATCGAGGCGGGCGGCGAGGACGATGAAGAGGCCCGAAATGAGCAGGATCGTCAGGCTCTCCTTGAAGTCCAGGATGTCCTCGACGGAGACGTTCTTCATATTCGCCAGAAAAACTCCCATGAGAGTCACCGCGATCAGACCGGATTCATGCGAGATGGTGTTGGAAGTCGCAAACACGCCGAGGACTACCGAAAGCGTCGCGACGTTATGCAAATACTCCGGCATCAGATGGCGGCGCAGAACGTTACCGAGCGCGAGCGCGCCTACCGTGCCAAAGATTCCACCGACAAGGCATGTCCGGCCGAGGACGAGGACCGTATGGCCTTCTTGCCGGGAGACCAGGAAGTCGAAGACGAGGACCGCCAGCAGGGCACCCAGAGGGTCTATGATGATTCCCTCCCACCTCAGGATGTTGGAAATCTTCGCGTTGGGGCGGACGGTCCTCAGCATCGGAACGATCACGGTGGGACCGGTCACGGTGACCAGAGCTCCAAAAAGCAGCGCGATTCCCCACGGAGTCTCCAGCAAGAACCGCGTAGCGGCGCTGATGATCAGCCAGTTGATCAGTGCACCGACCGTAACCAGGTTTCGGATTGCTCCTCCCAGGCCTTTGACGTCCTCGAGGCGCAAGGTGAGGCTCCCTTCGAAGAGGATCACGGCGACCCCGAGTGACACTACCGGAAAGAGCAAATCCTGGAAAAGCTCATCGGGCTCGATGAGCCCCGTGACCGGCCCGGCAACGATTCCGATCAAGAGCAGGAGTAGAATCGCCGGCAACTTCAGCCACCACGAAAGCCATTGAGCGCCGATGCCCAGCAACGCGATGGCTGTTATGACGATTCCGGCTTCGGTGTCCATTTCGATGGATCTTTGCTCGGCTATGCCTGAGCGTCCCGTTCGCGAAAGACCTCGTCGGCAACCTCCAGGCCTTCCCAGGCGGCCGGGAAGCCGGCGTAAAAGGCCACATGGAGTAGGGCTTCCCGGATTTCCTCGCGACTCGCGCCGTTGCCGAGCGCCATCTCTATGTTGAGGCGCAGTCCTCGCGATCTTCCCAGCGCGGCGAGGGTCGCGACCGTTACGAGACTCCGCGTGCGCAGGTCGAGCTGTTTGCGGGTCCACACGTCTCCCGAGAGCACCGAGAGGACAAAGCGCTCGAAGTCGGGCGATACCCGCCGCCACTCGGAGCGAATCTTCTCGGCGTGCTCGGCGCCCGCCATGTCCCGGAACTGCTCCATCCCCTTGTCGAGTTGATCGTCGTCGACGGTCATGGTGAGCCCATTCGTCGCTTCACGCCCGCTTGCTCGAGCGGGAGGAGAAGATGTAGCGGCCGCTGTCTCCCGCGTGGAACTGAACGTCTTGGAGAGGGAGTCCCGAAAGGAGCCGGACGCAGTCCTCCTCGGTCTCGTAAAAATTAACGTGACCACCCTCGATACCCTCGGGCGGCATGCAGCCGTGACCTATGGGCACGCTGATGACAAGCTTGCCTCCCGGCTTGAGGATGCGTACCGCCTCCTTGACGACGGCCTTGTCCTCGTGGATGTGCTCTATCACCTGGCCCAGGTAAACCGTGTCGAATTTCGAGTCCGAGAAGGGGGGCTCGAGCACGCTACCCACCACGAAGTTCAGCGGGATGCGGAAACGGCGTGCTTCACGGCGTCCGTAGGCCAGGGAGGACTTCGTGAGGTCCATACCGCAAGATCTTTGGCCCGAGCGGACGCTGTACATCGCTGCGCAGGCGCCTACCCCGCAGCCGAGGTCCCCGAAGTATCCTTCCGCGAGCCCGGCTACCACGCGGTGATAGGGCTTGGCGGGAGTTTTGAAAAGAAAATAGCGTGGGAACAGATAGCTGAGCAGGCGATATTTCCGCTTTCGGAACCAGCCCCCTGGAGCTCGAGTCGACTGCCGAGGCTTCATTTCCGTGCAACTGGGGGATTCAGGCGGACTCATGAGCAAGTATCGTACACGAATGGCTCCCAGGATAAAGACCCACTTGCCCACTGATAATATTCCTTGTCAAATACCAGCACCATGTCAATACCCCACCTACCCGGTGCCAAGGACAAGCGGCTCTTTACTCCCGGCCCGCTGACGACGAGCCTTTCCGTGAAACAGGTGATGCTGCGGGATCTCGGTTCGCGCGACGAGGAATTTGTTGACACCGTGCGACGGATCCGAGAATCGCTGCTCGCGCTGGCCGGGGTCTCGCGGGAGGACGGGTACGAGGCGGTACTGATGCAGGGTAGCGGCACCTTCGGCGTCGAGGCTGTGGTGTCGTCCACGGTGGCGCCGACGGGAAAGCTGCTGGTCCTTATCAACGGCGCCTACGGCGAGCGGATCCTCCAGATGGCTACCGTCCACCAGATCGAAACCACGGTGCTGCGGTACTCCCAGGACACGAGGCCCGATCCAGCCGATGTGGCCAGCCGTCTCGCGCAAGACGAAACGATCACCGATGTGGCCGTCGTACACTGCGACAGCACGACCGGAATTTTCAACCCCGTCGAGGCGATCGGCCGCGTGGTTGAGGAGTACGGCAAGAACTTCGTCGTCGATTCGATGAGCGCCTTCGGCGCGGTCCCTCTGGACTTGAAGACCGCGGGTGTCGATTATCTGATTTCCTCGGCGAACAAGTGCATCGAGGGCGTGCCGGGCTTCTCGTTTGCCATCTGCCGGCGCGCTTCGCTGCTTGCGACCGAGGGCTGGGCGCGTTCCCTGAGCCTGGACATCCTCGCTCAGTGGAAAGGCCTCGAGTCGAACGGCCAGTTCCGTTTCACACCCCCTACACACACGATTTTGGCTTTCGAGCAGGCTCTGTCGGAGCTGAGCGCCGAGGGCGGCGTGGCAGGCCGTGCCGCTCGCTACCGGGCCAACCACGAGTGTCTCGTGCGTGGCATGCGCGCAATGGGGTTCTCCGAATACCTGCCATCGGCGTCGCAAGGTTACATCATCACCTCGTTCTTGTGCCCGGAGCATCCCCACTTCCAGTTCCAGGCTTTTTACGACCGGCTCAACGAGAAGGGACACGTGATCTATCCCGGCAAAGTGAGCGGTACCGACTCCTTTCGCATCGGCAGCATTGGGCACCTATTCGAATCGGACATGCGCGCTCTGCTGGCAGCTATCCGGGAGACGCTGGACGAGATGGGGGTCGATATTGCTTCGTAGTGCTCGTCTTATTGCGGCGCAGGCGTCTCGCCTGCCTTCTTGGTAATCAAGCTTCTGGTTTGCAGGCGGGACGCCCGCACCACAATGGTTCGGGAGGAAAAAAGAGCTTAGCCCGTCTGGTAGAAGAGGATCCCGCTGGCATTTCTCTATACAGCTGTTCATGATGACTGCGTAGCCTGTGCCGATATACATAGCCCCCGACATTTTGGAGAGAGTTGCCAATGAAGCGTTCAAACTCCTGCCTGCCTTTCCTGCTCTCGGCCGCGCTGTCGGTCGGCTCTTTGGCCGAGACCTCGGGAGCCGACACAGCAAAGGAGAGCGTCGAGCTCCGCGTCGGCGTCAAGGCGCCGACTTTCATCGCCCACGATGACGAGGGAAAGATCTTCAACGCCGCGGATCACGTCGGTAAAAAAGTCGTCGTCATATTCTTCTTTCCGGCTGCACTGACCGGTGGGTGAACGGCGCAGGCATGCGGTTACCGCGATGACAAGCAGTTGCTTGTCGCCAAAGACGTCTTGGTTCTGGGAATCAGTGGTGACTCCGTTCACAACCAGAAACTCTTCAAGAAAGCCCACAATCTTGACTTCAAGCTGCTCGCTGACATCAAGGGGGATGTCGCCAGGAAGTTCGGCGTGCCACAGGGAGAGGGTGGCTCGATCCCGAAGGAACTCTTCGGCAAGAAGGAGGTCCTCACTCGCGGCGTAACGGCGAGCCGCTGGACGTTCGTCATCGATAAGCAAGGTAAGATCGCTTACAAGGACGCCAACGTCGATGCAGCGAAGGACAGCAAGAACGTCCTGAAGGCCATCGCAGAGCTGAAGGGGAAGTGAGTAGCGAGGATCTGCGCCCGCGCGGCGGCGGAGACAGAGAACGGAGGCAGAGATAGAGGGCTGACTCGGAACTCGGATTCTGATCCTGAGCCTGAGACCGAAGTCTGACTCTGACTCTCATTCTGCCTCTGAACCTCTGAATCCGACTGTGAAACCTGACTCGGATTCTGACTCCCAGAGACTCTCGCTGTCAGGCTCAGCCTCGCTTACAACCCCTCCAGGATCTCCACGTACCGAGCTTCTCTGGCGACGCCCTGCTCCTCGAGGAGCTTCTTCAAGCTCTCCATCCCGACGGCCTGGCCCCAGACCGTGAGCCACTCCAGGATGCCGACCTCGCGCCATCCAGGTGACTGATAGCCTGCCGCTTTGGCGAGTTGAAGGCTGCGCAGATTGTTGTGGAGCTGGCGCATCTCGGCGGTGAGGCTGTTGCGTTCGCAGAAGAGGAACCACTTGATCAGATCCTCCGCGAGCGCGCGCGCCTCTTCTTTTTGCTCCTGCCAGCGGATGCCGGGTACGAAGAGCGGCCCGCCGTGCCACGGTACGGCCTGCGCTTCCGGATCGAAGCGGTAGGCCTTGCCGACTGCCGCAGCGACCTGGGTGTTCCCCTGTCCTGCGAGGGTCGCGAGGTAGCCCGCGGCCTGACGCCGAACTTGCTGATCCTCGGCCGTGGCCATGGCCTGAACCAGTGCCTCGGGTTGACTCGCGAGGATCGGTGAGGCCAGTGTCGGCTGTAGCTCAGGAATCTTGAGGCTCAGCTGGATCAAGTCCGCGACCGGCGTTGAACCGCCTTCGCTGCCCGTGCCTAGCAGTGCAACGAGGCGCTTGCCGATGGGCCGGCCGAGGGCCGGCATCGAGGGGACCGCCTGTGCCAGCTGCGTGAGCTCGCTCGTCGTCCGCGCCAGACGTACTCGACCTGCGGCTGCCCAGGTGCGCACGAGCTCCGGCTGACGAGCATCATCCTGTAGGGTCGAGAGTCGTTGGTCCATCCCCTCGCCACCGATTTGCGCCAGGCAAACGATGGCCCAGCCGCGCGTCGCGAGGTTCAGTCCCTCGACCGCCTCGGCGTAGAGGGGTACCACCGCTTCCTCGCCGAGAGCGACCAGCGCTGTGCCAGCCGCCTCGGATTGCGTCGGGTCGCCTAGCCGTGCGACCAGGCTTTCCACCACCTTGTCGTCGGCGTGAGCGGATGGCATCGTGCAAAGAAAAGCCAACGGGAGAACCGCCCAGGAGGTCAGCGTGGTGGCGTTTCCGGGGCCTGAAACGCGCGCCCGCCGGCGCAGCCACCGCGTGACGGCGAAGCTGAGAAGCAGAACGGCGGCGATCCAGAATCCCCACGGGTCGACGAAAACACTGATGCCGCCGCCGAGGGCGCCAGTCCTGTAGACCTTGCTCTTGGACTCGGGCTCGGGCGCGGGCCCGAAGAGCTTCGAGTCGTAAGACCCCGGCTTGTTCTTGTCCCGCTCCATGGTGTACGTGGAGAAGGTCAGATTCTCCCTCGCCAGCACTTCGCGAGAGAAATCGCCGTCCACCACGGTCAGTGTCATCCCTTTGAGATCCGCGAGCGCGCTTTCGATCGCCTTCTCGCGCTCGTCGGCGAGCGCCTTCCCGTGGAGGCCGTCGATGTCCTGGCCGCGCAGCTCGAGCCGCTCACTGATTCGCAGGAGCTCCTTTTCCGCCTCCTCGAACGCGTGGGTGAGCTGCCCCGTGCGTGCCGTCAGGAGGTCGGAAGCGAAGAGTTCCCTGGCCAGTCCGTTGTGCGGCTGGGGATCGCGTTCTTTGGCGAGCCGATCCCGGCGGTTCTGGGGAATATCGTCCCAGTCGCCGCCGAGGACGCGGACCGCCAGGGGCTGGGTGAGGTTCTTGTAGAGCTCCTCGCCCGGGATCTGCCGGACGACGTACTCAGCGGAGATATTGTTGATCCGTTGCGGCTCGTCCGTGACGATGTAAACGACGTTGCGGAGCTCGCCCTCGTTGAAGGCCGCAAGACGCATGGGGACCACGAGCTCATCGGTCCGGAAGCGAAAGCCCATGGCCTGGACGTTGCCATCGAAGGTGGCTCCCAGGGGCAGCTTTGAGTCCACCTCGCGAAGGCCCGGCCGCGGGTTGACTCCCGCTTTCTGGCCGACGCGCGTCTTCACCGCGACGAAGCACCAGGAGCTCTGGACGTACTGCTCGCAGACCTCGTCCATTCCTTTGGGATACGCGTAGCCGTGGTCGTCCATCCACCTGTTCAGGGCCGAGGCGCTGCCCGCTTCCAGGACGGCGACCTCGTACATGCCGACGGCTTCCTGGCGCAGGACGCGGACGGCGTCGAACTCGAGCTTCTTCTCGGCTACTGCTGCTCCTGGTGCGGCGCTCCTGAACGCCAATTGGTATCGAGGCAGCAAATCGACCACCACCTCCGGCGGGTCGACAGCCGCCGCGATGTGGGAGAAGATCTCGTCGGGCACCTTGCGGATCCCGGGCGGCGTGGGAAAGGGAATCAGCATGCCGAAGTTGTCGACACGGCCACGATAACCGGGGCGGATGACGAAGGTCTCGATGCCGTCCTTGTAGAAGACGTAGGTCTTCTGCAGGCCGATGCGCTCGATGGGAACCACGCCCGTGATGGAGATCGGCGGCACCATGCCGCAAGGGTCGGCGTACGCTGGGCCTCTCACAAGCAAGAGCGCCAGGACACAAAGAAAAGCTTGGTAAGTTCTCATGGGTTTCCTCCAATTAATTCTCGTTAAGTCCATCTTCTGCCTCCTCGAGCTCCAGGCGGATCTCTACGCGAGCCCGATCATTGGTTCTTCCGTTACTGATCCAGATATGGTCGAGGGTCTGCCAGTCGTCGCCGCTCCTCCGGACCGTGAACCACGGTCCCGCCACAAAGTGGACGCCCTCCAGTCATATGCGTGTCCACAGGTGGTGCAGCCCCGTGCGCTGAATCGTGCCGCTGATTTCGGGAGGCTGCAGGTTGCGGGCTACGGAGGCGTGGACGTGCTCCTTCCTTCCGATCGGAAAGCGCTCGCCATCGACCGCGGCACGGACCTCCCCCTGCTCGTCGACGACCCTGAGCCAGAGGCGCGCGTGCGTCCTCGCGAGCTCGCGACGAAGCCGTGCTGCCGGCTCGCCTGCGAGAGGTGCCAGGCCCAGCTCGCGAGTGAGCTCTCTTACCTGGGGGCCGTGGAAGAGGAGAGTTTCAAGGGCCTTCGTGCGGGTGTCCTCGGGTCCTTGCGCGAGCGCCTGGAGGTGCTCCCGGTACTCGCTGGCCGCAAGAGGAGTGATCGGGTGGCTCCCGACCGAGCAGCCGGCTGCGCAGGCTTCCTTCAGGGTTTCCTGGGCCTCCGGCGGCGCAATCTCCAGGAGGGCCCGGGCTGGTGGGCCCTCCTGCTGCCCGGAACCTCGTAGCCACTCGAGGCCGACGATGGAAAGAACGGCGATGAAAAGAAAAAGTGTCTTACGCATGAATCGTCTCGCTCGGTTGTACACAGCCATAGACAGCAGTTCGCTAGTGAAGTTCCAAGGTTTCAGGGAAAATTAATACTGTTGTGGGGCGGTCTCCCGACCGCCCCACCGGTTGGACCGGGGTCGGTCAGGTGGGCGGATCGGGAGACCCGCCCACAGCAGCGTGGCACTACCCGAGCCTCACTTCCTCTCGCGCCCTTCGAGCAACCTCCCCCTGAGGATGGCGCCGTCGCCCAGCTTTTTGCGGATCGCATCGGCCACGCGGGCCCGGTTCGTTGCGCGCTCGCGGCCGCCGGGGTCCTCATCAAAAAGGTCGAGCTGCCTCAGGGGCTCCCGTGAAAGGTTGGTGACGCCCACACCCAGGAGACGGACGCTGTGATTGCCGAAGCGCACGCGCTCGCGGAAAAGCTTCACCGCTGGAGAGAAGATCTCCTCGACGAGCTGCGTGGGTGCCGGCAGGGTCAGGGAACGCGTGCAGGTCGTGAACCTGTCGTCCCGCGCCTTGAGCTTCACGGTGCGGCCCCAGAATCCGTCCTGTCGCAGCTTGAAGGCCACGCCATCGGAGAGCTCGAATAGGACACGCTCGATTCTCTCCCAGTCGCCTGGGGGGATGAACGTACTGAAGGTGTTTTCCTGGCTGATGGACCGTGCCTCCCAGTCCGTCTCGACGGGCCGGTCGTCCAGACCGTGCGAAAGTCGGTAGAGGTGGCTTCCGACCTCTTTGCCCACGACGCGCTGCAGATCCTCCTCGCCGAGTCGAGCCAGCTCGCCTACCTTGCCTAGCCTGACCGCGCGAAGGCGCTCGGCCGTCTTCGGCCCGACGCCCCACAGGCGCTCCACGGGTAGCGGCGCGAGAAAGGCCGCGCCCTCCCCGGGCGGGACGACGACGAGGCCTCGGGGCTTTTTCAGATCGCTGGCGACCTTGGCGAGAAACTTGTTCTCCGCAACGCCTACCGAGCAGGTGAGGCCCCCCGTTTCCCGCTCGATCCGCTCCCTGAGCCCCCGGGCCGCCGTCTTCCCGCTCGGTACGCAGCCCGTGACGTCGAGAAAGGCCTCATCGATCGAGACGGGCTCGACGAGCGGTGTCACATCCCTGAAGATCGACTGGACCGTGCGCGATAGGTCCGCATAGCGGCCCATGCGCGGGCGCACGAAGATTCCATCAGGGCACAGGCGTACGGCCTGGCCGGCTGGCATCGCGCTGTGCACGCCGAACTTCCTCGCCTCGTAACTCGCGGTGGACACGACCCCGTGGCCCTCCGGCGTTCCCCCGACGATCACCGGTTTTCCTACGAGTCCCGGGTTGTCGAGGATCTCGATCGCTGCGAAGAAAGCGTCCATGTCCACGTGAAGAATGGAGCGCTTGCCGGTTTGATGACTCGTCGGTTGAGTCATTTTTCGTTAGTAACTCTTCAGGCTTTTTCCTACCATCAGCCGCGGCGAGTGACGGGCGTTCACGGGCCTTCAGGATACAGACCAGGGTAGAGAAGGCAAAACAAACTGTAGTGAGGAAACGATGAGCTCTTCAGACACTGACAAGGGAGCCCCTGTTCCCGCGGATCTTCTCGAGATCCTCGTCTGCCCTTTGGGAAAGGCGCCCCTGCGCCTCGAGAGGGAGACCCTGGTTTGCACCAAGTGTGGCCTCATCTACTCCATCGAGGAAGGCATCCCGAACATGCTCATCGATGAAGCGAAGCTGCCCGTGGGTGTTTCGGAGTTGAAAGAGCTCGCGTGCTACAAGGGGGACAGGCTGCAGTAGGCCGGGGCGCTACTTTATTGCCCGCGAGTCCCTTACCCACAGGTCGCTACTTGCCCGAAACGACCAGCGGCTGCCCTCGGCCTGGATCTGGAAGAGCTCTTGCTTCAAGTCGAGCTTGAAGAGCTTGAACTCCTTCGGCGGGGCAAGCAGGCTCGTCGTGGTCGAGTGGGGGCGCCCCTTCCCCGTGTAGACCGATACGGTGTACCAGCCGATGTTCCCGGAGGTAAAGGTGCCGGGCTTTTCGACGGGTTCCTTGAACTCGAACTCGACCTCGGTGAACAGCTTGCCTTTTAGCACCTCGTGGATGCCCCAGGGCTTCTGCGATGCCTCCTTCAGGGAATCCAGCTCTGCACTCGAGGGGCGCTGCGCGAGAAGGAAGAGTCGCACTCGATTCAACCCCGGGATCCAAACTGCCACCGAAGCGCGGAACGACATGGTGGATCCCGCGCGCGCGATGCGCCCGTCGGCGGAGTGCTCGTCGGCTCTTAGCGGAGAAAGGGCTCCGGTGATGAGCAAGGTCCAAACGACGATCTGCATCTTGTTTCCCTCCTACGCTCGGTTGGGAATAGCTTTCAGCTAGAGAAGTCTCGACCCGTTTATGAGAAACGTCAAACGGTGGGGGGTAGTTATGGGAACGTCGTGACTACCACGGCTGGCTCCCGCGCCTTCGTATGTAAATCTCATCAATTGCGGCTCGCTCTGGCAGGGAGAGCAGGAACAGCACCGTTTGCGCGATGTCCTCCGGTTGCAGGAGCTGCGCGCGGTCGAGGTCGGGGCGGGCGTCACCGATGAGATCCGTGTTGACCGCGCCGGGCAAGACGGCGCTCACGCGGATGCCGTCCGGCTGCGCCTCGACCGCGAGGGACTTGGTGAGCCCCATGATTCCGTGCTTGCTCGCCGTGTAGGCGGACTGGTTCGGGTAGCCCTTGATGCCGACCGAGCTCGAGATGTTGATGATATAGCCGCTCTGCTTCTCCTTCATGAGGCGCATCGCTTCCCGGGAGCACAGAAAGGTGCCTCGCAGGTTCACGGCGAGGACCTGGTCGAAGTCGGCAGCCGAGATCTCGGCGAGCAAGCCGAAGGCTCCGATCCCTGCGTTGTTGATGAGAATGTCGACGCGGCCTCGCTGCTCACGCACTCTGCGGAAGAGCTGCTCCACGTCGGCTTCCCGGGAGACGTCGGTGGGAATCGCTTCGGCCTTGCCACCTGCCGCGGAGATCTCCCGCGCGACCGCGAGCAGCTCATCGCCACTTCTTGCGGCGAGCACGACGTCCGCTCCCGCTCGAGCGAGCGCAAGCGCGATGCTGCGGCCGATGCCCCGACCGGCGCCGGTCACGACGGCTACTTTGTTCCCGAGGTTCAACACTGCTATTTCTCTATCATCGTAGGATTTTGGGACGGAGGTCGCTGAAAGTCGATGGAAATTGGAGCCGGACCCCGCCAACGCTTTGCGAAAAGCTTGGTTGAAGTCACCGTGCTCGCAGGTATAGTCCGTGAAACTCGACCCAGAGGAGACCCGTATGTCGGAAAACGAGCGCGACAAATCCACTGCGACCGACGGCAAGACGTTTATAGGCCACCCCCGGGCCCTGTTCGTCCTCTTTTTCTCGGAGCTGTGGGAGCGCTTCAGCTTCTACGGCATGAGGGCGCTCCTTGTCCTGTACATGACCAAGCGGCTCCTGTACGCCGACACGGACGCGTATGGCGTGTACGCAGCCTATGGCGCGCTGGTGTATGCCCTTCCCGTCGTGGGTGGGATGCTTGCCGATCGCCTCCTCGGTTACCGCCGGGCGATCATTCTCGGGGGATCGCTCATGGCGATCGGGCACTTCGTCATGGCCTACGAACCCGCTTTTTATGGAGCCCTCGCCCTCATCGCCCTGGGGAACGGTTTCTTCAAGCCCAACATTTCGAGTCTCGTCGGAAAGCTCTACGCGGAGAAGGACCCGCGCCGCGACTCGGGATTCACCATCTTCTACATGGGGATCAACATCGGGGCATTTCTCGCCCCGCTTGCTTGCGGTTACATCGGTGAGGAGTTTGGTTGGCATTACGGTTTTGGCCTCGCCGGGATCGGCATGGTCGTCGGGCTGGTCGGGTTTGTCCTGGGCAAGTCCCTCCTCATGGGTTACGGAGAGCCCCCTGACCCGCAGAGACTTCGTGCGCGGGTGCTTCCCGGCATCACCGGCTCGGGCTCGGTGATTGTGGCCTGCGTCGTGGCTGTCCCCTTGATCGCGCTGGCGCTCTACTACAACTCTGTCGTGAGCTACCTTCTGTACGGCGGAGGCGTCGTGATCCTTGGTTACCTTCTATTCGTCGCTTTCAAGAGCGACCGGGTAGCGGGCCAGCGTCTCGGGGTGGTGATCATTCTCATATTCTTCCACACGGTCTTCTGGGCCTGCTTTGAGCAGGCCGGTAGCAGTCTGACCCTGTTTACCGATCGCAACGTCGACCGTAATATCTTCGGCACTGAGATCAAGACGTCACTCTTCCAGGCGGTGAATCCCCTTTTCATCGTTATCTTCGCGCCACTCTTCTCCATGCTCTGGCCGCTTCTGGAGCGGCGCGGGCTGAACCCGTCCATCCCGATGAAGTTCTCTCTCGGGCTGGCACAGCTTGCGTTCGGGTTCTGCTTGCTGGTAGTGGGCGCGCAGTTTGCCGGGCCAGACGGGATGACCGCCGTGACGTGGATCCTCCTCGCCTACTTGCTTCAGACCACGGGGGAGCTGTGCCTGTCGCCGGTGGGGCTCTCTGCCGTGACCAAGCTATCGCCGCCGCAGATCGTCGGCACGGTCATGGGGGCCTGGATGCTGAGCGTTGCGTTCGCCCACAATGTCGCAGGGCTCATAGCAGGCCTCACAGAAACGGGCGAAGGACCTGGAGAGACGGTTGCCACGCCCACCGAAACGCTGGGGGTCTACGCTGGCGTCTTCCAGCAGATCTTCATCGGTGCTCTGATCACGGCGGCGCTGCTTGCGGTGCTCACCCCGGTCGTCAAGCGCATGACCCACGGCGTGAAATAGACGGCCGCCTTTCCCCTTGACCCCGGCGGGCAGTACTCGAAAAATGGGCCTCACAAATGTCGCGGCACCTTCTCAACGAAACGCAGCTCGAAGGTCTGAGGGCTTTCCGCCTGGCATCGTCGGACGGAGGGCTGACGACGACGTTCGTGCCGTCGGCGGGGATGGTGGGCGCGTCCCTGACGCATGGGGGCGAGGAGGTGCTGGCGGCGCGCGGCGGCCTTGCCGCCTACGCGGAGGCCGGCAAGACATTCGGAATCCCGCTCCTGCATCCCTGGGCCAACCGTGTCGATGACCATCGTTACCGCGCCTGCGATATCGATGTCGACCTCAAGCAAGTTTCACAACTCGTCCACACGGATGCGAACGGGCTGCCGATCCACGGTCTCGCCGCCGGTTGCCCCGACTGGCGCGTTTCCGAAACGGCCGCCGACGACTCCTCGGCGCGCCTTGCCGCCCGTCTCGAGGTAGGGCCAGAGTCCGCCATGTTTCCCGGGTTCCCTTTCCCGCACACCCTCGAGATGCGCGTCCGCTTGACGGGGTCGGGCGGGGGCGGCCGGGTGGTGGTCGAGGCCACGCTGAGCGCGACCGGCAACCGGCCGGTGCCGGTGACGTTTGGATGGCACCCCTACTTTCAGCTGCCCGGGGTCGCCCGTCGGGACTGGGTGGTGGACTTTCCGGTCGGGCGACATTATGTGCTCGACCCTCGCAGCCTGCCGACCGGAGAACGCAAGGCGGTGTCCATCGAGAAGGCGCCGCTCGGTGACCGTACCTATGACGACCTCTTCGACGAGCTGCGACCTTCGCCCGCCGGCCCGCCGGTCTTCACACTCGGGGGGGGTGGCCGCCGCATCGCCGTGAGCTTCGAGCGGGGGTGCCCCTTCGCCATCGTCTGGGCGCCTCCGGGGAACGACCTCATCTGCTTCGAGCCCATGGCGGCCGCTACCAACGCCCTGGCCACGGGCTGGCCAGAGCTCAAGCTGCTCCAACCCGGAGAGTCGCACGTTCTGCGCTTCGCGATCGAGGTCGACAGGGTTTGATTACAACCCCACTTCCGCTGCGGTGGGGATGGATTGCGGTGCAGGCCATCTCGCCTGCTGTGGGCGGGTCTCCCGACCCGCCCACCAACGGGGTCCCAGGGTCCGACCGGTGGGGCGGTCAGGAGACCGCCCCACAGCAACTTCTCTGGAATCGGCAACGGGAACGTGACAATATAGTGACCCATGTCGTGGCACCTGATCTTTCTCTCCCTCCTTTTTCTCCCCTCGGCCTTGCTTGCGGAAAACTGGCCGCAGTGGAGGGGGCCCAACGGCGATGGCACGAGTTCTGAAAGCGGCCTGCCGCTAGAGTGGTCCAAGACAGAAAACGTCCTCTGGCGGCTACCGCTTCCCGGACCGGCCGGATCCACACCCGCTGTCTGGAACGACCGTATTTTTCTCACCTCGCCCTCGGGCGACGACCTCCAGCTCATCTGCGTGTCGCAGGCCGGGCAGGAGCTATGGAGTCGCAAGCTGGGCAGCGGCAACCGAGACGTCCGGGACGGCGAAGGCAACTCCGCCGCACCTTCTCCAGCGACGGACGGTAAGCACGTCTGGGCGTTTGCCGGCACCGGAGACCTCGCCTGCTTCGACTTCGATGGCAACCAGATTTGGAAAAAGAACCTGCAGAAGGAATACGGCGAGTACGACCACTGGCATGGGATGAGCTCGTCTCCCCTCCTCGCGGGCGACGCGCTCTACTTCATGTGCCTGCAGATTAAGAATTCCTATATCCTGGCCCTCGACAAGGAGACGGGCGAGGAACGCTGGAAGCGAAGCCGCGAGAGTGACGCCGACCACGAGTCGAAGCAGTCTTACGCTTCCCCCATTCTTTACAAGGACGGTGATCGCAGCCTGCTGCTGATTCACGGTGGAGACGTCGTCAGCGCGCACCGCCTCGAGGACGGCACTGAGGTGTGGCGCTGCGGTTCCCTCAATCCGAAGGACAACTACAATCGCTTCCTGCGCTTTGTCGCTTCCCCGGTCTGTCAGCCGGGCCTGGTGGTGGTCCCCTCGGCAAAGGGCCGTCCGGTTCTCGGGATCCGCCCCGACGGCAAGGGGGATGTAACCGAAACAGACTACGTGACCTGGCGGCGTCCCCGCGACACCTCGGACGTGCCGACTCCCTTGATCCATGACGGTCTCGTTTACGTGCTGCGGGAGAACGGTGTTCTTATCTGCATGGATGCGAAGAGTGGCGAAGAAGTCTACCTCGAGCGATTGCACAAGGACTTGCAGCGCGCCTCTCCCGTGATGGCGGATGGAAAGCTCTACTGCGCTTCGAGGGCAGGCGATGTTTTTGTCGTCAAGCCGGGACGCACCTTCAAGGTCCTGGCCACGAACGCCATGGGCGAGACCATCGCTGCCACCCCGGCGGTGTCGGGAGGTCGGCTGTACGTGCGGTCGTTTGATGCGCTGTATGCGATCGGGCGCATGAACGAAAGCGTGGAAAGCCGAGACTGACTCAGGTATCCTGGCCAGCATTCCTGACACTACAGAGAGGGGTTTCCCCATGCAGAGCATCCGTGTCGCTGCCGTGAGTATGAACAGTGAGCTGGGAAAAGCGGAGCAGACCCTCGAGAATATCAGCGCTTTTTGTGAGAAGGCGGCGGGGGAGAACGCGGAGCTGGTCCTTTTTCCGGAGCTCGTGGTTCACGGACACTGTACGCCCAATACCTGGGAGGTGGCGGAACCCGTCCCTGAGGGACCTAGCGTCAAGCGGGTGATCCGACTGGCGAAGCGCCACCGGCTATTCCTTTCGGTCGGTTTGAGCGAGAAAGAGAACGACATCGTCTACAACACCCAGGTGCTGGCCGGCCCGGAGGGTTATATCGGCAAGCAGCGCAAGCTTCACCTGTCGCGCGACGAGGGGATTTTCTACAAGGGGGGGCACGAGCTCAAGGTCTTCGACATCGGCAAGTGCAAGGTCGCCACGATCATCTGCTATGACAACTCGTTCCCCGAGGTCGCGCGTGTCCTTGCGCTGCGGGGAGCCGATGTACTTCTCATGCCTCACGCCGCGCGGATGAAAGGGTGGGTCGAGACGCCGGAGTCCGAGTCGGCCGCGCGTCGGCACGTGTTCGAGCACTTCAGACTCTACGCGATGCGGGCTCTGGAGAACGCCTGCTTCTGCGTTTTAGCCGATCAGGCGGGCCGGGCCGGTTACGTCGATACGTACGCGTCCGACCATCCGCTGCAGCCGCACCATCCCGGCGCCGCCATCATTTTCGATCCCGGCGGCGACATTTTGAAGGCCGCCCAGACGGAACGCATCTGTGACGAGATGATCGTCCACGACCTGGATGCGAAGCTCCTGGCCAAGGCGCGCAGCGACCCCAATTACGCGCTGCGTACGCGCCGGCCAGAGCTCTTCGATGAGCTGGTGCGGAATCAGGTGCTGTCCTGATCGTCGCACCGGTCGGGATTCTGGCAAACCCGGCGTCGGGTCGCGACATCCGGCGCCTGGTCGCGGGGGCTTCGGTATTTCCCATCGCGGAAAAATGCAACATGATCACCCGGCTCCTGTCGGCCCTGGGAGCCGTGGGTATCGCTCGAGTGCTGATGATGCCGGACGTAGACGGCATCGCCCATCGAGTGCGACGGGCGGTCGACTTGCGTCCTCCCCCGGGGCAGGCCTGGCCCGAAGTGGTCTTTCTCGATATGTCGATCGAATGCGTACCCGACGACACGGTGCATGCGGTCGAGGGCATGGTGGCGGCCGGGGCGGGAGCGATCGTTGTTCTCGGCGGCGACGGCACGAATCGCCTGGTGGCGAGCGTCTGCGGCGACACGCCCATCCTGCCGCTCTCCACCGGCACCAACAATGTCTTCCCCAGGGTTCGCGAGGCAACGATAGCCGGCCTGGCCGCCGGGCTGGTCGCGGCTGGCCGGGTCCCTTCTGCGGAGACCTTGTTTCGGAACAAGGTGCTCCAGGTGGAGGTCAACGGGGAGTCCCGCGGGCCCGCGCTGGTGGACGCCGCGATCGCGAGCGACCGCTGGATCGGCTCCAGGGCCGTCTGGCGCCCTGAGTCTTTGCGGCAGCTGTTCGTCACCTTTGCCGAGGCGGACGCCATCGGGTTGTCGTCGATCGCGGGGCTCCTACGACCCGTTTCCCGTCAGGCCACCCACGGTCTGCGTGTGGATCTTGAGCCGCCGGAGACGGCGGCAGCCACGTTGCTGGCGCCAATAGCGCCTGGGTTGATAGCTCCTGTCGGGGTCAGCCGCGTCGAGGAAGTCTTCCCGGGAAAGGCGCAAACGGTGCAGATTTCCCAGGGGGTGATTGCGCTCGACGGCGAACGAGAGATAGAATTTGTGCCTTCCGACCGTGTGGTCATCCGACTGGACAATGATGGTCCCTTGACGATTGACATCGACTGGGTGATGGCTCGAGCAGCGCGCGAAGGTTTGCTTACGGGCCAAAGCTCGCCCAATTTTGGCGAGAAGTAGAGAAGCATAGAAAGGGTCGCACATGGAACTCAGCAAAGACGAGTTGCTCAAGGCCTACTGGATCATGAAAGCGATCCGGGAGTTCGAGGAGCGGGTTCACGTGGAGTTCGCCACCGGAGACATTCCCGGATTCGTTCACCTCTATGCCGGCGAGGAGGCCATAGCAGCGGGAGTCTGCACCCACCTGCGCGGTAAGGACAAGATCGCCAGCACACACCGCGGCCATGGTCACTGCATTGCGAAGGGGTGTGACATCGAGGGGATGATGGCCGAGATCTACGGTAAGAAAAACGGCCTCTGCGCTGGCAAGGGCGGTTCGATGCACATTGCCGACCTGGAAAAGGGAATGATGGGCGCGAACGGCATCGTGGGCGGCGGCCCTCCCCTCATCTGCGGTGCCGGGCTGGCAGCCAAGCAACTCAAGAATGGCGGTGTCGCGGTGGCCTTCGTCGGCGATGGGGGTTCCAACCAGGGCACCACCTTCGAGAGTCTCAACCTGGCGTCCGTCTGGAATCTGCCGTGCGTCTTCGTCGTCGAGAACAACGGCTACGCCGAAGCTACAGCGAGCAAGTACTCGGTGGCGTGCGACGACGTTTCGGACAGGGCGAGTGGTTTCAACATGCCGGGCGTCACCATCGACGGCCACGATTTCTTCGCTGTCGAGGAGGCGGCGCGTGAGGCGGTGCGGCGCGCTCGCGAAGGAGGCGGGCCGACCTTGATCGAGTGCAAGGTCAACCGCTACTACGGACACTTCGAGGGCGACGCCCAGACCTATCGCGGTCCCAATGAGGTCGAGAAGATCCGTGAGTCGCGCGATTGCATCGACAACTTCGTGAAGCGGGTCACGGCGGCAGGAGTCATCGAGCCTGCGGAGCTCGAGAAAACCGACCGGGAGGTCGCGGCCCTCATCGACCGTTCCGTCGAGAAGGCCAAGGAGGCCTCCAAGCCCGACGCGGCGGATCTTCTGACAGATGTCTATGTGTCCTACTGAAAGGGAAATATACGGCGATGGCTAGGAAAATTACTTATCAGCAGGCGATAGGCGAGGCCCTCGATCAGGAAATGGCCCGCGACGAGACGGTCGTGCTCATGGGGGAGGACGTCGTCGGCGGCCACGGCGCGGACGGCGAGATGGATGCCTGGGGCGGCGTGCTCGGGATCAGCAAGGGACTGTATGGCAAGTACGGCGACCGCATCATGGATACGCCCATCAGCGAATCGGCGTTCATCGGCGCCGCCATCGGTGCCGCCACCGCGGGGCTTCGTCCCGTAGCCGAACTGATGTTCATCGACTTCATGGGGGTCTGTTTCGACCAGATCTTCAACCAGGCGGCGAAATTCCGCTACATGTTCGGTGGGAGAGCCGTTACGCCCGTCACGATCCGCACCATGATCGGGGCCGGGTTTCGCGCCGCAGCACAGCACTCCCAGTGCCTGTATCCCGTCTTCACTCACATCCCGGGCCTGAAGTGCGCCATCCCCTCGACGCCGTACGACGCCAAGGGACTCCTGATTCAGGCGATCCGTGATAACGATCCCGTGATCTTCTGCGAGCACAAACTTCTGTACACCCTGGAAGGCGAGGTTCCCGAAGAGTCCTACACCTTACCGTTCGGCGAAGCAGAGATCGTCCGCGAGGGTGACGATATCACCGTCGTGGCCCTGGGGCGTATGGTTCACATGGCTGTGGAAGCCGCCGAGACTCTCGCCAAGGATGGTTGCAACTGCGAGATCATCGATCCCAGGACCACGTCTCCGCTCGATGAAGAGACGATTCTCGAGAGCGTCGAGAATACCGGCCGCCTGGTGGTGGTGGACGAGGCATCGCCTCGTTGCAACATGGCGACGGATATTTCGGCCCTCGTCGCGCAAAAAGCCTTCAACTCGCTGAAGGCTCCGATCGAGATGGTAACCCCTCCGCACACGCCCGTCCCCTTCAGCGACGGCCTCGAGGACATGTACATTCCCGGCCCGGCTGGGATCGCGACGGCGGTCCGCAAGGTGCTGGACTATAAGGGTTAACAGCCCGTTGAAAAAGTCATTTTCTACGACAACCGGCCCTTTTCGCCCATCTCTACGTCGCAAATACTCGGC
>Ga0315336_1002852_pt1 | contig 24896 bp, 24 predicted proteins | sample ASW5metaG_FD_204512 | JGI IMG/M metagenome (GOLD analysis project Ga0315336, IMG submission 204512) | Ammonia-oxidizing marine archaeal communities from Monterey Bay, California, United States - ASW #5 | ecosystem: Environmental > Aquatic > Marine > Intertidal zone | place: USA: California... | reverse complement strand
ACGAGGGTTGGAAGAGGGCCATCTCGCGCCGAATCATATCCTGCCGGTAGATATAAATCTGCGGTAAGCGGTACACCGTCTTCGCGGGTATAGTTGATTAGCTCTTTCGAGATTCCATCCATTTCTGGATACGGATGCGGGAAATTGGTCACGGCCCAAGACTCGTTACTTCCGACGGTCCGCTTGTAATAATTCGGTGGCTCGGAATTGGATTCGCGGCGCGTCAAATAGGTACCGGCTTCGGCGTCCAGCCAGCCTGCAGAGATTTCGTAATAAGGTGCTGAAGATCTAAATATCTCCTCCGTTTCACCTGTAGAAATGCTCATTTTATTCAGAAACGGACGATCCCCTTCCGGAGAAGCACCGGTTCCTGAGAGAAAGATTGAATCCCCATTGTCTGCGGTCGCGAGAACGAATCGTCCGTCTGCATTTCTATGAGACATCGGAGATCCTGGGTTCGCATATCGGTCTTCAGATGAATACTCAAACACTACCTCCATTCCCTCGTCGGGATTGTCAGGGTTGATCTTATATGTTTTTTGTTCACGGGTCGCGAACCAGCCTTCGCTCACCAGTGCAAATCCTTCGTCACTCCATCGCGCACCTTGATATCGCAGAGGCAGCGTGGCAAGCGTCGTTCCTTCTCCGGCAAACGGAGAGGCGAGTTGAACCAATTTGTCCCTGTATTCGGCCTCAAGGTTTGCATCTCCTCCATCAAGTGCTTCGGCCCACGCTAGTGTTGCATCGGCGTCACTTCTCCAGGATATGGATCGCACACCCGTTGTCGTGGATCCAAATCCGGTGGGGACTTCCTCCATTAACGGCAAATCTGCAATCTCGCGAACCAGTTCTCCCGATGCCGTCCTCACGTCGATTCTGTTGGGGAAGCGATAGTACGGGACCAGATAGGAGAATGGGCGATGGCGCACTTGAGTCATTACGTATTCGCCATCGGGTGACGGCTGAACCGAGGTAACAATTCCGGAGAGACCGAACTCGGATACATCGCCGTCTACTGTCACCACTAAAACGTCCGACTGGACATACCATTCAAAAAGATCTTCTTCGTAGGGAGTGGCCAACAGATCTTGATAGGTTCTCGCAGGCGCTGCCTTCCCAACATTTTCCTGCACGACGGGCGTAGATGGCACCAGCGGTTTTTCCGGCCTTTCTCCCCGGTTGATCGCCGCAATCTTCACGAGCATGGATTTGCCATCTGGCATCCAGGTGTAAGCTCGACCCATCACTGCATTCAGTGGTCGATCAATGAGGCGATGAGCTGACGCAGTTGCTGTTTCGGCTATATAGAGCTCGATTCTGTCGGAAGATGTGACAGTAAAAGCAAAGTGTTCACCGTCAGGAGACCAGGAAACAGATCCGATCAATGCGCCTTCAGGAATACCAGAAACAGCCGTCTCTTTAGGGCCATCTACGGACGAAAGCGTCAAGGCTACTGAATAAGAGGATCTGGATGGTCCGTTATTCCTCGGGTTGATTCTCAGGCCAGCCATCCTCAGCTCTGGTTGAGCTAGCTGTGCAATGGTCGGCACTCCTTGCCGAGTCGACAGCAATACGGTCGACCCGTTCGGACTTATCGAAACTCCCGGAGCAATCGGAGCATCCACGAGCGCGGCCAGAGCATCAGGAGGTGTTTGATATCCGTCTTGGCCTTGGGCGAGGGAAGACGCTACAAAAAAGAGAGACAGAAACGTGATTCTGATGATCGGAAAAAGGCGTTTCATTGCAGAATACTGGTGCGTTATAGACGTCGGGAATCATCTATATACTCGTACCGCCTTTTGCGGGCAACCTGTTTCGCCGATATCTCGCCGTGCCACGGCTCAATCCACGCGCGTTGCTGCTTGATCGCGTGACTGCGCTGTCCCAATGTGAATGAGGCCTTCCTCTTCGAATGCAGCATGTAGGTCTTTCAGAACTGAGCGGGCGAGGCTGCCCCTCAAATAAGGAATTTTTGACCGCGAGCCAGTGAAGTAGATTCTATACGGATGAACAAACAACCGTACATAGTCACCGCCCACAGGGGCAATTTCGAGATCCACTTCAATCGAATAGAGACCCCACTGACGAAATGTTCTGGATTCTGTCGCGACGACGTTTTCAGTGATCCCGTCAACTAGCGTCCATCCGGCTGATTGAAGCCCACGTTCTATACGTTCAAATACGTCATCGTCTACCGCCTCTTGATCTTCAGTCCCCAGTTCATAATCACGATACAGGGGTGAAAGCTTCGGGCTACAGCCGGCAAGAAGAATGCTCAGTAACAATATGTAGGATGATGCCTTCAACTATCCTGAATACTGGAATGAAAAGTGATTATCGACCGAATCATTCTTGATGATGTCTGCAAAAAACGGTCCGCTTAACAGGGTCTCCAAATCTCCGAGTTCAACCGATACATCTCTTGTTATGTATGCTTCACACTGATCCCCATTCCCATCGTGAACGGCATGAATGGAAAGCTGAGGAGGGTAGATAAGGATAATAGCCTCGTAGGTATAGAACACAAAATCATGCTCGCTGCAGCCGCCAGCGTAAGAGACATTCAACTCCAGCGAAGTCCCAACAACACGGGCACTGTTGATCTCAAATGTGTCTCCACGAAGATCCGCTGAATCGAATCCACCTATCTGTATCACACCACTGGCGATATCATCAGGGGAATCATCAAGAGATTCGCTATCGCAACCTGCAAACAGCACGCCCGCGAGCAGAATTGCTATATATGAGGCCGAATATTTCATGCGTGTTCTTCTCAAAAGCGTGTTCTTATCAAATGGCCGTTCGAACGAGATGGTACGACCAAATTGAAAGTAATTCACGTCAGCAGCAGACTCGCAAATAGGCATGCGGACCGTGAGATACGATCTGCGAATGGTCTAGCCAGCAACTGCAGCGGAGCCGGGACCAATCGTTCGAAGCAAGAAGTCGAGATAAATACGATTAAAATCCTCTGGCTGCTCCATCATCGGGACATGTCCACATTTGTCAACCCAATGCAGCTCCGATCCTTGAATCCCGTCATTGAACGTGTTTGCTACATCCGGAGGAGTAATCTGGTCTTGTTTACCCCAGACCAGTAGGGTTGGGGTATTAATCTTGTCGAGATCGTTCTTGATCGTGCCCTTGTCCACTGCGCGCGCAAATCGAATGAGCCGGAGCGCCTTTTCACGGGACGATATGATATCGATGACATAATCGAGTAACTCGTCAGTACAGTGCTTCGGATCATAGAATGTTTTTTCCACACGAGGACGAAGATAATTTTTGTCGCTGCGTCGCATGACAGACGATTGCGTTTCAACCTCGTAAATCCCAGATGCGCCACTCAGCACAAGCGCTGCCACCCTCTCCGGGAATTGCATCGCGTAGATAGCCGCAATGTGGCCGCCGAAAGAGTTTCCTGTTACAACGGCATGTTCCATATTGGCTGCAGCCGTAAATCGACCTACGAAATCCACCACTCCTTGCAGATTGGCATTTTTCAGAGGAATCGAATACATCGGCAGAATTGGACAGACAATTCGGTAACCAGCATTAGCTACGGCCGGAATAAGGGTTTCCCAATTCTCAACGGTTCCCATCATTCCGTGCAACAGCAACACAGGAGTAGCGTCAGATCCTGCACCCGCCTCGGCGTACATCATCCCATCTACTTCCTTCATCTCGTACGAATCCGTTCCCATGTACTGCGGTTAAATCTCGAGCGGCCCTGTTACTGAAAACAGAACAGCCTTTTGTAAGTGCGTTCCGATGCGAGAAAATAGTGGTTCGGGCTATTAAACGCTTCTGTTTGTTAGGCTCAGGCTTGAATTTAGTGTTTAAATGCTCTTTTTCTTTTCAAAGATGAGAGGCGAAAGGGTACGAGGACTCTATTCGGGGGACAAAATTGAGACAGTGTGAAGGTTGCGTGCTCTATTGCACAGCCTACATCAATTCCCTATTTTTGCGGTTCTGGCCTCATTTGGAGGCTTATAACAAATGGAGTTTACCATGCCTTGCGGTCGCAAACGAAAAAGACATAAGATTGCCACGCACAAACGCAAAAAGCGTCTGCGTAAAAATCGGCACAAGAAGAAAGGGAAGTAGCGGTTTTAGGTTTGCGGCTGGATTCGCCGAATTGTGGATTACCACAATGGTGAATTAGACCAATGGCGAATCCAGCGCAACATTAGATTAATATTTCCATCGGTTTCGGAAGATTGTCCGAAACTGCTTCTGCCTACCTGCGGTACAAGTACCGTGGGTTTTTTTATCGGCGTTGGAAATTATTGAGGCAACAACCATGAAGGATAATTCAGTAGGTAAAGCTATCAGAACGGGCACTTGGGGCCTGATTCTTGGTGCAGCCACCGGCTTCGCGCTCGGCGTGCTTTTTGCGCCCGAAGAAGGAAAGAAGCTAAGGCGCAAAGTGGCTTACCAATTGGATAACCTGGGTGGTGTCGTTGCTGATTTCATTGATCAAGCCATCGGAGAAGAAGAGTCATCTGGCGAAGCCAGACGTGACGGCGATGCCCTTGTTGCAGAAGCAAAAGAGAAAGCAGAAGCTATCAGTGGAGACATTGATGCGCTTCTGGATGAGATTCGTCAACAGCCGTCAGAAGGCTGAGTATTCCGTTCCACATCGAGGTAGCGAGGTAGACTGATAGATGCCCAATTTCTCCATCCTGCTCCCACCTGCGGAAGGAAAGCTAGAGGGCGGTAATCCCTTCGCTCCGGACATGTTTGATTACCGCACGTCGAACACCTTCAATTTCTTCCATCAGCTAAATCCCCTCAGAAGAAATCTAATCGATAAGCTTCAGAAGGTCTTAAACGGTGGTGAGAACGATTTGGAAGCACTGTTCGGACTTAAAGACGAACACCTTCAGAAGGCCATTGATGCAAATCTTGAGATCTACACCGCGCCTCTAATCTCTGCCCTCGATCGCTATTCACCAGGAATCATGTACCAGGCCATGGACTTTCCGGGACTGCCAACCGGTGCCCAGCGGCGCTTGCTTGAAGAAGGCATCATCTTTTCCGGCATCTTTGGTTTGCTGCGGCCAGACGACTTGATTCCAACGTACAAGCTCCGAATGGACGCCAACGTACCGGGCGTTGGAAAAGTGTCTTCCTACTGGAAGGAGTCAGTTAGCAAGGCGCTTAACGAAGCGCTGACCGGTCGATTTGTATGGAACTTCCTCCCAGGTGTACACGACGATGTATGGGAAAACAAGGTCACCTATGACGCTATGATCCGGGTCAAATTCTTCAAGCGTGCTCGCAAGGGAGGCGACTTGACCGCGGTCACTCATGGAGTAAAACCGCTGAGGGGAAAACTCGTCAACTATATCGTGAAAGAGACGATTGAAAGCCTGGATGAGATGATTATGGAATGGAAGCATCCGGATGGCTACCGAATCGACGAATCCTTATGTTCATATGACGAAGAGAGCAGGACTCACGAACTGGCCATGATCAAGCGCGGCTGATCATCCTCCCAACACATGACACGTCCCGTAATTATAGGCCTTGCTGGTGGCTCTGGATCGGGAAAGAGTACGATCTTACGTCGATTGCATGAAGAGCTAGGCCCGTCTCAGGTCTCCGTGCTAGAGCACGATGCATACTATCGCGATCAGCCAGAACTATCTCTGGAGAAACGTGCTCTTATCAATTTTGACCATCCTGATTCGCTAGAAACAGATTTGATGGTTAGCCACGTTGAAGAGTTGCTGAAAGGTCGGACGATCCAAAAACCGATTTACAACTTCAACCTGCACGCTCGAACGACCGATACGATCGAAGTTCGGCCCACGCCCATCATTATCGTCGAAGGGATTCTAGTCCTGGCTGAGCCCACGCTTGTCGCGAAAATGGACATTAAGCTTTTCGTAGACACGGACGCAGATGTTCGATTGATTCGCCGAATCCGGAGGGATCTGATTGAAAGGGGTAGGTCACTAGATTCGATCTTGGAGCAATATGAGAGCACGGTGCGTCCGATGCACATCGAGTTTGTCGAACCCTCGAAACGACATGCAGACGTAATTATTCCGAGGGGGGGCTACAATAAAGTCGCATTCGATATGGTATTCGCTCGGGTTCACGCACTCTCTTACGAACATCGCCTAGAAGACCTGATCAGTCCGCCTGACGCATAAGATCGCTGACACCCTTCAGGACGAGGTGGGGATCAAAGATCCAATCTTGTTCGAGTGCGTGCTGAACGCGCTCTCCCCATCCACCCGTGAGCACGATATCGCAGGCTTCTCCGATTTCGGCCTGTATCCGGTCCACCATACCCACGATGGAATCCAGAACGCCGTGCATAATGCCGGATCGAATGGCTTCTTCCGTGGAACGCCCAATGACCGGGGAGTCGTCTTCTAGGCTCACATCAGGTAACTGAGCCGTTCCGCTATTCAAGGCTCTTCTCATCAAGCCCGGTCCTGCCGCGATCACTCCCCCAGGATAAACGCCGGCTCTAGTTACGACTTCGTAGTTGATTGCGGTCCCCACATCAACAACGATCACTCCTTTCTCGCCGGGCACGGCATGCCGATTCCAACCGCCGGCAGCTGCGGCAATCCTGTCGTTCCCCATGGTTGACGGCGTCTGATAGGTCAAGTTAAATGGAAGAGTCGAGTCTTCATCAAAAAACTCAACCGAACAATCAAGAAGACGCCTGATTTCATCTTCCCAAAGCTTGCTCTGCGTCGGAACGACTGAAACTGCGCCAACACGTGCGATCGATTCGCCGCTGATAAAATCAGCCAGCTGAGACTCCAAATGGTCGGAGTGTTCAAAGCGGCGAGTTGAGACGACCTCACCTGGCACTGCCTCCGTTCCAGAGGTCGGGTCGAAAAGACCCGCCTTGGACGAGCTGTTGCCGATGTCGATAAGAAGCCACATGTGGTCGTTCGCTCAGGTCACTTTTTCAGGAATGATGGTTCCTCAATGAAATATCGCCTGCAAAATACACTTCCCGGCCATGATTCGTCTCCAGTAGCAATGCGCCTTCCTCATTAACTCCTTCAAACATACCGGTCTTCCCATCTGAAATTGAGATTTCTGTCCCGATTCCTGCCAGGTGCGCGGAGTATTGTCCGATGAACTCCGGTCCTGGCAGATCGAGCAGGACCTGATCGAGTTCTCTCAGAAGGACGCTGTAAACCTCTCTCCTGTCAAAACGGCGGCCAGCCTCGAGGAGTAGCGACGTGGGCTCGCCTGTCAGATGCTCGGGAAATGAATCCTGATTTACGTTTAATCCGATGCCGACGAGAAAGAGTCCATCCTCTGGCGACTCGACAAGAATACCGGCGCATTTCCTGCTATCGATCAGCACGTCATTTGGCCATTTAACTTCCACATTTAGCGGGGCACTCAGTTTTTTTAAACACCGAAGCACCCCGACTCCGATCGCGAGTGGGAGTAGTGCGGGACGCGGCAGATTGAGGCGAAGAACAACTGTGAGTAGCAGGTTTTGATCGGACGCAGACTCCCACACTCGGTCGAACCTGCCGCGTCCCGCACTCTGAAAATCGGCGACCACGACCGAACCATGCTTCGCTCCGGCGCGCGCCCAGGCGCGCGCCTCTTCATTTGTCGAACTGGTGCTCCTGAAATGCCTGAGAGCACCACCTAGGCCATTTTCGCGAATCATATAGGGCGATTCCTTGTGAAGCGTGCTAATTGGCGTAGGTTGCCCTGTCATGTCATCTATTTCTGTCATGTCATCTATTATAGACACAGTTCAGGCCTCCTGCACCAATAAAAGGGCCATTTTCAAATCAAATGCTATCTTGAGCTGAACTCACGGCACGGGAATGATTCTTGCGGCGGGTTTAAGCAATGAAAGACCGCGTACTGAAATACCACGCAATGAAAAAATTGATATTCATAGCTCTGATCGGATGCCTCTCCACGACTGCGGAGGGACAAGCATTCCGTACGGCGGAGCTGAACGTTCAATTTCATCGGGCTCAGACAGCGTGGTCGACCGGGAATAGCCTTCTCGAGGCGAAAGCCCGTATCGATCGCGTCCTTGCCGCTGACTCGGATGATCAAGAAGCGTTAAAGCTGCGCGCGAAAATCTTGAACGGCCTCGAACGAGCTGACGAAGCGCACCGTGATGCAAGAAAAGCGGCGGAATTGGTACCAACGGACGGAGAAGCGCATCTACTGGTTTGCGAAACTGCCGCACAGATAGAACTTGTAGACGAAGCGTTGAATGCCCTCGATACGGCAAGCGATCTATTTCTGGACGGAAGTGAACAATATGTCCGGCTGTCCGCCTGCGCACTTCAACTCGGGCAGACAACTCGTGCGGAATCGATCGCCCGAATAGCCGTGGCGCAAGACGTGAATGATCCTCGTGGCCACGTTCAACTAGCCAGAGTGTTCTTGACACTTAATGAGCCGGATGCCGCGAGAAGTGTTTTGGCCAATGCGGTAGACGATTCGATTCTTTCAATGAATGCGATTATGGCTGATGCGCAGCTTGTTCAACTCTTCCTGGATGAGCCGCTAAATCAAGACTAGCCCCCACGCTGCCGTTGATAATCCGTATAGGTGGACACCGTTCGAATCCGATACGATCCCTTAAACGGGGTTCGAATCATGGTTTGAAAGCGCGTATTGTAGGGCAACATTTCACCGCTAGGAACAGGGAGAACGTGCACGTAAAAAGTACTCTCTTCTCTGAAGAGTAGCCCCAGATCGATTCTTTCCAGATGCATCGCCACCAATTCATTCGTGGATGTGTCGATATAATGTCGCACCCGCCGAATATTTAAGCCGTCTGCGAGGTCCGGTTTGGCCCTCACCTCAATGATCAAGGCAGATCGATCCCACATCAATGTATCACCAGCCATCCGGAAGCTGTACTTGTCGATGTTTTTGGGGTTGAGAAAAGAGGGCTCATCCTCTATCAAAAACGGCACAAGATCAACCGGATCGGGATCATCCACATTCTCCGAAACGAAACGATTGAAAAAACCGAACTCAAAAGCCCCACCCGAGTCAGCCCTTGCTACCGATGTGGTGCGAATGGTGTCAGCAAATCCGGCATCTACGATGTGTTCAGTAAACGCAAGCAGAAAGTCCTCGATGTCAAACTGCTCAGTCCGTAAATATCGCCGATAGGAATAGTTATCGAGATTCTCGAACGCTGACCGCATGGCATCCTGACTGACCGCTTCGAGCAACGTTACAATCGAATCTCGTTCTGCTAGTTCGATGGGTCCGCTGAAAGACAAATCCTGTCGATTGCATCCCGTCCACGACATCATCGCCACAAAAAGTGCCACTAACGTGAGCGACTTCCAGATCGGCGAATTCCGGATCAAGATCGAGATCGAAGGTGAAAGTGACCGATGCATACTCGGAAGAACCTGGACGCTGAAAAAGGGTTGACGGACTGATTCGCGCTGCATGATACGACATACCCTCCTCCGCGATCCATATGGAAGACGCCCAACTAAAAGACATTTTTCGCGATGCCCTGACGCTCGCCAGGCAAGCTGCACTCGAGGCCGCTACGTTCATCCAATCCCATGCCGGAGGTATATCTGAATCCGAGATCGTGACGAAGGGACTCAATGACCTCGCCTCATTCGTTGATGAAGGAGCTCAGGACATTATCGTTCGGATGATCTCGGACAAATTCCCGGATCATATCATTCTGGCGGAGGAAGGCTACGAAGAGGGCAAAAGCGAGGGCGGATCGTCTCTGAGAAACCAGTCCGGATTCCTTTGGATAATCGATCCGCTGGATGGCACGACAAACTTCATGCACGGCATTCCGCATTACGGCGTCTCGATAGCGCTCCTATACAACGGCGAGGCACAGGTTGGTTTAATTCGAGACGTGTGTCGAGCCGAGTCGTTTTTCGCCATACGGGGTCAGGGTGCGTTCCTTGACGATCAAAGTTTTAGGGTCAGTCCAGAGCCGCTGTTGGCTAACTCACTGATTACGACCGGTTTTCCATATAAACATTTCGACTTCATCGACGCCTACACGACGAGTATTCGCTCATTCTGGAAAGACTCGAGAGGCGTTCGGAGACCTGGATCTGCCTCGCTTGACCTCGCCTGGGTTGCCTGTGGCCGATTCGAAGGCTTTTTCGAACAAGGCCTGATGCCCTGGGATGTTGCGGCTGGTGCGCTCATTGTTGAAGAGGCGGGCGGACGGTACTCGGATTTTTCAAATGGGAGCGCTGCAGAGCTTGGATCCGAGATCGTAGCCTCAAATGGATTGATTCATCGTGAAATGATCGATCGACTGGTGCCGCTACGTACTCCCGATACCAAATAACTCCTCCGCATTTGCTACCTTTGCGCATTCTCTTCTGATCACCACCCAAAACACAGCTATGAGCGGACACGGTCTCCTCGAAGGAAAAAAGGGCGTTATTTTTGGCGCGCTAAATGACAGCAGCATTGCCTGGAAAATTGCCGAAGCCACGTATCGTGAAGGCGGTCGATTTATCCTCTCAAATGCACCTGTTGCAAAACGACTTGGTGGCCTTGACGAGTTGGCCGATAAAACCGAGGCCAAAATCGCCTGGGCGGACGCGACCAGTGCTGAAGATCTCGACGCACTCTTCAACCTGTCCAAAGAGGAATACGGTGGAATTGACTTCATCGTCCACTCAATCGGCATGGGGCTAAACGTTCGGAAGAATCGACCATACGATGATCTGAATTACGAGTGGTTCAAGAAATCGCTCGATATCTCTGCCATCAGTTTGCACCGGGTTGTGCACTCTGCGATGGAAACGGGTGCCCTTAAGGACGGCGGCTCCGTTATCGCACTTTCATACATCGGAGCTCAACGGACATTTTCGAAATACTCCGAGATGGGAGACGCGAAGGCGCTCCTCGAAAGTATCGTTCGCTCCTATGGCTCGCGTCTTGGAAAGCGAGGAATTCGAATCAATTCGATTTCGCAGAGCCCCACCAAGACGACGGCAGGTTCTGGGATTTCTGGCTTCGACGCGATGTATAAATTTGCAGAACGCCTTTCACCGCTTGGAAATGCAGACGCAGAATCTTGTGCAGATTACACGGTTAGCATGTTGAGTGACCTTACACGGATGGTGACGATGCAGACACTCTTCCACGATGGTGGCTTCAGCACAATGGGCATTTCTGACGCGCTAATCGACGACCTTTCCGAAGCGTACGACAAATAAGGGTCACAACATGATCCGACTTTTTGTCTCGGACATCGATGGATGTCTCGCGATGCCTTATGAGCCGTTTGATCTGACGCGCCTCGGAGAGTTAGCACGGGCATCTCGTGAAGCCGGCCCGCCGTGCGTTGGCGCTTCCATGCCTGCTGTATCAATATGCTCTGGAAGGAGTTATGCGTATGTAGAAGCGATGGCTCAGCTTCTCGCCGTCAGCACACCCGTGCTCTTCGAATCAGGTGCAGGCATGTTTGACATGACCACCGGACTTTCGACGCTTCATCCTGATCTGAGCCCGAAAATAGTAGCAGAACTTTTCGAAATTCGCTCATTCATGGAGTCCATTGTCCTGGCTCGGCCCGGCTTGTCGGTCGATTACGGCAAACGAGCTCAAGCAGGGCTCGTCGGTACGGTTGAAAATGGCCTTTTCGAAGTGTTGGATGAAATCACCCCATGGGTCAGCGAGCATTTTCCAAACCACAACACGTTTCATACACACATCAGCATCGATGTGGTACCGGCAGGACTCACGAAAAAAGAAGGACTTGAGTGGCTCGGAAGAACTGTCGGCGTTTCTCTTGAGGAAATCGCTTTTATTGGCGATACAAACGGCGACATCGGCGCAATGCAAGCTTGCGGCTACTCGTTTGCACCAAAAAACGCACAGTCTTCCGTGAAAGCAATCGCGGACCACGTTAGCAATCTCGACGACATTGGTGCAGTTCTCGAGGCCTACGAACTCGCTGTCGCGCGGTAATTCAGAAGACCTGCGGATCCTGCGACTAACAACCGTGTATCCAACAACTGTGAAAGGTCCTTATTCCAGTTTAGCGTCTTTTCTAACTCCAGTATCGATGTTCATCAAGCATCTTGCCGTTCGGTTTGCTCTTCTGACCTTCTTCGTGTTCTCCTGGAGCGAAGCCCGGGCGCAAGACATGGATCCGGGGATGGACGTCTATTATGCGACCGAATCTCGTACGGTTCTATATCATACTTCTGATACAACAAAGGCGTATATGCGCCTGAAATTGCGTGAGCCGCTCTACTCGTTAGAGGAGGAAGATCCGAACTGGCCTGGGTGGAAGCGCGTGAGAACTTTTGACGGCGCAAACGGACTGGTAAGAGATGAAAAGATTTCCAACGTTTGGCTCCGCATCTCCAAGACTCAGCAGACCTTGTTCGCATATCGGGGCGCAAACCTGATTGCCCGTATTCCGACTGATCTCGGCTACAACTTTTTCGCCGACAAGGAAAAACGGGGCAGTAGAGGCGACCCGGATCATTGGAGAACACCAGAGGGAGAGTTTTTCGTAGCTTCAAAAAACGAAAATAGCCAGTTCTACAAGGCCCTCGTTTTGAATTACCCTAATGCCGAGGACGGTGCACGGGGCGTGCAAGACAGCCTTATAACGAGAGAGCAGTACGAATCCATCGTGTTGGCTGAAGAGACGTTCTCTATGCCACCGATGAATACGGAGCTCGGCGGATGGATAGAAATTCATGGCGATGGCACGGGCCTTCGTAACAACTGGACGCAAGGTTGTATCGCCATTCAAAACGTTCAACTCGATCGACTTTGGGAAATCGTTGAAGTTGGAACGCCAGTCCTCATAGACCCATGAGAAAGACCCTACTGTTCATTACGCTCTGCATTGTAGCCACGGTAGTTCCACCTGAATCGGTGGCGCGACAGGCCGCACTCGAATTTGAAGAAGAGCTTTCAGGGCCGGTTTATATCGTTCCCGTGGAAGGAATGATCGACAATCCGCTTGCTCGCTATATCGAACGTGCGATAAACGATGCGAAGGAAGCATCCGCCGGGCTTATTGTGTTTGACATGGACACGTTCGGAGGGTTGCTTGATGCGGCAGACGAAATTAGGCAGTCTTTGCTAGATTCGCCGATTCCAACAATTGCGTTCATCGACAAGAATGCTGCCTCTGCGGGCGCCCTCATTTCCTATGCAGCCGATAAAATCGTTATGGTACCCGGCGCTTCGATTGGAGCTGCCACTGTCGTCGAAGGCGCAGGAGGAGAAGCTGCCCCCGACAAATACCAGAGCTACATGCGCTCGCTGATGCGGGCCACTGCTGAGGCGAATGGTCGTGATCCGAGGATTGCGGAAGCGATGGTTGACGAAAATCTTGCAGTAGAAGGAGTAATCGAAGCTGGAAGTGTCTTGACGCTCTCGACTCTCGAGGCGGTGAAGCTCGGTGTAGCAGATGCTGAAATTACAACGATTGATGACCTACTCGCCCACTACAAGCTGGAAGAAGCGACACGCGTTGCCCACAACTTGAGTTCGACCGAGGGCTTGTTGAGGTTTTTCTCCTCGCCGGTCGTTCAGTCCATCCTGATGCTCATGATGCTCGGTGGATTGTACTTCGAATTACAAACCCCCGGTGTTGGATTCCCCGGAATTATCGCCCTTTTTGGAGCGGCTGTTTTCTTCGGCCCCCATTACCTCCTCGGACTAGTTGAAAGCTGGGAGATCGTGCTATTTGTAATCGGCGTTGGACTACTTCTCGCAGAAATATTCGTGATACCCGGTTTCGGGATCGCCGGTGTATCGGGACTGATTGCCGTCGTGGTATCGCTAGGAGTCTCGCTCATCGGCAACATTGGCTTTTCATTCCCTTCAGGAGAATTGGTAGGCTCCGCAGTCATGACGCTGGCCGTGACGATGGTGATGCTCATCATCTTGCTGGTCTCGCTCGGGAGCATTTTGCCCAAAACGGAGCGGTTCAATCAGCTCGTCTTATCTCCCGTCCTCTCTAGCGAAACGGGCTACACTTCTGCTGAAAGTCACACGGAGCTCATCGGGCACACCGGTCAGTCAGCCACGTCGCTACGCCCGGCTGGTGCAGCGGAAATCGACGGAAACAGGGTCGACGTGGTCACCTCAGGAGAGTACATTGAAAAAGGAATGGCCATCGAAGTGTTGAGCGTGAACGGTTCGAGGGTAGTCGTGAGGGAAGTTAGACGCCTTTCCTAACCAACGAAGGGAGCAACAATCGGTGATTCACCTACGGCAATTTTTGCAACATCTGAGTATCTTTACGTAAACTTCGCGTCTACATTGCCGGTACTTATTCAATAACATCCCGCGATTTTGCTCCTTCCTATTGCTCTCATAATTGTTGGTGTCCTCCTCATCGTTGCGGAGGTATACCTAATTCCGGGGCTCAACGTCATCGGTATTATTGGAGCCCTGCTGATGCTTTTTGCGGTAGGCATATCGTTTATGCAGGCCGGGTTTTTAGGCGGGCTCATGGCCATGAGTGGAGCTGGAATCGTAACTGGCGGTGCCTTCTGGTGGCTTTGGAAATCTGGTGCCTGGGATAAATTTATCCTGTCCTCCAGCCTTCGGTCCGACGACAAGCTGATAGCGCGAGAAAGCGAACAACGCGCTCGTTATCTGGGGAAAAAAGGAGTCGCGATCACTCCTCTAAGGCCAACTGGCGTTGCCCAGATCGATAATGAACGTATTGAGGTTGTGACCGAAGGAGACTTTATTTCGGCGGGAAGCAATATTAAAGTCGTAGCAATGGACAGAAGAAAGTATTTCGTTCGTCTTGTATCTGACGCGACCAGCTAAGCTTCTAAAAATCTCCGCTCCCTGTTCGCAACATTTTGTCCTTCCGCCGGTCATTCTAATCCGGGCAAGGACTATTTTGAAGCATGAATCGCACACGGCAACACATATCATCGCTCGCCGTCATCGTTTTGACGTTTGGCATTCTTCTTTCGGGCTGCACCGAAGAGGCAAACATTCCCGTGTCGTCGCCTAAGGGATGGGATGGAAATTCGACGTATTGGTGGGATATAAGCGCCGATACAACAAATGCATTTCGACCATTGGATTCGCTTGAAGAAATGGGAGTGCCAGGAAGCTATCTGCTTTCAATCACGCTCGATGGAAATTCGGCGACCGACATGGAGCTCGCCCAGCGTAAATTCAATCAGTATGTCAAAGAGAGTCTGATCGAGCTCTTTAGAAACGAGCCGGAAATTGTCGATTCCCTTTTCGACCGATTCGTGATTCCCAAAATGCAAGATGTCGAGCTCCTAGGTGATGTACAGCCGCTCATCAGTGAATACCAAAGAAGGGCATATCAAACGTTATCACGACACTTCCGCTATCCGAGGTCGCTCACGAAACTGGGAGAAGATATTCCGATTGTCATTCCTGACAGTCTGAAGGAAAAAGAAATTTCGGGCATTGTTTTCACCCAGGTAGCCATCAATAAAGAAGGCATCCCCATCGCACTGAAAAAGCTCTCAGGTGTTCATCCCATTTTGGATCGAATAGCGATGAGAGCCCTAACAGAAATGAGATGGCAGCCCGCCTACGTCTTGCGGGGAGGCAAGTCGCGACCTATTGCTTCATGGACTCGAATGAAGGTGCGGTTCGGTTCTCAGAATTAGAGTCGGTGGTGCTTAAATAAGAATCCCTGCGATCGTGGCCGTCATCAGATTGGCAAACGTCCCTGCTAGGACGGCTTTCACGCCTAGTTTCGCCAGATCAGACGTTCGGTCGGGTGCAAGAGGCCCAATTCCACCGATTTGAATTGCAATCGACGATAGATTCGCAAATCCACATAGCGCAAACGTAGCCATCGTAATAGTTTTAGCTGTCAGGGAGCCGGTTGCGATGGCACCAGCCAGATTGAGATAGGCCACGAATTCATTCGCGATCACCTTCGTTCCGAGCAAGGATCCAAACTGAACGATATCCTGATACGGTATACCAATTAACCAGGCGAGCGGTGAGAGTCCCCATCCTAAGAGTTGCTCAATCGTAAGAGATGCTCCGAATATTCCCGCTCCCCATCCAACGATATAGTTGAGCATCGCAATCAGTGCCAGAAATGCCAGAAGCATCGCGCCCACATTGAGCGATAACTTCAGCCCGTCTGAGGCGCCCGATGCGGCCGCTTCAATCACATTGGCTGAACTTTTTTCTACAACCAGGGTCACTTCGCCTGCCGTCTCGGGCTCATCGACTTCTGGAATCAGCATCTTGGCTAGCAATAAAGCCGCCGGCGCCGCCATGATACTGGCCCCAAGTAATTGCTCGGCAAACATCAAGCGACCAGCATCAAGCGACAGGCCCATAGCTTGAGCGTACGGATCTCCGAGTATCTGGATATATGCTGCCATTACTCCGCCCGCAATTGTCGCCATCCCTCCTGTCATGACTGCCATCAGCTCGGACATCGTCATTCCGTTTAGGTACGGTCGAACGACAAGTGGTGCTTCTGTCTGGCCTACGAAGATGTTGGCTGTTACCGACAGACTTTCAGCACCACTCGTCCCAAGAAGGCGGCTCATGCCCCAGGCCATTCCCTTGACGATTCGTTGCATCACTCCCAGGTGATACAACACGGCCATGAGCGAGCCAAAAAAGATGATAGTAGGAAGAACCTGGAAGGCAAAAAACTGCCCCATACTACCTTCCGTCCCAACAGGTTTGGCCAAATCGCCGAAGATAAATTCAGCTCCAGCAGTTGTAAAGTTGAGCACCAGAACAAAGAATCCACTCACCCACGCAAAAAACATCTTGGGCCATCCGAGTGGGGCGAACACTGCGCCCATATCCGCTCCTTTGAGGAGAAATATGGCCAGCACAATCTGCAGGGTGAGGGCCGAAATCACCATCCGCCAACTGATCTTGCTTCGATTATTCGAAACCAGATAGGCTAATCCAAGAATGGTGGCGAGTCCAAGAATACCGCGGAGAAGGGCGATGAAATCCATATTCGTAATTAGGGTCTTTGACTATTGCGTGCGGGAATATACACGCCGATGCGAAATGCGAAAGAATCGTTTCGAAACGTCTGCGCTCTTTTGCCTCTTCGCGTATCTTCTGTTCCCACGGAAACGCCTCCCCAGAACATCTTCTTTGATCAATATTGCTGTTGCTGCTGAATGACCCAGTTTACTCTTCTTCCTGACGAGAACAGCCCTACTGCCTCCACCTCCGCAAGTGAGATCCTCGAAGGGCTTAATGAGGTTCAGCAGGAAGCCGTCACAGCTTCGGACGGAGCGGTTTTGATCGTTGCGGGCCCGGGTTCTGGGAAAACAAGGACGCTTACACATCGGATCGCTCACCTCCTCGCGACAAGCAAAGCCAGGCCGTGGGAAGTATTGGCGATCACGTTTACCAATAAAGCGGCCCGCGAAATGAGGGAACGCGTCCTGGAACTGGTTGGAGAAAGCGTGGGAAAGGGTATGGCGATCGGCACCTTTCACGCCATGTTTGCCCGAGTGATGCGGGCCGACGGAGACCGGATCGGATATACCTCGGACTTCACCATCTACGATACGGACGATAGCCGCCGGGTCATCCGAGACCTGATGCATCGCTTTGGGATTGACACCCAGCAGGTGAAACCGCGAGCGGTACAGCATATGATTTCGGGCGCCAAGAATCGGATGGTATCGCCTTCGGAATACGCCCAACTAGCCGTCTCGCCGGCCCAGGTAAGAGCCGCAGAGCTCTACCAACCGTATTTGGACGAGCTCCGCACGGCCAACGCAATGGATTTTGATGATCTATTGCTCAAGCCCATTCAACTGTTCGACAACCACCCGGACATACTAGAGAAGTACCAGAGCCGGTGGCGCTACATCCATATCGATGAGTACCAGGATACCAACAAGGCCCAGTACCTGCTCGCTCGCATGCTTGCCAAAAAACACGGCAATCTGTGCGTGGTAGGGGATGATGCACAGAGTATCTATGCCTTCCGCGGCGCCGATATCACGAACATGCTCTCGTTTCAGCGCGATTACCCGAACGCTACGACGGTGCGGCTCGAACAAAATTATCGCTCCTCTCAGCGTATTGTTCGCCTCGCAGATTCCATCATCAAGAACAACCAACACCAGATTGAGAAAAAGCTCTGGACGGACAACGATGAGGGCGATCCAATCATCATGCTCGAGTCCGTCTCCGAGCGGGACGAAGCGCAGAAAGTAGAGCGTCGTATTCGAGATGTTCAGGTGCGACTAGGCCATCTGAATAAAGACTTTGCGGTTCTCTATCGCACCAATGCACAGAGCCGTTCGCTCGAGGATGCACTACGGCGTGGCGGCATTCCTTACCGGGTGGTCGGAGGCGTGTCGTTCTACCAGCGGCGCGAGATAAAGGATGCTCTTGGGTATTTGAGGCTTGTCGTCAACCCTAATGATGTCGCAAGTTTGCGTCGTGTGATCAACATGCCCACGCGTGGTATCGGTGCAAAAACCGAATCGCAGATGTGGGGATTCGCTGCGAGAGAAAACATCGGAGCCTGGGAAACACTTGAGCGAGTTGGTGAGGTTGGCCTAGGTCCTCGTGCGGCGGGCTCGGTTGCGGCTTTCCGAGACATGATCGGGGGATATCGCGAGCGAGCCGAAACCGAGCCCGCCGCAGATATCGCCAAAGCCCTCATCCGCGATTCAGGTTTGCTCGAAGATCTGCGAAAAGAGAACACGCCCGAAAACCTGGTCCGTTGGGAGAATGTGCAAGAGCTGCTGAATGCTATTGCCGAGTTTTCGCAATCTCATTCCGAATCTCAGACCGAATCTCAGACCGAGGGCGAGACGGGTACACTGAGCGCCTTCCTTCAGGAAGTCTCGTTGCTAACAGACGCAGATGAGACGCAGGACTCCGAAAATCGGGTCACCCTGATGACGCTTCATGCCTCGAAGGGTCTCGAATATCCGGTTGTGTTCTTGACCGGAATGGAAGAGAACCTATTTCCGCTGCAAATGGCGACGCAGGACACGAAAGATCTGGAGGAAGAAAGACGCCTCTTTTATGTAGGCGCCACCCGGGCTAAAACGCTTCTGTTTCTTTCTCATGCTCGAAGCCGCTTTCGCTTTGGCGAACAGACCCCTGCCATCCGGAGTCGCTTTCTTGAGGAGATTGATGCCAATCTCGTGCGAACAGAAACGGGTCAAATCTTCGATCCGAAAACTGACCGCTTTAAGAGCCGGGCAGGCGGGCCATCATACGAAAATGTCGACCCAAATTACTGGCGAAAAAACCTGAGAGCAGATGTTGCTCCAGCCAAAAAGCCGGCATCTAGTGGATCCAGAATCGTTTATGACGAAGAAGAAAGCGCCAACCTCGCTCCTGGAATGCTGGTAGAACATCATCTATTTGGCGAAGGAAAAGTCGTCTCATTGGACGGAGCAGGGCAGCAGGCCAAAGCAGTCGTGTTCTTTAAAGAGTCGGGCCAGAAGAAGCTCCTTCTTCGCCTCGCAAGATTGAAGCGGATCGGCTGAGCACTTCGTTCGTTGTAGCGTTTCGAGCCACACAATTGAGAATCTCTGATGCATCGTTTTCTTCCCCTTCTCCTTGCCCTGTTGCTACTAGGAGGTTGTTCGTCTGATGACCGCACTTCGCTCGTCGTCTATTCGCCGCACGGAAAAGAAATGTTATCCGAGTATGAGCTGGCTTTCGAGGCCGTTTATCCAGATATCAACGTGCAGTGGCTCGACATGGGCGGGCAGGATGCGTACGATCGCGTCCGTACCGAGCGGGTAAATCCCACGGCAAGCATCTGGTGGGGTGGTGATAGCCCGACCTTTTCGAGAGCGGCATCTGAAGGCCTGCTCGAACCCTACGCGCCGACCTGGGCTTCATCTGTTCCGGACGGCTCATACGGCGAAAACGACTTCTGGTATGCGACCTATCTGACACCTGAAGTCCTCCTGTATAACACGGGCACAGTGAAAGGCGATGAGATCCCATCGGATTGGGACAGCCTGCTCGAACCACACTGGAATGATCGCATCATCATTCGTTACCCGCTCGCAAGTTCAACCATGCGAACGATCTGGGGAGCACTCATCATGCGACAGGAGTCTGTGGAAGAAGGCTACAAGTGGCTTGCCCATCTCGATATTAACACCAAAACCTATGCTGCTGACCCCACGCAGCTATACCTCAAGATCGCTCGTCAGGAAGGCGATTTATCGCTCTGGAATATGCCGGACACGTATATACAGGCCGACAGTCTCGGTTATCCGTTCGGTTTTTCGTTACCTGAAAGTGGTACTCCTGTCCTCAATGACGCTATCGCATTGGTTAAAAACGGCCCTGCACTCGATGCAGCCAGGCTTTTTTACGAATTCGTTACCACGGATGAGGCCCTCATCGCACAGGCGAACAGCTATTATCGCATCCCAGCTCGCCCACTTGATTCGAATTTGCTACCTGAATGGATGGTCTCAACTGAGATCGTTGCCATGGATATCGATTGGGAACGACTCTCTACAGAAGGGCCTGTCTGGATGCAGTTCTGGGACGAGAATATCAAAGGCCGAGGCGCCGAGTATCTGGCCGGGCTGTCGGACTAAATCGCCAGTCAGACTGATTGGGTCTGTTTTCTAGTAGCTGTTGGGAGCGAAGCCCTCACGGCAACCGCTTTAACGTTCGTGACGGGAATCTTCGTCTCCGCATCGTCTTCCGTAAAGTTCAGCAACACTTCCAAGACACCGTCCAGGGTGGTCTCGTCCATGATGAGGTGGCGAAGACGACTGGCTCCTTTGAAGCCCTTGAAATAGCCCCCGTACATGCGGCGCATCTCGAGTACTCCCTTTCGTTCGCCCAGCCATTCACTTTTTAGAGCTAGATGCTCGGCCACGACTTCACAGCGTTCTTGCCAATCAGGCCTTGGCGGAATCTCGCCTGTCTCCCGATAAATCTTTGCCTCTCGGAAAATCCACGGATTTCCGATCGCTCCTCGACCAACCATCACAGCGTCCACACCTGTTTCGTCGAACATGGCCTCAATTCGTTCGGGAGATGTCGCGTCTCCGTTTCCGATGAGGGGTATCGAGATGCCAGACTCTTCCTTGATTCGTTTGAGCCACTCCCAACGCGCCTCGCCTTTGTACATCTGCTTTCGCGTTCGCGCGTGTACCGCCAGAGCATGTATTCCTGTCTCTTCCAGCATCCTAGCCACATCTAGAATCTGTATGGAAAGATCATTCCATCCGAGCCTCGTTTTAACGGTGACCGGGACCGATGATTCTTCGATAACCGCGGCAGTGATCTCCTGCATCTTGGGAAGATTCCTGAGAATCCCCGCTCCACCGTCTTTGCAAACGACCTTTTTGACTGGACAACCAAAGTTAATGTCGATCAGGTCGGGCTTTACAGCATCAACGACGCGGGTTGCCTGCCTGACTTGCTCGATGTCGCCACCAAATATTTGGATGGCAACAGGGCGCTCTTCTTCGTAGATATCGAGCTTTTGATGCGAACCTTCCGCGCCATAGGCCAATCCACCGGAAGAAATGAACTCGGTGTAGAGCATATCCGCTCCGAATCGCTTGCACATCAAGCGAAATGGAGGATCACTCACATCTTCCATGGGGGCCAGGAAAATAGGGCGGTCACCAAATTTGAGGTCGGCAATCTGCATCTAAAGGGTTGATATTCTTGAATTAGGGTGCGAAATCGTCTTTGGAGGCCTACAACCTGTGTATTCTACAGGTGGTTCCTTGTCTCGATGTCGCAGCTGCGTTTCTCATTAGCTTTTAATGGATCCGTGTAATGGGGCTGTACTCTTTGGTGCGAGAACAATATCCTGCCTTTGTAACCGGACCAAACCGAACGAACGACAATCTTTTGTATGCGCTATTTCCTTTTTCTTTTGATCGCCGGAACGCTCATTTCTGCCTGCTCTTCTCAAGAACAGTCCGAAACCGAATTCAACCCGCAAAATTTTGACAACACGGTCATTCTAATCTCCTTCGATGGCCTCCGTTCGGATTACATCGACTGGTATGACACCCCGAACCTGGATCGTCTAATTGCGGGCGGTGCGCATGCTAACGAAGGCATGAAGCCTGTATATCCTTCGAAGACTTTCCCGAATCACTACAGCATCGTGACCGGGCTCTACCCGGCCAATCACGGCATCGTGTCAAATTCGATGTACGATTCCGAGCTAGATGAAAACTTTTCGATCGGCAATAGAGATGCCGTAACCGATGCTCGGTGGTGGGGCGGCGAGCCGATCTGGGTGAGCGCAGAAAATCAGAACGTAAAATCCGGCACTTATTTTTGGGTCGGATCCGAGGCCCCGATCAACGGAGTCTATCCATCCTATTGGTATGAGTATGATGGTTCTGTCTCTCAAACTGCCAGAGTGGATCAGGCCCTCGAGTGGCTTGATATGCCGGTGGACGAGCGCCCAGGTTTTATCTCACTGTATTTTAGCGACACCGACAATGCAGGCCACGGTTTCGGCCCACAGGCTGACGAAACTTCGGCTGCCGTAACGCTGGTTGATTCGTACCTCGGCCGCCTGATTGAGGGTCTGGAATCAAGAGGACTCTATGACCACGTTAATATTATCATTGTGGCCGACCACGGGATGGCTCAACTGTCACCTGACCGAGTGATCGCCCTCGACGAATACATCGATCTCGATGATGTCTTCTTCATCGATGGTACGCCGCTCGTCGGACTTCATCCGGTTGACGGCAAAGAGGATGCCGTCTTCAATGCGCTAGAAAATGCTCATCCCAATCTTTTCGTTTACCGGCGTGACAACGGCCCGGAACGATTTATGTACGAAGGCAATCACCGGATTCCGCCAATATTCGGACATGCGGATGACGGCTGGTCGATAGCCCGCACGCGGGAATTCGCCGATCAGAACCCGGACCGATACACGGGTGGAACGCACGGTTATGACAATGAAGCCGCGTCGATGCGAGCAACCTTTATTGCTCACGGACCTGCATTCAAAGACGGCGTTACAATTGAGCCGTTTCTCAATATCGAGATCTACAACGTGATGGCGGAAATTCTCGGCATTACTCCTGCGGAGAATGACGGCACGGCTGGCTCTCTCGCTTCCATTCTTAACTAGTCCTACTCCAACACATTGGATTATCTGTATCAGGAGCACGGTCAGTATTTCGCCCAGGTCGCGCACCCCATCGAATCGTTGGGATGTGATGAATTAAGCGAACTTGGCGCGAGTAATGTAGAGGAAGCCTATCGCGGTGTTCAGTTTTCTGCAGACGCCGAGACCCTAAGATCAATTGTTTATCAGGCCCGAATCCCAACGCGGGTTCTGGCGCCACTCACAACGTTCGATTGCCACAGCGATCGCTATCTCTACAAGCGTGCTCGCGAGGTTGATTGGCTCTCACTCATTGGCAACGACAGAACCTTTGCCATCTTCGCTACCGTAGCGCACAGTCGCATTCGACATTCAAAGTATGCAGCGCTGAAGCTGAAGGACGCCATTGTCGATTCAATCCGGGACGAAACAGGATCGAGGCCTGACGTCGATCGCCACGAACCAGATGTGTCTTTGAACCTGCACATCGACAACAACCGGGCAACAATCAGCCTTGACGCCGCGGGCCGTTCGATGCACCGTCGCGGATACCGAGTCGATGCCCTAGAAGCACCAATTCAGGAGACTGTTGCGGCCGCCATCATTCGCATGAGCGAATGGAAAGGCGACGTTCCGCTGCTCGATCCGATGTGCGGATCAGGCACGATACTCGCAGAAGCTCTGATGGCGGCCGCAAAAATCCCATCAGGCTTTCTGCACGAGCGTTTTGGCTTCGACCAATTCCCCGACTTCGACGAGAAGGCCTGGAAAGCAGAGCGACGGCAGATTAACAGTGCCATTTTGCCTGTCGAAAAAGGCTTGATTACCGGTTCGGATATCAACGGGGAAGCCATACACATCGCTCGAGGCAACCTGTCGAGCCTGCCAGGGGCCAATTCGATTGAGCTCCGAGAGATGGACTATAAGGAGATCGATGGATTTACCTCAGGTATCATCGTGACCAATCCGCCATACGGCGTCCGAATGGGGCCCCGGATCTCAATCGAAGATTTCTATAAAGCATTTGGAGACTTTCTCAAACAAAAATGCACGGAATCTGCGGCATTCATCTACGTTGGCAAACCTGCTCTGCTTAAAAGTGTTGGGCTTCGAACAACCTGGAAAAAAGAACTCGTTAACGGGGCACTGGAAGGCCGATTAGCCCGTTACGATCTGTATTGAACCTAGCATGCTGAGGCATTTTTGATTGCCTCATCTGGTCTGGAGCAACCTAGATGGAATTCCTGCCGTAGAGGTGTCCAATTCATCATCGCAAGACCAACCTGGTATTAATTATGCCTCGATCTCTACGAAGCTACCTATTCCTGTTTTTGTTCATGTTTTTGGTCATCGTTCCTGCGTATGCCCAGGAAACAGCAGAAGTACCTGAGCCACTTCCTGCAGACGTCGAATCCGTCGACGCCATCCTGACCGCAGTGTACGATGTTATTTCTGGAGGACAGGGAGTCGAGAGAGACTGGGATCGATTCCGCTCTCTATTCACGCCTGATGCCAAGCTGATTCCAAGTGGCTGCAATCCTACCGGACAGTGTGGCATGCGGGTCTGGGACGTAGAAACCTATATCACAACGGCAGGCGCCCAGCTCATGGCCCGCGGTTTTTTCGAAGTTGAGATTCATCGAGTTGAAGAACGCTTCGGCCAAATTGCCCACATATTCAGTACGTACGAATCCCGTTTCAAGGAAGACGACGTAGACCCATTTACACGGGGCATCAACAGCATTCAACTTCACAACGACGGAAGTCGCTGGTGGGTCGTAAACATATTCTGGCAGGGTGAGTCTGCAAACGCCCCCGTGCCTGCTGAGTACGGCGGCTAAGC
>Ga0315336_1002851_pt1 | contig 24920 bp, 16 predicted proteins | sample ASW5metaG_FD_204512 | JGI IMG/M metagenome (GOLD analysis project Ga0315336, IMG submission 204512) | Ammonia-oxidizing marine archaeal communities from Monterey Bay, California, United States - ASW #5 | ecosystem: Environmental > Aquatic > Marine > Intertidal zone | place: USA: California... | reverse complement strand
CACCCGCGTGCGGTATGGCTATGCTCCGGCTTACTATGCGCCGGCACCGATGTTTTACGCGTATTGAGGGAAGCGGATCGAGAAGAGACGCGCGAGGGACTGGGCTCCCCGTCTATACATAGATATTTTCTAGCTATCAAGATGTCTCGCGCTTTGAAACTCGTGCCAGATTGTATTCATGGCTGAACTCAAGACTTTTCTGTTCACCGATATCTGTGGCAGCGTCAATCTCAAGAACGAGATGATCGGTCGGAGTGTGACTGAACGCGACATGGCGTTCATTCAGAACATTCTGCTGCCGCATCGGGAAGGGATTGAAGCCCATCTGGAAGCGCATGGCGGGCGGGTCGTTTCGACCGCGGGCGACGGGCACTTTCTTGTTTTCGACAACACCATTCAGGCGGCTCAGTGGGCCGTTGACGTGCAGAGGATTCATCGCGATCAGCCGATTGAAACGCCGCACGAGGGCAGCGTTGAAGTGCGGATCAGCATGCACGTGGGTGTTCCTCAGAGCGACCCAGCCGATCCGAACAATTTCGTTGGCAAGAGCGTCGATTACGCTTCTCGATTGAACGACTACGCCACCGGTGGGCAGATTCTTATCTCCCGCAGCGTCATGGCCATTCTGGACGACGTCGGCCTGGACGACATCGCCTTTCATCTACACGGCAGACGAGAGCTCAAAGGCATCGGGCGCGTTGAAGTGCACGAGCTGCTCTACGACCAGCAAGAGCCCCAGGCGATGCGTCCCCAGCCCAAGAGCCACACCAGCCGGCAGTGGACGGTCATTCCCACGATGGGCTTCGAGGCTTCGGGCTCCGAAGGATCGGACGTTGCGTTGGCGGCGGCTCACGCCTTGAAGCGAGCAGGCAACTACGAGCTCGAAGGACTGTTGGGCAGCGGCGGGATGGGAGACGTCTACAAAGGCCGCCATATCCAGTTCAACCGAATTCGGGCCATCAAGGTGATCAAACCGCAGTTCGTCGCCGCCGGCAATCAGGAGATCATCCGCAGGTTCTATCAAGAGATCAAGGCGGTCGGCGCGCTGGAACACAAAAACATCGTGGTCGCGATCGATTCATCCTCTCAGGAGGATCGGGTTCATTACCTGGTGATGGAGTACATCGACGGCGTTGGGCTGCACGATCTGGTTGACCAACATGGACCGCTGCTGATCGCCGATGCTTGTGAAATCATCCGTCAGGCGGCCCGTGGGTTGCAATACATCCACCGCAACGGAATGGTCCATCGAGACATTAAGCCCTCGAACTTGATGCTCACGTTGGTCGAAGGCGACGGGATGACGAGCGATTCTTCGGTGCCAGAGAGTCTTGATGAGCTGCAAGGCGTAGTGAAAATACTCGATCTGGGTTTGGCCTTGTTGTCCGACGACAATCAGGAACGTTTGACGCGGTTCGACAACAAGGCCATGGGTACGGGCATGTACATGTCGCCAGAGCAGTGGAAAACGACCAGCGTCGATATCCGGGCCGACATCTATAGCCTAGGGTGCACTCTCTATCACCTGCTGGCGGGGAACCCCCCGTTCATTGATTCTGATTTGCGTCCGGAGAAAGCCCACGAAAAATCGGCTGTCCCGCCGATTCGCAACAGCATGACGATTCCGAACAGTTTGTGGGCGGTCTTGAGCAAGATGCTCGCCAAGAAGACCGAACAGCGCTATGCCACGCCGGCCGAGGTCGTTACCGCACTGGCTCCGTTTACCGAAGGCCATAATCTGCTGGAATTAGTGCTTGGTTACAACAGCGCCGAACCGACGACGAAGACCAGAGTCACCCAAACCGACTCGGGCGCTCGGGTCGATACCTGGTGGTCGCGGGCCAGCGGCATGTATCCTTCGCGGCGGTGGCTATTAAGAACAGCATTGCCGCTAGCAATCGTCGCGGGCGTTGTGATCGGCGGGGCTTCGATGCTGATGAAAGGTAAGAAGCGGGTGGAGGAGGTGGTTGAAGCGAGCGCGCGGGCCAATCTAACCAGCTTTGCCAAACAAGCGGCTACCAGGAGTCTGCCGGAAGAAATTATCAAACGATTCGAGATCCTGACCCTGCGTGCAAAGGACAAACGGCTGCGAGAAGCTTTAGTGCGGATTAACCAGGCTCCCGAAAACAAACAGTTTCGAGAGCCGCTCGACGAATGGATCAGAGACCAAAAACACAGCAGTACGGTCGAGGCCGACAGCTGGTTTATCAATGATCGGACAGGCATTCAGGTAGCTCGAAGTCCGAAGAAGGATAGCGTTGGGAAGAATTACAGGCACCGAGATTATTTCCACGGCAAGGGGCTCGATATCGACCCGGAAGACTCAGATAAACTCAATGCCGCGGAGCCGATTCATGATGTCAATCTCTCGGCAGTCTACGCCAGCAGCACCAGCCGAAATCTGAAAGTGGCGTTCTCGGTTCCCATTTGGAATGATGATCGGCCGGGTGCACAGAGTATAGTGCTAGGCGTCTTGTCGATGTCAGTGAACGTGGCCGACTTCGAAGTCTTGGCGGAGGGCCTGGAAGGCGACAACGAAGTAGTGCTAGTCGATTTACGTCGGGACACCGTGCAGGACGAGCCCCGTCGCGGGCTGATCTTGCACCATCCCAAGCAGAGGCAGGGCCAGTTGGTGCGAATTGACAGTCAAACGCTCGCTCAGATCGATGAGGCGAACCCGTTAAGCGATGGCTTTGCTCGCGAATATCAATTTCTTCGCAAGTATCCTGATCCACTTGACCAGGAGGATGGCTCCTTCTATTGGGGCGCTTTTGAGCCGGTTCAGTATCAGTTTCACAATGTTCGTACGGGCGAGGATCAGACCCGACGCCCAGGGTGGATCGTGCTGGTGCAATCCCGCGTCATTAAGTAAACCTTCGAGGGACTTTTGGCCGCAGTTCGTCGGGGGAATTCAGAGAGATCGTATGGAACTGGTGCCCGTCACCGCTAGCGGGTCGCTGCTTCGCTTTCTACGCTGGCCCGGGCTTCTGTTCGCTGCAAGCGCCAATCAACGACCGCAGCCACGACGTGTTGCAGCAACGTCGCCAGCATGATCATCATCAGCACCCGAGCATCTTCCCTCAGCACTTCTCCCGCCAGCACCAGTGCCAACCCAGTGTGCTTCATGCTCATTCCAAACAACAGGGCGGTTCGCGAAGAGTCGGTGAGTCGGTAAAGGCGAGAGATCGCAGCGGCCAGCAGCACTCCCAACACGCTGATCGTCACCGCCAGCAGCGCGGGCAAAGCAATCGAACGAGCGGTCTGTTCTCTGACGATCTCCGGCATCGCCAGCGACGCGTTGGTGTAGTTCAGCAGCAACAAGCAAGTCAGCGTGGCCAGGCGGATCCATGACTTGGCCCTGGCGATCCGCTCGGGTCCAGCCCACCAGGCAGCCGCCGCTCCGGCAAACGAAGGCAGAACGACCCAGACGATGAACTTCAGTCCGGAAAACTGCGTGACCACACGTTCGATCTTTGCCGTATCTTCGGCCGACAGAGCAAAACCGAGCAGGCTAAGTAGTTGAGGAGTTGCCAACGGGCTCAGGACGATCGACAGGACGATCAGCCCCAATCCCAGGGCAACGTTTCCGCCGGCGTTTTGGCTCCAGGCGACCGAGGAGTTCGCCACCGGCATCGCCGCGACCAGCGCCAGGCCGACCATCATTCCGGCGGTCGCTTCGGCCCCGGCAAATCGGGGCAGCACGATTCCCAGCGAGACCACCAGTACCGCTGGTCCTAACCAGGCAGCCAACAGCCCCAGCACAAGCAGCGACGGCTTCTGTAGTAGGCTGCGAACCTCCGACCACTGAATCACCGCGGCCGCACAGAACAACATAATCGCCAACAACAGCATCGGCGCGTGGACTACGTTTCCCGAGGGCGGACGGAAGGAGAGATCCCGCAGCATCAGTCCCACCTTGGGCACCACGGCCGCCAGCAGATAGCAACCTATCAGGAGCCACAAAACATGCTTGTGGACCCAAGTGGCAACCCCCGCAACCCGACCGTTATTGTTGCTGCTTTCTGTAGAGGCCATTGCCACTGTGCATGTGTATGGGGACTGGACGGCCAGTTACTGTCGATCTGCGAAAGAGACCAGAATAGCAGATCGTCGCCGCGATATCACCAGCAGAAGCCGGCAGCATGCGCACGGCTCGTTACAAAGCCGTTACAGGCCGTCAGCAGCTGAGGGCGTAGGATACATAGGGTTCAGTTCTGTCCCGCGTCTCAAACAGGAGGAAGATCATGGCTCGCACGTTGACATTAACCTTGGTATGGGTGGCATGGAGCGTATCTCACGCATTTGGCGGTTGCCACCCTGAGATGCTCCTCTCCGGGAACGCAACAGATCGACAGACCGCGATTTCCGTCTTGCGCGGGATGGGTCCCAAGGGCCTAAAGCTGGCACTAGAGGTGCACGATCAACTCGTAGAAAAAGCTGGCCAAGCGAAACTGCCTGGAGCCTATGAATTAGTCTTTGGGGTAACTAACCAGAAAAAGACGCAGCCAGAATTTAGTTCTAGATTAGAACTATGCCGTCGGGCAATTGACCAAATCGCGGGCCAGCGCGATGCGACCGTCTCGCGTATCTATTGGTGTACCGACTTAGATCATGCCCTGGCCGTTTCGAAGAAAATTGGAAAACCGATTCTCAGTCTGCGGATGTTGGGCCGACTGACCGATGAGTTTAGCTGCGCCAACAGCCGATTCTTCCGTACGACTTTGTACTCGAATCAAGAGATAAGCAAGATGTTGGGCGAGCGGTTTGTTTTGCACTGGGAATCGGTGCGGCCGGTGCCCAAGGTAACGATCGATTTTGGCGACGGTCGCAAGCTTGAGCGAACGATCACCGGCAACAGCGCCCACTATCTGCTCGCCTCCGACGGCCGGCCGCTGGACGTGCTGCCCGGCCTCTACAGTCCGAAAGAATTTCTCGATTGGCTCCACGGCTCGGAAAAATTGTTCCTGGCACACGCGGCGACCGACTCCGAGGAGCGTTCCGCCTATCTGGCCAAATACCACGCCGACCGACTGGCTGCCAGCAGAGCACAACTTCGCGACGACCTGCAAACACTCGATCGGGCTGACATGATCGATCGGCTGCAAGAATCGGACAGAGAAATCTGGCATTCGATTGCCGACCTGCATCGGGGCGAGGTAAAGCTGGACAAGGCGAGTATTCGACTCATTCGTAACGAGCGTCCCGACGCATTTCGAGCGGGAACAGTCGCTGTTACTAAGTGCAGGGTCGAGGATCCGATTCTGAAAGCCGTCCGCACTTTCGAAGATTCGATCTCCTTGGACACGGTGCGCAATGAGCATCTGCTGCACAGCCAGATTCACAGGTGGTTTGCTCAAGGTGAAGTACCGGCCGAATTAGCTGCTCTGAACGAGCGTGTCTATGCCGAGCTGTTTCTGACTCCTTCGAGCGATCCGTGGCTGGGTCTTGTACCGGAGAGCAGTTACACCGGGCTGGAACGGGGAGGACTCAGCGCGGTCGGGTCGCGCTGAGGTTGGGGATTGAGCTAGCCCGACGTAGAATCCAAGATAGACGTCTCCCCTAAGCCGCGATTCAACGAATCGCAAGGTGCTGCGCCGTGAGGCGGGAACCTTGCAACGCGCTGGATCGCGGCTCCAATTGCAGTTCTTATACGCGCGAAACACCAATGCCGTCGCAGACGATCCTTACCATCGAAGACGACCCGGCCATTCGCCGAGGGGTGGTCGATGCGCTCACCTTTGCCGGTTACAGCGTGATCGAGTCAGGCGACGGCGACCAGGGCTGCCAGATGGCGCTGGCCAGAGAGTATGACCTGTTGTTGCTCGATCTGGTGTTGCCGGGCAAACTCGGGTTGGAAATTTTGCAGGAGCTGCGCAACGTTCGGCCCACACTACCGGTCATCATCCTCACCGCGCGGGGCGAAGAGAGCGACCGCGTAGCCGGGCTGCGGCTGGGTGCCGACGACTACGTCGTCAAGCCGTTTAGCGTCAACGAACTGTTGGCTCGGGTGGATGCCGTTCTGCGGCGATCGCCGGGGCGCCCTAGCGACGTCGCAACGGTCCAGCTAGCAGAGGGTCAAGTCGATTTCGACCGTTGTGAAGTCCGATTTGCTGACGGACAACGGGTCGAGCTCTCCGAGCGAGAACGCTGCCTGCTGCGTTACTTGGTCCAACACGCCGGTCGAGCGATCGATCGCAAAGAGCTGCTGGCCAATGTCTGGCAAATTGACGCCCGTGGCGCCAACACTCGAACGATTGACATGCACATTGCCCGGCTCCGCGAGAAGCTCCGCGACGATTCCGGTCAACCCCGCGTATTGCTCACCGTTCGCGGCAAAGGATACATGTTAGCAACAAACCAGCAAGCAGATGATGAACCAACTTCAATAGCTGATCGCTAACAGCTAATAGCTAACAGCACCTCCATGACCCGTCCCTGGCAAGTTTGGCTCTCGTTTGCAATTTCCGCGGCCGTAGCGGTGGCCGCGACGGGCTGGCTAACGGTGCAGTCGATCCGAGCCGATCTGCAGCGCAGCTCGGCCCAAGCCATGGCGGAACTTGAGCAGAGGATCAATCTTGCGCTGTGGCGGATGGATACCAAGCTGGCCCCGCTGATTGCTGAAGAGGTGGCCCGGCCGCATCGATTCTACCGATCGCCGGTGTCCCAAGGAGCAGAAAGCAATCAGGCTGCTGGGCAGCAAGCTCTCGTTTCGCCCTTGCCTGATCTTACTTCAAGCGTGCTGTTGAATTTCACCTGCAGCGCTGACGGTCAATGGACGTCGCCTCAAGTCCCCGAGGGGCCCTTCGAGTTGTCGGCTCCAAACAGTGGACCTGCTGAGCAGACGCTGGATCTCCGCAGAAACCGGTTGACAGAACTGGCTGACAAGGTGAGTGTTGCAGATCTGCTTGGCCAACTCTCCGACCAGGAATTACTGGTGCTCGACCGATCAAGCCAGGCATTGCCTCCGGGAAATTATTATGCCGCAAATGACCTGCAACAGGGCGTCCAATCTCTCCCGGGAAAACCTGGTAAGGATTTCCAGGAACGCGGAAAGCGCTATCAAGACGTCGCCCAACAGGAGTTTCGCAAGCAACGGTTTCCCACTCAAGATGGTTACTCTCCCGGTGCTGGTTTGCAGACACGTTCGATCACCGAGAGTGTGAGCCAGCCGATTTGGGTGGGCGAAAATCTACTGCTGGCCCGTAAGATTGTCCAGGACGATCAAACTATGGTGCAAGGCAGTTGGCTCAACTGGCCGTTGATCCGAGAGAGTCTGCTAACCGAGGCGAGCGACCTGTTACCCCATGCGAGCCTGGATCCGGTCGTTCATCAGGAGTATGCCGACCCGACGCGCATGTTGGCCGGGTTGCCCGTGGTGATCGATCCGCATGAGAAACTGGTGGTGCTTTCGCTTTCTTCTCCGATGCGCTGGGCCTTGGGTGTTGGTTGGGGGGCCTTGTTGGTGGCCTTGGCCGCCGTGGCCGGGCTGTTGGCGGGCGTCGTAGCGCTTTCGGAACGTCGCGCAGCGTTTGTTTCGTCGGTAACGCACGAATTGCGCTCCCCCCTGACGACGTTTCGCATGTATTCGGAAATGCTCGCCAAAGACATGGTTCCCGATGCCGCCCGCCGTCGCGAGTACTTGGAGACGCTGCGACGGGAGGCGGACCGCTTGACCCATCTGGTGGAAAACGTGTTGAGCTATGCTAGGTTGGAGCGGAGGAGATGGCCTCGTCAGATCGAGCAGCTCTCGACGCAGCAGCTGGTCGATCGACTGCAGGCCCGGCTGGCAGAGCGGGCCAGTCAGGCCGGCATGGAGTTGGTTGTTTCCGTAGGCGATGACGTGGGTTGTCTGCCGTTGTCGACTGACGTGGGTGCCGTCGAACAGATTCTTTTCAACCTGGTCGACAACGCCGCGAAATACGCTGCGGCCGCAACTGACCGGCGAATCGAACTGCAGGTTGAACAAGCCGCTTCTTCCGTTCGGCTTATCATCCGTGATCGGGGTCCCGGTTTTGGCTCTGGACGACCGGCTCTCCAAACTCGGCCCTTCAGTAAAACAGCCGAGCAGGCAGCCGTCTCGGCACCCGGCGTCGGCCTCGGCCTGGCTCTGTGCCGCCGCCTGGCCAAACAACTGAGTGGCCGCCTGGAAATTTCCACGAGCGTTACTGAAGGAGCGGAAGTGACTCTGGTGCTGCCAGTCGATGGGCCATGACGAGCGGTTGTCGGTCCCGGTAGTCTCGGTTCTCCACAGGCGATATCATGGGTGGTTCACGACCCACGGACCATGACAACCATCGCTATGAAAACCGACGAGCTGCGCGAAAAATATCTGGCCTTCTTTGAATCCAAGGGCCATCGGAGGTGTCCCAGTGACGTGCTGGTCCCGACTTGGGACCCGTCGGTGCTGTTCACTCCGGCCGGGATGAACCAGTTCAAGGATCATTTTCTGGGGAAAGTGAAGCTCGATTTTACTCGTGCGACGACCTGTCAGAAGTGTCTGCGGACTGGCGACATCGATAACGTGGGCCGGACGGCCTATCACCACACGTTTTTTGAGATGTTGGGCAATTTCAGCTTCGGTGATTATTTCAAGCGAGACGCGATCCACTGGGCCTGGGAGTTTCTGACGGACAAGAAGTGGTTAGGTATTCCGGAGGAGCGGCTTAGCACGACGGTTTACAAAGACGACCAAGAGGCAGCTCAGATTTGGGCTGACGAGATCGGTCTGCCAACAGGGCGGATCGAGCGGATGGACGAGGATGAAAACTACTGGCCTGCCAATGCCCCCAGCCAGGGTCCCGACGGCGTCTGCGGGCCGTGCAGCGAGATTTATTATCATCCCGAGCCTAGCGCCGCCGGTGGTAGCGAGCCGGTCGAGATCTGGAATCTGGTCTTCACTCAGTTCAACCGTGTCGGCGATCCGCCCGACAACTTGCGGCCGTTGCCGAGCAAGAACATCGATACCGGCATGGGACTGGAGCGGACTGCCGCGACGTTGCAGGGTGTTTCGACCAACTATCATATCGATATCTTGATGCCACTGGTTCAGGCTGCGGCCGAGGTTTGCGGCCAGCAATACCAAGCGGAGAGCGAAGCGGGCCGGCGGTTGCGTCGGATTGCCGATCATGTGCGGGCCTGCACGTTTGCGGTCCACGAGAACGTCTATCCTGGTACTAACAAGGAAAAGTACGTCGTCAAGCGTTTGCTGCGGCGAGCGGTTTTGGATGGCCATCAGCTGGGCCTCCGCGAACCGTTTTTACACGAGTTGGTTTCTCCGGTGGTCGAAACGATGCGGTCGGCCTATCCCGAGTTGGGCGAAACGACTGAGCGTGTCGCTAGCGTGATTGAAAAAGAAGAATCGAATTTCTTCGGCACGATTGACGACGGGCTCCATCGTATCGAGCAGGTATTCGACACGATGCGGCGTGACAATCGTGTCCGCGTCGAGGGGGCTGTGGCTGCTGAGCTGTACCAGACTTTTGGCGTTCCGCCCGAGTTGTTCGAAGCGCTTGCCGCCGAGCACAATCTGGCCTTCGACTGGGACGGCTATGCGTCCGCCATGCAGAAGCATGGCGAAGTTTCGGGCAAGGTGCAGCATACGGTGATGGGTAGCCGCGGGCCGATCGATTCGCTCAAGCACGCGCTGCACGCGACCGAATTTGTCGGTTACGAAACAACCGAGGCGACCGCTACCATCAAGGGAATTGTGGCAGGCAAGCCGCCGCACGAGAATCTTTGCGATCAAATGGAAGAGGTGGGCCATGCCGAGCCGGTTCGAGTGGTACTCGATCGGACGCCCTTCTACGGTGAGAGTGGCGGGCAGGTTGGCGACACAGGCCGGCTCGTGGGCGAGGGGTTCGAGTTTGAAGTGACCGACACGCAGAAAGATGGCCAATTGGTCATCCATTTTGGGCATCTGCGCCGGGGAGTGATGCACGAGGGCGCTGCGGTTCAAGCCAAGGTCGACAGCGAGCGGCGTGACGCCATCCGTCGGGCCCACTCGGCCACGCACATCTTGCACCATGCGTTGCAGAAACAATTGGGTTCCCACGCCCAGCAACAGGGGTCGAAGGTCGACCAGGATTGGCTCCGGTTTGATTTCACGAATCTCAGCCCGGTGGAAAGCGGGCAGCTGGAGGCGGTCGCTCTGGATGTGGCTGAGCTGGTCACCGCTGGCCACCCGATTCAGTGGGAGGTTTTGCCGTTGGCCGAGGCTCGGTCGCAAGGGGCGATGATGCTCTTTGGCGAGAAATATCCCGACCCGGTACGGATGGTCTCGATGGGCCAGTTCAGCAAGGAGCTGTGCGGCGGCAGCCATCTGACGAGTACGAGTGAGGTTGGCCCGTTCGAGATTTTGCACGAAGAAGGCGTCTCGGCCGGCACACGCAGAATCACGGCACTGACCGGCAAGCGGGCTGAGGAGCATTCTGCTGCTGCCGACACGGCGCTGCAGGCTACTGCCGAGCTTCTCGGCTGCCCAGCTTCAACCCTCCCGGCCGGCGTGGCAGCACTGGTCGACCAGCAGCGGCAGTTGAAAAAGGTGCTCGCCTCAGGAGGAACTTTGGCCAAAGTCCAGCAGGCTAAATCGACCCTCGAACAGGTAGACAAAGTTCTGAAGGCTAAGTCGATCCTCGCCGAAGCAGCTCAACACCTTTCGGTGAGCCCCTTGGCAGTGCCTGAGCGAGTTGCCGCGATCATTCGGGAAATCGACACGTTGCAGCTTCGATTGGAGCAGCGAGCCACTGCGGGGCCGATCACGGCCGACAGTTTGCTTGAGCAGGCGGTCGCGATAGGCGACGTGACGGTCATCGTCGCGGAAGCCCCCACGGTCGAACCGAATTTGATGCGGCAGCTGATCGACCAAATTCGTAAGAAAGCGCCTTCAACTGCTGTGCTATTAGCTAGCACTGAAGGGGATGCCAAAGTGACGCTGGTTGCTGGATTGTCTGAGGACTTGCAGAAACGGGGTGCCCACGCCGGCAACTGGATTCGCCCCGTGGCGCAAGCGGTGGGCGGTGGCGGCGGTGGTCGGCCCGACATGGCCCAGGCGGGCGGCAAACAGCCGGAGAAGCTGCCCGAGGCGTTGGAACTGGCTCGGACGACGATTGCCGAGATGGTTGGAGGGTAGGGGGGAGAAATAGGTCGGAGGTCAGGAGTCGGAAATGGTGGCGTTGCTGGCAACTGGCGCAGGACGGGCAATTTCCGACCCTTTTTCTTTGTCGCTGCGTATCTTATCAGTAGCGTGACTTATCTTGTTTGACTCACTTGATTAGGCGTAGGATACGCCGTAGGTCTTCACTGTTAACGAAGGTGAACCGACAGGCCGTGTTGCCGGTCGGTAATCGATACTTGGTTGATACCTCAGATGGGGCACGTGCAGTTGCTCACGCCAGGAGTGGTCCAATGCAGGATGTGCGAAGACCGATTGAAATGGAAGTCGACCGAGGCCCGGATTGGCTCTTCGTGCGCATGCGCCCCACTCCGGGTCGTTGGGACGAGCTGGCCGATAGGCTGTGGTCGCTGGCCGATCAGCATTTCATCTATCGGCTCGTCTTGGAGATGGACGATCTGGAGGTGTTTCCCAGTTTGTTGATGGGCCAACTGGTGATGTTGCACAAACGAGTCCTGCAACACGACGGGGCCCTGCGCCTCTGCGGACTGTCGCCGCAGTGCGAAGAGGCGTTGCACCTTTGCCGTCTCGATCAGGCACTGCCAAACTTCCCCACGCGCGAAGATGCAGTGAATGGCTGCCAATTCGCCAAGCCAAGGTGAGAGAAAGCTGGCGGCACAAAGCAGGCTACATCAGGCAGCTCTTGCGCAGATCGCGTAGCAGGTTGACGATCGGTTTGGGCTTGTCTTGGCTATCAAACAGTCCCGCGTGCGGAAATTCGTGCGGCGCGGCGTCGGTGAGTTGGTTCCAAAGCACGACCTGAACCGTGGTGCGAGCGAGCAACAACGGCAACAGCGACGCTGCCCAGCCAAGCTGTGGATCTTGCGGCTGATCGGAGTCGCTTTGCAGCAATCTAGCTTCCGAGTTGCGCTGGGCGTGCGGGTCCTCTTCATCGCTGCTAGCGGTTGAGATCATCAGCATCAGCGGCAGGCCGATCTGAGTCCATTGATCCATCAGTCGACCATATTCGAATGAGGGACGATGCCAGGTGCCTCCCGGATGATAGCCGGCGTTGATCTCCAGGCCGAAGCCCGACACTCCCAAATCGGCCCGCACCAAAGCGTCGGCATAGTGTATCGGCGCCAAATCTTGGTGCTGATCGGTTAGGTACTCGCCCCACGGTTGGTCGAACGAGACGACAGTCGGCGTGCGAGGATCGATCTCACGCACGACTTGCAGTGCCTGGGCAACCAACTGCAGCCGTTGCTCCTCTTCCAGCTGTAGCATTTTGCCGACATTCACGCGCGATGCGACGTGCCAGAGGTGCACCCGGCCAACGTAGCGCTGGACAACCGTTCGGACGTGATCGATCATCAGCCGAGAGAGGTTTTCAAAATCGCCTTCCCAGAGAACCATCCAATCGGGCATTCCCCGATCATCCATCAGCAGTAGCGGACCCGCGGCAACCTTCAGCCCCGCTTTCTGGCACCAGGCCAACTGTTCGTCGGTTGCCTTCCAATCAAGATTTCCCTCTTTATGTTCAATTGCCTTCCAGGCAACGGGCAGCTGGATAATGTTGGCGGCCTCGACCAGCGAGCGGCGGATGCCTACCACCGGCGTTTCTGGGTCTAGCGAAACTCCCATCAGCGTGGCGATTGGCGCCTGTTGCTGCTGTGCAGCCAAGGCTTGCTGGGAATAGCTGGCGACCAATCGTTCGGCGGTATCGATGGCCAGAGAGAGGGCCTGGTTGGCGTCGGCCGCCGCCTTATCTGGCTCTTGTTGCGAGGTTGCCGCCTGCGAGAAATGAATGGTCGCGTCGCTCAGTCGTTCTTTGAGAAGACAGGGGGTCTGCAGCCCCAGCCATTCCCAAGTGAATAGCCGAGTGCGAATTCGCTGGATCAAGCCCCGTGCCAGCTCGACGTCGAGCAGATAGGGCTCGTCCCGCTCCATTAGGGTGGCTGAAGTGAGCATGTAGCCGCCATGCCCGTCGACCCGCCACGGCACGTAGACGCTGCCCGACTCATGGACGCTGCGTTGGACGACCAGTAGGTCGCCCTCCCAGTGCGCCTGGGTGGGCCAAGGGATTTCTTCTGGGCCGGCCACATAGATCCGGCCGATTCCGCCGGTTTCGATGCGATCTCGATCGCTGATCCGAAATCGCAGCTGTCCCATCTTGGTTTACCTTCTTGGTTCGGGTTGCATCGCCCCTTCGATGCACGACCCGCTAACTGGCTCGATGGCGAACGGATTTCAACGATTCAGCCACATTGTGCCGTCATTCTAACACCAAACAGGTTCGCAGGGGGATGCCCAATCTTTCTTGAGATCTGATCCCACCCCTGCCCGCTGTGGGGTCGACCCGATATATTTTCGACGTACGAGTCTGCCGTTGATCCTGGACCACGTGCCCGCAGAGAACCATCGATGCCAGATGCCCCCTTGTTAGAAACCGAGTTGCCCGGCGCCGAGCTCAAGCGGGGCAAAGTACGCGATGTGTACGATCTCGGACCAGAGCTGCTGCTGATCAGTACCGACCGGATCAGTGCCTACGATTGGGTCTTGCCGACCGGCATTCCCGACAAGGGTCGGGTGTTGACCCAGGTGAGCAACTTTTGGTTCGATCTGCTGGAGACGCCCCATCATCTGTTGGATTCCGACCCGTTCTCCACGCGAGCCGTGCGGGATCGATTCCCCGGAGAGCTGGACTGCGAGCCACTGATCGGCAGGTCGGTGTTGGTCAAGAAGACGCAGGTGGTGCCGATCGAATGCGTAGTCCGGGGTTATCTCTCCGGCTCGGCCTGGCAAGAGTATCAATCGACAAGCAGCGTGTGCGGCATCGAACTACCGACGGGCTACCAGGAAAGCGACCAACTCCCCGAGCCGATCTTCACGCCCGCGACCAAAGCCGAACAGGGCCATCACGATGAAAACATTTCGTACGAACAGATGTGCCAACAGATCGACAGGTCGCTGGCCGACGAACTCCGTCGCCGCAGCCTGGCACTCTACCGACAGGGGGCGGCCTACGCGCTTCAGCATGGCATCATCGTGGCCGACACCAAGTTTGAGTTCGGGCTGGTCGGAGACGAGCTGATTCTGATCGACGAGGCACTCACCCCCGATAGTTCCCGATTTTGGTCGGTCGACAACTATGCACCCGGCGGTGCCCAACAGTCATTCGACAAACAATTCGTCCGCGACTGGCTGACTTCGAGTGACTGGGACAGAAACAGCCCGCCACCGGAGTTGCCCGAGGAGGTGGTTCTCGCCACGCGTGCCAAGTATGTCGAGGCCTGTGAGCGACTTACCGGCGCGGCCTTCGCTTGGAAGTGAGCAGCTCGGTACTGCGACGCGATCGTGCAAACCGAAATGGGATGCATGCTGAGCAATTGCCGTGCGTCGGGCCCTTGCTTGGCAACCGTATCTTCACCAGGTTGACCAAGGTTGCCTGCCGGCGAATAGCCCGTGGCGTCTCCAGCTTGCTTGCCTATCCCTCGCGATTTAGGCAGTGTAGAATCAATGGACTGGTTCCTCTTGCAGCGCAGACGCTTGGTTTCTAGTCTTCCGCTGCCGAAATCTGTGCACCCCCCGAGACCCGACCGATACAGACCGATATGCTGCGCTACCTCACAGCCGGAGAATCACACGGCAAGACCTTGCTGGCGCTGGTCGATGGATTTCCAGCAGGCGTCACGGTCGATACCGATCCGATCGACGTCGAGCTGAAACGCCGGCAGGGTGGTTATGGTCGAGGCGGGCGACAGCGGATCGAGACCGACAAGGTCGACATTCGCAGCGGCGTCTGGAAAGGCGTCACCCTCGGCAGCCCGATCGCTTTGGAAGTGATCAATCGAGATCACAAACTCGAGGGACTCGACGACCTGTCCCGACCGCGACCGGGCCATGGCGACTTGACCGGGTCGGTTAAATACCTGGGCAGCATCCGCGGCGTGTTGGAGCGGGCCAGTGCCCGAGAAACGGCCGTCCGCGTCGCGGCAGGCGCCTTAGCCAAGCAACTGTTGGCCGCGCTGGAGATCACGGTCTTCGGTTACGTCGTCGAAGTCGGCGGCGAGCAGATCGAGCCGGTCGCTGGCACTGTCGAGCAGCTCCGTGCGATTCGCGATCAAAGCGAACTGTATGGGCTGAACCTGGACCGCGATCCGGCGATCAAGCAGCTGATCGACGAGGCAGGCAAACAGGGCGACACGCTGGGCGGGGTGGTCGAGGTGCGCGTCGATGGCGTGCCGTTCGGTTTGGGCACACATGCCCAATGGGATCGCAAGCTCGATGGAAGATTGGCCCAGGCAGTGATGGCGGTCCAGGCGATCAAGGGCGTGGAGATCGGTCTGGGGTTCGAAGCGGCACGCCGGCCGGGTTCGCAGGTGCACGATCCGATTCACTTCGACGAGAGTCGCCGAGACACACCGACGCTGGGATTCGAACGCCCCACCAACAACGCCGGCGGGCTTGAGGCGGGGATGACCAACGGTCAGCCGATTGTTATCCGCGCCGCGAAGAAACCGATCAGCACATTGCGAAAGCCGCTAGCTTCGATCAACCTGGAAACCAAACTGCCTGAAGAGGCGAGCTACGAACGGAGCGACGTGTGCGCCATTTCAGCGGCGAGCGTGATCGTGGAGAACGTCGTCGCGTTTGAAATCGCCCGAGCAGTCGTCGAAAAATTCGGCAGCGACAGTCTAGAAGAGATCCAGGCGAGACACCAGTTGTTTTTGGACATGGCACGCCAGCGGTAGCTGGAGGGTTGAGCGTCGAGTGTTGGGAGCCGATCCTGCCCCCGTACCACGCGTGCTCAATGCTAATCGCCAACGGCTAAAATCTAACAGCTCGACAAAGAACACGGATGTTCTTGTTACACGAAACAACTCGCAAGCTAATCTGCCGCTGGGCGTTTGTCGCCCTGTGTGTCGTCCCGACCTGTTCCACTGTCGCGAGTGCTCTCTACTCGCATCGTCCCTGGCGATGTGCTGACCTGCAGCGGCAGCTTTCACAGCGGTACCATCTTCAAGCGTCTGTAGGCGCGACATGCTCAGTTCGGCCCGGCGTCAGCCGACTGAGCGACTTGCGGCTTAGTGACCTCCGCACGGCTGAGCGACTGGCGTCGCTGGGAGAATTGCAAGTTCAGCGAACAGGAGCCAAGTTGCTACTGACCGCCGATCAGATCGAGCTGGAGGCTGGCCAGCTGGGCACCATGACGCGGGCCCTGGAAACCTTGCTGGCCGAGCAAGCGGTGCCGGAGATCGAATTCCGCGCCGACCGACTGACGATCAACCCTGCTCCCCAAACAGGTGGCAATCAGCGCGGGCCGCTGCGCTTGGCCAAACTCTCCGTCAGAAGTGCTTCGCCACCGGAGGGTAATCGAAGATTCTGGATCCAGTTCGAAAAGACTGGGGAAGGGGAGCCGTCGGAAATCCATTTGGTGATCGATGAACTCGCTCAAACCAATCCGCCGCAGCTACGGCTGTCGATTGACACCCAGCAAGCGGCTCTGCCTGTCTGGCTGCTGACGGAGATAGTGCCGGGAGCGGGGCGGTGCGGAGATGCTCAGTGGACGGGGACCGCACAGATCGAGCAACATCGGGCCTATTCGCAGGGCGAACTGCTGGGGACCCTCGAAGCGGTTCCGATGTCGCAACTGGTCGGTGCTTCAGAGACCCAATCGATTAAGGGTCAAGCTACTCTGAAATTACAGAAGCTCACGTGGCGAAACGGTCGGGTCGAACAAGCTCGAGGAGTGTTGAAAGTGACCGACGGCAGCGTCAGCCATTCGCTGCTGACAGCGGCCACCGAGCGGATGTTTTGTGTGCCTGGCGTAGCATTTCCGAAGGCAACCACATCGGGGACACTCCAAAGCGTTGCGTTTGATGAACTGGCTTGCAGTTTTCGACTCAGCGAAGCAGGCATCACGATCTGGGGAACCAGCCACAGTGGCGAAACGCGGGGATGTCTCATCAGCCGTGATAACCGTCCGCTATTGCTTCAGCCACGGTATGTGGAACTCCCGGTTGCCCAACTAGTCCAATTGCTTTCTCAACCCGCCACCAGCTGGCTACCCGCGACTCTCGAAGCACAACGAATGGCCGGCGCCCTGCCGCTACCCAGTGCCGTGCCGAACAAGAAGCAAGAGGTTGCCTCTCAAACGACGACTGATAAAGAGGGAGTCCGTCGATAACGTCAGCTACTTGCCGGCAAATTCGATCACCGATCCATTGGCAACGGTCGGCTGGTCAGACACTCTACTGCCCGATTCGCTTTGTTTCCGTCGGCCGGTTCGGTCGGCCAGAAATCGGGCCGGGATGGCCGGGCCCGCCAAGAGCAGTTTTTCGAGCAGCTGCTCTGCCGCGTCGAGCGCACCTTGCTCGAACAGCTGCAGTGCGGTGGCGTATTGATCGAGCCGATGCCCAAGCGCCGCGGCTTCTCCGGCCCGGTACACGGCAACCAGCTCCGTCGGTTCTTCCAGTCCCGGCAATTGGGCCGTGCAAACTCGCAGGCTGACAAACTGCTGCGAGAGTTTTTTCTGCGTCGACGAAGTCACCAGCAGCGGTGCGTCGAGCTGTTTGGTGGCCGCTTCGACCCGACTGGCCACGTGGACCGCTTTTCCTCGCGGGCCATACTTCAGCCGACGTCGTGTGCCGGCATTGCCGACGTGTACTTCGCCCGTGTGCACTCCAACCCCCAGCCGCAGCGGATGTTCCAGCAGGCCCCGCCAGTCTCGCGATACACGGTCGATCGAATCCAACATGCCTAGCGCAGCTGAGCAGGCCAGATCGGCATGATCGGCCTGGTCCAGGGGCGCGTTCCACAGTGCCAGCAAACCATCGCCAAAGTAATCGACCACCACGCCGTGCTGCTGGAGGACTTCCTGCGTCAGGGCTTCCATCACCGCCGATTGCAGCCGGCAACAGTCGGGCGGCGAGAGCGATTCCGCCAGTCGGGTGTAACCTCGCAAGTCGGCAAACAGCAGCGTCACTTCGCGCATCTGTCCGGATAAGGCTTCTGGATGACGCTGCAGGTAACTGGCCAGGCCAGGCGAGAAAGCTTGCTCCAACAACACTCGGTCGCGGGCCACCTGCTTGTCTTTTTCCAGCCGCGCAATGCCAATCGCCACCGATTGGCCGAGCAGGTGCATCATGCGAGCTTCCAGCGGTCGAATTCCGCACCGTCGGTTCGCTTGTTGTGTGTGACGGAGCCCAACGACCGCTCCCACGAGTTGATTCTCTTGGTCGACAACCGGCGAGACGACCGTCGCCTGGCGAACTGCTTCGGATGCGTTTCCGTCGGAAGCATCCGGGCCCGCCGATTGAAACCAGGTGGTCGATTCTCGCTGGAGATATTCCAACACGTTGACGTCATAGCCGACGCCCAGCTCGGGTTGGGAAATCAGACTTCCGGCAATGTGCCAACGGCCGTTGTCGCGTGAGAGAACCCAGGCGGCGTCTAAGCCGACCGTTTCGACGGCGAATCGGGCTGCATCGCTATAAAACTCTCGTGAACCGGCCGCTGCCCGATGCAATTGGCCCACCTCAGCAAGCCATCGTGTCACGGTGGCGGCCGCGGGTCTCAGCGGAGGATCTTCCTGCAGTTCGCAGCCAGCGCTAGCTTCTGAGGCGCGAAGTGGAACAAGCTCAGGCTGTTCTGCCGAACTGCGGAGCTGGAACCAGGTCGATCCAACTCGTAGCAGACAGTCGGGCGGTAGCACGTTGTCGACTGACAGGTCGAGCGAGCATCCATCAGCCAGCCACACCGGGCCGATGGATCCTGCTGTCGCCAATTCCCAACCATGTTGGTCGCGTTGGAATTCGAGCGCCAAAGGGAGATCGGCGTCGGACCGGCTGCCGCAGACGATCTGCCAGCGCTGGGCGTCGTTGGCCGACTTGAAGATCGCGATCCGATCGGTCGTTGTGGAATGCTGCTCGTGCTGCGATCGGTTGTATATCGCTACTTGATACATCGTTTGGCAGTCGGTGGTTGCTCTGGGGAACGGTTCTGGGCGCCTAACTGAGAATAGGTTATGCGGCTTGGCGAACCGAGCAGGGAAGCCATTCCACCGGTCTATTTGGTTCGCCTCGAATCAGTCCTGGTCGACGGATCGGAGACTTGGGAGGGCAGGACCCGCACGACCCTTATTTCCGGATGCTATCACTCTCTCCGGCGATCTGTCCTCGACAGCCGCTGGGCGTTCGGAAATAATGCCTCCACTTCCGCGATTTCGTGGTGAGAAACCCCGTATTGTGAGCCATCCAGCGTGGCTGAGGCTTACTCCGTACTGACATCCATTGATAACGCTGTCGCTCGGCTATCGCCGCGGGGCGGCTCGTGCAGGGACGCATGGTAAATTGGCAATCGCTGGGAATGGGATTGGGGGCCGTCCTGCTGTTGGTGGCCGTTCTACGATTCGCACTGGTAGCGTACGCTGGTCGACGCAGCCATCGTGGCGCTGCCGGCAAGTATGCCAGCCGCCGGAGCGAGTTCGACGAGAAGCTCACCGCGGTATTGCAGTCGGCACGTGCCGCCAAAGGCGCCTACAAAGCCTGGCCCGGATCGAGGCTGTTTCGTGTTGCGGCGGTAGTCGAAGAAGCCCACGACCGTCAATCGTACTACCTGGTGCCCGAGGATGGTCGACCGTTGCCTCGATTTGAACCTGGGCAATACCTCACCTTCCAGTTGCCGACCGGCACACGCGATCGACCCCTGATCCGCTGCTACTCGCTCTCGGACCGTCCGCGCGAAGAGTACTACCGAATAACCATCAGACGCGTAGGCACGCCGCTCGGTCGCCCGAATCTTCCGCTTGGCCAAGGCAGTAATTATTTCTTCCACAGCGTGCAAGTCGGGACAACTCTGGAGGTCAAGGCTCCGCAGGGCATCTTTTTTCTGGATCCAACCGACGAAGGGCCTGTGGTGCTGGTAGGCGGAGGTATCGGGATTACCCCGATGTTGAGCATGGCGGCATCGATCGCGCATCAGAAGCAAAATCGGCAGACGTATCTATTTGCCGGCTTCGGCAACAGTCTCGAACAGCCTTTGGCCAAGCAGCTCCGCGAGTTGCCCGAAGAGAATAGTAACATTCACCTGGACGTGAGTTTCTCGCGGCCCACCAAAGGGGATCGACTGGGACATGAGTACCACCATCGGGGATACGTCAGTATCGCCCGATTGCAGGAGGTTTTGCCTTCCAATAACTTTCACTTTTACGTCTGCGGCTTGCCTCAGATGATGGAAAACCTGGTACCGGCGCTATTCGACTGGGGCGTGCCCGAGCATCACGTTCATTGCGAAGCCTTCGGTCCTGCCAGTGTTAAAGGACTGCAGCGGAAGTCGGAGCAATCGAACGATCCCTGCAACGTTGAATTCGCGTTGGCTCACACCAATGTCAATTGGAACGGCTCGCACGATTCCATCCTGGAATTTGCCGAAGATGCCGGGGTACCTCTTGACTATGGCTGCCGGGCCGGCAACTGCGGACAATGTGTGGTGAACGTTCGCCGCGGCAAGGTCAGGCATGTGAAGAAACCGGGATTTCAGGTCAGCGACAGTCAGTGTCTGGCCTGCATTGGTGTACCGCAGGGGGATGTGGTCCTCGATGTGTAGCGCTCGATTAGACTCAAGTGGGAACAGCGTTCGCCTTCCAGCGAGCGCATTCGCATCGTGCCAGCTCCTCGCAGTCGCCTGGATGGTCGCGTTTTCCACATTGGCTAATCGGGCCGCCGCGGAACCCGATGCCGCTTTCGTCCGCTACGATCCGGCCGAGGTGATGGGCGATCAGGCGTGCGCGAAATGCCACGACCACGAAATCCAGCAATGGAAAGGGACGCCCCACTACGAAACCTTCGACACCTTGCACCGCCGGCCGGAAGCCAAAGAAATCGCCAAACGGCTTGGGCTACGAAGCGTCAAGCGAAACGACACCTGTGTTCAATGCCACTACACCCGTCAGTTGGTCGACGAGCGGGTGAGGATCGTGGCTGGTGTGTCGTGCGAATCTTGCCATGGCGCCGCCAAGGCTTGGATCACGCTGCATAGTGATTACGGCAGTCCGAACGCAACGAAAGAGAGCGAGACCCCTGAACATCGCCAGCAGCGCGTCGAGCAGAGTCTAGCCGCCGGGATGAACAACCCAGTGAACCTCTATCTCCTCGCCCGGCAATGTCTGGCTTGCCATACCGCACCCGATGAAAAGCTGGTCAACATCGGCGGTCACAAGGCGGGTAGCACCGAGTTCGAGTTGGTCAGCTGGTCGCAGGGCATGGTGCGGCACAATTTCTTAGCTTCTGGCGGCCAGCTGAATCAGCCCTCCAGCCCCGAGCGGCTGCGGGTGATGTACGTCGTCGGCGTGATGGCCGACCTGGAGGCCAGTCTCCGTGCCACAGCCTTGGCGACTGAAAAACAAACCTTTGGAATCACCGCGGCACAGCGGGCCGCCCGACTCAAGAAACGTCTGTACGAAATCGGTCAACTCGTCGACAATCAGCACCTGCACCAGGCCCTCGATATTGTGATGGCGGTGCAGCTGAAGCTCAACAACAGCGCTGCGCTGTCTGGCGCGGCGGACGAGGTGGGTTGGGCTGCCAACGCACTGGCCCAGAGCGAATCGGGAGAATCGCTCGCCCCGATCGATTCACTGCTGCCGAGTCCTCAGCAATACAAGGTTCGATAGTTCGCGTCCCGTCCCTGCTGGCTTTACAGGAAGTCCTCCCATGGCCCTCTGCGAAGTTGCCGTCAGTCGCCCGCAGCGGTGGGACGTACCGTTCGGCGACACGATGAGCGATCGGGACGTTGAGGCGCTGCTCGAGATCGAGCCTTTCTGCAGCATCGGTCCCGACGATTTCGCGCCGAACCTGTCGCTAAGAGGCATCCTGCGAAACGATGCTCGTATCACCCACTACCAGCCGGGCGATATCATTGTTCGCGAAGGAGACTATGGGCACAGCGCGTTTCTGATCCTCAAAGGCACTGCGAGAATCGTGCTGGAAGGACTCTCCGCAGTCGAGTTGGGTCGGCAGCCGACAGTTCAGCGGTCCTGGTGGGATGCGCTCTCACAGCTGTGGCAAAATCCCCGACTGCCCGAGGTGCGATGTCAGTCGCCGACCAAAGGCCGCTTCCAGGTAGCCACCCATGGCGCGGCTGGCAATCTAGCGAAGACACGAGTTTTCTTGCAGGACATTCCTCGAGTGATCGATGAAACTCGTACCGCAATCTTGTATTCGGGCGAATTTTTTGGCGAGTTGGCCGCGATGACTCGGTCGCAGCGTTCCTCCACGATATTTGCCGAGAGCGACGCGGTGCTACTGGAACTCCGCTGGCAGGGCCTCCGCGATTTGATGCGCGGGACCAACGCACTGCGAGAGCATATCGAGCAGCTCTATCGTGAAAACAGCTTGCGCGTTCATCTCAGAGAAACGCCACTGTTCGACTCGCTGCCGATGGAACAGCTCGACGCGGTTGCCGAGGCGACGCTTTTTGAAACGCACGGCGCGTTCGATTGGCACACCAATTTCGAGCCGGTCGTCAGGCGCTCCACGGCCGATGCCATTGTCACCGAACCGTTGATTGCCGAAGAAGGCGGGCCTTGCGACAGCGTGATCCTGATTCGATCCGGTTTCGCCCGGTTGAGCTACCATCATGGGCATGGCCATCAGACCGTTTCGTATCTGGGCAAAGGCCAGGTCTACGGATTGGCTGAGGCGATCGAGTCGATCCAGTCGGGGCGGTCGGTGCCGTTGGTCCATTCGCTGCGGGCCCTGGGTTATGTCGACGTTTTGCGAGTCCCACTGGACGTGTTGGCACAACACGTAGTTCCTCGCGCTCCCAAGCAATTGGTGATCGAAACCTTGCGACGCAGCCAGCTGGAGTATCCTCCACCGGGCGGCTCTGTTGTTTCAAAAGGTGATTCGGCCGGCAACCATGGCGGTCTCGAACCATCGGTCGAAACGCCGTTGCTGGAATTTTTGGTCGAGCGGAGGCTGATCAATGGTAAACAGGCGATGCTCATCGACTTGGACCGCTGTACGCGCTGCGACGATTGCATTCGGGCTTGCGCCGCGACTCACGACAACAATCCGCGAATGCAGCGCCACGGTCCCCGGCATGGCAAGTACATGGTGGCCCATGCTTGTATGCACTGTGTCGACCCGGTCTGTATGATCGGTTGCCCAACCGGTGCGATTGGACGCGACGCGGACACGGGAAGTGTGCGAATCAACGATCAAACCTGCATCGGCTGCGGCACCTGCGCCAATAGCTGTCCCTACGACAACGCACGCATGGTCGAGATCCGCGACTCCCAAGGCGCGATCGTCGTCGATCAGCAGACGCAACAACCGATCGTCAAAGCGACTAAATGCGACCTCTGCGCCGATCAGTTAGGAGGTCCCGCTTGCCAACGAGCCTGCCCCCACGATGCCCTGGTGCGCATGGACTTGGGTAACTTAGGGGAACTTTCCAAGTGGGTTAGCCGCTAGAGGCGAAGAACTGCTCCCGCCTTGCTTCGCAGGCAGACTCAAACTGGCTACTCTATTAGGTCGTCTCTGACTATCTATGGGGGTGAACTCTAGTGTCAGTCTGGGGACTGCACCACGAACCAACTCGAAGCTAAGGTCGACTTCTATGAGAACGTTTGCCGGTCGGAGACTGCGCAACACAGGGATCACGGTAGCGGTGTTGGCCGGGGTTGTCTGCTGGGTGGATTGGCGGGAGCAGGCCTTGGGGAATGCCTCGTTCGATACGGGCTATCTGCTGCTTGGCGGCTTGCTGTTTCTGGCGATGTACAATCTCCGAAAAAAGCTCCCCGTTCTGCCGTTGGGGTCCTCTTCCACCTGGCTGCAATGGCATCTCTACGTCGGTTTGGCCGCGATCGTGGTCTGCTGTCTCCATCTTGAATGGAGTTGGCCTGGGGGTGTTTTGAATACGGTGTTGGCAACGCTTTTTTTCCTGACCGCCGGCAGCGGAATCGTGGGGCTCATCTGGACACGGACTCTCCCCGGCAAGCTCGCCCGGATTGGAGAAGAGGTGATCTACGAGCGGATCGTCATGCTCCGTGGCCAGATTCGCGATCGGGCGCACCAGAGCTTGTTGGACACAGCCCGCTCGGCCGGCGATGCGACCCTTGGCGAATTCTATGCCGAGCGGCTCCACGGCTACTTCGAGAAACCGCGCGGTTGGCCCTACTATCTCCGGCCTAGCAGCGCACTACGGCGCCGACTCTTGGCCGAGCTGACCGAAGCGCAGCGCTATTTCTCCGATCCTGAGCGCAAAGCAGCCGAGGAGATTTTCGCGTTGATTCGCAAACGGGATGACCTCGATTACCATGAGGCCATGCAGTGGCGGCTCAAAGTGTGGCTGATTGTCCACATCGGGCTGACCTATCCGCTGGTTCTGTTGGCGTGCTTGCACGGCTGGTTGGCCCATCGGTTCTCCGGAGGTTTGCCGTGAGAGAACCGTTGCAACAGTCGAGCACAGACCCTTACGAACGGCCCAACCAGTCGTGGATTTGTGGCCTGGAGGATAGTAGTGGGCCTTGTCCATTCGGGCCGAGCGATCGTGGTCAATGTCCCGGCGAGGCGGCTTGCCATCCGGTCCGCGAGGGCGATCGGTGGTGCTGCAATCGTTCACCCTTGCGAGGCGGAGATTGCCCGGAGGGACCTTCGCCCGAAGGCGAGTGTTGTATTGTCTACCAGTGCAGGCCCCGACGCTCGCTCCGCCTGATTCGATCGCGATTTGTGACGGCCTGTACACTCGCAACGCTTGGGGCGATCTGCATGATGCTCAGCGCCGATTGGCGAAACGAGGTGTT
>Ga0315336_1002850_pt1 | contig 24921 bp, 23 predicted proteins | sample ASW5metaG_FD_204512 | JGI IMG/M metagenome (GOLD analysis project Ga0315336, IMG submission 204512) | Ammonia-oxidizing marine archaeal communities from Monterey Bay, California, United States - ASW #5 | ecosystem: Environmental > Aquatic > Marine > Intertidal zone | place: USA: California... | reverse complement strand
TCCTACCGCCAACGCACTCGACCCGGTCAGCTTGACCCAGCCGAACCCGACGAGCATCCTCAATAACGCGCCACGGTGGTCCCATCCCGCTGGCAATCAGGTGGTCCCATGACCCTGGCAAGCGACAACACCCACATGCATGGCGAACTGGGCTTCGGTGCGGAAACGGGTCACATTCGCTGTCTCCGCCATGATCCGCGCGGCGCCGAAGCTCCCGCAGCCTTGCACTGCAAGCAGATTCGGCGCGACCTCAGCGACGCGCATCTCGATGTTGCGTTCCAGTGGACGGATCAACTGATTCAGTCTGGAGAGCTCGTCGACATCGCTGACGGCGATCTCTGCCAGCACACCCGACTGGGTCTCTATCAGCCAGTCGCGGAGTCGCTCTCGGTGGATATCGGCTTTGAGGTTGGGCCCACAGTCGTACTCAGGGTCGAGCTGGTGGACCCGCCACCGCAGACGGTTGATCGCGGCAGTGCGTTGTTTGATCCAAGTGGCGCGGTGATCGATCAGTAGTTTCAGCTCGTAGGAGACCGGTTCGTGACAGGCCCGGGGCAGTGAAGGGTAACGGAGCGCGGCGTGCGCGACGGCCTCGGCGTCAATCGGGTCGCTCTTACCGCGACTGCGGGCAGATGCACGGGTTTTCGCCATGATCTGCGTCGGCACCCGCACCACGATCAGGCCCGCATCGATCAAGAAGCGCTCGAGGCGTCCCGACACCATGCGTACGTCCTCGATCGCCCAGAGCGCCGGATCGGGACCGTACGTGGTCTGCGCCCAGCGCAGCGCTTTGAGATGCCCGGCGTCAGTGGCCTCGACAGTCAACGCGCCCAGCTTTTGGCCCAGCTGGTTGACAGCCACCAAGGTATGGGTGCGCTTGTGCGCGTCGACGCCAACGACCACCGACGGCGCGGCTTGGATGATCTCGGTTCCAGTCACGTCGCTCCCATTCGTGTCGTTCAAAACCACCGGGGGCTGGCGCCCTGCTGTCGACACCACGGGGAGTGAATCAGACCGAGGCCTGACAGGGAGCAAGCTAGTCAGACAGCAGGAGCCAGCACCGGTGCCCGCTCAGTGGCGAGCGACCGGACTCGGCACCGCGTCCCGGGAGACGCCGCGTGGCCGCAGCGTGGGCAGTACACGATAAAGCCAGTCGCCTCGTAGGCCTGAAGGCGACGGCATACGCATCTTCAGCCACACGCAGCGCTCCGAGTCGCCGCGAGCATACCCCAGCGACCTTTCTGCCGCGCGGCCGATTTCCGGCACACTGGAGGTTATTCGCCGATACGTAGTCTCTAGTTATCGCGCCGAACTCGCTGTGCCGCAAGCCAGTTCTTTGTCGCGTTGGTGCTCATGATGTCTACGAGCTGGTCACGATGGCCGTTGGGATCGTCGCTGCACACCGTCGTCGCCGCCGCGGTGCTGCCAATAGGCCTTCGTGCAGTGCCTTTAGCCTTGGGGCGGTTGGCTATTGGGCGTACTGTGACCTTATCGGGTTTCCAATCGCGGCGAGGGTTAGGTGACTTTGCCGACCTGGTAAGTGCCGTGGTCATCCACGACGCTGACTTCCACTTTGCGCTTGGCGCCGTTGATCAGCATGTCGCAGGTGAACTTGTCCCCGGGGTTGGCTGACGGGTTTTGCCCTTGGTTGCACGACAATCCGCTCACACCGGTGATGCCGTAGCCGGCCTGGGGGTCGGTCAGGATGTGCTGGACGCCTTCTTGAACCTTGGAGATGTTGAGCTGCCGGGTCAGGAAAAAGCCTGGCTTCCAGAAACCGGTGACGCAGACCGCGGCGATGGCGATCAGTGCCACTGCGGCGCCGCCGATCAGCAGGGCGGGGCGGCTGCGGCCAGTGCCGCTCGTGGTGATCGGGGTGAAGCTGTATTGGTCGGTGGCGGTTTCGGTGGGTGACGCCTGCTGCGGCGGCGTGCCGGGGCCGGCGGGGTAGCCGCTCGAGCTTGGCGGATATCCGGGCGGTTGGTATGTCGCCTGAGGGGAGCCACCGTCGTGCTGGTGGTAACCGCCGGTGGCGGGGTTATAGGTCGGGGCATAGCCCGCGGGCCCTGGGGTAGGAAGTGATGGCATCGCTGGGGACGGCGGCGGCGCGGCTGCCCAGGGCTGGGTGTAGTTGCCCGTCGCCCGGGGTACCACGGTGGTTCGCTCGGGGTCGGCATGAGGGGATGAGCCAGCGTCGGGTGCGGGCGGCACCGGGGTGGCCGGCGGGCGCTGGATGTGGGAGGTCTGCTCGGGATCGTCGATCGGCCACAGACCTGTCGATTCGAATTCGACGGGTGGCTCCGGTGTCGGGCCATCGGTGCGCTGTTCTGGTGTGCTCATCGCACAGTCCCCTCATGTCATGCCCGGACGAGGTCCGAGTCCCCCCCTGCGTGGTAGCCGCACGTGAACGGCCGCCGGTGTGTCGCCCCTACTGTGGCATATCCCGGCGGCCGCCCGCGTGCGCATGGCTGGCTAGCGTGGCCCCGCGATTTTCTGGCTGATGTCGCGGGCGATGGCCGATCCGGTGGTGCCGATGTTGACGGCGCAGGCCCGCACATCGATCACGACGTTGCTGCTTGAGGTCATCGCGCGTTCGCACTGGCGCGACCCCGGGGTGGGCGGGGTGAGCACGATGGTGTTCACCCCGTCGGTGGTGGCCACGGCGCCCAAGGTGGCGTGGTCATTCTTGCCGGCGGCGGTGATGGTGAGAGCGGTGTTGGCGCAGTCTTGCCACTGGCGGAGTTGGCTGTCGACGAAGGCCTTGGCGGCCTCTGGAGTGCGGAATGTGCCCAGCGTCTGCACGAATTTGTGTGCGTTGGCACTGTCGTTGACGACCTGTAGCACGAAGCCGGTGAACCCGCTGCCACTCCATGCCTGGGAGATGCCGGGGACGGCGGCGCCCGAGCATTTGAACGGGCTGACATCGATATCACTCTCGGGCTGTTTGCCCAAGCCCACGGGCTGCATGTCGGCGCCACCGAATCGCGTCGAGAGCGTGTCCGCTGTAGCCAGATAGGACTGCAGGTCGGCGGGGTCTACGGTCGCGGCGGCTTTCGGCGGGGCGCTGGGTGCGGGGGTGGCTGCGGCGCCGGGTGCCGGTGTCGCCGGGCTGGGAGCAGGTGTGCCGGTGGTGCTCGGCGGCGTCGAGCTCGGTGCGGCGGAGCTGGGGGCGGCCGAGCTCGTGGTCGAGGACTGCCCAAGCAGCTTTTCCGAGATAGGTGTCCGAAAGTAGAAGGCGGTACCGCCGACCGCCAGGACGACAACCACCGCTACGGCGGCCAGAATGCCCTTCTTGGAGCCGCCGGATGGTGTGGACGGCGGGGGGCTCTGGGGCTGGCCGTAGCCGGTGAACGGAGCGCCGGGCGGTGTCCCGGGCGCAGTGGGCGGTACCCATCCCGAGGTGCTGCTCTGCGGGACGGGTTGCTGCCAGGCCGGTGGCTGGACGCCGGTTTGCGGGACGGTCGGTGGTGCCGCAGTCGGCAACGGCGGCTGACTGCCGGGCCACGCGGACGTTTCTTCTGCGTCGCTGTTGCGGTCGTAGCTCATGGGCTTAGCTTGCCTTACGTCGGTCGAGATTTGATGCAGGATTGTGCGTCCCCCCGCCGGGTGTGATCACCGACGGGGGGAGCCGGGCTTGGCCTTAGGCCTTCTGGCTTGCGACGTGGTCGGAGAGCGCCTGGGCCACGGCGACGCCCTGCCCGTGGGTCGATCCGGAGCCGCAGACCAAGACGTCGATGATCGCGTTGCGGTAGCCGGCCACCGCACGCTCGCAGGTCTGCGGGCCCTTGGTGTCATGCTGCAAGAGCGACAGCACCGTCTTGTCGTCGTTGATCTCGGGGTCGCCGTTGGTCATCTTGAGCGCGCTGGACCCTTCTTCACGGAACGCGATGGTGGTGCCCGCGCACGCCTTGAACTGCTTGACAGTGGCTTTCATCTGGGCAGCGACATCGGACTTGCTGGCCAAGACCACGACCGCCTGGGTGATGCGGACGTCGTCGTTGCCGGTGTCCACAAGGATGTTCTGGGCCACGGCCTCGGGGGCGGCGCCATACGCCTCGGCCATGGCCGGCGCGAAGGTGGCGATGCACGACGACGGCGAGACGTCGGCGTGGTTGTCACGAAGCTTGGTCGACGACCAGTCCTCTTTGAAGGTGCCGGCTCCGAGTGCTGCGGCGACCTGCTTAGGCGACAGCAGCGGTGAATCGGTGGTGCCGCCGCCGTTGGTGTTGCGGTCGCCGGTGGTGGTGTCGCTGGTCCCGTTGCCGTAGCCGGTGAAGGTCGGCAGCGGGGTGGACGGAGCGGCGGCGGCGGTACCACCGGCGGCCGCGACGGCCATGCTGGCCAACACGGCGGCGGTGGCGAGGCGGACCACGGTGCCACGGCCGTTGGCCGGGGTGCGATTGATGGTCCGGATGGTCTTGGCAGTGGTGGTCATGTGGTGGCCTCTCTCGGAAGTAGTAACCGTAGCGTTGCCACACTCTAACCGTAGCATTGCTACGGATGCAAGTGAAGTGTCGGTCCGGTCGTACACCATCACCTGAAATATCTCCCCACCTGTGCTTATGTGACGTGAAGTGGGTGGATGGCGGGACGATTGCCGGTCGGGAGGACGGCCAGCGATAGCGATATGCCGCAGTATGGCGGCGATTGCTGGCCTAATTTCCGATGTAACGCTATGGTTTATCTGAGGCACCTGGTTGCTGGGCGGCGCATCAAGCGTTCGCGGCAACGAACCGCTACACGAAAAGGGGGGCCTGACCATGGGGGACAGTGCGGCCACGGGCGGACCCGACCTGCTAGTGACCTGCTCCGGCCGCACGTCGATCCGTCATGCGGCCGATGGCTCGTTCATCATCGGCCGCGACCGGCCACCAACGGATCTGTCCGTCGAGCACTTCGCGGTATCTCGGGTGCATGCCCGTCTGATGCCGGGTAAAAAACAGTGGTGCCTGGTCGACTACGAGAGCCGCAACGGTATCTACGTCGACGGCGTCCGGGTCCGGCACTCCACACCCATCGTCGATGGGATGACTGTGCACCTGGCCAACCCCAAAGGCATCGCCATCACATTCCGCTATGTCCACGCCGAGGACATCACCGCCCCCGCGGCGGCCAGCCCCCCGGCGGCCGATCCTCCGGCCGAGATGACAACGCAGGCAGGGGAGCCCGACTTGACCCGCTACGAGCGGGCTGCCGCGCAACTGCAGGAAGTGATCAAGGATGTGATGGTCGTGCCGCCGCCGGGGCATTCGCGCGCCGCCCGCACGATGCTGCAGCTGCTGCAGCGCCTAGGGGAGCTGCGTGTCGAGTTCGCCGCATTGGCCGTCGACGAGAACATCGGTGAAGCGCGTGCCCTGCTCACGTGCGTAGAGGCCATGTACAACGGACTGGCAATCCGAATGTCGGTGTGCGCCTAGGGAAGTACACCGTACGAACGACCGGGCGTCACCGGCGCCAGCGCCACCACCATCGGCGCACGGGGACAGGCGCATCAGCGACCATCACGACACCAGAAACAAAAGGCGAACCCCAATGGTCAACACGTGACCGAATCCAGGAGCGCCAGGCCCGCCAACGACAGCAGCAGCGCCGCCATCGACGTCATCCCCCCGACCCCAATTCGCGAACTTGCTGTTCCACAGTTCCGCGGTCGCCAGGCTCCCAGCTAACGATCCGCTCGTCGTCGACCTTCGATCGACGAATCGTCCCAGGGCGGTAGCAAGCGTCCCGACGTAGGGTCAATGCGAAACATTTTGGTGTGCACGGGGATGCACACGTTGAGAGGTATTTCATGAATAACCAATTTGAGCAGCAGTATTACGGCGAAAATCCTGCCGGCATTGACCCGATTGAAACCCATGGACGGGTGCCGGCCACTGTTGGCGGGCCCGCCGAAGAGCTGCAGCAGACACAGGTGTTCCCTCAGCTCCCACCGGTGCCGGTACACCCGTCCGGGCCTGCAGGCCCCGGCTACCCGGAGCCTGCCAGCAACCCCTTCTATGGGCAGGATCAGGTGCTGCCCGGTCTGCAGATGGCTCCCGAGGCGGCCGCCGAGCTCGGCCTGCCCACCGCGGCCGAATCGCTGTCGACGGTCGCGGCCCGGGGCGCCGCCAGGACGCTGCCACGCCGGGGCTGGCGCCGCGCCGTGTATGCCACGACCCGCATCAACCTCGGTCCATCCCGCGACGAAATCTATGAGCGCGACCTGTTCACCGCCATCCGCCGCAACGTCGTCGGCTCATATCAGATCGGCGTGATCGGGCTCAAAGGCGGCGCCGGCAAGACCGCCGTCACGGTGGCCCTCGGATCGCTTTTGGCTCAGGTGCGCGGCGACCGTGTCCTTGCCGTGGATGCTGATCCGGACTGCGGCAACCTGGCCGACCGGGCCGGGCTGCAATCCGAGGTGAGTGTGGCAGACCTGTTGGCGGACAACAATATTAACAGTTCCAACGCACTGCGCGCCTACACGCGCACGACCGACGCCAACCTCGAAGTCATCGCATCGGACCAATACAGCGTCGCCAAGCGTGATTTCAGCGCCGACGACTGGACGGGCATCGTCCAGCGCGTCGCGGCGTATTACAACCTGGTGCTCGCCGACTGCGGCCTAGGTCTGTTTCACTCGGCGTCCCTGGGCGTTCTGTCCACCGTCTCGGATGTCGTGGTCGTCGCCACCGCATCGGTCGACGGGGCCCGTCAAGCGGCAACCACGCTGGATTGGTTGCGGCTCAACGGATACCAGGACCTCGCTCACCGGGCCTGTGTCGTGATCAACCACGTCACGCCGGGCCGGCCGACCTTGGATTTGAACGATCTGCGGGCCCAGTTCGAAAGGCATATTTTGCCCGGAAGGGTCATCGATCTGCCGTGGGACAAGCACATCGCCGCAGGGACCGGTATCGCCTTCGACCAGCTCGGGGCGACGTACCGGCGCCGGATCGCGGAGCTGGCCGCGGCGCTGGCGGTCGACTTCGGCGCGGGCTACCGCTGAACCGGCCGAGGAGGAGTTCAGCCTGCTAATGGCGCGACGTCGAACTGATCGGGGCACAGGATCACGGTGTCGCGGCGCGATCCCGACAATGATCTGTCGTCAGGGATGTTCACGATGACGGCGTATCGCTCTGCTGGTTGGTCACAGGCCTCGATGACCAACCACGCGTGCCCTTGGGGATGATCCTGTCCCCGAAACTGCCGGGGACATCGACGGTGAGCACCACATCGTCGTAAACGCGAGCTTTCATCGGCACCCCTGTTTCAACGGAGCTCGGCCGGCTGGCACGGCCGTTCGGTCAGGCGAAGCGGTCGTAGCAGTTGTCGTGATCGCCGATGAGGCCGGCGCGGAAGGCGGCGATACGAGTGAACCCGGCTATGACACCGTCACCATTGACGTCGGTCGCGACGATACCGTTGGTGAGCAGGCCCGCGACAGCCTTGTCGAGGTCGCCAGCGGCCAGGGTGAGGTTCTGCCCGCTGGGCGTCTTCACCGGTTTGACCATGTTCCGCTCGGCGACTGCCGTGAGGCAGGCGGTGCGCAAGGCTGCTGGGCCACCGGTGAGCGATACGCCTTTCTCGTGCTGCAGCGCGAGCATGTACCGCGACACCACAATTGAGAGCGCGGTGTTGTCGCCCTGCAGTAGCAACTTCTGCTTGAGTTCGTCAGCGGGCTTGCCCAGCTTCTGCAGCTCGGGAAGATCTAGGACAATGGTGTTGGTGGCGGGGCAGTAGGAGGCCGGGGAAGTGCCTTTGGCATCAGCGCAATTGGCGGCCTCGAAGCTGACCTTCGGCGGATTCTTGGGCTCGAACACGGCGTCGAGGGTGTCTACCAGCACGGTGAACACACCCTGATCGAGCGGGACGTCCGTTCCGCGGCGCTCGTTGTCGCGGTTGGGTTCATTGTCGAGCTCCATCGGCAGACCCTCGCGGCGGCGCTCAACATCACGCATATCAATCTTGCCGCAGGCTGCCGGCCCCTGGGTGAAACCAATTTGGAAGGCGCTGACCCGGTCCAATGCGGTGCCGTGGCCCTCCTCCAAGAGTTCTTCGTCATCTGGACCGTAGGAGGGGTCTCTGAGTGTGATTAGACCTGCCAGAACATGATTGAGCCCGTCACCGGTGCTGACCTGGAACCGTTTCGAGTTACCGGCGGCCACGTTGTAGATGTAGGCACCACCGAAGCAGTCGGCTTGTTGCTCCCGCACGACCACGGGGCTTTTCTTGTTGACGATCTTGGCCATGCGCTGAATGGCGTGGCCGTACTCGTGTGCGATCAGCCCTGCAACCGAGATGTCGCCGAAGTACTTCCGTCCCGCTGGAACGAGTACACCGCGGTCCCAGGCCATGAGGTCATCTGGTGGGCAGTAGAACGCGTTGACCAGCTTGTAGGTGTCTTCGCCACACATTTGCGGACTGTTGGGATCGCGGGCATCGTAGGATGCCAGGTTGGGCACCGGGGTGAACTTGCCTTTGAAATCCGTTGTGGGATAGGTCGTCTTCCAGTAGTCGGCAAGGTCGTTGATCGCGAGCAGCACCAGCTTGTCGATGTCGCCGTGGTCAGTGTTCTGTACGGTTCCGGTAGCCGCGGGGGCGCCGTCTTTGACGCCACTGGGCCCATCGGCGGCGGGCAGGTCCGCCACGTGCGTGGGATCGTTGATCGGGGACACACCATGCCCGGCGACCACCGATCCTGTGCACGCAGAAAGGAGCAGGGCGGCGCTGGTGGCGATGGCGCCGGCGATGGTGCGCAGTCCCCGCCGCGCTGGTGTGGATGTGTCCACGACAACCCCCGAATGTCGAACTGTCTAGTGAGTCTGGTGGTGGGTGCCGCAGCGACGATGTCGTCGCGGCACCCACCGGCCAGGAAATGCAGCTGCTACTACTGCCACTTAATAGTGTTGTCCTGCAACAGCTTTAGTTGCAGGCCCACTGATCGATATAGCCATCGGACGCGCCGAGCTGCCGCAGAGCGCTTGCCTCGGCTCTGGCCAGGGTGGTGCCGTGTCCGCCATGCACCAATGACTGTGAATTGCTGCGGGCTACCGCACCGCAACCGGTGAAGGTGGTCAGCGCTTGGCAGTCGGTGTAGCCGCATTGGTTCTCTGCGGCCTGAGCGGCGGCACTCGCGCTTGGGTAGTCGACCGCCCAGCCAGAAGCGCCCGTGGAGGAGTACGCGATGGCGCCATAGCCGGTGACGGCCCCAGCGGGTGCGGACTCAATAACACTGAACGTGGACGCAGCGATCACAGCCACGGCGGCTGCAGCAGTGCGGCGGGTGGAAACGGTGAATTTCATTGGAGGAAAAGTCCTTTCAGTCGGCGCGCACGGACATGCCGAGGTGCCGGAGTGGTCGGTGGGGTCAGTTGCCGTCGTCGGTGGGGTTGGTCACCTGAGGCTTCTCGACGGTGACTGTCTTGCCGAACTCCGACAGCGTCAAGGTCAGCTTGGCGTCCTGCGCCAGCGGCGACTCCACCTGCGCCTGCAGCAGGTTGTGCGGATCCTTCTTGTCGATCCAGACCGTGATCGGCACGTCCTGCGCCTTCTCCGGGGCCTTGCGCGAACCAGCAAGCTGCGCAACATCATTGGACGAAATGGTGCCGGTCACCTTGGTGGCATCGGTTCCGTTGATCGTGTCAGACCCGGCTTCCTTGGCGTCCTTGACCTTCGAGAGGGCGTTGGCCAGGCCCTGGCTCGGATCGAAAATTACCCCGAGGTTGTAGATCGAGTCGCCGCGGCCGTAGTCAACCCACTTGCCCGGCTCACCGATGTCGGAATACAGATGCCCGTCCAGGTAGATCAGCTTGGCGCTCTGGGTCTGCCCGTTGCCCACCGCCATGGTGGCCTCACCGGTCGCGACCACCGCCGGCTTGTCGGCGACGTCGGCCTCAAGCTTGGTGATCTTGACGTTCGGCACCTTGCCTTCAGCGCTGATGACGACGTGCGCGCCGGTCACGGCCTTCATCGCGGCGGCCGACTGCGACACCAATTGCGAAGCATCGGCACCCTTGCCCGGCCCGCCGTTCGGCTCGCTGGAGCATCCGCTGAGCGCGATGCCCGCCACCGCGGCACCGACCACGAGAGTCGTACGGAACTTCATTCAGTTTCCTACTTTCTGTGTCAACCGAAGCGCTCCGCACACACTTTGCGGCGCCCCCCAGGGAACCTCCCCGGCATTTACTCTAAAGCTGAACCGCCGACCATTCCGACGCCAATTTCGAAATCGGCATCACCGCACGCGGATCAGTGGATTTTGTCGGTGATTTTCGTGACCAAATCGTCGGCATGCGCTGAAGCGTTGGGCCCACAAACCAGCACGTCGATAAGCACATTGGAGTCCGCGACCAGCACATGTCGGCAGGTTTTGGCGCCCACGGTCAGGTCGGCAGCGGCGTGGCCGTTGGGCAAACTGACCTCGCCGATAGCAACCGGCGCCGGCGGTTGACCCTCGGCGACCAGGTTGGCGGCGGTGCGTGCGCAGGGATGCCAAGAGTTGATCTGGTCACTCTGGACGGAAGCCGCCTGGTCGACGTCGGGGTAGGCCAGTACGTACTCGGTGACCGTCACGTTGGGGTCGCTGCCGGTGAAGCTCAACCCGGCGACCCCAGTCGGATTGGTGGGCCCATACACCTGCGCGGTGCCGGCTGCGGGTACACCCGCGCACTTGGCCGGATCGACCGTGCTGGCGCTCAGAGTGGTCGCCGGGTTCGGTCCGGTAACCGTCAGGGTCGACCCCATGACAGCGGTGACCGTCGATGTGTCGGGGAGTAGCCCGGCGAGATCGGCTGCGGCCACTGGCTTTTGGCTCGGCGGCGGACCCTGTTTGGGCATGTTGGGCAGGTCCGCTGTGGCGGCGTGGTCGCGGATGTGGCTGCCGCGGGTCAGATACGACGCACCGGCCACGAACCCGCCCAGGAGCGCAATGACCACCACGATGGACATGGTCGTGCGTCCGCCGGCTCCAGTGGCGTCGGTGGACGGTAGGCGCAGCAGCCGGGCCACAGCGATCGTCGCGGCGATGCCGAGGGCGAGCAGGATGCCCACATCGGTGAGCCACCAAATGAGTTGGTGGCGCCACAGCGGGTCGTCGACCGTGTTGAGCGCGTTGGCGGTCATCAGGTCGACCGTGGAGGCGGAGGCAGCGAAGCCCCAGCGCGCCGGTAGCAGGAAGGACAGTTGGTTGAGCCCGGCGCGGCCGCTGACCGGGATGAGGCCGCCGGAGAACACGATTGCGCTCATGATCATCACCACGAGCATCGGCATGATCCAGTCGCCGGATTTGGCCAGGGCGGACAGCAGCAGGCCGACGATCGCCGACACCACAGCAGTCAGTGCCAAAGCCGCGTACAGGTCGGCCACCGGGCTGCCGAATGCCAGAGCTCCGCGCGCCGGGCCGCCCTTGAGCGCCACCACCAGAGCGACGACGATCGCGGTCTGCGCAGCCGCAGCGATGCTGTACACCACGACTTTCGCGGTCAGGTAGGCCCCCGCGGACAGGCCGACAGACTGTTCGCGGCGGAAGATGCTGCGTTCACCCACCAGGTCGCGGATGGTCAGGGCAGTGCCCATGAACACCGCGGCGATGATGAGCACACTGAGCAGCTGCGCCGGCTCACTCGGTGAGGGGCCGTTGGCCTTGGTCACCCCGAGCCCGTTTTTGCCCGGGACCACCAGGCACAGAGCACCCATCACCAGCGGCAGCAGAGCCAGGAACACCGCGTACCCACGATCGGCCAGAATCAGCCGGACTTGCCGTCCCATCAGGGTCAGCACCTGGCGGCCGGTGCTGGTGCGGGCCGGCTCACCCAACGGCCCCGCCGGTGCCGCGGGGGTAGCTGGTTGCGCGGCCGCCGGGTTGTTGTGCAGGAACACCGCGTGCGCGTCGTCTGGCTTGGCCGAAACCCACGCAAAGATGTCAGCCCAGTCGGTGGTGCCCATCGCCGCCTTGATGCCGTCGGGCCGGCCGGCGTAGGCCGTCTTGCCGCCGGGTGCGAGCAGCAGCACCTGGTCGCACATGCTCAGATAGGTCAGCGAGTGCGTGACCACGATGACGGTGCGGCCGGCGTCAGCGAGCTTGCGCAGCATCGACATCACCTGACGGTCCAACGCCGGGTCCAGGCCTGAGGTCGGCTCGTCCAAGATCAGCAGCGACGGCCCGGTCAGCAACTCCATCGCCACCGAGGCGCGTTTACGCTGACCACCGGAGAGCTTTTCCACCCGCTTGGCGCGGTGCTGGGTCAGCTCAAGTTCGGCCAACACCGACTCGACAACCGCGCGCCGGTCGGCCTTGCTGGTGTCCGAGGGCAGGCGCAGCTTGGCCGCGTAGTCCAGTGCCTGGTCCACCGTGAGCTGGCGGTGCACTACGTCGTCCTGGGGCACCACGCCGATCCTGGAACGCAGCGAGGCGTAGTGGGCGTGCACGTCGTGACCGTCGAACGTCACCTGACCGGAAGTCGGTTGGGTGGCCCCGGCCAACAGCTTGATCAGCGTCGATTTGCCCGCACCCGACGGTCCGATCACCGCGGTCAGGGTGCCGGGACGGGCAGTGAAGGACACGCTGGTCAGCAGCTGGTAGCCGTCGATGGTGAGACCAACCTGGTGTGCCTGCAGGCCGCCGGTGGCCGCTGCGGCGGTGCGCGGCTCCAGTGTGGTGCCGGTGAACACCAAGTCGGTGTTGCCGATGGTGACGACATCGCCGGGCTGCAGCGTCGCCGCCGGTACTTTCACGCCGTTGACGAAAATACCGTTGTTGCTGTTGTTGTCGTGGATCTGCATGCCGGTCGGCGCCGGTAGCAGATAGGCGTGGGTGCGCGAAGCGAGCGTGTCATCGATGCGGATCGCCGACGTGGAGTGGCGGCCGATGGTAATGGCCCCAGGCGGCAGGGCGGGTGTTCCACGTTGGGGCATAACGCGTTTGACCATTCCGGTCACCTTGGCCAGCGCGTCCGCCTCGTCGGCCGGTGAGGGCTCCGGAGCGCGCGGAGCTGGGGGAGCCGATGGTGCTGCAGCGGGGCTCGGCCACACCGGCGCGAGCTGGCCGCCTGCAGCCGGCGGCGGTCCGGCGGGGCGCGGCGGCGGGCCAGCAGGACGACGAATCGACCCCGATGGCGGCCCAGCGTGCCCGGATGGCGGACCCTGCGGTGCCCGCGGCGCAGGGGGCTGCTGGCGCGGTTGTGGCGGCGAAAAATGCTGGGGCGCAGGCGGTACTGGTCCGCGCTGCGTCCCGGTAGGACGCGGCTGCGGCACGGAGCCGGTCGGCCGAGCCGGCGGCGCAGCGGTTGGTGGCTGGTGCGAGGGCTGCGGCCCACGCGCTGGAGGGGGCACAGGGTGCCGAGATGGCGCCGCCGGCGAGGGTGCTGCGGCCAGACGTGCTGCGGGCACGACCTGGGTGGCGGTCTTGAAGATCAGTTTCGGGCCGGTGGCCGAGCCGAGAGCGATCGGGATGTTGTCGTCGACCGGGATGGTCTGCACCCGGATGCCCTCGGCATAGATGCCGTTTCGGCTCTTGTCGATGGCCACCCACTGGTCGCCCTCGACCCGTAACACCATGTGCGTGCGCGAAATCGCTTGCTTGGCGTCGACGTCGATGCGCACGTCGGCGCCTTCGCCGCGGCCCACGACGACCTCTTTGCCGGGCGGAAACGTAAACATCGCGTCGCCCAGGCGCACCACCAACGGTGGCGCGACCATTCCCGAACCCATGACATCCCCCCTCGTTGGTCAGTCCAGAGCTAACCGTAGCTCACAGTGTTTGAGCTGGTTTGCACCAATTTCTGCGGGTTCGGTCGATCCTCAATCGCGGTCAGCCGCAGCGCCTGGACTCTCGCCGCAGCGCGGCAATGACCATGGCGCGGGGCCGAAAAGATTCCTTTGTCCGTGATGTACCGCAAGGTCCGGTAATTCGTGACGTGACCGGTCCCGCGCCTGCGGCAGAATCGATGGACAGGCACCGTCTTGGGGGGGATTTGATGATGTGGGAGCTCTGCTGGTGACCGGCGCGAGCTGGTTTCCCGATCCGGGCGGCAGCGGCGGCCTGCGGTGGTGGAATGGAACGAGCTGGACGTCTGACGTGTATCAGCCGTCCCAGGGTGCCACCCCGTGGCAACCACCTGCGGCGGTGAAGGCCGATTCCCCAGGGTTCGTCGAACGCCACCCTGTGTGGGCGGTGACGGCACTGCTGGCGTTCTGCGCCATCGGGATCGCGGTGATGGTGATCAGCCTGCCCAAGGCCTGGGAGAACGCGGTTGGGCCGTCCAGGCAGGCGGGCCGCGAGTATGCCCTGCGGTGGATCAAGGTGCAGGAGGCTGCCGGCCGGACCGACGAGCTGTCGAAGTCCGACGTCCAACGGGTCTGCATCGCCGAGGCATTTCGAGTCGGGTCGAAGGGAACCGACCTGGCCAATGGAACGCATCTGGCGCCCGGCAGGCTCATGCGCGGCGAGTTCATCAATGCCTGCACTGACGCGGCCATGCACCATGTGGGCCAAGCGGTATGAGCCGCAACCAGGAGCAGGGTCACTATCAGGGAGGACGTTTCCATGGTCGACCACCCGCGGCGTGAGCGTGGTCCCCGGCAATTCACTGCGCCGACGCCGGCCGACGGTCCGACAATCCAGTTCCCTCGATACCGCAATGCCGAGACCGAGGCCGCCGGTTTTGCTGGTGATGACGGCCCGACGGCGCCACACTCGACCTATCCGCCCCGCGTGCCCACGCCCACCCATCCCGTGGCACCACCACTGCCACCAGCGCCGGCGGCCGCGGCCCCGCCTGCGGCACCCCGTACCCGGTCGCGACGCAAGGCCTTCATTGCCTTGGGTGGGGCCATCCTCGTCGCCGTGGCTGGCCTGATTGGTGCGGAGGTGTTGGTGCGCAATCACGCGGAGTCGGTCGTTGCCGACACCGTCAAGTGCGCGACGGGTGACACCTCAACGGTTTCGTTCGCCACGATGCCCCCGATCCTGTGGCAAGCCGCCAGCGGCACGTACAAATCGATCCGGATTCAGACCTCCGGCAACAGGATTCGTGGCATGCGGGGCATGCCCGTCGTCGTCGACTTGCATGATGTACGTCCCGCAGTGAACGGTTCTGCGGGTTCTGTCGGATCGGCGGAAGCCACCCTCACGTGGAGCCTCGACGGCATCAAGGAGACGCTGCGGGCTGCGGTACCGGTCGTCGGAAAGCTCCTCACCGACGTCACGGCCAGCCCGACGGACGGCACGATCACATTGGGCAACTTCCTGGCCAGTGTGACCGTAAAACCGAAGACGCTGAACGAGACCATCGCATTGGACGTCGTGCGCACTGCAGGGCCAGGGCTGGCAGCAGTGGAGACGCTGCAACCGGCGTTGGACGCCTACATGGCGAAACAGACGCTGCCTCTGGGCCTGCACGTCGATCAACTCTCGGTGACCGATCAAGGAGTGAACGCGCGCTTGACGAGCGCGAACGCCAGCCTGCCCTCCGACACTGGAAAAGACTGCTACCCAACAAGTTAGGGCGCATCGATCACTGTGAACCGGCACCATTCGCACACGCGCAACCCCACTGCCCAATCGGGACAATAGAACCGCCTAGAACGCGCCGTGCACGGTTATGCAGGCTGCATTACCTCGAGTCGTCGCACGTGCATATACCCAGCCCACGTATCACACTGCGCGTCAGCACTTTTCAAACGCGGCCGACAGATCAAGCTCCAGAGGAAGACGGTGATGTTTCTCGTCGTGCCGGTAGCAGCCGCCGACGATGAACTCTGCAGGCCCGTCGACTGTCCGGATGGTCACCGCCACAGGCCTGCCGAGTCGTTGCAGAAGCGTGGGGACACCGAACGCAATCTGCCGTGCCCGCGGCTGGCTGCCGGCGTCGGTGGCGATCGCGAACTTGACGACCGTCTCGGCTTGCTGCCCCGCAGCGGCCGGCACGTTGGCCTCTGCGGTCGCCTCGTAGTACGACCCGATGAGTGCGCTGACCTCTCGCCATGTCCAAAGGTCGTGATCGCTGGGAGGTCGCGGGCTCGCGAAGTAGTCGTGCGGCCGCGACGTCGGGTCATCCTGGATCGAGATACCCCAATTGGCGTCCGACAGCATCGGTTCGCCGGCTTGCAGGGCCAGCGCTTCGGCCTGAGTCGCGGTCGGTTTCAGCGTGATCGTGACCCGCCGGCTGTCACCCGCGCCGCCCCAGGTCGGCGCGGTCAGGCTGGCGTTCGCCACGATCGGTGAACGCGCCACACGCAGCCAGGCTGCGGCGGCGTCGGCGATCTGGTCGCCGGTGGGACTGTGGGCGGTGTTGAAGTAGCCCCTCGAGAAGGACGCCGATTGGGAATCCGGCGCGTAGAGGTTCTCCGGTGCTGGCGGCGGCACGATCGGCAGGCGCAGCCACAGCTCCGCGGAGCGGTCGGCCAACCCGGTCTCGTCGGTGCGGCCGGCGAAGAACTTTCCGATGTCTCGGAGCTGCGACTCCGTGATGTCCTGGCGCAGCGTCACATCCAGGTCGAAGCGCTCACCCGAGGTGAAGGAATTGACATAGGTCATGTCGGTGTCAGCCACCCCGGGCATCGCACGTACGTGACGGTCGAGGTCCTCGGCGTCGCCGCGGCGGCCAAAGATGCAGCCAGCCGCCGTAACTCCGATCGCCAATACCATCGCCGCGGCGATCACCAGCCGAATCGGTGACCGGCGACGGCGCTCACCGTGCCATGCAGACATGCCTCGAGTATTGGTGCCCATCAGGGCGCTCGGCATCGGTAGAACTACGCGGCCCCGCCACCCAGCAAAGGGACCGGTGTTCGGTGACGACCGCGCTCACTCGTTCAGCGACGGCACGGTCAGCTCTTGGGTCCAGACATACTGCTTGTTGTTCCACAGCGCGGCGTCGTCAGGCTGGTCGACGATGACCTTGCCCGGGCCGAACGTGTCGTACGCCTCCAGCGCCACGCGCAGGCTCGCCAGCGTCGCTGGGAAACCGTCAGCGGTCCGCTGACGCACCGTATCGAGATGGGCCCGGAGCGCGGCACCTTCGGGGGTCTGCCTCATCTGCAGAGACAGGGCTGTGTACGCACGGGTTGCCTCGACGAGGAAGCGTTGTTGCGTGATCAGGAGCCTCGCTGTCGTGACCAGAGCCTCCACCGGGTCCGTGATGAAGACGCCTTCCGAATCGTGTCCCTTATCCTCGATCATCCCCGCACCCTATGTGGTCAACGAGAATGCAGAAGTGAACACACAGTTGCCTCAGCCGCACGGCTGGAACAACCGCTACCGGCTTTTCGGGTCGATACTGGCGATCGCGGCCGTTGGTGGCGTGTACTTCGCAGTGAAGGCCGTGCTAGCTGTGGCACACGGACACTGGGCTGCAGCTGCCATCGCCGCAGTGTCAACAACAATTTTCGCCATCCCGACGGTGTGGATCGTGATGATGTTCACTCGCCGCGGACGTCTGCGGGCCAGCGTCGACGGCACCGGTACCGCCCTCGCCCTGGCGGCCGGCATCAGATGGCTCACCGTGTGGTTCGGCGCCGTCCTGGTCGCCGTCGCCGGCTACTTGCTGTTTGGTTCGCAGATGGGCGGCGAATTCCCGGACGTGCGGGCCCGCAGCGCGGGGTTCTTCGCGGTGATGGTGGTGGGCGCTGTCCTCGGTTTAGGCGCGATGGCCCGGGCCGCCCGCCGCCCCCGACCCGGCTTACGGCTCTCGTCGGCAGGAATTGAATTTCACGATGCGGTCACGGCGTTCACCTTGCCGTGGCCGGATATCGTCAACATCACCGGCACCGGTGTGCAAGGAAACAACCTGCGCCCCATCATCTTTTGGCCGCGCAGGGGCGAGCCCGCGGTCATCGCCAACGCCAGCTTGTACGCCCCCAACGGGGCCGCGCTGTTCTGGATGATCCGCTATTACTGGCTGACGCCCGCCGCGCGCGGTGAACTGGGCAACGGCGTGGCGGTCCAGCGACTTCGCGCCGGCCATTTTCCTGCCGTCTGACCGTCTACCTGGTACAGCCACGCGACACTGAAAAAGACGCTCATTGGTGCAGCGCGATAGTCTCGATCGAACCTCAAAGAAAGTGAGCTAATGCCCGCATACGTCACGACCGACTACGTGGACGACCTCGACAACACCGACATCGACCCGAAGAACGTTGACACCGTTGACTTTTCGTACCGAGGAAATACCTACACTTTGGTACTGACCAAACAACACGGTTCCCAGTTCGACAAGGACATCGCGCCGTGGATCAAGGCCGCCAAGAAAGCACAGGCACAAGTGGCCCGCGCGGGAAAGGCCAAGCCCGCAGCTCGCACTCAAAAGGCCACGGGGACAGACAAACCCGCCGCACCGGCAAAGAAGACGGCAGGACGCAAGTCGGTGCCGGCCCGCACGACGGCAGCCGCGGGCAAGGCGGCACCGACCCGCAAGGCCGCGCCCGCCCGCAAAGCCACGACGAGCAAGACCACCGCGAACACCAATGAACGCAGCCGCGCCAAGGCCATCCGCGCATGGGCTGCCAACAACGGCCACAAGGTCTCCGAGCGGGGCCGTCTTTCTGCATCAGTGGTCGAGGCCTTCGACGCCGCTCAGTGAAACAAGCGACCGGCATACCGAAACTGGTGACCGGAAGCCCCCGCCAGCTCCAATAAACTGGTGTCACGCAGCGTCGAGCTGCGTACAAACAGGGGGAGCATGCGATGACGAACATGCCTGGGTTCGGCCACGGGGGCTACGGGGGCGGCTGGACACCACCGACAGTAGGTCAGCAGCCGGGTACGGGGCAGTGGGGCGGCGCCAGCCAGCCGGCCGCCCCGCCGCCCACGGTGCCACCCATCGTGCCGCAGCGGCCCGCGGCGGGCGTCAACGGTTACGGCCACGTCGCCGGACCGGTGCCGCCGGCAGCCGGGTACGGGCAACCCGCCCCGACCAATCCGTACGGGCAGCCACCCACTCCGGGCAGAAAGAGCCGCAAGCCACTGGTGATCGCCGCCGTCATCGTCCTCGTTCTGGCGGTTGCCGGCGGTGTCGGTTGGAAATTCTTCGGCAGCAGCGGCTCAGGCCCAGGGAACGCCGGTTCGGCGGCCGACGCCGTCAAGGGATACCTTGAGGCGCTGGCGCGCGGCGACGCGAACGGCGCCCTGGCGTACAGTAATGATCAGCCGGCCTCGAAAGACTTTGTCACCGAAGACATTTTGAAAAAGCAGATCGCCAAATGGCCGATCACCAACATTCGCATCCTGAACGACGAGTCAACGCCTCTCAATTCAGTCACCGGGTTCAGTCGAGTGCACGTCGCGGTGAACTTCGGCGACAAGACCTCCGATACGACACTGACAGCGAAAAAGCAGGACGGCCGCTGGGGACTATCCCACGCAACGGTGAAACTCGACACGACAGCTGGCGTCGGCAGCCAGGAACTTCCTAACACGCTGACGATGTTCGGGAAGCCGTTGAACGGCAAGACTGTCTACGTGTTCCCCGGCTTCTTGGACGTGGCTTCGTCGAACACCAACATCGCGGTAACCACGAAACCGATCCTGCTTGATGGCCTGGCCACCGGGGGAACGTCCGCCTACCTGGCGGCTACCTACGAAGTCTCCGACGCCGCGAAAGCCGCGATCCTCAATGGCGTCAAAGCCGTTACGGACACCTGCACGAACTCCCGTCTACATAGGCCCCCGTCGCCGTGCAACGTCGTGGCTATCGGAATGCAAGACGGAACCGTCAACTGGCCGTCGGCAGATTTCAGTCGACTCAAGATCGCCACCACCCTTGACCCGTACCAGGGATTGCAGACCAGTGTGGTGGGGCAAGCGGACTTCAACAACGTCACAGGTCTGGGGCGCGACGGCCAGCCGCGTCCGCCCGAAAACCACACGATGTACATCTACGGCACCGTTGACCTGAAAACGTCACCACCAACCGTCACCGTCCGGTAGAGGGAGCGGTTCACGCTACTCGAGGCGCTGGCCGTCGACTGTGGCACGCGATTGGTGCAGGGAAGCCTCCCCGGCGACCCCTAGACTTACGGTGCGTGACGGCAGCACCAATCTGCCCGTCGAACACAGGGGGAGCAGGGAAGAAATGACGAACATGCCCGGGTCCGGTAACGGCGGCTACGGGGGCGGGTGGACACCACCGACGCCCGGCCAACAGCCCGGCGCCGGCGGGCCAGTCAACGCGTACGGCCAGCCGCTGGCGCAGCCGCCGCAGGCCCCAGCCGGCAACTATCCGCCGCGGCAGCCCGGCACGAACGCCTACGGCCAGCCGATCGCCCCGCAGCAGCCGCAGGTGCCGCCCACTGTGGCGCCGCAGCCAGGGACTAACGCCTACGGCCAGCCACTGGCCCCGCCACAGCCCATCGCGACCCAGCCGGGCTACGGGCCCCCGCCGGCAGCGAACGGGTACGGACAGCCACCAGCACCGGCCAAGAACCGCAAACCGCTGCTCATCGCCGCCGCGATCGCGGTCGTCGTCGCCATCGTTGGCGCTGCGGGCTGGACGTTCCTGAACACGGGCAGCAGCTCCGGCCCGGGCAGCGCCGCCTCCGCCGGCGACGCCGTCAAGGGCTACCTCGAGGCACTGTCCCGCGGGGACGCGAACGGCGCCCTGGCATTCAGCAGCGACCAGCCGGCCTCGAAAGACTTCCTGACCGACGACATACTTAAGCAGCAGATCGCCAAATGGCCGATCACGAACATCCGCATCCTCAGCGACAGCTCGGCACCCGGCGGCAACTCGGCGATCAGCTTCGGCCAGGTGCACGTGGCCGTGAACTTCGGAGACAAATCGTCCGATACAACCCTGACGGCCAAAAAAGACGGGGACCATTGGAAGCTGGAGCGGGGCGCCATCAAAGTGGAAGCCACCAGCTCGGGCCTGGGCAACCAGGCTGCGGCGAACACCTTGACGATCTTCGGAAAACCGTTGAACGGCAACCCCGCCTACGTCTTCCCCGGCTTCCTGGACGTCGCCTCCAGCAACCAGTGGATCACCGTGACCACCAAACCGGTTCTCCTGGACCAGCTTTTGACCGGAGGATCGAGCGCATCGCTACAACCGACCTACACGGTCACCGACGCGGCCAAGACCGCTATCATGGCCCAGGTCAAGACCATCACCGACGCGTGCACCAACTCCCACGCCGCGGCACCGCCGAAGCCATGTGACACAGTGGCTTTCGGAGTGGTGGACGGCACGGTCAACTGGGGCCCAGCTGACCTGAGCCGAATCAAAATCGACAACATCGACAACTACTCATCCGCAGGCTTGGCGGTGAGGGTGTCAGGGCAAGCATTCTTCAACAACGTCTCTGGGGTCGACCAGTGGCATGCTGGGGCCATCAAAACCCTTGACCAACAATCGATGTACATCAACGGGTCCGTCGACCTGACCCGTTCCCCGCTGACCCTCTCTCAGAAATAGGCTGACCTGCTGCGCGCGAACAAGTCTCGCGCGCAGCAGGTTTGAACCATGTGGCATGTATAGGGTCGGACGCCGCTGGAGCCTTCGGATTGAGGGGCGCCATGGGTGTCCAACGAATACTTCATCACAGCAATCGACACCGCTGCTGCGATGGTGCTGGAGACCTGACCAGCTGCAGCGCCGCAGAGTGTCACTGCCGACCCGATGCGGGCTGCGGGTGCTCTGTCAGAATTTCAGTTTGCGTTCGGCTGCCGATACCTCGGCATGATCGGGGTAGTAACCGTCATGATTGGGTTGACTGGCGAGGTGACGGTCATGAGCGACGTCAGCTACTGCGATGATTCGCTGGCTGAGGGTGTACGTATCCCATTGCCGGACAACGTCGCTGAGAAAACGTAGGCCTACCACCTGGCCGTTATCCCCGACATCAACGGCTATCGTGCGCTTGGCAGAGACGGCCGAGGCCACCACGCGTACCGGTGGAACGCCGGCATGCTCACCAGGAGAATCTCCCATTGCCGCTCCCTTTCGAGGTGTGCCACCTGTGCTCGAATGTTGAGACTTCGTGCGGGTAATTGCCCCGCCCTGGTCAGCAGAACCGCCCGCTGCCTTACTGCGGCTGCGGGCTGCGGAAGTGTTCGGCTGCATTCTTCAATTATCGGGCCGCCGAAAGTACCTCCCCGACACCAAAAGTGGGACCTGCTCGAATGGATCGAGGTGGTGAGGGGATTGATGTGCTCCGGCCCGTCGATAGCTGCCGGAGTGGAAAGTCAGCGGCTTGCTGACGAGACCAGGCAGGCCTGACGCGCTGGATCGAAATCGTTCCGAATGACCCTGGGAATTGGTGTCGGACAAGGGTCTAGGTCGCATTTAGGCTGTCTCTGGGGCCAGTTCGACGCATCCCGACCAGGTGATGGCGGCGGCCCTCGGGGGAAGGACCATCTATGTCACGTCGCTACGTCGTACGCATCACCACCATCGCACTGGCTGCGGGAGCGCTGCTAGGCACCACCGCCAGCACGGCTTGGGCCTGGCCAATCCCATTCACCGCCGAGCAACAAAACTTCATCAACCAGGCGCGCAGCGCGGGGTATCCGGGCTCAGATGACGACATCCTTCAAGCATTTAGCTTCCTCCGGTAGCCCGTTTTCGACGTTCGCGGCGAGCCTTCCTGGGCGTTTCGCGAACGCGTGATTCACTGGCGTTCGCAACTGTTCGCGTCAGCCCTGGGAGGGTGCGTTGACGTCGAGTGTGAAGCCATACAGGGTGCGCCGGGTCGTTCATCCCGGTGGCCGCGTGTCGTACTGGATCTTTTCGGCGGGCGGCGAATTGCACCGGTCGTCAGTCGAAGTCCTCAAACAGTACAGAGAGTCGAGTCAGCAGACCTACGCCTATGGTCTCGTTGATCACCTCAACTGGCTTGATACGAATCACTTGACCGTCGACTCGGTCACTGTCGACGACTTGCGTCGTTACATGAACGCACTGACGGGTCAGGGTGCGGGTGTTTTCGGGGTTGTGTGGAGAGACAGGCCGCCGATAGGTACGTCGGCCGCCGGCAACGTTGCGACCATCGTGAAGGCCTTCTATCTGACGACGTCAAGAACGAATCATACTGTTGTGGATTGGTTTTCGGGTACGCAGGGGAAATCGCGGCGTCGCACAAGTTCTGTCGCCAAGAACCCGCTGGCCCCACCGAAAGGGCCCGGTCGCCCCCGCTTCCTACCGGAGCAGTGCGTCGCCGCATTATTCGAACCTGGGGTGTTGACCTCGGCCCGTGACGCCATGATCGTGACATGGCTCGTTGACTCCGGTGTTCGCGTGGGTGGGCTCTGTGGCTTGCGCTTTCCCGATCTCCATCTTGTTTACGATCACCCGTGCGGCCAGCGGAAAGATCCTCATGTGCATATCGTCGGGCGAGATGACAACCCGAATCATGCCCGTGCCAAGGCATATCACGAGTTTCGGATCAGCCCCGATGGCCACGTCATCGACGGCGTCATTCGGGCCGTGAGCGAATCGATGATCACAAGTTTCTACACATATCTTCTGGACGAGTACCACCCCATCCAGCACCTCGCTGACCACGAACAGATCCTGGTCCACATCAAGGGATCGACCGCAGGGGCCGCACTGACCACCGGCGGCGTTCGCAAGATGCTCCGCAGGGCGTGCGGTCGAGCTGACTTGAACAGCTACGTCACTCCCCATGCTTTTCGTCACCGTGCCGCGGCGAATCTCTATGCTGCAAGCGATTTCAATGCTGAATTGGTGGCCCAGGAGTTCGGCTGGGCGCATGCCGAGCAGGTCACCGGACTGTACGGCCGCAGCGCAAACAGACACACGATGAAGTATCTCAACGAGGCATGGAAGGCCTTCCCGGAACAATCCACTCGCAAGGACGACGATGCCATCGACGACGTGTAGGCGGCCGCGCTGATGGATTCGACTGTCAGTGCGCGAACGGGCCACTCCACGATTGCAGCAGTCTCGTCAGAGCCAGGCATCGTATCGTTGTCGTTCGACCAACGATACGAAGCGGTCAGTCAAGCATTTCCGCCATGGCTGCTGAGCGACCCGATCGTGTTCCCCGGGGATCACCGAACCTATGGTTGGGCGTGCCAGGTCCCCGATTGCAACGGTGAGCTCGCGGGCTCCAACATCAAGTTTTTGTGCAGCACGCACGACCATGAGTTCAAGGCGTTGTCTTCGAAGCTGACCATCGAAGAGTTCGCCAAGCAGGCGACGCCGAGCCCATGCATCTTAAGAGGGTGGGCGCGTTACCGGCTCGATGATTGCCGGATTTGCGGTCCCAATCGAGAGGCGCTGATCACTGGACTGTGTATGGCGCACAACCGAATCCTTTGGAAAGCCAAACGGCGCGGTGAAACCGAGGAAGCATGTTTGCGCGCGCAAACACCGTTTCCACCGCTGCCGAGATGTGCAATACCGGACTGCGTTCATGACGGCCCGTTGTTCAATTTCCGTGGCCCTGGCCAAGTGCGAGTCTGTAAATCCCACTATCAAGTCTGGCGTAGCTACTTGCGTGACAATAACCTCAGTCCTGATGAGGCATTGTGGACCGAATGGGCGGCGATGGAGCCGCGTAGCAAGCGCATGCAACTGCCGGAGAACCGCGGAGACGTGTGGGTGGATCATCTGCCGCTGAGGCTTCAACGTGAGATTCGGTACGCCATCCATCGGCACGACAGCACGGCCCGAAGGGGGCATTGGAGACCTCGTCACATCCAGGTGGTCGTCGACGTACTTGCTTCCGAAGGCGTTCAGACGCTCAATGACCCCATGCTTGCGGAGCACGTCTCCAAGTACAAGGCGGCGGATGTCCGGCGGATTTGGGCTGACCTCCCCATCGCCGCGCGCGGTCTGACACTAACGAGACAGTGAACCGCCCTGGAAATCCCGGAGGCTCCTGACCTTGGAAACGAGGATGCAGGTATGCCGAAGGAACAGTCTGCTGGGAAGCCCACGACGCGTCGCTACAGCTTGGAGGAGAAGGCCGCGGCGG
>Ga0315336_1002849_pt1 | contig 24935 bp, 19 predicted proteins | sample ASW5metaG_FD_204512 | JGI IMG/M metagenome (GOLD analysis project Ga0315336, IMG submission 204512) | Ammonia-oxidizing marine archaeal communities from Monterey Bay, California, United States - ASW #5 | ecosystem: Environmental > Aquatic > Marine > Intertidal zone | place: USA: California... | reverse complement strand
ATGCAGGGATACGAGGCGTTGTGGATGCCCGGCACAGATCATGCCGGCATCGCCACTCAAGCCGTTGTCGAGCGGCGGATGCTCGAAGAAGAGGGGCTCACGCGACACGACATCGGCCGCGACGCGCTGGTCAACCGCATCTGGAAATGGAAGGATGCCTACGAGCACCGGATCCTCAATCAACTGAAGCAGTTGGGGGCCAGCTGCGACTGGAGCCGCACTCGATTTACACTGGACGAAGTGTGTTCCCGGGCTGTGCGGCGGACCTTCTTCAAATTGTTTCGGGACGGGCTGATTTATCGCGGCAAGCGACTGGTCAACTGGGACACGTTTCTGCAGACGGCGGTGGCGGACGACGAGGTGTTTGCCGTCGATATCCAAGGCTCGTTCTGGACATTTGCCTACCCCATCGTGGGCACCGATCGGCAAATCACGTTTTCCACAACCCGTCCTGAAACCATGCTCGGTGATACCGCCATCTGCGTCCATCCGTCGGATGAACGCTACCGAGACCTGGTGGGCCAACACGTAAAAATCCCGATCAACGATCGAGAGATCCCCATCATCGCCGACGCGCTGCTGGCCGATCCGGAATTGGGAACCGGTGCCGTCAAGGTGACTCCGGCCCACGACCCCAATGACTACGCCTGCGGCATGCGCAACGACCTGGCGGTGATCAACATTTTGAACTCCGACGGCACGCTGAACGCCGCGGCCGGCGACTACGCGGGACTGGATCGTTACGAAGCGCGGCAGAAGATTGTCGAGCGGATGCAGGACCTGGGGTATTTTATTGCGGAAGAGGAACGGCAGATCCCGGTCAAACACAGCGATCGTTCCAAGACGCCGATCGAGCCCTACCTGTCCGATCAATGGTTCGTAGAGATGAACGACCTGGCCCAATCAGCGATGGACGCTGTGGAGGATGGCCGAGTCCAGTTCTTTCCTTCCCGCTATGCCAAAACCTACCTCGACTGGCTCGGCGAAAAACGCGATTGGTGCATCAGCCGCCAACTTTGGTGGGGGCACAGGATCCCCATCTGGTACTGCGGCACCTGCGACGCCGGCGACCTGGAAGCCGCCTTCGCCGACCGCGACGACGTGTGCTGGAGTCGCGACAAGGAGAACCAGGGCTGGCTGATCTGCAGCGAACAGGATCTGTCGGCCGACGCCTTGGGAACCCATCACAAACTCGTCCAGGATGAAGACGTGCTGGACACCTGGTTCAGCTCCGCACTCTGGCCGCACGCCACACTGCACTGGCCGGATACGAACCCCGCGCTGGAAAAGTTCTATCCCGGCAACGTCCTGGTCACCAGCCGCGACATCATCACGTTGTGGGTGGCACGGATGGTGCTGACGGGCTTGTACAACTTGGAAGACGTCCCGTTTCACCATGTGTGCATCCACCCCAAGATTCTGGATGGTTTCGGGCAGACCATGTCCAAAACCAAGGGAAACGGCGTCGACCCGATGGACCTGATCGACAAATATGGAACAGACGCCGTCCGATTCACCATCGCCAGTTTCGCCGGCGAAACGCAAGACGTGCGTTTACCCATCGGTTACGAATGCCCGCACTGCGGGAGTGTGATTCCACAAGAACTGGAACATCAAAAGGCGGTTCCCGCCGGTGGGGACAAACCACGCATCGCCTGCGGCAAGTGCAAACAAACAGCCCAGTACTCCAGCGCCTGGTTCGATCCGGATCCCGGTGAGCCGGTGGCCAGGATCGTGAGTGAACGGTTCGAATTTGGCCGCAACTTCTGCAACAAACTCTGGAACGCTTCCCGCTTCGCTCTGTTGAATCTGGAAGACCATTCTCACCAACCCATCAATCCGCAGCAGCTGCACATGGAAGACCGCTGGATCATCAGCCGCCTGGCGACCGTGATCAACGATGTCACCGGCCTGTTGGAGCAATATCATTTCGACGCGGCGACACGGGTGATGCGCGACTTCACCTGGAACGAGTTCTGCGACTGGTATCTGGAAATGCTGAAACCGCGTTTGCGCAGTGAAGAGCTCCGCCCAACGGCTCAACGCGTGCTGGTCAGCGTACTGGACTGCCTGCTACGATTGTTGTCGCCGTTCATTCCCTTCATTACCGAGGAACTCTGGCAGCGGCTGAACACATTGGCTCCGGAACGTGGCTTGGAACAACCCCAGCTGGGCGCTCGCAGTGTCATGGAATCCCAGTGGCCCAGGTTGGACGCGAATTGGATTGACAGCGGCTTAGAGCATCGTTTCCAACGACTGCAGGCCATCATCGTCGCGGTGCGCAACGTGCGAAAGAACTACCAGATACCCCCGTCGACGGAACTGGATCTGCACCTGAAATGTGAAGACGCCTTCGCTGCGGAAATGCGGAACGTGTCCGAGCAGTTCAGCAACCTGGCGCGGATCCGCCTGGTGGCAACTGGCAGTGAAGTGACCCGCATTCGAGGTTCGGCCAGCTTCGCGTTGCAGGACGTCGAAGGCTGCGTGCCTTTGGAGGGCATTATCGACCTGGATGCCGAACTGCTGCGGCAGGAGAAGGAGGCGAACCGACTGCGGGGGTTCATCCAGGGGCACGAAAAGAAGTTGAGCAACGAGAGTTTCGTGGAGCGGGCTCCGGCCGAAGTGGTCGACAACGTGCGGTCGACACTCGCCGGCTTGCAGCAGCAGCTGGCCAGCGTTGAAGAGACGTTGCATCAACTCCAAGACGACTGAATGCCAATCCGCCCGCACACCCCTCCGACTGCGGGCCAACTTGCATCGCGATTTCGCAACCGAGTATAATAGACGATTCGCTCGCACTTCGAACCCATTCATGATCCATCGCCAGAATCGCAGGGAGACCCCCCGTGCTCGTTCGCATGGAGTTGTCGCGCATCATCATCAGTGAAATCAACGACCAGCAGGTGATCTACCTGCGGGAAATCGACGGGGATCGCATGTTCCCGATTCTGATCGGCATCTTTGAAGCCACCAGTATCAATCGTAGATTCACTGACGAGCCTCCACCTCGACCTTTAACCCACGATCTGTTGCGTCAGACGATTGAGCAGTTGGGCGCGGAGGTGCAGGATGTGGTGATCAACAACCTGATGGAACATACCTATTTTGCGGTCATTCGCCTGCAGCGGGGTGAGGAGCAATTCGAAATCGACAGCCGTCCCAGCGACGCCATCGCATTATCGGTCCATTACGACCCGCCTCTGCCGATCTACGTGGACGAATCGGTCCTGGAACAAGCCGTGTAACCTCTGGGTCGCAGCTGGGATCCAGCCGCGGACGAACAGCCTGAGCCCCAGACCACAGTCAACGCCGCCGCGAGAGCGTCCGGGGGGCTTCCCACGGTGGCATCGCATACGGAAAGGGCGACTCCATGTCGCGCAGAATTCAGTGGACCGGCATCACGTGTCTTTTTCTGAGTGTCTCCGGATCCCTGCCGGCTACGGCCCAGGAGATGCTCACCTGGAAATTCACAACCGACGACGTGTTTTTCGTCGAAGAAGTTGTCATTCAGAAGCAATCCGTCACGATCGCCGACCGAACCGACACCAAGGAAACAAAGCAGACAACCATCACGCGGTATCAGGTCCTGGACGTCAGTCCCAACGGCGACGTGGATCTGGAAATCACCATCGATTCGATCATCGACGAGGGGGGCCAACCCACGGCCATCGCCCGACGCATTGCGGGCTCTAAATTCGGGATGACGCTGGGCGCCGACGGCAAGCTCAGCCGCTTCGACGGATATGCCAGCTTCGTCAAACGCGTCGCCAACGGAAACGTGCAGTTTGAAAGGCTGTTTCAATCCGTGCTCAACGAAGACACATTACGACAAACCATGGTGCAGCTGTTGACAGCCGTACCCCGCAAATCGGTCCAACGTGGCCAATCCTGGCAACAAAAACAATCCCTCAACGTGGGTCCCTTTGGAACGCTCAACGTCGATCGCACATTCGAACACAAGGGGGTTGCTGACCGCGACGGAATTTCGGTGGTGGATCTGGAACTGCGCGGAGTCGCAGAATACCAGTTGCCCGATCCGAATACGTCACGGCTGCCGTTCAAGATCAGTCAAGGTTCGCTGCAGGTCGACCAATTCCGCGGTACCGGTACGTATGACCTGGCTCGCCAACGCCTGAACCAACTCAGTGTCACCTTGCACGTCAGCGGCAGTCTGACCATCAGTGTCGGCCCTCAGAAGGCCGAACTCACGATTGACCAGTCGCAGTCTTCCACGCTGCGGGTCCTGGACAAGAGTCCGCGCGGGCGCTGATCACGCCAGTCAGCGCAGTCGGGACCCAAGTCACTTCTCAACACCAGCGGACCGTGGTAGCATCCGCGTACTTCGCTCTGTGGCCGAACCGTAATTCGGTCGTCCGGCAGCGATCGCACAGGCCACGATGCCGGCCTGGCCCAACGGCTCCGCATGCACCGGGGCCCAGATTCCTGCATCATTCATCGAACACATCGGAGAACCGCGAACATGGTTTCGGCAGATCCGTTCAAGACACGGAACCAACTTTCCACGGCCGACGGACAGTTCAGCTTCTACTCCCTGCCAAAACTGTCAGAGACTCTGGGACGTTCACTGAACTCCCTGCCATACTCGATTCGCATTCTGTTGGAATCCTGTCTGCGGAATGTGGACGACTTTATCGTCACTGAGCAGGACGTCACCCAACTGGCTGACTGGAGTCCGGATCCGTCCGAACCGCAGGAAATTCCGTTCAAACCAGGCCGAGTGGTGCTGCAGGATTTCACCGGGGTTCCCGCGATTGTTGATCTCGCCGCACTGCGGAGCGCGATGGTGCGTGGCGGCGGGGATCCGCGCCGGATCAATCCACTGGTGCCTTGCGACCTGGTCGTGGATCATTCGATTCAGGTCGACCGCTTCGCCGCCGCGGGTGCATTGCAGTTCAATGTCAAACGCGAGTTCGAACGCAACGCCGAACGCTATCAGTTTTTGCGGTGGGGACAACAGGCATTCGACAATTTCCGAGTGATTCCGCCAGCCACAGGCATTGTGCACCAGGTCAACTTGGAATTCCTGGCGCAAGGCGTGCTCGAACGAGACGGCACGGTCTACCCGGACAGTCTCGTCGGGACGGACAGCCACACGACGATGATCAACGGATTGGGCGTTGTCGGATGGGGTGTGGGAGGCATCGAGGCCGAGGCCGTGATGCTCGGTCAACCGATCTACATGCTCACTCCTCAAGTCGTTGGCTTCCGCCTGCGTGGAGAATTGCCCGAGGGTGCCACGGCGACGGATCTTGTGCTGACCGCGACGCAGATGTTGCGTGCCCACGGTGTGGTGGGGAAGTTCGTCGAATTTTGTGGTCCGGGTCTGGAGACCATGAGCCTGCCGGACCGAGCCACACTGGCCAACATGGCTCCCGAATACGGAGCCACGATGGGTTTCTTCCCAGTCGATGACGAAACCCTGGGGTACCTGAGACGCACGGGGCGCGCGGAGTCCCAGATCGAGCTGGTCGAACAGTACTACCGTCAGCAGGGTCTGTTCCGCACCGCCGATTCTCCCGAACCGGACTACAGCAGCCTGGTCGAGTTGGATCTGGCCAGTATCGAAGCGTCCATGGCCGGGCCGAAGCGGCCGCAGGACCGGATTGCCGTCAGCGATATGCAATCCCAGTTTCAACACGATCTGCGGCAGACCTTCGGCCGCGAGCAGCCCGCCGAGACCGTTGACGTCACCTTGGCGGACAGCACATCTTCGATTGGTGACGGAGCGGTGGTGATCGCGGCGATCACCAGTTGCACCAACACCAGTAACCCGTCCGTGATGGTGGGCGCCGGATTGCTGGCTCGAAATGCCGTGGCCCGGGGACTGACACAGAAGCCGTGGGTCAAGACCAGCCTGGCCCCCGGCAGCCGCGTGGTCACCGACTATTTGCGACGTGCCGGATTGACCGATTCTCTGGACACGCTGGGTTTCCAACTCGTGGGCTATGGCTGCACGACCTGCATCGGCAACAGTGGCCCGCTGCCCGAACCCGTCTCGCAGGCCATCACCGCCGGCGACCTTGTCGCCGCAGCCGTTCTGTCTGGAAATCGAAATTTCGAAGGTCGGATCAACGCCCAGGTCAAAGCCAATTATCTGGCCAGTCCCCCGCTGGTGGTGGCTTACGCCCTGGCTGGCACGACCGACATTGACCTCACCACGCAACCGCTTGGACAGGACTCTGAGGGCCATGACGTCTTCCTGAAGGACATCTGGCCTTCGGCACAGGAAATCAAGGACACGGTATCCTCAGCCATGTCAGCGGATGTGTTTCGGTCGGAATATGCCAACGCATCGGACGGCCCGGAGGACTGGCAGAGCATCCCGACCGTCGACGGTGATCTGTACGACTGGGATCCCGCGAGCATGTACATTCAGGAACCTCCGTTCTTTATCGACATGCCCCAACAGCCGGCACCGATCGAGCCGATTGCGGACGCGCGGGTCCTGGTTTCGGTTGGTGACTCGGTGACCACCGATCACATCAGTCCGGCGGGATCGATCAAACCCGACTCACCAGCCGGCCTGTATCTGCAGGAAAAGGGAGTGTCTCCGGTCGACTTCAACAGTTACGGCAGCCGCCGCGGCAACGATCGTGTGATGACTCGCGGCACGTTTGCCAACATCCGCTTGAAGAACCTGCTGTGTCCAGGCACAGAAGGCAGCGTAACCCTGCACCATCCGACCGGACAGCAGATGTCGATTTACGACGCCAGTCTGCGATACAAACAGGACAACATCCCGTTGATCGTCTTGGCGGGATCGGAATACGGAACCGGCTCGTCCCGCGACTGGGCGGCCAAAGGCACCTATCTGCTGGGCGTCCGCGCCGTGCTGGCCACATCGTACGAACGCATCCACCGTTCCAATCTGGTTGGAATGGGAGTGCTGCCCTTGCAGTTTCGGGAAGGTGAGAGTCGCGACTCACTGGGCCTCGACGGCAGCGAGACCTTTGAGTTTGCTTTGGACGACTCACTGCAACCGCGGCAGACGATCGAGGTCACGGCGCACAAGTCCGACGGCGGTGCGGTGCGGTTTACGGCGGTTTGCCGCATCGACACTCCGGTCGAAATCGAATACTACCGCAACGGTGGCATTCTGCATAAAGTGCTGCGGGACCTGGCTGCAGACTGACGGGAGACCGCGTCCGTCGAGCCGCCTGCCGTGCAGCCCCACACGCGTCGGGGCGGCCGGGCAAAAACCGGGCGTGATCTCGTGCCGAGCGCAGCGCCTGTTCAGAGCACGCCGTATTGGCGGTAGGCTTCGGTCGCTTTCATACCCGCTCGGATCGCATCGCGGGTGACATTTTCGGCATGCACCTTGTCCCACGCGGCTTGCACCGCCTCACGCTCCACTGACTGCGGCACGACCACGATCCCATCCACGTCGCCAAACACGAGGTCCCCCGACGCAAACACGACACCATCGATCTCGACGTTGACATCGATCTCCACGACCCGCTGCCGATTCAGGCTGTCGTAGATACAGGTTCCGAGTGCAAAAACGGGAAACGGCATGCGGCGCATCTGGCTCACATCCCGAACGGCACCATCAACGATCGCGCCCACGCAACCGGCGTTGATAGCCGCCGTGGATAACAGCTCGCCCCAGATTCCGGAACGCATCGATCCCGCCGCCGCCGCGATCAACACATCGTCGGCCCGGCAGCTGTCGACCGCTTTCAGTTCCAGTTCATAGGGCGCGGGATCCGTGTGAGCCAGGTCACCCCACAGCGTGGTCTTGCAACGGCCCACCAGCACCTGATCGGTTGTCAGGGGTTGCAGCGGCACGCGGGGAGACTGATTGGTGTATCCCAATCCATCCAGCGCATCGCAGACCACCGCGCTGTACAAGTGCGACCGCATCTGGTCCAAGCTGATTGGTTGATCGGTCATCCGGCATCCTTCGGTACGGGTGATGAATCACGGAAACGGCGTCCCACACAGGATTTTGCCGAATGTTGCCGCGGTTGCAACCGGTCAACGCCATGGCTCGCCAGACAGCGTGATGCACCTGGTCGCGCCGGGGGTCCGTCGCGGCTGGGCAACAATCCGTCGATCCGCCCGTTTTGGCGACCGGTCGTTCGGTGTCTGTGGGCGCGCCGGAGGGGGTGGCAGGTCCGCCCGACAACATCAGCGGCGTGGCAACCGGATCGCAAAGTGATTAGGTTGGGACGGCACGCGGCACGGCGAGTGGCCCTGGCAGGCCAGCGATTTGGCGCCGGAAAAATCCGGAGTCTGCGGCGTGCACCGCCAGAGTATCCGCTTTGGTGGCGACCGGAAACACGCGTGCGGGAGATCGAGGTGTGTTGGCTTCAGCAGTGCATGCGCGCCGCCTGTCTGCTGGAAGTCCGTGCCCCCAAGCCAGGAAACGTCCACCCGCAGGCCGCCTTCGATGACCTGAACTACGACGACTTTGTGCAATCCACCTCGATCGTCGCCCCGATTCTGTCCCAGGCAGGCCGCCGAGGGCCGGCCATCTCGGTTCTCGATGCGGCCCAGGCCTCTCATGCTCAGTTGGGCCGTAATGCACAGATGGGGATCATTCTGTTATTGGCCCCGCTGGCCGCGGTGCCTCCCGACGTCCCACTGCAACAGGGAATCGAAGCCGTCCTGGATTCGCTGACGATCGAGGATTCCCAGCGGGTTTATCAGGCCCTGGCATTGATGCGTCCCGGAGGACTGGGGCGTGTGGCGGAGCAAGACATCAGCCAACGTCCCAGTCTTCCACTGCGTGACGTAATGCGACTCGCCACCCAGCGCGATGCAGTGGCACAGGAGTACGCGACAGGCTTCGCAACCGTGCTGGACACCGGTGTTCCGCTGCTGCAGGAATTTCGCGGCTCGGGTCAGGACTGGGATCAAGCGATCGTGCGGCTGCAACTGACGTTGATGAGTCGTCGACCCGACACGCTGATTGCCCGCAAACGGGGCCAGAATGTCGCCCGACAATCGGCCACCCGCGCGCAAGCGGTACTCGCTGCGGGCTGGCCGCTCACCGCTCAAAGCCAGTCGGCGCTCGCAGAATTCGACGCCTGGTTACGCGCCGACGGCCACAGCCGGAACCCCGGCACAACGGCTGACCTGGTCTGCGCCAGCCTGTTCGCCGGTTTTCGAGACAAACACATCGCGCTGCCGGATGCGACCGAGCTGATATATTGATCACAGGCAGGGCCGCTTGGTCCCTGTCATCAACCGCGAACCCGACTTTGCCCCGTTAAGGAGCCGTATGACGGAACCCACCTATCGCGTCCGCGTCACCAAGGATCACCTGGTATTCAGCGCCGCCCATTTCATTACATTCGGAGAAAACATCTGTGAACGGCTGCACGGACACAACTGGCGGACAGCGGTGGAAATCGAAGGCGATCTGGACCACAACCATTACGTGTTCGATTTCATCGCGCTGCGTGACCAATTGCAGGCGATCGTGGATCGACTCGACCATCGTGTGCTGCTCCCAACGCGGCATCCGGACATCCGAATCCAGGAAAACGGAACCGAAATCGAAGCGATGTTTGAGGACCGACGCTGGGTGTTTCCGACGGATGACTGTGTGCTGTTGCCTATCGAAAACACCACGGCCGAGCTGCTCGCCAAGTGGATCGGACACAGTTTGCGTGACCAACTGGGCGACGAGGCCCCACCGGGCCTGCACGCGCTGACGACCGAAGTCGAAGAGAATTTTGGCCAATGGGCGACCTGCCGTCTGACCTGGTGAGTCCAGCTTGCGGGTCGCACGGATTCTAACGGTTGATTTTAAGGATCACCCCAATTTGGCTGCAACTGCGGCGGCTGCGGGCCATCGATGAGCTATGGTTTTCCGGACGCCAAACTTGGTGCTCCGTGTGCAGATCTCAGCCACAGGGCCCTCAGCAGCGCTGCGGCCCGCCACGGTCGGCCGTCATCCGCACGGCCGAAAGACACCATGCGACAACCCCTGGTCTTGCCACGACCAAAACCGCATGGATCGAGGGTCGGCGGAGATGCGTCTGAACCGATCAACCGCAACCCGTCGGATCACGGCATGCTGAACCTCGCCACAGACCGACCCGACACCGCTGTCGCGATCGCAGTTCCGGCTGCGCGACGCGTCGGAAGCTGGGTGCGGACGCATGGATTGGCCGCGGCAACACTCGTGGTTCTGGTCGGCTGCGCATTCGGGTCAGCGGTCACCTATGATTTCGTCAACTGGGACGACCCCTGGTACGTGATCAACAATCCGTTGATCCAGAGCTGGTCGCCAGCACACGTTTTCGAAATCGCCACGCAGCCTGCAATCCGTAATTACGCCCCGCTGACGCTGTTCTCCTTCCTGGTGGATCACAGCCTGTGGGGCTTGTGGCCGGGCGGCTACCACCTGACCAATCTGGTGTGGCACTCCATCAGCTGTGTCCTGGTCTACCATCTGGTGAGCCGCCTTTCGGGAGATGTGGCCGTTGGTTGGTTGACGGCCGCATTGTTTGCGATTCACCCGGTGCAGGTCGAGAGCGTGGTTTGGGTGTCTTCGCGTAAAGGGCTGATGTCAGGCACGTTCATTCTGGGCAGTCTGCTGTGCTGGTTGCAGCCGCATCGGACCGAGCGTCAGGAGGGGCTGGGCCTGCTGTTGTTTGTCCTGGCGCTGTTGAGTAAGGCCATCGCGGTGATGGTGCCACCCATTGTCCTGGCTTACGACCTGATGGTTCGGCGTCAACAACTCGCGACCGCGGTGCCACGCCAGGTGATCCCCGGCTGCCTGGCTCTGTTGCTGGTGCTGCTCACATCCGCGGCGCAAACAACAATGACGGGTGGTGTCCGTGGCCACCTGGATCTGAACGGTGTGGAACTCGCGGCGGTCGATAGCATCATCTTGTGGCGTTACCTGGGCATGCTGATCATGCCGCGGCACTTGAGCGTGATGTATGATCCGCCGATCCGCGACATCGCATTTGCCGCGTCTGTCGCGATGTTTTCCTGGGTTGTGGTCGTGGTGATGTTGTCACGACTGGCCCGGCGAATCCCGCTGGTCGTCTTCGGCTGCCTGACGATTTTCCTGTTGTTGCTGCCTGTGTTGAACCTGTTTCCGCTGACCACATTGATGAACGACCGGTACTTGTATCTGCCCTGCATACCGGTGTTTGCCATCGCGGCGTGCCTGCTGCGGAAGCTCGGCAGCCGCTTCTCAACGTGGTGCGAGCGATCGGCCATGCCCACGGTGTACAACGTCGGACTGCGGTGCGCCCTGGCCGGCCTGATCATCGGCCCCTATCTGGCGACCAGCGTCGCCTATTGTCCGGTGTGGCGGAATGGCCTGTCGCTGTGGACACACGCCTGCCGCGAGACACCGGGACTGGCGGTCACCCGGATTCAATTGGCCAATACCTTCAAGCAACTGAACCGCACGCCGGAGGCCATTTCCGTTTTGCGGCAAACTCTGATCGATTGCCAACCGGATGACATCGACCGCCGCCGCATCGCGCAGAAGCTCCAGGACTGGTCCGCGGACGTCGACATCCAGCCAACTCAAAACTCAATCGGCCAGCAAGTTCCCGCCGACATCCCGCCATCAACATAAATCACCTGACCCGTCAGAAACTCCGAGGCACGCGAAGCGAGAAACACCGCGGTGCCGATCAGGTCATCGACCTCGCCCAACCGTCCCAGCGGCGTGTTGTCCAGTCCCCATTTCCTCAGGTGGGGTTGCGACCACAGTTTTTCTGTCAGTGCGGTCAGAATAAAGCCAGGCGCCAGTGCATTGACACGCACTCCGTGGCCACCCCATTCCGTGGCCAAACCGCGGGTCATCATGCTCAAACCCGCCTTACTCATGGCATACGGCGTCACGCCTCGCAGCGGCGAAGCGGTATTCAGCGAATCGATCTGGATTTGGGCTCCGTGTTGTTGATCGATCATCTGGCGTCCGACCTGCTGCGCCATGAAAAACGCTCCACGCAGGTTGATGTCCAGTATGAAATCATATTCCTCAACGGTATATGTCTCGACTTTCTTCCGCTGATTCACGCCCGCCACGTTGAGTAATGTGTCAATCCGTCCAAACTGCTCGACGACCTGGGTCACCAGTTCGGCGATGGACTCGGGTTGCGACACATCACAGACGCGGGGCGTCACGCTGCGGCTGCCGTCTTGCAACGCGTCGGCCGTCTGTTGTAGCGAGCTGGAATCGCGACCGGTGATGACGACGTGGGCGCCACGTTGAAAAAAACCGGCCGCCAAAGCGCGACCAATGCCCCGGCTACCGCCTGAAACCAGAACAACCTGATCAGCCACACAAAACAATTCGTCCTGCATCTTTCAATCCTCGGCTATTTGACGTCCATTTGACAATTTGCCACACGCCACAGGTAAGGCAACAACGGGGCCCGCTTCCGGAGACACGCTTCCGGGGACACACGATTGCGGGGCGTGCTCACCGTCCGGGCCGTTGCAGTTGATGCGGCTGGATCAGCGCACCGTACATTTCGGGACGTCGATCGGCCAGCCGGTCGATGACGTGTTGATCGGGCACGCGGACAATCCGCTTGCGTCGTGCACGCTCGGGATCGATGTCGGCCAGGAACATCTGCGGCTGTTCGTCAGAGGCACGGGCCAGGGTCTCTCCATCGGGACCACACAGACAACTCCTCCCGATGAAACGAAATCCCCCTTCTGTGCCCACGCGGTTCACGGCCATGAAATACACGCCGTTTTCCATGGCCCGCGTGTTGATCACATGTTCGGCGACGCCGGCCGCACCGGGTGGCCAATTGGTGGGCAAAACAACCAGGTCCGCTCCCTGAATCGCCAGGCAACGCGGGCCTTCTGGAAACGACGCATCGTAACAGATGTTGATGCCGATCCGCAGGTCTTCGATCGCGTGTACGGCAAACGGCTCGTCGCCCAGGCTGGTAAACCGATCGACTCCCAGATACGGCAGATGGACTTTTCGATAACGGGCCACCAAGCCGTCAGGTCCCACCAAAACCGCGGTATTGAACACGTGCGGTCCGGCCGATTCGAGCAGACCCACAACCGTGTGGACGCCCAGCCGCGCACAATCCGCGTGGAGACTTGCGGTGACTGGCCCGGGGACCGGCTGAGCATGTTCCCGCGCGTCTTCGAGACTGTCGAAGCAGTATCCCGTCCAGGCACATTCTGGAAACACGACCAGCCGCGCTCCCGCAGCCTGTGCCTGCTCCAGGTGTTCCCGAATCACTCGTTGATTGGCAGCCGTGTCGCCCAGGGCGACATCGATCTGAACTCCGGCGACCTTCATCCCCCCCCTTCCCTTGTCTGCGACCGCGCGACAACTGTCTGCGACCGCGCGACAACTGCCTGCGACCGCGCGACAACTGCCTGCGACCGCGCGACAACTGCCTGCGACCGCGCGACGCCTGTCTGCGACGGCGCGACGACCCTAGCGAGTGTCCCCGAAAACCGCAACGCCGCGTTCATCGGCAAATCCACGCAACACACGCATTTGTCGCATTCGGCAGATCACAGATGGTTTGCGGGTCCCCGCGGCTGATGTGGTCCCCGTGAGCATTTCCGGAGAATTGCGACAACACGGCAATTGCCGGTAACGATATGGAAACCACATCGAAATGACGCGAAAACTCCGGCAAAATTCCGGTCAGCAGATCATAATGCATTGCTTGGATAGTGAACGCGCACATGCCAAGATCCGTACGAGGACGTTGACCCCGATCAGATTCAACGCATCTCGAGCTGCAAATGGACCACTAGCGAGAGGATGGACCGATGAAATCACTTGCAAAATCAGTCGGACGATTTCTGAAATCAGAAGACGGGCCAACCGCGGTGGAATATGTAATCATGGCGGTTTCCATCGTGGTCGTCTGCATCGTGGCCGTCGCGGCCGTTGGTGTGAACACAAACCAGATGTTCGACACGGCCAGCAAGAAGATGAACTGACACCCGGGATCCAGCACCCGTCGCACACCGCCACTCCGCAGCGCACCGAGTTGGCAGTTCCGCGCGGCTACCCGTTCAACTCCAGGCCTGCTGAAAAAACCGCACCCAGTTCTGGTACATGATCCCGGCCACGTCTTCGGCACGGTAACCGCGTTGTTCGAGGATGGCCGCGAACTTCTGCAGATCGGCAATCGTGTCCAGATCGTGCGGCGTCTGCTCCTTCCCAAAACCGCCATCCAGGTCCGAGCCGATTCCACAGTGGTTCGCGTTTCCTGCCAATTGGCAGATGTGGTCGGTATGATCGGCGATGTGCTGCATGGAAACCCGGGATGGATCCGAGACACCGATCGTCCAGCCGGGCTGGATCATCCAGCAATCAAAGGCGGCTCCGATGACGGCGCCGCGCTGGATCAGTTCCTTGATCTGCTCGTCGGATAACTGCCGGTCGCCGGGGACCAGGGCGCGGGCATTGTGGTGGCTGGCCAGAACGGGGCCCTGGTAGACATCGAGCGCTTCCCAGAAAGACTGATCCGACAGATGGGTCACATCCAGCAGCACTCCGGCTCGATCCATTTCCCGTAACAATGCGGGGCCCTCACTTTTCAACCCTCCGGGGCTACCCGTGCCATGGCAGTAATAATCGGGACCATAGTGGGCGGGACCAAGGATGCGTAATCCGGCCTCGTGCCATTCGGCAATCTGCCCCGGCGCCAGGATCGACCAGCTGCCTTCCATACTCTGAATGTAACCAAGGGGCGGCTGTACGCCGTGGTGCGGATCGGCGGCATACGCTTCCCACTCCTGCTGGTGTGTGTTGAGCGAGTCCAGGTCGGTGAGCGGGCGAATGGTCCCCCGTTCGGTCAGAGCCCGATAGTAGGCCAGCTGGCCGTAGCTGGCTCCGTAGGCTGCCTCACGGGATTGATAAAACGTGAGTTCGGCGTGTTTGCGATGCAAACGCGGCAGCAACGTGGCAATCACCGTCGACACCTGGCCTGCGCGCAACGCCGGCCAACTGACCGTTGCATCACCGGCCACGATGTCGGAGAAACGCGCTTCAAAGCCGCGGATGTCGCTAACGGGCAAATCCTGATCGCGGTTCCAATCCAGCGCATTCCAGGCGATGTCGAGATGGGCGTCAAAGACCAGCATTCGGGATTCCTCACTTGAGACTCACAACGCGCGTCGTGGCCTCCTGGCGACGACGCGCAACGCCGGCCAATCAGGGTTGGCGTCCCTCCGCAGCGACCGGATGCGTGTCATCCATCGAGCCGGCCCGGGGAACGTTGCAGGCCAGCACAATCCAACCGATGATGAACAGTGTGCCTCCCACGGGCGGAGGCCCCACGCCCCAGAACATGTGTCCGGTGAGGGTGTACAAGTACAGACCGCCCGAAAACAGCAGCGTCCCCAGCAGGAAACAGGACGCTGCCCAGTTCAACCCTCGGCGATTACCACGTGTCATCAAGAGTCCACAGGCGATCAGCGCCAGACCGTGGTACATCTGATAGCGTGCACCCGTTTTGAAATCGGCCAGGTATTTGACCGCCAGCGGAGTCTCGACTCCGGCCACGAGCCGAGGTTGGGCGTCGCGATACATGGCAACAAAGGCGTGCTCCAAACCGTGAGCGGCAAATGCGCCGCAGGCCACCGACAATCCGCAGGTCACTGCTCCCGAACAAATCCAGAATCTGGCCGTCATGTCCACTCCTCAACTCCAAGAACCACCGCCAACAGAAGAACCACCGGCAACAGATGATGTCACGCCCGGTGTTCACTCGCTTCGCGGCGGCCCGCCCAGTGCGGTCACGAATGCCGCGAGCCAAGCGGGGTGCGCGGGCCAGGCGGGTGCCGTGATCAGATTGCCATCCACGTGCACGGCATCCACCGCGACCTCGATGTAGCAGCCCCCGGCAGCCGTGATTTCGGGACCACACGCGGGATAGGCCGTACAAGTCCGACCGACCACGACGCCCGCCGCGGTCAGCAGCTGCAGTCCATGGCAGATCGCGGCCACGGGTTTGTCGGCGTCGAAAAAGTGTCGCACATGTTCCAACACCCGTGCGTTCAATCTCAGATACTCCGGCGCACGGCCTCCGGGAATAACCAATCCTGAGTAGTCAGCCGGATCAATCGCGTTGAATGTCGCGTTCAATGTGAACCGATGGCCTTCCTTTTCGCTGTAAGTCTGGTCGCCTTCGAAATCGTGGACAGCGGTCCGAATCTGTTGACCAGCCTCCTTGTCAGGGCACACGGCATCGACGGTATAACCCAGCATCTGCAGCGCTTGGAACGGTACCATATTTTCGTAGTCTTCCACGAAGTCGCCGGTCAGCAGCAAAACACTCTGGGACATAGCGGTCAGTCTCGCGTTGGGGTCGTGGGCCATGGACGATTCGCCAGTGAGCTACTGGGAGTTCCAGCTGTCTGTATAATCGATGGGCGCAGGGGATCAAAGTCCGCTCGCCGACGACGGACCAGGTTGGTCGAAGCACGACTGCTGCGATACAATCGGGTGGCAATGTGCATGCGACCTTGGCGACGAACGTAGCGGGCAATACGATGACGGCACCAGAACTGGACAGCCTGGAGAAGATACTGGTCAGATTGCGTGCGCTGTCGACCAGCCTGGAAAACGACGGCGGATGGGTCGACCAGCAATTGCATTTGCTGGCCGAGGCCGATGTTCTGGGCTGGCTCATTCCCAGTGCTTACGGCGGCAGCGGTATCGACCAGGTAACGCTGGGCGCGGGATACGAACGCCTGGCGTCAGCCTGCCTGACCACCGCCTTCGTAGTGACTCAGCGGAATGCCGCCATCCAGAGGATCGTGCAATCGTCGAACACGGCGCTGCAGCAGGAGCTGTTGCCGGTCCTGTGCAGCGACGCCTGCTTTGCCACGGTCGGCATTTCCCACTTGTCGACATCGCGGCAGCATCTCCAGCAACCAGCGGTCCGCGCGCAGCTGTCTGGAGACCAGATCACCCTGGACGGCGATGTGCCCTGGGTCACGGGGGCCCGCTTCGCGGACATCCTGGTTACCGGAGGGACCTGCGATGACGGGCGGCAAATCCTGGTCGCCGTGGACACAGCCGTGGCCGGCCTGGAGTTGGTCGATCCGGTCGACATGCTGGCCTTGAACGCTTCCTATACCGGCAGTGTTCGCTTGACGGGTGTGACGCTGGATTCGAGTCGACTGCTGGCGGGGCCAGTCGAGCACGTCATGAAACACGGAAGCGGCGGCACCGGATCCATCACGACTTCGGCCTTGGCCCTCGGTCACGTTGCCCACGCCTTGGATGGAATCAAGGCGGAAGCACAACAGCGTCCGGAGCTGGAGGAAATCCACACGGCTTTGGACGTCGAACGTCTGGAACTGACGGAGTGCGTGTCGCGTTCCGCCCTGGGGATCGGGGCAGACAACCAGCCACCGCCGTCGGCGGAACAGGTCCGTCAGGGAGCGAATTCCCTGGTGATGCGCGCCACTCAGGCCTACCTGGCGGCCTGCAAAGGGGCCGGTTTCTGCAGCGGTCATCCGGCCGAACGCTTACTGCGCGAAGCCGTGTTCTTTCTGGTCTGGTCCTGCCCGCAGCCGGTGATTCAGGCGGCCTTGCGGGAGTTCGCCTGCCTGGACTCGGAATCCGGTTTTTGAACCCATTTTTCGGTGCCGTCCGCGGCCCCAGTTCCGTATCGGCAACCGGAATCGCATGTCGGAACCGCGTCATGCATCCTCAGAAAATCCAAAAATCCGCGCGGCGGTGCCTCCCAGAACGGCCACCTGATCTCGGGCCGACAAGTGCGACAGAAACTGCCGTACACGCTGCCGGTAACTCAGGTAAGACGCGGCTGTCGCCTGGCCGTTGAACCCACCGCCGTAGATCATCCGCTGGGCACCGAAGGCGTCGGTCAACCGTTTGATGATCGGCTGAATGTTTCGATGCGGGTAGCGGTTTTGGTCTGGCAACGCGGACACCTTGAGAATCGTATTCGGAAATCGACTCCAGCGAATCACCACTTCATGTTGCTCGGGAGTGCCTTGAAACGGGCGTCCCAGGTGATCGATGATCACGCGCGTGTCAGGGAACATGCGGATGTAGGGCTCAAGTTGCGGGGCGTACCTGGGTTCGAAGTGCAGCTGCATGGCCAGGCCCAGGTCGCTGGCCGTCTTCCACAGCTGCTTCAATTCCGGTTTGCCAAATGCCGGCAGGCGTCCGGGAGCATACGCGTGCAATCGCGCGGCGACAATCCGGCCGGGAAACTTGCGGACGAGCGGCCGCATCTGACTCACTGAACCCGGTCGATCGGCAAAGAACAAACACGTTCCTTTGAGGCGTTTCGGAGAAAACTGCAGGCAATGTTCGAGATAGCGGTGGTCGTCCTGGTAGGGTTCCGGGTGCACGACAATCGCATAATCCACTCCCGCTCCATCCATACAATGCAGCAAGTGGCGGGGTGTGGCCGCGGGATCAGGACGGTAGGGCGCTCGATCGTGATACGGAAAACGAGCGTCTTGGGAACCGGCAAAGCAATGCAGGTGCGTATCGATGACGGGTTGTGAGGGCAGCGGTTTCTGGTCGCTGGCCTGCAGTGTCGAAGTCGACAGGCCGGCAGCGCACAAGCCCCGCAAACACGCGCGACGCGTGATCGCCTTCCCCGCGATGGTCCCGATCGTGTGCAACCGTGACATGGCTGCGTGCGCGGTTTGCTGCATCACAATGCTCCTCACCGATCTCTGTGGCGGCTGATGACCCGGCACTCCGGAATGTCCTTCCACATGGATTTGCTCGCGGCACTCCGTCGGTATCGTTCTGCGATTGGGGATCGTTGTCCGGTCATGACAACCTTGACCATACTCAGTTGGCCACCGATAATACACCGGTTCGATGAAAGCGGAGAGGTGCCCTATGGTTTTGCGCTCAGCACTCGTTCTCATGTGCCTCTGGCCGGCTCTGACAGCCTGCGGCCAATCGTCGAAAGGCGGGCGTTACCCGCGCGTTTATGGATGGACGGGACGACCTTACGGCCCCACCCAGGCGCACTACCAGTACCAGCGGCAGTACGGGCGGAATTGGCATGGCTACGGTGGCAACTCATTGGGGTCTGCGGCCCGCGTTGCTCCCTACGCCAACGGGTACCCACTTGGCGGCGGGGGATACGTCTACGCGCCACCGGTCGCCTACCTGTATCCCAATTACGCAATTCCCAGCTACGGCTGGCCAGTGAATCGGTGGTACGGCTACTCGTCTCGGTGGTACGGCTACTCGTCACTGTCATACGGTGCTCAGTTTCCGTGGTACGCGAACGCCTCGATTCCGGCAGCTCCGCCAGCGGTTTGGGGGCCGCCCGCACTTCCCCAAAATGCAGCCCTGCTCCAGGCGGCGGCCGAGAACGAGCAACGTTGGCGGAATCCCGTCGACCTGGCCGCGGAACAAAAACCGCGACCAGCCATCATTCCCTCGACGCCGGAAGCCCGATTGCGAAGTCTGGAAGCGCGGCAACGGGGAGACCAGTGGTTTCGCCAGCAGGATTTCACACACGCCTATGCCCGGTACAAGTCAGCAATCGCCTCGGCTTCCGACCAGGCGATTCCCCACTTTCGTCTGGCATTCACCTTGGTCGCACTGGGACGTCACAGCCGGGCGGTCGACTACTTGAAGCTGGGCCTGCTGCGCGACCCAGCGTGGCCGCACACGGGACAACCCCTTGAACAACTCTATCGTCAAGAAAACACGCTCGTTCAAACCTCGCACCTGCACAAGGTGGCGGAATGGGTCCGCGCTGACATCCGCGACCCCGACCGTTTGTTTCTGCTGGGCGTGATGCTGCACTTCACCGAGCAGCCGGACAAAGCGGCGACCTGTTTCGAGACCGCACTGCGACTCTCGGGTCGTGGCGAACACCTGAAAGTGTTCTTGCGTTCCGCGGCCAAAGCGCAGGCACCCAATCCAGCAGCTGCCCCTGCGGGTCCGGCAGACGCCGGAATCCCACAAGCTCCGGGACAACCGGGTCTGGGTCTGCCTCCAGCACCGGCTGTGCAACAGCCGCCAGCTGGTTTGAATCCCGTCGAGGCCCGTCCCCGCCAGCCGTTTCGCCTCAACTCGCCCGTTGCTCCTTAAATGACCCGCCCCCTGCTTGTCACATTGTGTACGTACAACGAGGCCGAGAACCTCGCGGCGATCGTCAGCGAAGTGTTGCAGTACGCACCGGACGCCGACGTGTTGGTGGTGGACGACAATTCTCCCGATGGAACCGGCCAACTCGCCGACGCGCTGGCCGACACAGACCGACGGATTCACGTCGTGCACCGCAGCCAAAAACTGGGACTGGGAACCGCTATCATCGCGGCCCTGCAATGGGGAATCGAACGCGAGTATGAACTGCTGCTGAACCTGGACGCCGACTTCAGCCACCAGCCACGCCATATTCCAGAATTGCGCCATGGCCTGGAACACGCCGACGTCGCCGTCGGCTCGCGGTATGTGCCGGGGGGCGGTGTCGAAGGCTGGAACTGGAAGCGACATGTGATGAGTTGGAGTATCAACGTGTACGCGCGGCTGCTGCTGGGACTGAAAACACGTGACAACAGCGGCAGCTTTCGCTGCTATCGCTCCAGCCAGCTAGCCCGACTCGACTGGACCCGGTTCCGCGCCCGGGGCTATGCCTTTCAAGAGGAGATCCTGTACCGTTGTCGCCGTCTGGGCTGCCGGTTTGTGGAATCGCCGATCGTATTCGTCGATCGACGCGCTGGTCAGTCCAAAATCGACGGGCGTGAGATGTTCTCCGCACTCTGGGTCATTTTCCGGCTGGCCATCGATCGCCTGTGTGGTGTTTCGGTGGAACGGGAACAGCCGCACTGACTTAAGGAATCGATGGCTGGGCCAGACGGTTGGGCCCCGCCACACGGTGGATGCCATTCCATCACCGGGGCTGAAGGCGGACACTGTGAATGCGTCTGGCGGGGGTTCTGTGAAGCGTGGGAAAGCCGTGATTTTCGGGGGTCTGCGCAACGTTGATATGCCGCATGGCAGCCTGATCGCCATTCGTTGACAGGCCCAGAATCAGGGCCTAAGATCGGCCGTCAACGACCCGTACCCGTCTCTCAGCATAGACTCAGACCAGGAGCGCAGGATGTCTGGTGATCGCATCGAGAGTGTTCTCAAAGAGGATCGACGGTTCCCGCCCCCGGCCGACTTCCGTGCGCAGTCTCACATCAACAGCGAAGAACAGTACTTGGAGATGTGGAATCGTGCCAAGGATGATCCCGCCGGTTTCTGGAATGAAGTCGCCGAGAATCTGGACTGGTTTCAGAAGTGGGACAGCGTCCTCGAGGGCGACATGCCCGACACGAAGTGGTTTGTCGGCGGCAAGATCAACGCCTCCTACAATTGTCTTGATCGCCATTTGACCACCGCGCGGAAGAACAAAGCGGCCATTGTCTGGGAAGGAGAACCGGGGGACACACGCGTCCTGCGTTACCAGGACCTGCACCGGGAAGTCTGCAAATTCGCCAATGTGTTGAAATCGTTGGGAGTGGAATGTGGCGACCGTGTGACGCTGTACATGCCGATGGTTCCGGAATTGGCAATCGCCATGCTGGCCTGCGCCCGGATTGGCGCGGTGCATTCGATTATTTTTGGCGGTTTCAGCGCCGATGCGGTGGCAGAACGGAACAATGACGCCCAGGCCAAGGTCGTGGTCACGGCCGATGGCGGCTGGAGACGCGGCAAAGAGATCCCGCTCAAGGCAGCCGTCGATGCCAGCCTCGAAAAGTCACCCTCGGTGCAGAAAACCGTGGTCGTACGTCGCACCGGTGGCGAAGTGACGATGACTCCGGATCGTGACTACTGGTGGCACGACCTGATGGAGCAGGCCTCGACCGATTGCGACCCGGTGGAATTGGACAGCGAGCACCCGCTGTTCATTCTGTACACCTCCGGAAGTACCGGAAAACCCAAGGGTGTGTTGCACACCACCGGCGGCTACCTGCTGGGGGCGACGATGACGTCGCGATGGGTTTTCGACCTGAAAGAGGAAGACACCTATTGGTGTACGGCCGACATCGGCTGGATCACCGGGCACAGCTACATTTGCTATGGACCGTTGTCCAATGGCACAACAACGCTGATGTACGAAGGTGCTCCCAACTGGCCTGACGAAGGTCGCTTCTGGAACATTGTCGAGAAGTACCAGGTCAATATTTTCTATACCGCCCCCACGGCGATCCGAGCGTTCATCAAATGGGGCGATCAGTGGCCGGCAAAGTACGACCTGTCCAGCATCCGCTTGCTGGGAACTGTGGGAGAACCGATCAACCCGGAAGCCTGGATGTGGTACCACACCGTGATTGGACAAGAACGCTGCCCCATCGTGGATACGTGGTGGCAAACAGAAACCGGCGGGATCATGATCAGTCCGTTGCCCGGTGTCACCGTGACCAAGCCCGGAAGTTGTACCAAACCCCTACCGGGTGTCGTTCCCGACATCGTCAGCAAGGACGGGACCAGCCAACCCACAAATTCGGGTGGGCTGCTGGTGCTGCGTCAGCCCTGGCCGTCGATGTTGCGGTCACTGTGGGGCGACCATGATCGATTCATCGAAACCTATTTCAGTGAGATTCCCGGCTGCTACTTTGCCGGAGACGGCGCGCGGCGCGACGAAGATGACTTCATTTGGGTTATGGGCCGCGTCGACGATGTGATCAACGTCTCGGGCCACCGCCTGAGTACGATGGAAGTCGAAAGCGCCCTGGTCTCTCATAATCTCGTCGCCGAAGCCGCCGTTGTTGGATTCCCTCACGACTTAAAGGGTGAAGGGATTTGCTGTTTCGTGACGCTCAAGTCATCAGACACCAGCGACGAACTGAAAACGACGCTGATCAATCATGTCCGCGAACAGATCGGGGCTCTGGCAACTCCCGACCAGATTCGGTTCGCCGAGTCACTGCCCAAAACGCGCAGCGGAAAAATCATGCGGCGGCTGCTGCGGGATATTGCCGCTGGACGTGAGCAAGTGGGTGACACCACCACCCTGGAAGACTACAACGTGCTGGCCTCGTTGCGCGAATCAGACGAGTGATGCGGCAGACCCATGGCCGCGGCGGTTTGATTGGGGCCGGCAGCGCCGGCTCCCGGTGGCAATCACGCGCATGACCGCAGTCCGTGTGGCCCGCCCGGAATCCCGTCGCCGGCGGTCGCGGGGACCGGATCGCGCTTCCCCGGCATTGTCGCCGATCACAAAATAGTGTATATATGTACACTCATCGGCGGCAACTGGCGATTGTGTCGCGGGAATGGAAGGTGGGAACTGCGTGCGGATCGGCGCCTTGCTGCGTGCCGCGGGATGGGTATCGGAAGTGGAACCGGGCGTTCTATCGCCGGGCACGGATCTGCTGCCATCGCTGAGCGACCATCGACGTTCCGGCCAGACCACGATGCGTTGGCTGAGGGATCAAAGGGACCGAGGTGCGCGTCTGCTCCTGGGTTTTCGGGAGCCCCAGGGACGCCTGGCCAATGCCTGGCTCGGACCCCGACTCGTCTGGTACAGCAACCCAACCACGTATGTTCACTCATGTTTGCAACAGACGGCCCTGGTCAGTTCACGGAGGGGCCGAAGTCATGAAACCCAGGGTGTCTGGTTTGGGGTGATCCGACAGGCCTGCGGTGGCATCGCAGACCACGCGTCCCTGATGACATCGCAGAAAACGACGGCGCACGCGTTCATCCAACACTGCTGTACGGCCTACGGAATTCCGATGGTCACGTACCATTTCAGTCGACATCGATCATTGCCGGCCTGGTTCCAAGCCATTCGTAGTTGTCACCGCGGACAACACGAGGTGCGGGTTTCGCCACAACTGGGATCCCTCTCTCAGAATGTGGAATCGGTGCGCGACGTTCCGATCCAGGATCGCTTGCTGTTGGCCTTAGCTCAGCGTCTGATCGTGGGGAAGTTGCGTGTGAACGGCCACATCCACCGACTGCTCCGAGCACGGCTTGATGCGGATCGTCACAGTGCGGGCGCGATCCAATTGGCCGTTGGCCCCGAATTGGTGCCGCAGGCGACCGCAGATGCACTCATCCGGCGTGGTGCCACACGATGGAACGCCATCGCGTCGCATCGGTCGGCCACAAGGCAATCGCAACCGTGTGAAAAATCTGATCGGGTGGCAGGCTCCAGCAACTTGGCAGGTTTTGTCGAAGCCGGAGTCGACCTGGATCGGAAATTCCTGATTCACAGCACGCGCCGCTGTGTCGGTCCATGGCCTGGACAGACACAGACACAATTCCTGGACGACTTGATCTGGGAATGTGCCGATGCAGATCATCGTGCGCTGGCAACGCTGAAACGCATCATCAGACAACGCCGGCTGATCGCTGGATGCTCGGCCATACGCGCCAGCCAACAGGTGGTCTGTTTCTCACATGAATCGCTGCGTCGCCGCGCTACCCGCAGGGTCTATCGACGACATCGCGTCCGCTGGGACAATCAGCCTTACGGTCTGGCCATCGCCGCGGCCTGGGGGCGGCAGCGGGGAATCCGCCCCGTGGTGTATGGCGACGAATCGACGTGGCAGCAACTTCCGGCAGATACGCGCGCTTTTTTCCAGATCGCCACGACGCGATCCGGCCCCAGTATTGACTGGCGTGAAGAACGGGAATGGAGACATCTGGGCAATCTGAGCCTCAGGAATCTGCCACCAGACCAGGCTGTGGTGTTTGTTCCAGCCGGACCCGCCAGCGACGAATTGCTGGCCATTTCCCCGTGGCCGGTCGTCGCCTTGCCGGACATGGGACCGCGCAGCTGAGGGCTGAGAACATGCACGCGGCACGCGGTGGCTCAGACGCAATCGCCACACAGCCTACGCATGTCACAGGCAGCCAATCCGCATCAATCGGCGCAATATGTCCGACCAGCGTGCACGGTCGACACGCCCGCTAAGCCTGTCATGACCGCAACAGATATTACCGACCGCCCCGATGTCTGTTGTTCCCCAGGATCTCTTGTTTTCCA
>Ga0315336_1002848_pt1 | contig 24956 bp, 27 predicted proteins | sample ASW5metaG_FD_204512 | JGI IMG/M metagenome (GOLD analysis project Ga0315336, IMG submission 204512) | Ammonia-oxidizing marine archaeal communities from Monterey Bay, California, United States - ASW #5 | ecosystem: Environmental > Aquatic > Marine > Intertidal zone | place: USA: California... | reverse complement strand
TTGAAGGAAACGGAGTGACTGGGGTATTGGCTTTAGAGGAGCCTTGGCCGAGCCAAATGCGGACCATATATAAAGATCATGGTCGTTTTGAAGAAACTTACTTCAAACTTTACCCAGGATATTATTTTACTGGTGATGGGTGCAGCCGTGATAAGGATGGCTATTATTGGATCACCGGCCGCGTTGATGATGTTATCAATGTTTCAGGCCATAGAATCGGAACGGCTGAGGTAGAGTCTGCATTGGTTTTGCATGAAGCAATAGCAGAGGCGGCTGTGGTGGGTTATCCGCATGAAATCAAAGGGCAAGGGATCTATGCATATGTTTCTCTTATGGCAGGGATCAAAGAAAGCGATGATTTGAAAAAATCACTGATAAATTTTGTCCGTAAAGAGATTGGTCCAATTGCGGCACCCGATGTGGTCCATTGGGCTCCTGCTTTACCAAAGACAAGATCTGGGAAAATTATGAGACGAATATTAAGAAAAATTGCAGCTAACGAAGCAGAGCAGTTGGGGGATATTTCTACCCTGGCTGATCCTTCTGTTGTAGAAAATTTGAAGGCTTCTTTTGCGGAGATGTTTACAGATTAGTTTAATAGATACAGAAGATTGGGATCATGGAGTTGAATGAATTCAACCCCATGACCTTCCACTCCTACAGTGAAAAGAGCAAGGATTCCCTTCCCCCCCCAAATGTTTGAGCGTCCGTAATTAACTATTAAGTAAGGTGGTATACATATAGTTTAATCCAAAAGTATTTAGTGTCAATTGAAAGTTTTGATTTTTTATAAATAAATCGAATATGAGCTGATTTGGACTATATATATCAAAAGGGTATGGATCCATAAATCAAGTTGTTCCGATTATTTTTACGCATTTAATAGCCAAATTTGAGTGAATATTGGTATTTTTAGGATATTTCCTGTTTTTCCTTGAGCTAATCTATTAAAAATACTATTTGATGGCATTATTTTTTGTAAAACATACTTGAAGTGTTATGATTCAACCCTTTTACAATTCTTACTAAAAAAATGCGACTTTTTAAATTATTTATTCCATTTGCTTTATTTTTCTTTTTATATGCCTGCTCAGATCAACCGGTTGATAAGGCAGAGGATGCTTTGCACCCAAGTTTATCGGAATTGCCAGAAATAATTGAAGAGTCGGTACAATTATCCGAGCAAGGTATAGTTCCCATTAAGATCAGCCCCGAGGATCAGAAAAAGGCAGATAAGGCTCCAGAGGGAATGGTGTTTATTAAAGGGGGCTGCTTTGTTATGGGTAATGATTATACCCAGGAAGATGAGAAACCGGAGCATAAAGTTTGTTTGAGCGATTTTTATATGGATAAGTTTGAGGTCACTCAAGCTCGCTGGGAAAAGTTGATGGGATATAATCCCTCAAAATTTTCTGGCGCAGATTTGCCTGTTGAGCAAGTCAATCATGAAAATGTTCAGAAATTTATAAAAAAATCCGGGGATAACTGCCGGTTGCCAACGGAGGCTGAATGGGAATACTCAGCCCGAGGGGGCGCCCAAACACGGTATTTCTGGGGAAATATGGTTAATGAACAATATACCTGGTATGAAGAAAACTCTAAGGGAGGTACGCAGGTTGTAGGTTCTAAACTACCTAATCAATACGGTTTATATGATATGATGGGAAATGTATGGGAATGGGTCGATGACTGGTATGAACCTTACTATCAAATCCGCACCCAGAATAATCCAGTAGGACCTGAAACCGGTGAGTCAAAAATAGTACGTGGTGGTTCGTTTAATTCTTCTGCAGGTGCTTTAAGAATAACAAACCGCGTATGGCTTCACCCAAAAAATAAAGTTTTTCCGAAAGTCACTACCTACGGTCAAATTATAAACGAAGTCTATAACTTTATAGGTTTCCGTTGCGCAAAATCCATTTCATAAATCTGATTAGGTCTGGTGATTAGATTCTGGAAAGTAAGCTAGTCAGAATAAGTTAACGACATTCTCTACAAAGGCCGAACATGTCGAGTTTGTGGGAAGTGATGGTAAAACCGTTGCGGCTGGCAACTTCTTCCTGAAATTTTTCAATCAGGGGATGATTAAATTCGATAATTTTCCCACATTCAGTGCAGATCATATGATCGTGATGACTATGCATGTACTTATGCTCATACCTTTTTTGTCCATCACCAAAATCCAATTCTGATGCAAGGCCGCTTTGGGTTAAAAGTGCCAAAGTCCGATAGACCGTTGCTAGTCCGACTTTAGGCTCTATAGCAGTAACTAGATTATATAGCTCTTCTGCGCTGACATGATTTTCACATTCAATAAATGCGTTAAGTACGGCGCGTCTTTGTTTAGTGATTTTTAGTTTGTTCTGGATTATATAATCTTCCAAAACTTCCAATTCTTTGCTTGCCATATAGCGCTCTTAAACTTGAATTAGATTAAAGAAGAAACTAATCTAGCATGACCACCTGCGAAGGGTCAATATTGTCATGCCATATTTAGATGAATTAGCTATATAGTGCCAAAATTTTGAATGGATTAACCTTTTAGTTTAGCCCTTTTCTCGATTTCAGAAGTTAGAGATTTTGAATCAATTTTGTGCTGCTCACTGTTTTCCATATTTTTTAATACGTATTTTCCTGAATCTACTTCACTTTCTCCTATTATTAGGGTGAAGCGACAATTTGATTTATTGGCTTTACGCATCTGACTTTTCATGCTAGCCATTTCATAATCACGTTCTACTTTAAAACCTGCAAGTCTAAGTTCATGCGCCGCTTGAAAACCGGGAATTTTGGCAGTCTCACCGAGGCAAATCAAAAAGATATCAGAATTATTATTGGGGTTTGCTTCTTCTTTAAAGGGGATTAATGAGACCAGTCGCTCCATTCCCAAGGCAAACCCAAAACATGGAGTAGAAGGCCCAGAAAGTTCCTCAACCAAGGTATCGTATCGGCCGCCACCACAAATAGCATTTTGTGATCCCAGGTTTTCTGAGGTCACTTCAAACGCGGTCATATTGTAGTAGTCCAGCCCGCGTACTAGATTTGTGTTAATGGTGTAAGGGGTATTTGCAATATCCAATAATTTTTGTACTTCTGTAAAGTGTTGCTCACTGGTTTCATCCAAATGATCTATCATTTTGGGTAGGTCTTTAGCTACTTCTGTACATTGTCCAACTTTGCAATCGAGTATGCGTAATGGGTTCCTTTCATACCGGTTGATACAGTTCTTGCAAAGTTGATTGAGATATTTTTTAATTTCTAATTTTAAAAATTTCCTGTATTGGTGACGGCAACTATGGTTTCCAAGGCTATTAATCTGGAGTTTGGAATTCTCTATGCCCAATTCGTGAAAAAATTCGATGAGCATTGTCATCACTTCTACATCAACTGTAGGGCTAGGAGATCCCATTGCTTCAACTCCGATTTGATAAAACTGCCGCAGCCTTCCAGCTTGGGGCCGCTCATATCGGAACATGGGGCCAATATAAAACATTTTGGTTACGGATGGAGGAGCGTACATTTTATGTTCAATATAAGCGCGAACAACCGATGCAGTTCCTTCGGGTCGTAAAGTTATTGAATCACCACCTCTATCTTCAAAGGTATACATCTCCTTTTCTACGATATCTGTTGTTTCTCCTATACTGCGAGAAAATAGCCGTGTGTCTTCAAATATAGGAATTCGAATTTCTTTAAACCCGTAGCGAGGGAAAATTTTGTGTGCGGTAAATTCGACCCATTGCCATTTCCAAATTTCGTTAGGCAATATGTCTTTTACGCCACGGATACTTTGTAATTTCATAGTTGTTATAAAGTTAGATTTTTATTTATTGTTAGTAATGGAAAGGCAAGGAATGCGGTTTTAAAGAAGGATCGCTTGAGGCCGTTTGCGTGCGTAATTTTAGCCGCTTAACCACTTAAACCAACCTCCTTCATTAACCTTTGCTGCGAGATGAGTTTCTGCCATTTCCACATCATTTTTACTGCCGATAAATAGAGGTAGTCGGTCATGAATCCCCTTAGGAACAATATCCAGAATACGTTTATCACCTGTAGAGGCTTTCCCACCAGCATTTTCCACTATGAATGCAAGAGGCGCTGCCTCGAAAAAGAACCGCAATTTACCGTTAGGGCTATTTTTGTCTTTCGGATACATGAATAGACCGCCTTTTAACAAAGTACGGTGAAAGTCAGCCACCAGCGAACCGACATAGCGAAGTTTATAAGGTCTACCAGAAGAAGGTTTGTCTTCTTTTAGATAGGACACAAGATTCTTCTGATTTTCATCCCAAATACCCCAGTTGCCTTCATTAGCGCTATAAATAGAACCTTGATCAGGAATTTTCAGGTTCGGATGAGAAAGAAAAAACTCTCCTAATGAGGGGTCTAGTGTAAAACCATGAACTCCTTGACCAGAAGTGTAGACAAAAATCGTGCTGGATCCGTAAACTATATAACCAGCAGCGACTTGCTCTTCTCCTTTTTGTAGAATGTCTTCGTTTGTTACGGTACCTCTCACACTCTTTTTTCGGTATATAGAAAATATGGTCCCTATGCTGACATTTACGTCAATATTAGAGGAGCCGTCTAGTGGATCCATAACAAATATATATTTTCCTGGATCATCTTCAGGTGGAATTATATATGGATCCTCTCTTTCTTCGGAAGTGATCGCGCATACTGTTCCTGAATTGCCAATTATATTTGTAAAGGTGAGGTCAGAAAATTCATCTAGCTTTTGAACTTCTTCCCCTTGAATATTGATTTTGCCTGTTAGGCCAAGGATATTTTCCCCGATTCCAGCACTATTAACCGCTTGGGAAATAATTTTTGACGCCATCATTATTTCGGCTAACAAACTGGTAAATTCTCCTGTAGCACCAGGAATTAATTTTTCTTGTCGACGAATATGTTGAAGAAGGGTAGTACGTTGCATGAATTATTTTAATCCATATAGAAGGAGTTGCTTAAATTTTAATACGTATATCTCTTAAATTAAAATTAAAAAGCCATTTAACATTAACACAATTGAACTTTTTTTATTAATTAACTCCACATTCTTTTGAAACGCTTTTGAAAATTGGTAATAGTTCTTTGTTTTTTGGGCAATAATAGGTTTATACCTATTTTGAGGCTGGCGCGGCAAGCTGACTTGAGGATTTCAAATACCTTTTTCTATCATTTTCGTTGAGAATCTTTTTTCGTAAGCGGATATTTTTTGGAGTAATTTCTGCCAATTCATCCTCGTTCAAAAAACTAAGAATTTGTTCAAGGCTCATTTTTTTGGCCGGTGTAAGGATGATATTTACATCCGACCCAGAGGCTCTCATATTTGTCAGTTTTTTTTCTTTGCAGACATTTACGATAAGGTCATTGTCTTTGTTATTTTCTCCCACAATCATCCCTGTATATACTTCTTCTCCTGGTCCCCAAAACAATGTTCCACGTTCTTGAAGATTGAATAGTGAAAATCCAGTTGTGGAACCATTTTCTAGAGCAATTAAAACCCCATTAATTCTTTGGGCAATTTCTCCGCAATGGGGAATAAATTTATGAAAAATTCTATTTAATACGCCGGTACCTTTTGTCAGAGTGAGAAATTCAGACCGGAACCCAAATAATCCACGCGTGGGTATGACAAACTCAAGCCGGCAACTTCCTTCTTTTTGGGCCATGTTTTGCAGAGCGGCTTTTCTCTTTCCCATGACCTCCATAACATTGCCTAGATAAGTTTCTTCAATATCAACAATAACAAACTCTTCCGGTTCATGGGGTTTTCCGTTTATTTCTTTTATTAAAACCTCAGGTCGGGAAATGCAAAACTCGTAGCCCTCGCGGCGCATGGTTTCAATGAGAATGGTAAGATGAAGTTCACCTCTTCCAGAAACTTTAAAAGTATCCTGCGTATCAGTTTCCTCGACCCTCAATGAAACATTCGAACGGATTTCACGGAATAATCGATCACGAATTTGTCTAGACGTTACGAACTCTCCTTCGCGTCCAGCAAAAGGGGACGAGTTTGAAGAAAAATGAATGGCAAGGGTTGGTTCATCGATTTCAAGGACAGGTAAAGCATCTGGGAATTCTGTGTCCGTAATTGTTTCGCCAACTTCAACCTCCTTCATACCAGCAATACCTACAATATCTCCGGTTGTTGCTATTTCGGACTCTATTTTTTTTAGTCCTTCATAGGTATATAGTTTTGACAAAGAAAAATTTTGGAGATCACCATTGCGGTCTATCTGGGTATAATTTTTCTTGGCCTGAACGCGACCACGATTTACTTTTCCAACGGCAATCCTGCCGACATAATCATCATAATCCATGGAGGAAACCAGCATTTGAAATCCGGCTTCTGAATCGCCTTCGTGGCTGGGTACTTTTTCGATAATCATATCAAGAAGAGGGGTGATATCGTTGTTCGGCGCCAAAGGTGTAGATCTTGAAATACCTTGTTTAGCCGAAGTATAAATAATAGGAAAGTCTAATTGTTTATCGTTGGCTCCTAAATCAACGAACAAATCAAAAACTTCATCCACAACTTGCTCTATCCGGGATGCGGGGCGATCAATTTTATTAACGACCACAATTGGATTCAGCTCAAGCTCTAAAGATTTTTTTAATACAAACCGCGTTTGCGGCATAGGGCCCTCAACGGCATCAGCTAAAAGCAATACCCCATTGACCATTTTTAATATACGCTCGACCTCGCCACCGAAATCGGCATGACCGGGGGTATCGATAATATTGATTTTATGATCCTTATAAAATATAGCTGCATTTTTTGAGAAAATGGTAATACCACGCTCTTTTTCTAATTCGTTGCTATCCATGATGCAACTACCAGATAGTTCGCTGTCTCGGAACATACCGCTTTGTTTTAATAGGCAGTCCACTAAAGTAGTTTTCCCGTGGTCAACGTGGGCAATGATACCAATGTTTCTTATAGATTTTTGATTTAACATTTTTTCCTTTATTATTAGCTAGTTATGAAAAAATAGCTCAATATACACTTTAAGGCTGTAAAGAAGCCTTTTTACATTTTTTGTTTTCTGTGAAGAGGTACCCCGGAAAGCGGAGTTTAACTGTTACGAAGTTTCTGGGATGGGATATACCAATAGGGGAACATAAGTTTTATTTCAAAATTTTTTCTTCAAGGTAGAATAACAGATTGATAGTAAGAAACAAAATAAAAATATTTATTTGTAACTTATTGAATATTATAGCATGATTTGAATATGGAAACTCTCATTCAAGAATTTTCAGATTATTTGCGAATTGAGAAAAGAAATTCGCCGCATACAATATCAGCTTATCGCTGTGATTTAATAAGGTTTTCAGCTGGGCTTTCTGGTAAAAAACTGGACTCTATTACAACAGCGAATATCCGTAGCTTTTTAATTTCTCTGAAAAGCCAGGGAATGTCTGCCTCTTCGGTTGCCCGCAGTTTGTCCTCTATAAAATCATTTTTCAAATACCTGTGTCAGGATAAACAGCTAAAAAATAATCCTGCAATAATTCTCGAGACCCCAAAGCGTTGGCGGAAGTTGCCAGATGTTTTAACTCATGAAGATGTAGAGAAATTATTAAAAGGACCAGATTTGAACTCTGAGCTAGGACTCCGTGATAAGGCTATGCTTGAAATCCTTTATGCTAGTGGTTTGCGGGTTTCAGAGTTAGTTAGCCTTAAAATCAGTCAGTTGAATTTGGAAGTTGGTTATCTGCGAACATTAGGTAAGGGGAGTAAAGAGCGTATCGTGCCTATAGGGACTCTGGCTAAAAGAGCGGTAGAGAACTATCTTTTAAATTCACGGCGGGCTCTTATTTCTAGCCGAAAAGATGGCCGGAAAGCCGATGAATTATTTCTAACTCGAAGAGGGTTGGGCATGACCCGGCAAGGATTCTGGAAAATATTAAAAGGTTATGTGACTAAAGTGAATATAAAAGCTAGTGTTTCGCCGCATACTTTGCGCCATGCATTTGCTACACATCTTTTGGAAAGAGGCGCTGACCTGCGTTCGGTTCAGCAGATGCTTGGCCATTCCGATATCTCCACTACACAAATCTATACCCATATACTGGGCAAAAGAATGTTGGAGATTTATCAGAAATTCCATCCAAGGTCTTGATAATGGAAGTAACATTATTTTCTTGACTGGTTTTATCATAAAAGCTAACATTTTGCTTTATTGTCCTTCCTGCCGATCTTGGTTTCCGGTTTTAAAAAGATTTGAATTTAAAGGGCGACCATGATTTTTGAAATTAAAGAAATCCCTGATGGGGGTTTTAATTTTAGTTTGCTAGCTGCAAAAGAGAAATTTGGAGTTAATCAACCGGGTTGTTCTCTAAATAGTAGTGTTAGAGTAAATGGAAAGCTGACGAGGATAGAACGAGATATTTTTTTTGCTGGCGATTTGCAGGCCTCGCTTCAGGTCGCTTGCACAAGATGTTTGAAACCGTATTCTTTAAATGTAAAGAATAAAATTCAAGTTCACTTTATTCCACGAGCAAAAGAACAATCTCCTGGAACTGAAGTTGAAGTTAAAGAGACAGATATAGAACAAGAGATTTATAAAGAGGGTCGAGTCGATTTGAGTGGTCCGATTCGAGATAACATCTTGCTTGATGTGCCTTTGATTCGTTTGTGCAATGAAGGTTGCAAAGGCATTTGCTCAGAATGCGGTAATGATCTCAACACCAATCAATGCGAGTGTCAAAAAGAAGAAGAGGTAGATCCTCGTTTTGCTGTGTTAAAAACATTAAAAAAAGTTGAAATAGGGAGAATAAATGGCAGTTCCGAAGAAAAAAACATCGAAGTCCAAGCAGGGAATGAGAAGGTCTCACATGAGCCTTAAAACCCCCTCCTATACGGAGTGCCCCCAATGTCATGAAATGGTGCGGCCTCACCATATTTGTGCTCATTGTGGTCATTATAAAGGCAAAGAAATAATGGAAGTAGAAGCGGTTTAAGGTATTGTAGCTCTTGTTATTTCAAAATCCTCACTAAAGATTTTCCTGTAATACAGTTGAAAGGAAGGTACCTGGGATGAAAATCGTGGTTGATGCCATGGGAGGCGACCATGCCCCGGAGGCCGTGGTAGAAGGTGCTGTCCTGGCTGCTCGAGAATATAATACGAAGATAATTCTAACGGGGTTAACGGAACGAATTCAAGCTGAACTAGATAAACATGACCCTGACCATACACTGCCTATTGAGATAGTTCATGCAGAACAAGTTGTAGAAATGCATGATATTCCGGGCAAAGCTCTTCGCTCGAAAAAAAAATCTTCGATGAAGGTTGGCTTAGATTTAGTAAAACAGGGTGTTGGTGCCGCGTTTTTGAGTGCAGGGAATACCGGCGCAGTTCTAGCATACTCGACAGTAATTCTCCGACCAGTGAAAGGAGTGGACCGACCTGCCATAGCCATTCAATTACCGACTTCAAAAGGAATCTCTATTCTTTTAGATGCGGGTGCAAATGTTGATTGTAAAACCAATCAGCTTTTTCAGTTTGGTATCATGGGGCATGTTTTTGCGGAATATATTCTAGGAAAAGAGAATCCCAGTGTCGGTCTCTTGAGTATTGGCGAAGAGGATGGCAAAGGTAATGAAATTGTCAAAGAGACTTTTCAAATGCTGAAAAATAGTCATATAAATTTTATAGGCAATTTGGAAGGAAAAGAGGTTTATCAGGGCAATGCAGATGTGATTGTCTGCGATGGTTTTACTGGAAACGTGGCTCTCAAAATTAGTGAAAGCCTTGCGGAAATGATAGGGTCAAGCCTCAAGCTTATGTTTCAGAGCAATTGGCTTAGCAAATTAGGTTATTTACTATTGAAACCGAAGTTGGTTGAATTTAAAAAAAAGGTGGATCACTCAGAAACGGGTGGTGCTCCGTTATTAGGAGTGAATGGGGTAGTCATTATTGCTCATGGAAGTTCTTCCCCAAAAGCTATCAAGAATGCTATTAACCGCGCCCAAGAATTGAGCGAAAAAAATATTATTGAACATATAAAGCAGGATATCGAATTGAACCTCTCAGATATTGATAATTCTAAAGGAACACTCTGGGGGCAGATAAAAGATATTGCCTTTGGGGGTAAAGAAGGCCAACAAAATAGAGAAGACATCCATTCATCCACAGATTCAAAACCTAAAAAAACCAGATAAACTTTCCTCGATGAATCCTATTTCAAACTTTAAAGCCGCAGTTGCGGGAACGGGATCTTATGTGCCTGATAAAATTCTCACTAATTATGATTTAGAAAATTCTATCAATACATCAGATGAGTGGATTTTCACTCGTACTGGAATTAAAGAACGCAGGATTGCCGCAGAAAACGAATCTGCTTCCACCATGGCTGTCGGTGCTGCAAAAAAAGCGCTTAAGTCTGCTAATGTGAGCCCGGATCAAGTTGATATGATCATTGTTTGCACTTCGACCCCCGACGTACTATTTCCTTCTACTGCATGCTTTGTGCAAAAAGAGTTGGAGGCGTTTAATTCAGCTGCATACGATATTTCTGCGGTTTGCTCCGGTTTTGTTTTTGGATTGTCCATTGCCGAGCAATATCTTAAAGCAGGGCGCTATGAGCATATTTTGGTGATTGGCAGTGAAGTGAATTCTAGAATCGTTGATTGGTCGGACAGGTCAACCTGTATTCTTTTTGGTGATGGGGCAGGAGCGGTCTTATTAAAAAGAATGGAGCAGCAAAAGCCTGTTGGAATTTTATCTTCACATATTTATTCTGATGGGACTTTGACGGATCTTATTTCAGTTCCTGGGGGGATTGGTAAGTCTGGGATTAACAAGGAAGATATTGAAAACAAAAATTATTTTATAAAAATGTCTGGAAATGCAACTTTTAAAGTGGCTGTAAAAAGGATGACAGATGTAATCCAAGAGGCATTGGATTTTAACGGTATTAATATAAAAGAGGTCAATCTTCTTATTCCTCATCAGGCAAACAAGAGGATTATTAGCGCGGTAGGTGAAAAATTAGGTTTTGCTGAGGAAAAAATTTATATGACGATTAAAAATTATGGAAATACCTCTGCTGCATCTATTCCTATTGGAATTTCAGATGCTAAAGCCGAAGGTAAAATTAAACCGGGTGATGTTTCGGTTTTGGGTGTTGTGGGTGCCGGCTTAACTTGGGGGTCTGCGGTAATTAAATGGTGAAAATAGCTTTTGTGTTTCCAGGCCAGGGGTCACAATTTATAGGCATGGGTAAGGATTTTTATGAGCATGTTCCAGCGGCCAGGCAATTATTTGAGAAGGCCAACGAAGTACTTGGATATGATCTTACAAGTATTTGTTTTAATGGTCCTGATGAGACTCTAAGGTTAACTAAAAACACACAGCCTGCCTTGTTAGTTCATAGTACAATGGCCTTGAAAATGTTAAGGGAAAATGGTATTAATCCCCTACTTGCGGCCGGACATAGCTTGGGAGAATTCTCGGCTTTAGTTGCTGCAGGTGCCTTGAAATTTAGTGATGCTATCCGATTGGTGCATTTAAGAGGGAAATTTATGCAGGAAGCGGTTCCTGTTGGGAGGGGTTCTATGGCTGCTATTATCGGGTTGCCTGTAGATACCATTCAGGAGTTATGCGATAACGTTTCTAGCGATTCTAATATTGTTCAACTTGCTAATTTAAATAGTCCTATTCAGACCGTAATTGCCGGACACAAGGAATGTGTTGAAAAGGTTTCTAAGGATGCTTTAGCGGTAGGGGCTAAAAAAACAGTGATATTGCCTGTGAGCGCTCCATTTCATAGCGCGCTTATGAAACCTGCTGAAATCAAGCTTCAAAAAGAGTTAAAAGATACTGAGTTTCATGACCTATCCTTTCCTATCATAAATAATATTGAGGCAAAGCCCATCACCTTAGGAGTTGATGCAAGAGAATCTTTGGTGAAACAAGTATGTTCATCGGTTCGATGGTCTGAGACTATGCAATGCATTGTGGATCGTGAAATTGATACAGTAGTGGAATTAGGCTCAGGAAAAGTTTTAAGTGGATTGATGAGAAGGTTCGATAAAAATATTAATTGTTATCAGGTGGGTGACAGAGAATCATTATCACAAACCCTTTCAGCTATACAATAATATAGAAATTGGAAATAAAAAAGATGGAGCTAAATGGAAAAATTGCGCTGATAACGGGTGGAGCACAAGGTATCGGAAGAATCATTAGTGAAGAGTTGGCGAGGCAGGGCGCTCATGTTATTTTGGGGGATGTCAACTTCGACGGGGCTGAGAAAACGGTTGCGGAAATAAAAGGGAGAGGGGGGAAAGCCTCCGCAGTTCAAATAGATGTTTCAAGTGCCGCGGATGTACAAAGTGTTTTCGATTCGATTATAAAAGAATACAAGCCGGTGGATATTGTTGTTAATAATGCCGGTATCACTCGAGATGGATTATTGGTACGCATGAAAGAAGTGGACTGGGATCTTGTATTAAATATTAATCTAAAAGGTAGTTTTCTTTGTAGCCAGCAGGCTGCGAAACAAATGATGAAGCAGAAAAGCGGTGTAATCATAAATATTGCATCCATTGTGGGAGTCATGGGAAATTTTGGTCAGGCAAATTATTCGGCTTCAAAAGCAGGGTTAATTGGTTTTACCAAAACCCTGGCCAGAGAGGTGGCGCCTCGAGGTATTCGTGCCAACGCCGTAGCACCTGGATTTATCGATACAGAGATGACTCAGGTTTTAGAAAAGTCGGTTCGAGAAAAATTAATAGAGCAAATTCCGCTTGCACGATTAGGGCAGCCGGAAGATGTAGCGCGTTGTGTTTCATTTTTAGTTTCAGAGAATGCCAGTTACATTACAGGGCAGGTAATAAATGTAAACGGTGGTATGTTGATGTAATTCCAACTAGGAGTTTGAAAAATTATGTCTGTTGAAGAAAAAGTAAAAGAAATTATAGTCGATCAATTAGGGGTTGATGAAAACCAAGTGAAATCTGAAGCTTCGTTTATTGATGATTTGGGTGCCGATTCCTTGGATACTGTAGAACTTGTCATGGCTCTGGAAGAAGAATTTGATATTGAGATTCCTGATGAAGATGCAGAAAAGATTGCTTCTGTTCAAAATGCAGTCGATTATATTAAAGGTCAGTCAAGTTAAATAGCTTTCCTCATCCCTAAGGTGAATAGATGAAAAAGCGAGTGGTTGTTACTGGATTGGGGATCGTTTCTCCTTTAGGATTAGGAGCGAAAGCGAACGAAGAGGCTTTATTTAACGGTCGTGCGGGTGTTGACTTTATAAAAAGCTTTACCCCTGATGATGATTTCCCTATTAAGATTGCGGGTGAAGTTAAAGGGTTTGATCCAAAAGATTATATTGACCATAAAGATATAAAAAAGATGGATAGGTTTATCCATTATGCGATGGCGTGTAGCAAAATGGCTTTGGATGAATCTGGATTGGAAATTAATGACACGAATGCCGAGAGGGTAGGAGTTATTGTTGGCGTAGGCCTTGGCGGTCTTCCCGCAATCGAAAAGTATCATCTTATTTATAAAGAAAAAGGAGCCAAAAAAATCACTCCTTTTTTTATACCCATGCTGATTGCGAATCTTGCATCTGGGCACGTGTCTATCCAAACGGGTGCTAAAGGGCCCAATTCCTGTGTGGTTACTGCTTGTGCAACGGGCACTCATTCCATTGGCGAAGCAGCCCGCCTTATACAGTATGGTGATGCGGATGTCATGATTGCAGGTGGGACGGAATCTGTTATCACTCCTCTTTGTGTGGCTGGGTTCAACGCAGCTAAGGCATTGTCACATCGTAATGATGATCCTCAAGGCGCTAGCCGCCCTTTTGATATTGATCGAGATGGCTTCGTAATAGGAGAGGGTTGTGGTGTGCTTATCCTTGAGGAGCTAGAATTTGCGAAAAAAAGAGAAGCTCCAATTCTTGGGGAAATTATCGGGTATTCGCTCAATGGAGATGCCCATCATATTACGGCAACCGCTCCGGGGGGTGAAGGTGCGGCCCGTTGTATTAATCTGGCATTAAATAACGCCGGGATTAATAAAGAAGATGTTGATTATGTCAATGCACATGGAACCTCTACAGCAGCAGATGCAACAGAAACCCAGGCAATAAAGACCGTTTTTAAGGATCACGCTAAAAAGCTCCCGGTCAGTTCAACGAAATCGATGACTGGACATCTTTTAGGTGCTGCCGGAGGAGTAGAAGCTATCTATTCACTCATGGCGATAAAAAATAGAACCTTACCTCCTACAATAAATTACACCACTCCAGACCCAGAGTGTGACCTTGATTATGTTCCAAATCATGCTCGGGAAGCAAATGTAGATATATGTATTTCAAATTCTTTTGGTTTTGGTGGTACCAATGGTGTTTTGGTATTTAAAAAATTTTTAGGGTAAGCTTGCAAATGGATTTATCAGAAACCCGAATAGAACAATTGGATTCTCTGCAGGACCGAATCAAATTTAAGTTTTCTGACATTAAATTACTTAATAAGGCTCTCACCCATAGGTCCTACGCGAACGAAAATAGCAATATCCTAAAGCACAACGAGCGGCTGGAGTTTTTGGGCGATTCAGTATTGGATATACTGGTAAGTGATTATCTTGTGCATAAATATAGTGAATTTGCTGAAGGAACATTATCTAAAATTCGTGCTACTGTGGTTAATGAAACTTGTTTGGCAAAGCTGGCAAAGAGTATCAAACTAGGAAATTATCTCTTATTAGGTAAAGGCGAAGACCTTTCAGGTGGGAGAGAAAAGGCATCAATTTTAGCGGATACATTTGAAGCCTTAGCCGGCGCAGTATTTTGTGATGGTAGATTGGATGCTGCTTCCGATATTTTTCTTCCCCTACTGAAAGAGGAGATTACAAAAACTGCCGGGTCTTGGTCTTTCAGAGATTTTAAAAGTGACCTTCAAGAATATACACAAAATAAACTGGTTTGCATCCCTTCATATAAAGTTGTCAGGGAAATTGGTCCAGACCACGCAAAAGAATTTGAGGTTGTTGTAATGATAAGAAATGAGGTCGAAGGAAAGGGATTAGGACGGAGCAAAAAAGAAGCGGAACAGGCAGCTGCAAAAATGGCCATGGAAAACTACTCTAATAATTCCTAATTTATTATTCATTTCTTTAAAAATATTAAGATAAACTATTGTCCTGATTCATTTTAATTACCTAACTCATACAAGAAAAATTTGTATGCTTGAAGATTGGATTCTCAGAAAGAAAGAAATAGAAGCATCCAAAGATAGTTTACAGGGTGCGGATCTTTGTAATGCCAAACTCATGCAGGCTAAATTAAAAGGGGCTTGTTTGGAGGGTGCAGATTTAACAGCAGCATATCTGATTAAAGCAGATCTCAGCGGGGCCAATCTGTCGAGAGCAGACTTAACCCAGGCGGTATTAAGTGAAGCAGATCTCTCCGGAGTAGATTTTGAGGGAACAGAGCTTACGGATACATTTTTAAATGGAGCTAATTTAAAGGACGCTCTAAATCTTACTTGCGATCAATTAGATTTAGCAAATTATGACAAGGATACAATATTCCCTGATTATATAAACATTAAATGGTTGCCGGATGGTTATTGTGAATGCTGCGAAGAAAACTAATTATAGGTGAAAGGTGATATGAAAGAAAAAAAGATGCCCGGTATGATGGAGGGTATTTTTATTAAACCTTTTTCTAAGAAAATTTCATTTTCAACACACACATTGTTGAGTGTTAATTTAACGACAATCTAGTTTAATAGTGTTTTTGTGAAAAAACGATCTCAATTAGTTATTCCCGTTTTTATTCCTCATGAAGGTTGCCCTTATCGTTGCGCATTTTGCAATCAATCAAAAATTACAGGGATCCATGTGCGAAGTGACCAAGTAATAGTTCATGAAGCTATTCGAACTTATTTAGATGCCTTAGATTCGAATAATTTACCGGAGAAACGTGAGGTGGCGTTTTATGGTGGAAGTTTTACTGGTTTAACTGTCGAAAGACAAAGGAAGCTTTTTGATGCTGTCATGCCTTGGATTAAAACTGGGCATATCGATTCAATTCGAGTTTCGACCCACAGTTTATTAGTAGATGATATTAATATTTCCTTTCTAAAAGATAACCTTGTCCAAGTTGTTGAGTTGGGTATTCAATCTACAAATAAAGATGTATTAAGCGCGGTGGGTAGACCGTGTGGGTTTGCTATTGTACAGGGTGCAGTAAAATCAATTCGAAAAAGAGGATTGACCCTTGGACTCCAATTGATGCCGGGGCTTCCCAAAGATGATGAATTAACTTTTTTACAGTCTGTAAAGGATGTGATTAGTCTTAGGCCTGATTTTGTTAGAATTTATCCCACGCTTGTTATTAGAAATACTAGGTTATTTAAATTGTACAACACAGGCGAATATTCACCTTGGAGTTTAGATAGGATGCTTCAATTGGTTAAAGTAGCAATGATAGAGCTTGAGAAGGCAGGTATCCCTGTCATTAGGGTTGGATTGCATTCAGACCCTTCAATGCTTGAAAACCTTGTAGATGGTCCGTATCATCCCTCTTTTAGATATCTAGTGGATAGTTTGATAGCAAGGGATAAAATGGTTCTCCTAATTGAGCAATTAAAAAAAATTCCACTCGACCTTACTTTTAAAGTTCCTTCAAACAAGGTCTCCTTATACTTGGGGCATAAAAAAAATAATATTCGTGTGATAAAAAAAATATTTGGCATTAATAATATATTTCTTCAACAAATTGACAATCAGGAAAATTTGCAGTTGGTAGCCTGATTATTTGATTTTTTAATTTGTATTTGAAAGGAAAATTTAATGGTTACTATTGGAATGAATTATAAGATGATACCAGGCAAGGAAAAGATTTTCGAAGATGCTTTTACGGCGGTATTAGGTGTAATGGAAGAAATGGAAGGCCACTCGAAATCATTCTTATATAAAGATGTTAGTGATGCACAGTCTTATCTGATCGTTTCTGAATGGAGCGAAGAAAAGGCGTTTAATGATTTTATAGCCTCAGACAAATTTAAAAATGTAGTTAATTGGGGTAAAGAAAATATACTGGCAGGACGTCCTTCCCATACCGTTTATAAACATTAATTTGCTGGAGTATGTTCGTATAGGCCATCGCGAATACAGCGTTTGACTTTTTTGTAAAATAATTCTGTATCATGGGGTAGTTGTCCATCCAACCGCCAACGGATTTTGATGATTTTTCCATTTGGGTGCTCTATTACAGAAATGACCTCGCCTGTATTTCGTGACATGGGTTCATAAAGGGTGTCACCAGTATCAATTTTCATTTTTAATTGGCAATAATTATTAAGAATTTAAGTTTATACAATTTTTGTTTAAAAAGCATTTTAAATAAACTGGAGGCCTTTTTAGAGTGAATACTCAAGGATGATGCTTATAAAGCGGAGAAATACAATTAAACATATATAAATAGAAATTGTCGAAAAATTCGGATGTAAGGGGGAGGGAATGTATGGAGGATTATATTATCATGTGTGCGATGTATCCCACCATGACTTCAGGAAAGGTGGATAAATTCTTAATTAGGAAGGGAGATAAAGTTGTACCAGGAACTGCTGTTGCCGAAATAATTTCTGAAGGCTATTTTACTTTGCTCTCAGAAGTTGAAGGTGTTGTAAAAGAATTTTATGTACAAGAAGGAGAATATGTGGAAGTAGATACTGCAATCATTGAGATTGAATTAGCGGAACCAGAATAGGAGTAACTAGAAAGCGGCTAGAATAAATTTTGCTGTAACAAGGTATATAGCTAAACCGAGTATATCGTTGGCTGCAGTAATAATGGGCCCAGTACTTACGGCAGGATCAATATCCAGATTAATAAAAATAATGGGGGTTAGACTACCAACTAGAGAAGCAAGAGATACTGCTATTATGATTCCAGTGCCAACAACGACTCCCAATAGGGGTTCTGTATCAAATAAAAAATTTGCGGTAAGACTAATTAATGTGCCGCAAAGAAACCCAAAAATAGTTCCATTAAGCATTCCTACCAATATTTCATTTTTTACGATATGCGTTATATTATCTTCTTGAATATTTCCGGTAGCGAGACCCCGGACAATGACAGTAGCCCCTTGAATGCCTACATTGCCCGCAAGGCCAATCACAAAGGGTATAAAAAGTATAATTGCTGTGTATTCTGAGAGAGTATTATTAAATATGCCTAATATCCATGCGCTAATAATTCCTCCAACAAAAGTTGTAAAAAGCCAAGGCGCGCGTGCCATAATTTTACTACCGGTTTTTTTTGCAAAAGGATCTACTTTTGCAGTGCCGACCATTGTGTAGATATCTTCACTAGCGATATCTTCCATGACACGAATTACGTCATCAAAAGTAACAACTCCGTGAATTATATTTTGTTCGTCGACTACGGGTAAAATACTGAGATGCTCCTGACTCATTACATTGGCAACCTTTTCGCAGGGGTCATTGATCTTTACTTTAGGAGTTTCCGGCCTGATAAATTCTTTAGCCATAGCAGAGGCAGGAGCATTGAGTAAATCTCGAAGCTTGAAAAAGCCTATTAATTTATTTTGGTTGTCCACAACATAAAAATAAGGCTGCGTATCGGAACTTGATTCTTGACGGACTTTTGTAAAAATTTCGGCTGCTGCTTGGTTCCATAATATTTTATTAAAACCAGGCGTCATTAAACCACCTGCAGTTTCTTCTCCGTATTGGATTAAATCTTTTATGACTTCGGCATCCTGTTTTTCCATCTTACTCAGGATTTCTTCCTGAGTTTCATTGGAATGCTCCTGGATTATATCAGTGGCTTCATCTTCGGCCATTTCATCAAGAAGGTTTGCCAGGTAATCTTTATCCAAAGTTTTCTGGATTTCCATCCTGCTATCCATATCTGTTTCATAGAGCAAAATTTGGCGCTTGTCATCGCTATTAAAGAGATGAAATATTCGAACTTTGTCTTCTATTGAAAATTCATTAAGCCGGCGGGCAATTTCGAAGTGGTCCAACTCATTGATAAATGTCGTTAGGACTGATTCTTTAATATTTTCATCTTTAAGCGAGTTTTTAATTTTATCAATAAGCATAAAAAATTTTCCACTTTGACCAAAATTAGCGTAATCTGTAACAGCTTATATTTGAATATTCTTAGCTTGCTAGCTACTGCGAGGAACTATGATTCTAAATATGTCCCATGAGGATAAAAAAAAATACAAAGCAGCATTTTCAGAACGCAAAACCCGTACCAGAAAAAAAAGATCAACCATGTTATCAAATAAGACCAAGAATCTGCTATCTAAAAAATTCGATGATGGCCATCCAGAGGGAAAAGAGCAGGATGCTCCCCAAATTGACCCCCATGTGAAGATGAATGATAACTATTTAAGAACAGGTCCCTATAAGCCTAAGAAAAAATAGTTAGGGTATACATGGACATCAGTTTTGAAATTTAGTTTTTTGATACAAATATTGTTAGATGGTGTTTGGATTAAAAATAATCCTTAAGTAGCTGCGGTTCTTTGGACAGCCAAATCCTTTTGCCACACACATTCACGAACAAAGGGTTTTTTGTTTCAAATAGTGTTAGGTGAGATTGAAAGAGATCTTCTGAGTTGGTTCGACAGTCGCCATAAGCCTCTTTTTCTTCAGTAAAAATTCCTTCCTCAAATTCTTTTATGCCTTCTTTTGAACTTTTCCCCAAAAAATAAGATTTTAATAAAGGATCTTTAATTTTATCTGGATTTTTTGCCGATTTTCGAAGTAGCAATTTTATTCCTCTTGATGATTGAGATTCAAAAAGGCCAGCACGAATACAGGTATGATGGGATTTCCCAGGCTCTAGGGTCCATTTTTCAATCGCTTCTTTAGAGAAGCCCATAGCTCCATATGTGGCTAATTGATGGCGGATCACATAAAACGTTGAATATGTCACTATGATCTTTATGTTGAGTGTTTCTTCAAGCATCAAAATGGGATCAAAGGATAGTCGATTCGATTGATCTATAGATTCTTTGTGTGCTTGGGAGATGGGTACACCTACTTCACCTAAAGCAGTGGCATAGAACATATAGTCAAATGGATCCTGATTTTCAGTCAAAATTTGATTAACGCAGTTCGGGTCGGAAATATCTCCAAAGATTGTTTTTGTTGCACCGTCAATAGAAATGTTGGTATCCGCTTTTCCATACCAATTTGCGATGATATTAGCTTTATTGCCAAATTTTTTTCGAACCGCTTTAATAGCAGCTTGGCCCATAACCCCACTGCCACCTATGACCAAAAAATTGCCCATAATTTACCTCAATTCTTTATTTTAATATCATTCAGCAAGAAAATATATCAAGACCCACCCGAGCTTTCATTAATATCAACATAAGGGATATTTTTGTTTTCAGTTAAGGCTTGATTCATGTAATCGTCAGTTTCAAAAAATAATTCAATTTTTCTGGAAAGTTCACTAACATTTTTTACTATGGAATCATCAATTTCACGGTGATTAATTTTTTTGGCCAGAGAAATGTATGAGTTGATAAAAGGAGCGGAGCTTTTAATGGATTGAAATATAGTATTTAAATTTAAAGAACGTTCTTCGTTTTTAAGAGAAAAATCAGTAAATTCAAACCATATCTTAATTTCTGCCTCACTTTTTCCAAGGATTATAAGTTCCTTGCGAAAACTATCCTCACCATATTTATTGATGCCGTCACGCACATATCTTGCTACCTCGTTCATAGGGATTCCATTAAGAGTTTCACAAAGATATTCGAGGTGAAAAATAATAGAATTAACCTTTCTATCCAAATTAATAGCGGTAACGGAGTTATTTTGAAGTTCGCGATTTTTTTCAAACAAACCCCACATCCCATCTAATTGTGCTACTCGTTCTCTCTGCAGATGTAGTGGTTTAATTTGAGCATGACATTGAGATATATCTTCATTATTACCATAGGAGATACCCTTAAAGGCTACAATCAATACAAGGGTTATTAAAAAAATTAGCCCCTTCATCATTTAATTTGTAATCTTTTATATGGGAGGAGGGATGCGTCAGTAATTTGAATTTCTCCACCGTCATTAATTAATTTTTCAATTAGGTTGGATTGGTAGTTCAATCGCTTGACAAGTTTACTCTTCGTGAGCCTAAGTTTATTGCAAGGAACCATCTTTTTCTTAATATCCGAACAGGTAAAAGTACCTTATATAGTTAAAATATTAATTTCAATTTATGCCGCTGTCGTTTTAACGGTTTTTGAATTTATACTTTTGGATAATTTAAGTCAATTGAAAATGAAATAGATTCGAATAAAGAGGTGTAGAGGTTACGTTATTTACTGTTCAGCTTGGTTTTTCCCAATTTTAACAAAATCTGAAATTCTTTTTTTGTGATAGGCATGACAGATAGCCTAGCTTGTTTTATTAGCGCAATTTCAGAGAGCTCTTTATGCGCTTTTATTTCCTCAAGGGTAACGGGGACTTTAAAAGGTTTAATAGGTTTTAAATCAACCACAACCCATCTTTCGTCGTCCGTAGTAGGATCAGGATAGGCTTCCCTGGTGACCTCGGCAATTCCAACGATTTCTTTGCCAACTACACTGTGATAAAAAAGAAGGTTATCGCCTTTTTTCATGGTTTTTAAATTATTTCGTGCCTGATAGTTCCTAACTCCATCCCAATATGTTCCCCTATCTTTTGCAAATTGCTGCCAGTTATATTTAGAGGGTTCTTGTTTAATAATCCAAAAAGACTTTTTTTTAATCATGGTTAACTATATTTATCTAGAAAATACATTATGTTATTTTTAGGTTAATAATTATTTTTAAAACGTTTTTGATCAAACCCTCTGGCAAATAAGGATTTAAGGCTAGAAAGATCAATTATCTAATTGACCTTAAACTGCAATAGAAATATAATCTAAACCTCCAATTAATTGAAAATTATACTGCAATTTCGCTTGTTCGGGTGATTTAAATATCGGCTGGGAGATTTTATCATTATGTACCGAAAAGAAATAAAAGTTTTAGATTGTACTATCCGAGATGGCGGTTTGATGAATAACCATTTGTTCACAGATGAATTAGTTCGTGGTGTTTTTCACGCCGTTAATGAGTCGGGTGTAGATTATATCGAATTAGGATATAAGGCTGATGAAAATCAATTTAAGCGCGGCGAATATGGTCCGATGAAATTTTGTTCAGAGAAGGATCTAGAAAATGTTATTGGTGATACAAAATTGAATTGTAAAGTTTCTGTTATGGCCGATATTGGTAGGTTTGATCCAAATTCAGTCATTCCAAAATCTGAAAGTTATGTCGACATGATGCGCGTAGCTTCCTACGTAAAAGATATTGATAAGGCAATTGAATTTGTTAATACTTTAAATGCGAAAGGTTATGAAACCACTATTAACATTATGGCTGTTTCTCATGCTAGAGAAAGGGAATTAGATGAGGCCCTTGCGCAGGTAGAAAAAGAAAGTGCTGCAGATGTGATTTACTTGGTTGATAGTTTTGGTGCTCTATACTCTGAACAAATAGCTTATCTGGCTAAAAAATATAAAGGGGCTATGCCCAGTCGCGAAATAGGAATTCATGCACATAATAATCAACAGCTCGCATTTGCTAATACAATAGAAGCTATCATTCAGGGTATAAATTATTTAGATGGAACTATCTTTGGTATTGGTCGCGCTGCTGGTAATTGTCCTCTTGAATTATTGCTAGGATTTTTAAAGAATCCAAAATTTAATATTCGTCCTATATTGAATGTATTGGGAAGAGACTTCGTGAAATTAAGAGAAGAAATTGAATGGGGATATACTATCCCATATATGATAACTGGTATTTTAGATCTGCATCCTCGCGCCGGAATGAAGTTAAGAAAATCTGATGATAAAGACGAATATTTGGGATTCTATGAAAAATTAACTTCAGAAGCCAACGTCTAACGGATGGTCTTCGATCTACCACGATTTGAATCTGAGCCCGTAATTGGAATTGTTAGAGGATTGAATGAAAGTTGCCTAGAAGGTGTTGTAGATGCAGCTTTTGCCGGAGGCCTTCGATGTCTGGAAATTACTCTAAATACCCCAGATGCATTCCACCTGATTAATAAAATAAACACCAAATATACTCAATTACAGATTGGAGCAGGGACTGTTCTCTCTGCGGAGATGGCTAAAAAAGCTATCGATGCTGGCGCTAAATATATAGTCGCTCCTAATTTTGATGAAGAAGTATCTACTTTTTGCGCTCAAAACAAAATAGCCTATTTCCCTGGAGCATTGACCCCTACTGAAATAAAAAAAGCATGGGATGCAGGTGCCACTATGGTTAAAGTTTTTCCTGCTTCGCAAATGGGGCCGGATTATTTTAAAATAATTAAAGGGCCTTTTGAAAAAATAAAATTGATGGCTGTTGGTGGAATTAATCCGGGTAACATCAAAGATTATCTTGGTGCCGGAGCTGATGCTGTTGCATTGGGAGCCTCCATTTTTTCAACACAGCGTATGGTAAACCGGAGGTTTGAGGAAATTTGCAAAGATATTGAAGAATTTATGTTTGCAGTAAAAGATTTTTACTCTAAAATGCGTGGAGTAGAGAGACAAACTGCTAAGAATTTTGGTGGAGGCGAAAAATGAGTTTTGACTTTATGAAAGAATTTATGATGTTTGAAGACGAAGAGCGATTTGCAGGCCTTTGCGAACAAATTGAAGAGGCGATTAGAGATGTTGATGCCGGGGAGAATAAGGTTTCTGAACTGGAAATTATGCAAGCGTTAGATTTTGTTGGTTTCAATTTATTTCGCGATAATTGGGAAGAATATAAAAAGATGGATATGATTAACCGCGATCAGCCCCACCCAACAACATTGAAAGGCAAAAACAAAAGGTTTCTACATTAATTATCTTTCCTCAATATTTTTAGACGCTCGACTTCCAAGTATAACTTTTACTGAACATCATTGGATGTAGAATAACCTCACCAATCCCATTCCTCTTATTTAACTTCTTTCTTTGCCTTAATGATGAAGGTATAAACTAAAGCAAAGATAAATGCTGCGAACAAGATGGCCTGACCAATAAAAGTTTCCCATGTTGGATACATTCCCAGCCAGGAGATATTAGGTAAAAATTTAGCTGCAGTCATGGAAAATTGTTCGCCCATTTGTAACTCATGAATTCCTTTGCCTAAGAAGGTGAAGGCCATGTAGTACAGTAAGACACTGGTAAAACCAAAAAACCATTTAAAAGGAACTCGCATTCCTAAATAATTGACTAAATAAAATACACCAGCCAGCATGACACATCCAGTCAAGAAGCCCGGAAGAATGCCTCCGGTTGTTTCTCCTGCGTATAGCACGAGAGCCTTATAAAATAAGACCGTCTCAAATCCTTCTCTATATACAGAAATAAAAGCTATTGCACTTAGGGCAAAAGCATTGCCTTGTGACAAAGCACCATGCATCTTTTTGTTGATGTACTGTTGCCATTTTTTATTATCTATGTTTGAAACAAGCCAATAGCTGACCGAGAATAAAATTACGACAGAGACTAGCATAATCCAGCCTTCTAGAACTTCCTGGCTGACCTTACTTAGTTGGAGTACTTCATGGACGGCATAGGCAGTCAGAAAACTTGCAAAAACTCCTACTATAACTCCAATATGTATATTTTTTACGTGTGCGTCGTTTTTTGATTTTCTTAAGAAGGAAATCAAGGCTGCAATAATAAGAATTGCCTCAAAACCTTCACGTACTATGATGGAAAAGGACTGTATAAATAAACCAGAGAAACCTACTTGGTCAGGCTTTTTGCCACCAAATCCAAATCCGCCGCTTCCAGATCCGCTTCCAGATCCGCTTCCAGATCCGCTTCCAGATCCGCTTCCAGATCCGCTTCCAGATCCGCTTCCAGATCCGCTTCCAGATCCGCTTCCAGATC
>Ga0315336_1002847_pt1 | contig 24958 bp, 18 predicted proteins | sample ASW5metaG_FD_204512 | JGI IMG/M metagenome (GOLD analysis project Ga0315336, IMG submission 204512) | Ammonia-oxidizing marine archaeal communities from Monterey Bay, California, United States - ASW #5 | ecosystem: Environmental > Aquatic > Marine > Intertidal zone | place: USA: California... | reverse complement strand
CTGATGAGCCGCGCGCCGAGCCGCGCCTCCAGCCGCGCGATCAGCTTGCTCACCGCTGACGGCGTCATGCGCAACGCCCGCGCCGCGGCCGAAAAACTGCCTGCTTCGACGACACGGACGAACACTTCGATCTCGCCGGAGCGGTTGATTTCGGGCCTCGCCATTCATGAATCTATTTCACAGAAAATATGCCTGATGCAAGGCTGGCTCACAGCTTGGCGGATCACGATCTTCCGGTCGATGCATGATCCCGAAAAGATCGTGCTCCAACAAAAGGGACGCAGGGACTGCGTCCACCCAGATCGACCGGACCACCGCCATGCCCCTTGCTCTCTACGCCCTCACCGCCGGCGCCTTCGGCATCGGCGTCACCGAATTCGTCATCATGGGCCTGCTGCTCGACGTCAGCGCCGATTTCGGCGTCTCGATCTCGGCTGCGGGCCTGCTCATTTCCGGCTATGCCCTTGGCGTCGTCGTCGGCGCGCCGCTGCTCGGCGTACTGACCGGCCGCCTGCCGCGCAAGACCTTGCTGCTTGCCCTGATGGTGGTGTTCACCGTCGGCAACCTCGCCTGCGCGCTTGCGCCCGACTACTGGACGCTGATGGCGGCGCGCGTGCTCACCGCCTTCGCCCATGCCTCCTTCTTCGGCGTCGGCTCCGTCGTCGCCACCAGCCTTGTCGCGCCCAACAGGAAGGCCTCGGCTATCGCGCTGATGTTCACCGGCCTCACCGTCGCCAACATCCTCGGCGTGCCGTTCGGCACCTGGCTCGGCCAGGCCTATGGCTGGCGCTCGACCTTCCTCGCCGTCACGCTGGTCGGCGTCATCGCCTTTGCCGTGATCGCGCTGCTGGTGCCGCGCGACGAGCCGGCGGCAACGAAGGAGGACGGAAGTTCCGAAGGCACGCTCGCCGTGCTCGGCCGCCGGCCGGTGCTGCTCGGCCTGTTGACCACGGTGCTGAGCTGGGTCGGCGTCTTTGCCGCCTTCACCTATCTGGCGCCGATCCTTACCCGCGTCACAGGCTTTTCCGAGGCTGCCGTCTCGCCGATCCTGCTCGTTTTCGGCGGCGGGCTGGTCGCGGGCAACCTGCTTGGAGGACGCCTCGCCGACCGCCACCTGGTGCCTACGGTCGTCGGCACGCTGGCCTCGCTGTCGGCGGTGCTGTTCGTCATGACCGCGGCGATCCATCAGCCGATCACGGCGATCGTCGCCGTCGGCCTGCTGGGTGCTGCCGCCTTCGCCACCGTCGCGCCGCTGCAGATGTGGGTGCTGGAGAAGGCCGAGGGCGCCGGCCAGGGCTTGGCCTCCTCCTTCAACATCGCCGCTTTCAATCTCGGCAACGCCATCGGTGCCTGGCTCGGCGGCTTCGTCATCGACCACGGCCCCGGCCTTGGCGCCGTCCCCCTCGTCGCCGGCCTGGTGCCGCTCGCCGCGCTCGGAGTCGTGCTCATGGCGCTGCGGCTCGAACGCGGCCGCGCCATAGGCAAGCCGGTCGCGGCCCAATGCTGACCAACTGAATTCCGCCTTCGACACCTCAAGGAGAAAAAAGATGGACTATCGACCTCTCGGCGCCTCCGGCCTGAAAGTACCCGCCCTTTCCTTCGGCGCCGGAACCTTCGGCGGCTCCGGTCCGCTCTTCGGCCACTGGGGCAACAGCGACGCCAAGGAGGCACGACGGCTGGTCGACATCTGCCTGGAGGCGGGCGTCAACCTGTTCGACACGGCCGATGTCTACTCGAACGGCGCCTCGGAGGAGGTGCTGGGCGAGGCTATGAAGGGCCGCCGCGACGCGTTGCTGATCTCGACCAAGACATCCCTGCCGATGGGCGATGGCTCGGCCGACTGGGGCTCGTCGCGATCGCGCCTGATCCGCTCCGTGGACGCGGCGCTGAAGCGCCTCGGCACCGACTATATCGACCTGCTTCAGCTTCACGCCTTCGATGCCTCGACGCCGGTCGAGGAGGTGCTGTCGACCATGGACAATCTCGTGCGCTCGGGCAAGCTGCGCTATGTCGGCGTCTCCAACTTTTCCGGCTGGCAGGTGATGAAGTCGCTCGGCATGGCCGAGAGGCACGGCTATCCGCGCTACGTCGCCCATCAGGTCTACTATTCGCTGGTCGGCCGCGACTATGAATGGGAGCTTATGCCGCTCGGCCTCGACCAGGGCGTCGGTGCGCTGGTGTGGAGTCCGCTCGGCTGGGGCCGGCTGACCGGAAAGATTCGACGCGGACAGCCCCTGCCTGAAAAGAGCCGGCTGCATGGCACCGCCGATTTCGGGCCGCCCGTCGAGGACGAGCTCCTTTTCAGGGTGGTCGACGCGCTGGAAGCGGTCGCCGCCGAGACCGGCAAGACCGTTCCGCAGATCGCCATCAACTGGCTCCTGCGGCGGCCGACCGTGTCGTCGGTCATCATCGGCGCGCGCAATGAGGATCAGTTGCGGCAGAACCTCGGCGCCGTCGGCTGGGCGCTAACGCCTGAACAGATCAAGGCACTCGATGATGCGAGCGCGGTGACGGCGCCCTACCCGTACTTCCCCTACCGGCGGCAAGAGGGCTTTGCCAGGCTGAACCCGCCGGCCGTCTGAAGCCGACCACCCGCCGAGCGGCGGCATCGCCGTCGCTCAGCCTCTCGCCGAAGCGCCTGGTATCCCGGAAACCCTCTGTCTATTCAGCTATGTCGGGAATGTTCCATCGCGGCGTTGCCGCGATGCGCCCTCCTTTGGCCGCTTTGAAATAGGTCACCGCGAGGTCTTCGTGACACATGGAGGACAGGTATATTTGAATTGACCCGCCAAGCGGCGTGATCGGATAACGCTCGCCGCACGCTCGGCCGCGAGCCTCATATCGGCGCTTCTGCGCGGCCGTCATATGGTCGAGGAAACCGGCCTCGCACTTGCTCATGACGATCTCCGTCATATTGGCATCGCCGCTCGACCCCCAGGCGCAGGCATCGTGCAGCTTGTGAGCTTCGTTGGATCGGCGCTTTACCCTTCGGGCACTTCGCCTCTTCCGCGGCGGCATTGCCGACAAGGGTAAGCCAGATCAAGATCGTCCACCCGATCCGCATATCGACTCCCAGGCCGTTGACCTGAACGCGCGACTGCCACGCCGTGCACCTCAGTAGGCCGCCGGCACCACCGCCTCGACGATGACGAATCCCTCACTCGCCAGACACACTAGCCGTCCGCCGAAAACCTAGTGCACCAGAAACTCACCATCCACTTTCCGCCACTCGTTCGGCGCAACGAGCCTCTGATGGGTATAGACCACCGAATGCAGCGGTCCGTCGAGCTTCGTCTTCCAGAACTCGATGAAGCGGATCAGCACCGGAAACTTCGGCGCGATGTCGTAGTCCTGCCAGACAAAGCTTTGCAGCAGGTGCGGGTGATCCGGATAGTGATAAAGGATCTTGGCCGTGGTCAGTCCATAACCCCTGAGCATCAGGTCCATTTCGGAATTGTCGCGCATTGCGTTTCCCTGGTTGATTCTCCTTCCTCCCAACGCCGGATTGTGCGCACGGTTGCTTAACTGTCTATGGATTTTTGCACCGTCCCTCAAAATTTTTCTCGTTAAAACAGATAGTTAGCAGCCGCAAAGCGAGAGTGCTACCAGCCTTGACGCGCGACCCTGCGTCATCCCGCCACGCGAATCCAACGTCTAATGTTGCCGTCGCCATGGAACTGTTAATAATGCCCGCGAATTCGTGGCCGCTTCGCCGCGATGCCGCCGGTTGTCCAAGCCGGCGAAGTGGTTTGGGAGGAAAGCAAGAAAATGTCCGATGTGCATGTCCACCGCGTCCAGCCGGCGTGGAAGAAGAACGCGCTGATCGACAACGACACCTATCTCAAATGGTATGCCGACAGCGTGAAGAATCCGGACAAGTTCTGGGGCAAGCACGGCAAGCGCATCGACTGGTTCAAGCCCTTCACCAAGGTCAAGAACACCTCGTTCGAGGGCAAGGTCTCGATCAAGTGGTTCGAGGACGGGCTGACCAACGTCTCCTACAACTGCGTCGACCGGCACCTGAAGAAGCGCGGCAACCAGACCGCCATCATCTGGGAAGGCGACAATCCCTATGACGACAGGAAGATCACCTACAACGAGCTTTACGAACACGTCTGTCGGTTCGCCAATGTGATGAAGAAGCACGGCGTCAAAAAAGGCGACCGCGTCACCATCTACATGCCGATGATCCCGGAGGCGGCCTACGCGATGCTCGCCTGCACGCGCATCGGCGCCATCCACTCGATCGTCTTCGGCGGCTTCTCGCCGGATGCGCTGGCCGGCCGCATCGTCGATTGCGAATCCACCTTCGTCATCACAGCCGATGAAGGCCTGCGCGGAGGCAAGACCATCCCGCTGAAGGAGAACACAGACAAGGCGATCGACATCGCCGCCCGGAACTTCGTGAGGGTCGAGAAGGTCGTGGTCGTGCGCCGCACCGGCGGCAAGATCGGCTGGGCTCCCGGTCGCGACGTTTGGTACCATGACGAGATCGCTTCGGTGAAGGCGGAATGCAAGCCGGAGAAGATGAAGGCCGAGGATCCGCTTTTCATCCTCTACACCTCCGGCTCGACCGGCAAGCCGAAGGGTGTCCTGCACACCACTGCCGGCTATCTCGTCTATGCCTCGATGACGCACCAATATGTCTTCGACTACCACGATGGCGACGTCTACTGGTGCACCGCCGATGTCGGCTGGGTGACCGGCCACAGCTATATCGTCTACGGGCCCCTGGCGAACGGCGCCACCACCCTGATGTTCGAGGGCGTGCCGAACTACCCCTCGCAGTCGCGCTTCTGGGAAGTCATCGACAAGCACAAGGTCAACATCTTCTACACCGCGCCGACGGCGCTGCGCGCGCTGATGGGCGCCGGCGACAGCCATGTGACGAAGACCTCGCGCAAATCGCTGCGCGTGCTGGGTTCGGTCGGCGAGCCGATCAACCCGGAAGCCTGGGAGTGGTATTTCAACGTCGTCGGCAACGGCAAGGTGCCGATCGTCGACACTTGGTGGCAGACCGAGACCGGCGGCATCCTGATCACGCCGCTGCCGGGCGCCACGGACCTGAAAGCCGGCTCCGCGACGCGGCCCTTCTTCGGCGTCAAGCCGCAACTGGTCGACGGCGAGGGCAAGGTGCTGGAGGGCGCAACCGACGGCAATCTCTGCATAACCGATTCCTGGCCGGGTCAGATGCGCACCGTCTATGGCGACCACGACCGGTTCGTGCAGACCTATTTCTCGACCTACAAGGGCAAGTACTTCACCGGTGACGGCTGCCGTCGCGACGCCGACGGCTATTACTGGATCACCGGCCGTGTCGACGACGTCATCAACGTCTCGGGCCACCGCATGGGCACGGCCGAGGTCGAGTCGGCGCTGGTCAGCCACGACAAGGTTTCGGAAGCCGCAGTCGTCGGCTATCCGCACGACATCAAGGGACAGGGAATCTACTGCTACGTCACGCTGATGGCCGGCGAGACAGGCAACGAGGACCTGCGTAAGGAGCTCGTCGCCCATGTCCGCAAGGAGATCGGCGCCATCGCCGCCCCGGACAAGATCCAGTTCGCGCCCGGCCTGCCCAAGACCCGTTCCGGCAAGATCATGCGCCGCATCCTGCGCAAGATCGCCGAGGACGATTTCGGTTCGCTCGGCGACACATCGACATTAGCCGATCCGGCCGTGGTCGACGACCTCGTCGCCAACCGGCAGAACAAGAAGGGCTGATGGGCGGCGAGGCGATCCTCGGCGCCGTCAGCCAGCTCTGGCGCTATCCGGCGAGTTCGCTCGGCGGCGAACGGCTCGATGCCATCTCCGTCGGACTGAGAACCGTCGACGGTGACCGGCTCTTCGGGCTGGTCGATGCTTCCGACGGCGAGATCGCCCGCCCGGACCGCGAAGCCAGATGGCACAAGGTGCCGCTGATCCGCACCCGGCTAAGCGGAGACCGGCGGCTCGAAGTGGCGGTGCCTGGCGGCGGATGGCTGCCCGCGCCCGATCCGGAAAGCGACCGCGCCATATCCGGCTTTCTCGGCTTCGCGGCCGCGATCCGGCCTTTCGGCGCGGAGAACGCGGCGCCTGGCTATGCCGGTCCGCGGACCGAGGCCCGCTATGCCAAGGCGCCGATCCATCTGCTCACCACCGCCTCGCTGTCCCGGCTGAAGGCGCTGCATCCCGAAGGTACGCCCGATCCGCGCCGCTTCCGTCCCAACATCGTCGTCGACATGGATCCAGTCGAAGGCGCCTTCCCCGAAACGGAATGGATCGGTCGGAAACTCGCGGTCGGCGATCTGCTGCTGACCGTCTCGGAGCCCTGCCGCCGCTGCGGCTTCACCATCATCGCCCAGGACGGCTTCGACACCGATCCCGGCATCCTGCGCAACCTGGTGCGCCACAACGACCATAATTTGGGTGTCTATTGTACCATCGACCGGCCGGCGCGGATCGAGGTCGGCGCGCCGATGCGTTTTGTGCCGAGCCGCTGAAGACAGGGCCGCTGAAGACAGGGATGAGTGTGACGGCGAGACGATGACGCCGAGCGCGGCGTGGAAACGAAGCCCGTCAAGTGCCAGCAGACGTTGTTTCGGCCAGTCCCACATTATCCCGCCTGCGCAGCCAATATTGCTTGTCTTCAAATTCCCAAAGACCGGAGCGCGGGCCTCGCCGTCTCGAGAAATGGTGCCGCGGAGCTTGGGAGGATCGCCGGAATGTCGGCCCGAATGTCGACCCCTTGTCTTTTGCCGCGACGCACCCCATCATTTGGTTGTGTTCAACGAACTGAAAGGAGGTGATCCGATGTCGAGTGATTTCGTTTCCTATAACGTGAGCTCTGCGGATTGCACTTCCGGGAAGCAATCTTCCCGTTAAGGCGCGAGACGCGCGGCGGGTGACCCGAAGGGGTCGCCGCCAGGAGCCGCGTCATGGACGGAAACACGGAAGGCCGCCGGCTTCGCAAGAAGCGGCGGCCTTTTCCTTTTGAGGATGGCTTTCGGTCGGCGTGACGGCTGCTACCTGGTTACCGTCAGCTTGTCGATGTTGCGCACAATATCCTGGAAAGCTTGGTCAAGTTCGGTCCCGTTGGCGGCCTGGTAGAAATGCTTGCCGCTGCCCGTGTCGGGGCTGGCGCAGGACTGCAGCGTCGACTTGGCGTTCTTTTCGGTGAGGGCAAAGCCTATGGTGAATATCTCGATGCCCTGGTCCCGCATGGCCGCGCAGAGCGTCGTCGCCGCGGTTCGCGTCTGCACCTTGCCGGCGTCGTCATAGACCTGATTCACGCTATCGGCGTCGAAATAGGACAGGTTGAATTCGCCGTCGGTCATCAGGATCACGTACTTCGCCACTTTCTTCGGATCCATCTTGGCAGGCCGCTGCGATGCGTTCAGCACGCTGCCCCACTTCTCCGAAAGCATGTACCAGGCCCATTGCACGCCGATATGGCCGGCGGTGCCGCCGGAAGCATTGAGGTCCTTGATGACGTTGTCGAGGGCCGAGGCATCCGTGGTCAGCGGCTGTATCGTGGCGGCGGGACAGGCTCGCGTGCTGGTCTGCTTGGCGAAGGCCGACAAATAGAGGTCGCGGTTGACCATGCTGACATCCGGGCCGGCATCCGAGTACTGATAGGCGCCCTTGCGCTCGGTCGCGCAGTTATCGGGACGCGACGATGCCGAGACATATCTTGGATCGCCATTGCCCGGCGCCTGCTTGCGCTCGCTGGCCTTGGTCTCGACGAAGACCGTGCTAGCAGCAAGCGAGCCGACATTGACCGAGTTGGCATAGGGCACGATCGCCACCCGCACGCGCGGATTGGCGGCGTTTTGGCCGCTAAGGAACGAACCGACCGCGTTGCTTGCCGCCGTTCGCAGGTCCTTGATCTTCTGGCCCGCCATGGAACCGGTGACGTCGAGCATCATCGCCACCTCCACCGTCTTGTCCGAGTAGAGCGCCGTGGTCGAAGCGGTCACGCGCCGCATGTTGTCGGTGCCGAACAACGGAAAGAAGAGGCCGACATCGGCATGCGCATCCGCCTTCACGGTGTTGGCTGTCTTGTCGACGGTAAGCTTGTCCAGCACGATTTTGTCGGCCTGCAGGATGCCGGCGGTGCTGTTGGCGTCGAGGAACGCCTGCACCATTTTGCTCGCATCGGTTTCCGTGATGACGCCGAGGGTCAGATCGCGGGCCGTCGAGGTCACGGCGGCGTCGACGACGCCCTGCAAGCCCGACCTCGCATTGTAGAGCTGCGAGATATTGACCGCGAATCCCACCCCCAGCGCGAGGACAGATACGGCAGCTCCAAACAGAACCGCGAAATTGCCTTCGCGATTCCGGGAAAAGCTGTCCACCCCACGAACGAGGTCTCTGTATTGCCGCATCCCTTCCGCCTCCACTGTCCGCGGCTTCGTGCCGCTTGGCAAAGGCGTTGCAGGATTTCGGCCAGAAGCCGCCGGAAGACGCTTAGACTCGGCTAGTCCGTTGTTCTTGCTTGCTTTTAGAAAAAGCGATGGTGAACAAAAAGTAAACGAAATGGCGCTGGCGAGGTAATCTTCACGAAATGCTTACCATGATTCTCTCCCCTTTCACGGCTGCTCCCGCTTCGGCACGAACGGGTTGTGCCGAAGCGGGTCAAGGAAGTGTCGAAGGCGGTTCTCAGATCAGCAGGCCAACATCAGCCGAATCTAAGCCAGCATCTGCGCGGTGGCCGTCCGGTCGACGCCGTGGTTCGGAGGATTGAAGAGATTGCCCTCCTGTTCGTATGTCCAGACCTTGAACAATGTCAGTTGGTGCGGACCGAAACTGTGCAGCAGCGGCACGTCGGTTGCATCGCGGCCGCGCGCAATGACGACCCGGCCGATACGCGGCCGGTTGTGGCGCGGATCGAACGTGTACCACTTGCCGTCGAGGAAGACCTCCATCCAGGCCGAAAAGTCCATGGGCGCCGGGTCGGCCGGCACGCCGATATCGCCGAGATAGCCGTTCACGTAGCGCGCCGGAATGTTCATGCATCGGCAAAGCGCGATCGCCAGATGCGCGAAATCGCGGCAGACCCCGACCCGCTCTTCATGCGCCTGGGCGGCTGTGCGGGTGGCGCGCGCATAGCCATAGCCGAAGGAGAGCCGGTTGTTGACATAGTCGACGATGGCCTGGACACGCGCCCAGCCAGGCGGCAGGTGGCCGAAAAGCTGCCAGGCAGTGTTGCTGAGGTGGTCGGTCTCGCAATAGCGGCTGCCGAGCAGATAGACCAGCACGTCGTCGGGCAGTTCCGCGACCGGGGTTTCCCGCGCCAGCGTGTTGATCTCGTCGGTCTCGCCGCTGTCCTCGACGGCGGCGTCGTAGAGGATGCGGAAGCTTCCGGCGGGCGCCGTGAAGCGACGGCAGATATTGCCGTGGCGGTCGCGATAGGTCCGGGTCGGCACCGATGGCGAGGTCAGCACCCGCGTCTGCCGCTTGATGTCGGCATGCCGGTCGGGATGGATCTCGAGAAGCGAGATGATCGGGGTCTCTGCCGCGCATTCAATGGCGATTTCGTAGCCGAGTCGGATCAGCATCGCATGCCCCCTTAAGGATCTTGGAAAGACTGCTCGATGAACGCGGCGAACCGGAGCTTGTTCCGGAGCCGAGTCGAAATGCGGGGCCTCTCGGCTTCTCAGCCCGTGCCGGCCGGTCTAGACTGGCTACTGCGTTTCGCTCTCCCCGAAAACGAATCTCCAGGAATCAGATGTTCGCAGGCTCAAAGTTCGCCGCCTTCCTGTTCGACATGGACGGCACCGTGCTCAACTCGATCGCCGCGGCGGAACGCGTGTGGGCGGCCTGGGCAAACCGGCATGGGCTCGACGTGACGGCCTTCCTGCCCACGATCCACGGCCGGCGTGCGCGCGAGACGATCGCAGCGCTGAACCTCCCCGGCGTCGATCCGCTGGCGGAGGCGGATTTGCTGCTCAAGGCCGAGGCGGATGACCTGGAAGGCATTGTCCCCATAGCCGGGGCGGTCGACTTCCTGCGGTCGCTACCATCGGAGCGCTGGGCGATCGTCACCTCGGCGCCGCGCGAACTGGCGCTGCTGCGCATCGAGGCGGCCGGCATCCCGGTTCCAGCCATGATGGTGACGGCGGAAGACGTGACCCACGGCAAGCCGGCGCCAGACTGCTTCCTTCTGGCGGCAAAGCGTCTCGGCGTCGAGGTTAGCGACTGCCTGGTCTTCGAGGACGCGCCGGCGGGCATCGCGGCGGGCGAGGCTTCGGGCGCGTCGGTGATGGTGATCAGCGCCACGCATGTCCACCCGATCGTCACGCCGCACCCGGCAATCCGCTCCTATGACGAGATCGGCATTGCGCTCGACGAAAGTGGTTTCATTATTTTGTCGCCGACCCAGGCGGCGGCCTGAGGATGTGTTGAGATTCAGGTCAGGCCGAGCCGAAAGTGGTGGCTTCCGAGAACCGGAGCGGAGCGTACTTAAAGTACGTGAGCACCGGAAGCGCAGGAAGCCGCCATTTGCAGGCCAGCCTCACCTGAATATCAGCACATCCGGCTAGAAGTCGCTGGCCAGGCCCTTGACCTCCCAGTCGCCATAGCGCCCGGGCTCCTTGCCGCCGCGACCACCGATCTCCTTCGGCAATTGCGCTTCCGCCGCCCGGTATTCTCGACGACGAGCCTCAGCCTCGGCCAGCGCCCGCTGTGCTTCCGGTGTCAGCGTCTTTCGCGGCTTTTCGCCTTCCGCCGCAGCTTCGGTTTTGCCTGGCTCTTCGATCATGCGATAAGTCCTTGCCGATTGAAACTGGAGCGACCGTTTCCCATCATATAGCCATGAAACCGAGAGGATCGACTCCCATTCGCCCCGACCATACACGGATGAAACGATGAACACGCTTCGCACCGCCATGCTCCTTGCCGCGATGACGGCGCTGTTCATGGGCGTCGGCTATCTGATCGGCGGCTCGGGCGGCATGGTGATCGCGCTTTTGATCGCCGCAGGCACCAATCTCTTCAGCTACTGGAACGCCGACAAGATGGTGCTGTCGATGAACCACGCCATCGAGGTCGACGAGAAGAATGCGCCGGAATATTACGCGATCGTCCAGGCCTTGGCCAAGCAGGCCGGGCTGCCGATGCCCAGGACCTACCTGATCGACAACCCGCAGCCCAACGCCTTCGCCACGGGCCGCAATCCCGAGAATGCCGCCGTGGCAGCGTCCACCGGCCTGCTCGAGCGGCTATCCCATGAAGAGGTCGCGGCGGTGATGGCGCACGAGCTTGCCCATGTGCAGCATCGCGACACGCTGACCATGACGATCGTGGCGACGCTTGCCGGTGCCATCTCGATGCTCGGAAACTTCGCCTTCTTCCTCGGCGGCAACCGGGACAATAACAATTCCTTCGGGTTTGTCGGCGTGCTTGTAGCGATGATCGTCGCGCCCTTCGCCGCCATGATCGTGCAGATGGCGGTGAGCCGAACCCGCGAATACGAGGCCGACCGGCGCGGCGCCGAGATCTGCGGCAATCCGCTGTGGCTGGCTTCCGCGCTCGCCAAGATCGCGCGCGGCGCGGAGCAGATCCCCAATGAGGATGCCGAGCGCAATCCGGCGATGGCGCATCTCTTCATCATCAACCCCCTGCATGGCGAGCGCATGGACAATCTGTTCTCGACCCATCCGAGCACCGAAAACCGCATCGCGGCGCTCCAGGAGATGGCGAGCGAGATAGGTCGCGCCTCGCCGGCTGCCCGGCGCGGGGCTTCCACGCCGCCCATCGAGCCCGAGGAGGCATCGGCCGGGCCATGGGGTAAGCCGGCTGGCCCGCCCCCCCAGGCTGAGCCTCCTCGGCCCAGACCCAATCCCTGGGGCCGCAACCCGACCGGACCGCGCAATGTCCGCTCGAAGGGTCCCTGGTCGTGACGCCGCCGAGGCGCGGCCATCAAGGCAATTCGTTGACCAAGGCCGGTGACGAGAACGTCGCCGGACTTGCCGCGCGCAAGGCGGCGGCGCGCCTGCTTGCCGCCGTGATCGACGCCCGCACGCCACTGGACGGGCTGACCGACAACGAGCATGGCCACCCGCAATACAAGGCTCTTGACGGCCGCGACCGTGCGCTGGTGCGCGCGATCCTGGTTACCGCGCTGCGCCATCGCATGACCATCGCCGGGCTGCTGACCAGGCGGCTCGAAAAGCCGCTGCCGCCCAACGCCACGGCGCTCTCGCATATCCTCAATGTCGCCGCGGCGCAGATCCTGTTCCTCGACGTTCCCGACAGCGCCGCCGTCGACCTTGCCGTCACCCACGCCAAATCCGATCCGCGCACGGCGCGTTTTTCCGGTCTCGTCAACGGCGTGCTGCGTTCGCTGGCGCGTGCCAAGGAGGCGGAACTGGCCCCGGCGCTCGCCGCCACCAGCGAGGCGCCGCAATGGTTCTCCGAGCGGCTGGTCGCCGCCTATGGGGCGGACAAGGCGCGCGCCATCCTTGCCGCGCATCGCCACGAGGCGCCGGTCGACTTCACCGTCAAGGCCCATGCAGCGCTCTGGGCAGAACGGCTGGGCGGCATAGTGTTGCCCACCGGCACTGTGCGTGTCGAGAAGCTCTCCGCCAACGTCGTCGACCTGCCTGGTTTCGCCGATGGCGCCTGGTGGGTCCAGGACGCCGCGGCAGGCCTGCCGGCGCGCCTGTTCGGCGATATCAAGGATCAGCGCGTCGCCGACCTCTGCGCCGCGCCCGGCGGCAAGACGGCGCAGCTCATCCTCGCCGGCGCCAACGTCACCGCCGTCGAGGCCTCGAAGAACCGGCTGGCGCGACTGAAACAGAATCTCGACCGTCTCGGCCTGACCGCCGATCTGGTCCAGACCGACCTACTTGATTACCGGCCGGCGCAACTGTTCGACGCCGTGCTACTCGACGCGCCCTGCTCGTCCACCGGCACGGTGCGCCGCCACCCCGACGTGCCGTGGACCAAGACCATGGCCGATGTCGAAAAGCTTGCCGACCTCCAGCGCCGGCTGCTTGCGCATGCCGTCGGCTTCGTCAGGCCAGGCGGCCGGATCGTCTTTTCCAACTGCTCGCTCGACCCGCTCGAAGGCGAGCAGCTCTATCGCGCTTTCCTCGCCGGGAACCCCGGTGTGACCGCCGATCCGATCCGGCCCGGCGAGTTCGCCGGCATCGATCCATTCCTGACGCCGGAGGGAACATTGCGCACCACGCCGGCCGACCTGGCGCTGGAATCGCCCGGAATCTCCGGCCTGGACGGCTTCTTCGCGGCGCGGATGAAGCGGGCCGGATAAGTCGTTGTCGTATCGGACCTGCTGACTTTCTTGGGGATGGCCCGGATATCGCCGCGTGAAGCGGTTCACTTCGGCGAAATCCGCCTTCGCATAAGTTCTTGAATCGCATAAGCTTGTGCTTGCGATAGGGGACGGATCAGGAGGGCTTTTGGCACTTGTTGCCGGCAACACGACGCGTCTATGGACGCTTGTCGCGAAGGAGTTCTGGCGCAAGACGCGCCGGCGTTTGCGCGCCGGTCCGATCTATCGCTGGCGCTATTCCGGCCGCACGCCCGAACGAGTCCTGATCGCGCCGCCGGATCTGCGGCTCGCCGATCCCCAGATCGCGCTGGAGATATATTACGGCCGCTATCCGTTGTCCGGCCATCTGGTCGAGACCGGCGGCACCTCGCCCTTCCAGCTCGACGTGGCCAATCGCGGCTGGCAGAAATCACTGCATGGCTTCCGCTGGCTGCGCCACATGCGCGCCGCCGGCACCGAGCTTGCCGCCGCCAACGCCAGGGCGCTGGTGACGGACTGGATCGCCATGCATGGCAACCAGATTTCCGGCATCGCCTGGGAGCCGGGAACGACGGCCAAGCGGGTGATCTCCTGGCTTCAGCATTCCTCGGTGGTGCTGCAAGGCGCCGAATTCCCCTTCTACCGCGCCTTCCTCAAATCGCTCGCCGTGCAGATCCGCTACCTGCGCTCGATGGCGCGCGAGATGCCGGATGGCGAGGCCAGGCTGCGCGCCCGCATCGCGCTTGCCTTCGCCGCACTGTCCCTGCCGGCGCCTGCCTCGGCGCTGCGCGCCGCGACGCGCAACCTGGCCGAGGAGCTCGACCGTCAGATCCTGCCCGATGGCGGGCATGTTTCGCGCAACCCGATGGCGGTGCTGGAGTTGCTGGCCGATCTTCTGCCGCTGCGCCAGACCTATGCCAACCAGGCTGAGGCCCCGCCCGCGGCCCTGATCGGGGCGATCGACCGCATGTTGCCGGCGCTGCGCTTCTTCCGCCATCAGGACGGCAGCCTTGCCCGCTTCAACGGCATGGGCGCCACCATCCACGGCCGCATCGCCACCATCATGCGCCATGACGACACGGTGGGTGCGCCGCTGCTGCACGCGCCGCATTCAGGCTATGAGCGCCTTTCGATGGGCGGGGTGACGGTGATCGCCGACACCGGCCTGCCGCCGCCGGTCGACATTTCCAACGCCGCGCATGCCGGCTGCCTCGCCTTCGAACTCTCCTCCGGCCGGCAGCACTTCATCGTCAATGCCGGCGTCGACACTTACGGCGCCCCGGAATTCCGACCGCTGGCACGCGCCACCGCCGCCCATTCCACCGCCACGATCAACGACACGTCGTCGGCACGCTTCGCCCACTCGCTGCGTGTCAGCGACCTCCTGGGTTCGCCGCTGATCGGCGGCCCGCAGCACGTGCCCTGCAAGCGTCTCGACCAGAAGGGAGTGCATGGCTTCGTCGCGCGCCATGACGGCTATGTCCCGCAATTCGGCTTGCTGCATGAGCGCGAGCTGAAGCTGACGGCGAACGGCAACGTGCTTGCCGGCCGCGACCGTTTCCTGCGCCCTGGCAATGCGGCGATCCGCAACAATGGCCGCGACTTCGTCACGGTGCGCTTCCACGTGCATCCCGACATCAGCCTGCTGCAAGACGATCACGACCGGCTGACGCTGGCCGCGTCGCAGGGGGACACCTGGGTCTTCACTTGCGCCGAAGTGGTGCCGGGGGTCGAGGAATCGATCCATTTCGCCGGGCTGAGCGGCCCGCGCCGCAGCCGCCAGATCGTGCTCGCCTTCAAGGCCTCGGAGGTTGCCGAAGTCCACTGGCAGCTGACCCGCACCAACATCGCCGGCCATCCCGAAAACACCTGAGCCGGGCCGGCAGACGCGGCTGCGAGCCTGACCCAGGACTCACTTGATTTCCGGGGCTCATATGCTACGGCCGGCCAAGGTCCATTCCAACAGCTCTGAAAGGCCGCCCGCCCATGGCCGTGCCAACCAAGAACATCCCCGCGCCCGACCTCGTCCCGGTGCGCCGAGCGCTGCTTTCCGTCTTCGACAAGACCGGCCTTATCGACTTCGCCAAAGCGCTCGCCGCCGCCGGCGTCGAACTGGTTTCGACCGGCGGCACGGCCAAGGCGATCGCTGAGGCGGGCCTTGTGGTGCGCGACGTTTCCGACCTCACCGGCTTTCCCGAGATCATGGATGGCCGGGTCAAGACCTTGCATCCGTCGGTGCATGGCGCGCTGCTCGGCATCCGCGACGATGCCGAGCATGCCAAGGCCATGCGCGACCATGGCATCGAGCCGATCGACCTGGTCGTCTCAAACCTCTATCCGTTCGAGGAGGTCCGCCGCTCCGGCGCCGGCTACGCCTCGATCGTCGAGAACATCGACATCGGCGGCCCGGCGATGATCCGCGCCTCGGCCAAGAACCACGCATACGTCGGCATCGTCACCGATCCGGCCGACTATGCTTCCGTGGTCAACGCATTGGAGATGAATCTGGGCTCGCTGTCGCTCGATTTCCGCAAGAAGCTGGCGGCCAAGGCCTTTGCCCGCACCGCGACCTATGACGCGGCGATTTCCGGATGGTTCGCCGAGGAACTGCAGATCGAGCACCCGACATGGCGCGCTTTCGGCGGCCGGCTCGGCCAGGTGATGCGCTATGGTGAGAACCCGCATCAGAATGCGGGCTTCTACCTCTCCGGCGACAGGCGGCCGGGTGTCGCGACGGCGCGGCAGTTGCAGGGCAAGCAGCTCTCCTACAACAACATCAACGACACCGACGCCGCTTTCGAGCTGGTCGGCGAGTTCGATCCTGCCGGTTCGGCGGCGATCGCCATCATCAAGCACGCTAACCCTTGCGGCGTCGCCCAGGGCGCGACGCTGAAGGCGGCCTATGCCAAGGCGCTGGCCTGCGATCCAGTCTCGGCCTTCGGCGGCATCGTCGCTATGAACCGCATTCTCGACGCGGAAGCCGCCGAGGAGATCGTGAAGACCTTCACCGAGGTCATCATAGCGCCCGATGCCACTGACGAGGCCGTCGCGATCGTCGCGGCTAAGAAGAATTTGCGCCTGCTGGTAACTGGCGGCCTGCCCGACCCGCGCGCCGCCGGCACGATGGTCAAATCCGTCGCCGGCGGGCTACTGGTGCAGAGCCGCGACAACGCCGTTGTCGACGACCTCGACTTGAAAGTGGTGACCAGACGCGCGCCGACGCCAGGCGAGCTGGCCGATCTCAAATTCGCCTTCCGCGTCGCCAAGCACGTCAAGTCCAACGCCATCGTTTATGCGAAGGACGGCGCCACGGTCGGCATCGGCGCCGGCCAGATGAGCCGCGTCGATTCCTCGCGCATAGCCGCCCGCAAGGCGCTGGACGCGGCGGAGGCGGCAGGGGTGGCCGATCCGCTGACCAAGGGGTCGGTCGTCGCTTCGGACGCCTTCTTCCCCTTCGCCGATGGGCTGCTGTCGGCAATCGAGGCCGGCGCCACGGCCGTCATCCAGCCCGGCGGCTCGATGCGCGACGAGGACGTGATCGCCGCCGCCGATGAGCACGGCATCGCCATGGTGTTCACCGGCGTGCGACATTTCCGGCATTGAGCGCCGTCTCCCTTCTCCCCTTGTGGGAGAAGGTGTCGCCGAAGGCTACGGATGAGGGGTGCTCCAGGGAATGAGGCGTTCGCGATTGCGGCGCTGGACGAGCGCGTTAGCCAAGCTGGAACACCCCTCATCCGTCTCGGCGCTGCGCGCCGATCCACCTTCTCCCACAAGGGGAGAAGGGAAGAACGTCGCGCTACCGCTTGTCCGCCGGATAGGGCGTCCCCACCAGAATCGCCATGCCGATTGCGAGGAACAGGATGATCGCCGCCATGCCGAGCCGTGGTGATTGGCTCATCGCGGTGATCGTCGCCACCATGAAAGGCGCAAGGAAGCTGGTCGCCCGCCCCGCCAGCGCATAGATGCCGAAATAGCGGCCGGACTCGGCGGCGGTCACGCTGCGCGCCATATACGATCTCGACGACGCCTGCACCGGGCCGAAAGCCAGCCCGATCAGCAGCCCGTAGAGGATATAGACTTTTTCGGCCGCGGTGCCGAACAGCCCGCCGGAATCGGCGGTCGAAAGCGGGATCAGGCCGAGCAGCGTGAAGCCAGGCCCGGTCGAGACGACGCCGATGGTGGCGAGCGACAGCATCACCAGCGCGATCATCACCACATGCTTCGAGCCGAAAGCGGTGTCGAGCCGCGCCGCGATCCAGCAGCCGAATATGGCGACGACGTTGAGGATGATGCCGAACATGCCGATCTCGGTGATCGACCAGTGGAACATGCCGGCCGCGAAGGTGCCGCCGAGCGCGAGCAGCGCATTGACGCCGTCCTGATAGATCATGCGCGCCAGGAGGAAGCGCAGGATGCCGCTGCGCTGGCGCACCTCGGCGAGCGTCGACTTCAGTTCGGACAGGCCCTCGCGCACCGCCGGTCCGATCGGGATGCCCTTGGTGGCGTCGGGCGTGAAGAAGAACATCGGCAGGATGAACAGGAAATACCAGCCGGCCGACATCGGCCCGGTGAAGCGCGCATCCTCGCCGAGCTTCGGATCGAGGCCGAACAGTGGATCGAGGCCGATGATCGTCTTGCCGGTTTCCAGGTTGCCGGCCAGGAACAGCACCACGAAGATCAGCGCCACCATGCCGCCGAGATAGCCGAGCCCCCAGGCGACGTTGGAGATCCGGCCGATCTCTTCCTTTGGCACCAGTCGCGGCATCATGGAATCGTTGAACACGGTCGAGAATTCGGCCGCCACCGAGGCCAGCGAGAACAGGAGCACGACCAGGAAGAGGTTCGAGCCGGGCGCGGCGAACCACAAAAGCGTGAGGCTGACGATCTTGATCGTGGCGAAGAAGGCGATCCACGGCTTGCGCGGCCCGGTCTGGTCGGCGATCGATCCGAGCACGGGCGACAGCACCGCTATGACCAGGCCCGCGGCGGCAATGCCATAACCCCAGGCGGCCTGCCCGGCGGTCGGGTCGCTCGCCATGCGCGAGACGAAATAGGGCCCGAAGATGAAGGTGGTGACGACGGTGAAAAAGGGCTGCGCCGCCCAATCGAAGAACATCCAGCCCCAGATGCCGCGCCCCGATGCCCGCTGCAATGTCTCTACCGCCGCCATGCTGATTCCCTCGGCCTCGCTCGCGCCGGGCGTCATGTCTGCATGTTTTCAGGCAGCGATGCAAATGAACAGGCTTGGCGCTTATCGCCTTGGGTTCCTCGCCCCACGAAGTGGGAAGAGGCGGCTCGGCATAGCCGAGACGGAGAGGGGAATACGGCGAGCGAAGCCGGAGTGATCCGTGGCGGAGGGGCCCCGCCTTGCGAAGCCCCTCTCCGGCCGCTTCGCGGCCACCTCTCCCCGCCTTCGACGGGGGCGGGCAACCCAAGCCTCTTCTACATCCCCGTCAGGTCGCTCATCAGGCCCGACGCCACCGACAGCCGCGACACCGTGATCTCGCCGCCTTCGGTCAGCGCCTGCAGCCGCTCGCGGATGCGCGCGACCCGTTCGCCGCCGGCTTCCAGCCAGGCCGCGACCGGATCCGCCGCCGCGCCGTGGGCGGTGAGCGCCGCGACCGCGATGCCGCGCCTTGCCGCGCCGATCGTATCGGTCGCGCGCGACAGGGCCAGCTGGTCATAATAGTCCGGCGGCATGATAGAGCGCGCCGCTTCCTCGACACGCGGGATACGGAAGGCGTCGCTGACGGCGAAGAAGGCCCTGGCGGCGCCGACGATGTCGGCATTCGCCATGCGTGCGGCGAGCGCGATGTCGGGGATCAGATCCCCGACATCGGCAAGCGCGAGCTTTTCGGCCAGCTTTTCCGGCGCTCCGGCTTCGAACAGGCCATGCCGCCGTTCCTCGATCCGCTCGCGCGAATAGGTCGGTAGCAGCGAGACGAGCTTCGGCTCCAGCGCCTTGCGCGCCTCCTGCAGCCCGGCGATGCGCTGGCCGAGCGCCTCGGCGCCGGCGTCGTTCTTCAAGTACCAGCCGCTGACCACGAAGATGAGCCGGCTAACCGATTGATACAGATCGAGCTGAATCTGGCCGTCGATCCGGTTGTCGAGCGCGTCGATCTCCTTGTAGAGAGAAGGCAGCGCGAAACCGTCGCGGACGAGGGCGAAGGTGCGCACCACATCGGCCGCCGTGCGCCCGGTGGATTCCTGCAGCCGGTTGACAAAGGATGGACCGCCGCGATTGACGAGATCGTTGGCGATGACCCGCGCGATGATCTCGCGCCGCAGCCGGTGGTCGCGGATCTCGCCGGCGAATCTCCTGGCCATGCGCTCCGGGAAATAGCCCATCAGGTCGCGGTCGAAATGCGGATCGTCCGGCACGTCGCTGGCGACGATGTCGGAGAAGAGCACGATCTTGGCATAGGCAAGCAATACGCCGAGCTCGGCCCTGGTCAGCGGCTCGCCCCTGGCCTCGCGCTCGGCAAGCGCGGCCGGCGAAGGCAGCGTCTCGACGGCGCGGTCGAGCAGTCCGCGCGCTTCCAGCGCCGTCATGAAGCGGGCCTGGTGCGCGATGTCGGCGAGCCCGCGCTTGCGCGCCAGCGAAAGCGCCAAGGTCTGCTGGTAGTTGTTGGAGAGCACCAGCGCGCTCACCTCCTCGGTCATCTCAGCCAGCAGCTTGTTGCGCGCCGGCCGCGCCAGCGAGCCCTTGCGCATCGCCGACGCCAGCGCGATCTTGATGTTGACCTCGACGTCGGAGCAGTTGACTCCGCCCGAGTTGTCGATGGCGTCGGAATTGCAGCGCCCGCCATTCAGGCCGAACTCGACGCGAGCCCGCTGCGTGACGCCGAGATTGGCGCCCTCGCCGATCACCTTGGCCCGCACGTCGAGCGCGGTGACACGGATCGCGTCGTTGGCGCGGTCGCCGACATCCTGGTTGCTTTCGCCTGAAGCCCGCACATAGGTGCCGATGCCGCCGAACCACAAAAGATCGACCGGCGCCTTGAGGATGGCGTTCATGATCTCGACCGGCGTCGCCGTCGTCTTGGCGAGGCCGATGGCGGTTGCGGCGGCCTGCGGCAACGTGATCGATTTCTGGTTGCGCGAGACGATGACGCCGCCTTCCGACAGCTTCGACTTGTCGTAGTCCTGCCAGGACGAGCGCGGCAGGGCGAACATGCGTTGGCGCTCGGCCATCGAGGCGGTCATGTCCGGATCGGGATCGATGAAGATGTCGCGATGGTCGAAGGCCGCAATCAGCCTGGTCTGCGGCGACAACAGCATACCGTTGCCGAACACGTCGCCCGACATGTCGCCGACGCCGACCACGGTGAAGGGCGAGGTCTGGATGTCGCGGTTCATCTCGCGGAAATGCCGCTTGACCGCTTCCCACGCGCCCTTGGCCGTGATGCCCATCTTCTTGTGGTCGTAGCCGGCCGAGCCGCCGCTGGCGAAGGCGTCGTCCAGCCAGAAGTGGTGCTTCTCGGAAATGGCGTTGGCGGTGTCGGAGAAGGTCGCCGTGCCCTTGTCGGCGGCAACGACGAAATAGGGATCGTCAGGATCGCGCCGCACCACGCCGGCCGGCGGGATGACGCCGTCGACGCCGATATTGTCGGTGATCGAAAGCAGGCTGGAGACGAAGTTCTTGTAGGCCGAGGTGCCGGCCTCGAAAATCGCGTCGCGGCCGCCGCCGGCGGGCAGGCGCTTCGGGAAGAAGCCGCCCTTGGCGCCGACCGGCACGATGACCGCGTTCTTGACCTGCTGCGCCTTGACCAGGCCGAGCACTTCGGTTCGGTAGTCCTGGGCGCGGTCCGACCAGCGCAGGCCGCCGCGCGCCACCGGGCCGAAGCGCAGATGCACGCCCTCGACCTCGGAGCCGTAGACGAAGATCTCGCGCCAGGGCCGCGGCGCCGGCAGTCCCTCGACGGCCTGCGAATCGAGCTTGATCGCCAGCGACTGCCCCTTCGCTTTCGTATCGGCTACGAAATGATTGGTGCGCAGCGAGGCCTCGATGAGGTTGAGGTAGCGGCGGATGATGGTGTCGTCATCGATATTGGGCACCTCCTCCAGCGCGTCCTTGATCTTGGCCTTGAGGTGCCTGGCGGCGACCTCGCCCTCGGTCTCCGCCGTTGGCCCGAGACGGGCTACGAACAGCGCATGCAGGCCGCGCGCGATGTCGGGATAGCGGTTGAGCGCGGCGGCGATGAAATCCTGGCTTTGGGGGATGCCGGCCTGCTGCAGGTAGCGGCCATAGGCGCGCAGGATTGTGATCTCGCCCGACCACAGGCCGGCCGTCTGGGCCAGGCAGTTATAGCCGTCATTGTCGACGTCGCCGCGCCATACGGAGAGGAACGCGTCCTCGAACAGTGCCCCTCCATCGGCGAGGTCGATCGGCTTGCCGTAGCTGTTCTCCAGTTCCATGTCGTGGATGAAGACCGTTCCGGCCGAATCGCCGCCGACCTCGAAAGTGCGCTCGCTGATGACGCGGAAGCCGATGTTTTCCAGCACCGGCACGCGCCGCGACAGCGCCACAGGGCTGCCGAAGTGATAGATTTTCAGCGCCGCCTGGTTCGGCTTTTGGTCGGCATGGCGGTAATAGTCGATGGCGATCGGATTCTCGGCGCTGATCTTGGCGATGCGCCTGGCATCGGCCAGCGCCACGGCGGCCGAGAAGGAGTCGCGGTAGCTTTCAGGGAACCGCGCCGCGATCGCCTTCAGCGCCGGATCGCTGCCGGCCGCCTCCGCGGCTTCGGAGAGCGCATCCTCCCAGGTGCGGACGATGTCGCGTATCGCCGCCTCGATCGCCGACGGCTCGATCTTCGGCGTCTTGCCGCCGGAACGGCCGATGATGAAGTGGACGCGCGCCAGCCCGCCTTCCGGGAAGGCCGGGTAATAGGCCGAGAGCCGGCCCTCATAGACGGTCTTGAGATAGGCGCCGACCTTCTCGCGCACGGCGCTGTCATAGCGGTCGCGCGGCACGAAAACGAGGATAGAAACGAAACGATCGAACTGGTCGACGCGCACCAGCGCCCTGATCCGCGGCCGTTCGACCAGCCCGAGAATGGCATTGGCATGCTTTCTGAGGACTGGCACCGGGACCTGGAAGAACTCGTCGCGCGGATAGCTTTCCAGCACGTTGATCAGCGCCTTGCCGGAATGGTCGTTCGGATTGAAACCCGACTTGGCGATGATCGTTTCGGCCTTCGAGCGCAGATAGGGGATCTTCATCACCGAGCGCGTGTAAGCGGTCGAGGTGAACAGGCCGACGATGCGCAACTCGCCGGCGAGCGCGCCTTTCGACGTGTAGGTCTTGACGCCGACATAGTCGAGATAGATGCGGCGATGCACCAGGGACTTGGCGTTCGCCTTGGTGACGATCAGCGGCTCCGGTCCATGCAGGAAGGCGCGGATCTCCGGCGTCGTCGTCACCGCCTCGGTGCCGCGCCTCAGCACCAGCACATCCGGATCCGACAGGATGCCGAGGCCCGGTTTCTCGGCGCGCTCCAACTTGCCGCTTTCCTCGCCGCCGACATATTTGAATTCGCGCATGCCGAGGAAGGTGAAATTGTCGTCGCGCAGCCATTCGAGGAAAGCGATCGCCTCGGCGACGCTCTTCTTGTCGAGCGGTACCGCGGAATAGCGGAACTCCGAAATCGCCTGGTCGAGGCGGGCGAGCATCGGTTTCCAGTCGACGACGGCGGCGCGGACCTGGGAGAGCATCTTGCGCAGCCGCTCGGTAAGGCTCGTCGCCTCACCGGCGGTCAGCCGCGGGATATGGACATGGACGACGCTCAGCCGGTCGTGGTCTTCATCCTCCCTACCGCTGTCGCCGAGCACCTCGACGACGCCGGCCCTGCCGTGGCGGACGGTGACGATCGGATGGGCGACCAGCGTCGGCTGGCCGCTGCTCTCGGTGATCTCGCCGAGGATGGAATCGAACAGGAACGGCATGTTGTCGTTGACGACGGTGATGACCGTGACCGGCCTGCCGTCGCAGGCAACGCCGGAGTCGGCTTCGACGGCGACTACGCTCTCGCCCTTTCTGTGGCTGGCGACCGCCTGGGCGGCAAGCTCGCCCGCGCGTTCCAGATCGGCCGCGCTATAGGCCGCGATGTCCTCTGCCGGAGCGCGGGCAAGCAGATAGTCGGCAAGCCTTGCGGGCTTCTCCTCCGCTTTCGCGGGGGCCGCCGCTTTCTTCTTCGGCTTGGATTTCACGCTGGCCATGACGCTTGGTCCCTCCCGTCTTATGCTTTTGCGGCTATCGTAGCAGATGACCGCCATTTCGCGACAAAGGTTTGACGACGCATTAAAAAATTCGAACCGACGCCGTCACCTTGCAGGGAGAATGATCCATGACCGACAGGATTACCGCGCTCGACCTCGTTCAGGCGGAACTCAGCGAGGCAACGAAAGCCTATTTCGCCAAGTGCAAGGAGAAGCTCGGCCTCGTCCCCAACGTGCTCCTCGCCTACGCCTTCGACGAGAAGAAGCTGCGCGCCTTCACCGACATGTACAATGATCTGATGCTGGGCGATTCCGGCCTGTCGAAGCTGGAGCGCGAGATGATCGCGGTCGCCGTCTCCTCGATCAACCATTGCTATTACTGCCTGACAGCGCATGGCGCGGCCGTGCGTCAGTTGTCGGGCCAACCCGCGCTCGGCGAGATGATGGTGATGAATTTCCGCGCCGCCGATCTCTCGGATCGCCAGCGCGCGATGCTGGAATTCGCGGTGAAGCTGACGGAAGAGCCGGCCAGGATCGTCGAGGCCGACCGGGCCGCCTTGCGCCAGGCCGGCTTTACCGACCGCGACATCTGGGACATCGCCTCGACCGCCGCCTTCTTCAACATGTCGAACCGCGTGGCCGCCGCAGTCGATATGCGGCCAAACCCCGAATACCACGCCATGGCGCGGTAGGACCCTCCTTCCGTGCGCGTGCGCGCCGGGATCAGCGCGCGGCGATCGCCGCGGCGGCGCCTGCCATCGTCGTGGCACTGACGCGGTTGGCGATCTTCATGGCGCGCTTGCTCTTCAGGAGCCGGCGCGCCTGGGAAGCGGCCAGCACCCAGGCGAGGTCTATGACGACCAACACGAAGACCATCGTCAGCGTCAGTTCCACCCAGCCGACGAACCCGACCGCGGCAAGATCGATGATGGTCGGCAACAAGGCCAGGTAGAACATCATGATCTTCGGATTGCCTAGCGTCACCGCCATGCCGGCAAGGAACAGTTTCAGGGCTGAGTCCTCGCGCGGCATCTCGCCTTCCTTCGCCTCGACCGGCGCCGTCCACATCTTGAAGGCCAGCCAGGCGAGATAGGCGACACCCACCCATTTCACGACGACGAAGGCGTAGTGGAAAGTCTGCGCCACGACAGCCAGCCCGAAAACGGTCAGCGACAGCCAGATGGCCTCACCGATCCACATCGCCAGCAGGAACGGGAACACGTCGCGAAACCCCTTCGAGATCACCCGCGCCACGAGTGCCGCGATCGACGGCCCGGGCGAGCCGGCGGCGACGAACAGGGCGGCGGCAAAGATCAGCAGCGAGGCGAGATGCATGGCAGACCTCTTGTGGTCAAGAACTCAATCATAGGAGACTAACGCAACCTCCGGGATCACGAAAGCGGATGGCTTGCCAGATTGGCGCCGCGCGTCTAGAAGACCCGCCACTTTATCCATTTCGAGCATCACTTTGCCTCAGTAACC